>Ga0114959_10000725_pt1 | contig 30778 bp, 11 predicted proteins | sample C_130625_EF_Meta_FD_87317 | JGI IMG/M metagenome (GOLD analysis project Ga0114959, IMG submission 87317) | Freshwater microbial communities from Lake Croche, Canada to study carbon cycling - C_130625_EF_MetaG | ecosystem: Environmental > Aquatic > Freshwater > Lake | place: Lake Croche, Canada... | reverse complement strand
CATCATGAATTAGCTTCTATACATATAATTCGAAGTAATTGATTTTGGTATGAATTCGGCTTTTTTTCGTATTTTACCACTGATGAAATACCTTTTACTCTGGGTTTGCATTTGTGGTTTTTTGCTGGGGCAATCTCAAAATCTATTTGCTACCGCAATGCAACAAAACTGTGTTCCTTTGGCTAAGGATACAGATTTTAATATAATGCTCAATGGCACCCATTTTTATTATTTCAATGAAAATGGCAAAAAATTAAGTTATTCGGCAATTACGTCCCAGGCCTATTCGGATAGTTTTGAATTGGATGGCAGGGCAGTACCTTTGGTAATTCCAAAGAAACCTGTTTGGGTTCGTTTAAATGTTTGTAGTAACAAAATGGAACCCTCTAACTACTTGTTGGAGTTGGTAGATTGTAATATTGGACAAATAAAAACCTATGTAGTTTACCCAGATGGCAAAGTAGACAGCAGCGGAGAATTTGGCTATAATTTCCCTTTTAATTCTAGAAGAATAAAGCATAAGAATTTTGTAATTCCGGTAAACTTACAGGCATATTCTACTGCTACAATTTATTACCGAATTGAATCGGACTTTTATAATGTACTGTTTATTAAGGTGCAAACTATCTCCTTTTTTACCTATTATAGCCTTAATGAATACCTCATTTTAGGATTATACTATGGAATTATTTTATTGATACTAGTAACCAATTTCTTCGCCCTTATTGCTGTGCGAGATAAGGTGTATTTATATTATACGCTGTACGTTTTTGCGTCGGCATTAATTAGTTTAATGATTGATGGGTTTGGTTTTCAATACCTATGGTCTGCCTATCCTCAGGTAAACCAGTTTGTGGAAGGCTTTTCAGGAATTACCCAAATGATTATGTTCTTTTTCTTTGGTAGGCGGTTTTTGGAATTACAAAAGAACTTCCCAAATACCAATAGGTTACTTACCTTTTTTACGGTGACTATTGTTGCTATTTTCTTGTTCGATAAGTATGTAATTTCAATTCATTACAGTAATTACTACGGACTCACGTTTTCGGTATTCATGTATATTATGGCTATTAGAGCCTATCAGGTAGGGGTTATTCAGGCAAAATACTTTTTAGCTGGGTTTAGCTTTGCAATGCTAGGCACTTTATATAAAATACTATTCAACTTCGAAATTTTGAATTTTGGGGCTATTTTCAACACCTATAGTTTTGACATTGGAGTAATGGTGGAAATAGTATTCTTTAGTTATGCGCTTGCCGATAGATTGAAGGTAGAACGTGAAGAGCAAAGAAAAGCCAAGGAGCATCTGATTGAAAACCTGAAAGAAAACCAAAGGCTAAAAGATGTGCTTAATTTGGAACTCGAAGAAATGGTGAGCCAAAGAACAAAAGATTTGAATGTAACCAATTTGCAATTAGAAGAAGCATTGGTCAGGGTTCAGGAGCAATCGGTTGAAATTGAGCGCATTAACCAATTGCTTTACGTAGAAAACGATGAATTAAAAGGCAATATCAAAACCCTTACCCGTGCTAGAGTTATGCACAAAGAAATTGATATTGAAGAGTTTAGACAAATTTTCCCTTCGCCCGATGAGTGCTTTAAGTACCTAATGGATTTGAAATGGAAAACCGGCTTTAAGTGCAGGAAATGCGGAAATACAAAAAGCAGCGAAGGCAAAGATGCCTTAGCTTTCCGCTGTACAAAGTGTAGGTATGAAGAATCGCCCACCACAAATACTGTTTTTCACAAGGTAAAATTCCCTATAAATAAAGCCTTTGAAATCTTATTTCTAGTGTACAGTAATAAGTGGAAAATTACCTCCACGGAACTTTCAGATATACTTAAGCTTCGCCAGAAAACTTGCTGGGCATTTATGAAGAAATTGGAATCGGCTTCAGAAATTTGGCAGGCTATACCTGGCAATAAAAAGGAAAAAATGGATTGGGATACCTTAATTCTAATCAATCCATCGGACGATGAAAGCATTGACGATGAAAGGTAGTAATTGCATTAAGTTCAAGTAATTACCTGCAAAAATATCACCTAAAAAAAAGACCGTTACCACAAGGTGGTAACGGTCTTTGCATTTGCAATGAAAACAAACCTTGTTTATTCAACCAATTTATACACTCTTACATAGTCTACTTCCATAGTATTTGGAAAAGAACTATTATCAATACCTTCTTTACCGCCCCAATTGCCACCAACAGCAAGATTTAGCAGAATATAAAACTTCTCGTCAAATGGCCACTTGTCATAATCTAGGTTTCTGCTTTTAAATTCAAACATTTTTGAATTGTTTACATAGCCAGTAATTACTGTAGGTGTCCAATCTACCCTATATAAATTAAACCCTTCGGCTACTCCTTTTACGAGTGTATCTCTGCCTACTTGGGTGCCTTTAATGTGGTTAAATGCCTCTGTGTGAACAGTAACAAATATTTTGTTCAGGTCATAACCTACGTGCTCCATAATATCTATTTCGCCCGATTTTGGCCAACCGCCATAAATTCCCTCTGTAGAAAGCATCCAAAACGCAGGCCAAGTCCCTTTTCCTGAAGGGAGTTTAATTCGGGCTTCAAAACGGCCATATTTCCAATCGCCTTTACCTTTGGTAATCATTTTTCCAGAGGTGAACTGTCTGTTTTCGTATTGCTCCATACGAGCAGTAATTTTAAGCACACCATTTTCAACTTTTACGTTTTGTCCGGGTGTATAATACTGCAATTCGTTGTTTCCAAAGCCATTACCTCCTGTTTCATAGCTCCATTTGGAAGGATCTGGGGCGCCGGGTTTGTCAAACTCATCGGCCCAAATAGGCGTAGTTTCAAACTGACCAGCAATTTTAGTGCTATCTGGTCCATTCAAACCGGAATTTATAATTGAATTGTTTGGGGTGCTTGTAAACAATTGCAATACACTCCAAAATAATATAGAAGATACCATGTGGGTAAATTAATTTAGTTTTTAATTGTTATTTAACAATACTATTATTTAAATAAATAGCTAAGGAAACTGTAGCTATTCAATGCTAATTCTGAGATTTTAGGTTCGAATATTTAATTGCGCCTAAGATTTAAAGTGCATATCTATACACTCGAACATAATCTATTTCCATAGTAGTAGGGAAGGCACTATCGTCAATTCCTTGTTTGCCTCCCCAATCTCCACCTACTGCTAAGTTTAAAAGTAGGTAGAAGCGCTTATCAAAAGGCCATTCTTGAGAGCCTTTATTACTATTATTGAACTGGAACATTTTTTTGTTATTTACATAACCAGTAATTGAGCTAGGTGTCCAATCTACTCTGTATATATTAAAGTTATCAGTGGCTCCTCTTAAAAGGGTATCCCTGCCATATTGTGTATTTTTGAGATGGTTAAAGGCATCGGTATGAACGGTTACGTAAATTCTGTTCTGGTCATAACCAACGTGTTCCATAATATCTACTTCGCCAGATTTTGGCCATCCTCCATAAGATGCATCGGTTGGTAACATCCAAAATGCAGGCCAAGTACCTCTTCCTGTTGGTATTTTCATTCTAGCTTCAAATCTGCCATAGGTCCAATCGCCTTTGTTTTTGGAAACCAATTTTGCAGAGGTGTAACCATTGTTATTGAAAGTTTGCTTCCGGGCAGTTATTTTAAGGGTACCATTATCTACAACAGCATTTAAACCTTGGGTATAGTATTGTAGTTCGTTGTTACCAAACCCGTTACCACCGGTTTCAAAGGTCCATTTATTTGGGTCTGGTGCACCAGGTTTATCAAATTCATCGGCCCAAATCGGGGTACTGCTAAACTGCTCGCCAGGTTTTAGCGTATCCGGTGTTTTTGGCTTAGAAGGAACTGTATTTTCACCGTGGGAGCAAGCAAAGAATTGCAATGCTCCCAAGATGAAAAGTAATGAAACTAAAGGTTTCAGATTCATAGGGTTTGAAAGAATATTATTAGCGTTTTATTATTCTAGTAGTAGCTATTGCTCCGTTAGAATGAATCACTTGCAATACATACATTCCAGCTGGAAGTATAGAAAGCGTTGACTTTTGAATTACCAAATTCTGATTTTCAGCTATTGAAAGTCCTTTGGTTTCTACCAGCACTTTTCCGGTTAATGAAGCTATGCTGAAAGAAGCAATTCCTGAAGCATTATTAGTTACAATAGTAAGTTCAGAAGCAAAAGGATTCGGTATTGCCTGAATTGAATTGCTTGCATTAGTAGCTGGCGATATAGTTATGGTATTTGAATACGCATACTTACCATCAAAATCTACTTGCTTTAGGCGGTAATACATACTGCCATTAACCAATCCTGCAACTGAATTATCAATGAACTGATAGGCTTGCTTTTGGTTAGTGTTTCCAAAGCCATTTACTGCACCTACTTTTTGGAAATTCTTACCATCGGCAGAACGTTCTACTTCAAAGCGGTCGTTGTTTATTTCAGTAGCAGTGCTCCAATTCAATTGATTACCTCCAGAAATTTGCTTGCCAGTGAAGCTAGTAAAGGTTACAGGTAACAAGTTTGCGCCATCGCCAGCGGTGTAATCGCTGAAGTGTGTAGTTGGTACCGTTAGGCTTCTTAAGAAGGCAGAACCAGCAACTGTAGCATCTATTGGAGCGCCATATAAATTAAGCTTAATCCAAGGATCGTTTTGGTTTTCTAAACGGTAACCTATCATATTGGTAATATCCTTGCCATTATCTTCTGAAGAAATCCACTTCATAGTGATGTTTCTACCAGAACTTGGTTGGGTACCTGATATAGAGATAGACCAAAGCTTGTAAATACTTCCTGAGTTTGAAAGTGGATTAACAAGCGCAGTTGCCCCATTGTTTCGTAGAATTGTTACCGTTCCTAGGTCTTCGGATCCTGAAGCAATTTCAAAGCCAATGCCTGAGAAGGTAGAAGCACCAGTGCCAAGTGTTTGGGTATTTTCAATCCTGCCTTGCATATAACCTGCCGGACTTTCGCCACTCATAGTTGCTCCAGAAGCCAATGTTACTTTATTTGAGGTACTGCTATTAATCAGGTTGCCGCTTGTAAAAGTAAGCGCTCCTGAAATTCCAAGATTGCCAGAAAGTAACACATCGAATGCGTCGTTAAGTAATAACCTGCTAATAGTTCCACCACCTGTGAGGGTATGGTTTGAAACTCCATTTTGGAAACTTACATAGCCTGTTGAAGACGTTACTGTACCAGCAAAGGTTCCGTTTCCATTAACAATTAAGTTATTGGTTCCTAAGGCTGTAGTTCCAGCTAATAAGTCGAAATTGCCGTTAATAAAGGTATTGCCAACAAATGTTGCAGTGGCGCCATTTCTATTGATTTGCAATGAATTGTAAGTGCCTCCAGGAATGGAAATATTCGAAGTTCCTTTATATATAACCTTACTTCCTATAGCACTAGCAACTAAGCTAAATGGAAGCGTTCCGCTATTTAGGTAAACAGTTTTGTTTGCAGCTAAGGTTAATGAACCAGTTCCAGCAACTGTAGAACCGATATCCAACTTGTTCGCATTAGAAGTTACTATGCCAGTAATATTCAAATTAGGAATGTAAAGCGAATCGGCTGTTGTATTAATGCTTACACTAGTACCGCTTAGGTTTAAGGGAACGCTAGCTGCTAAATTTAGCGTTCCATTTTGTGTAAATGAACCACCTATATTTACCGAAGCACCTGCAACAGCAGAAAGGCTACCACTTAGGTTAATATTTCCTGTAACATTAAGCGTGCTTGGGTTTCCTGTTAAGCTTATTGAAGTACCATTATCAGAAATAATGCTAGCTGCATTGGCTGTTACAGCACCTGGAATAACTGGATAATTTGTAGCGCCCGATTGTAAAATAACAGCAGTTGAAGTTGTTGGTACCCCACCGCACCAGTTCGCTGCATTGTTCCAAAGTGTATTTGCTGTACCTAACCAGGTTCCATTTGCTTTTACAATTAAAGTAACTACGCTACTTGTAACTGTAGTACATGAATTGCTTGCCTGCAAACGGTATTTATACGAACTTAATCCTGTGTTTGAAACAAAAGATAAGGCACTAGTAGTAGCTCCACTATAGGTTGCATTGTTAGCGACATTGGTGAATGTACTTCCGCCGTTGGTACTTACCTGCCATTGTAATGAATTAGCAGTTCCAGTAACTGTAGTAGTAAATGAACCTGTAATACCAGTACAATATGTACCACTAATAGGCTGAACAGTAATAGCTGCTGAGTTATTGATAGTAACTACTACATCATTCGAAGTACAGCTTCCTACGGTAACGCTATAAGTTCCAGAAGTGGTTACGGTAATTTGTTGGGTAGTTTCTCCGTTGCTCCACTGCCAAGGGCCTGAACCGCTAGCTGTTAATATTTGAGCATCGCAAGCTGTAAAGGTTCCAGATGGGGTAATAGTAGGTGCAACTGTTCCAGAAATCACTACATCTCTAGATTTGGTTACCGCACAACCACTTCCGGCAGTTACAGAAACCGTATAAGTAACATTGCTTGTTGCAGATGTAATTACCGTTTTTCCAGAGGTAGTATTTAAGCCTGTGCTTGGACTCCAAGCATAGGTATATTGATTTAATGTGGAAATGGTATCCGTTACCGCTTCAGTTCCTGCAAAGTTTATTAGCGTAGCATTGTTTCCATATCCTGAAGCATCGGTCAGGGTAGTGCTTGTAATGGCATCGGCAGGGTAATAGTAATATAGACCTGTTGTTTTCGAACTCATTTTACGGTTCATATTATCAGAAATTTGAGTTGCCGAACGAGCGGTTCTCCAAATTCTAATTTCATCTAATTTACCTCGGAATGCAGGGTCTGGGAATTGAGATTTACCAAGCAAAGAACTATTATAATTGGCATAGCCTAAACCACTACCTGTAGCAGTGGCAGTTACATCTAAAGTGCCATTTACATAAATGCTGAACGTTCCACTGTTAGCAGTTTCGTGAACTACTGCAATATGGTACCACGTACCTGTAGTGAAGGTGGTATTAGTAACTATGGCATTATAATTTACAGTAACTCCGCATCTCATTTTTCCATTGCCTTGTAGGGCAAGAAAGAAGCTACTACCTATTCCGCTACCAAAGTCAAATACACGAGCATTATCGGTCAAAGCATCTAGCTTTATCCAAGTTTCGAATGTTATTGCGCTAGCGCCATTCGGGGTGAAAGGAATTGTTCCTGTTTTACCGGCTGTTCCAGTTGTGCCTAGGGCATTATTAAAGTAAAGTACTTTACCGTTTCCTTCATTTGCTGAAGAAGCAGTAAGCGTTATGCTATTACCTGCACAAGGGGCACTTAAACCACTTCTAGAAATAGTAGGTGTGGTTGGAGAAAACTTAGAATCGGTAAAGAATACAGATGTAGCGGTACCTGTTAGACCACAACTTTCTGACCTAGTAACCGTAAGTTTAATGGTATCATTAGCACCTAAAGTAGAATCAGAATAGGTAGTTGCAGTACCTACTATTGTGCTGTTCTTCCTCCATTGATAAACTGGGCTAGCACCTCCATTTGTTACGTTTGCGGTGAACGTTTGTACCGCTTGGCAAGCCGTAGTTCCTGTTATAGGAGAATTGATTGAAACAGTTGGCGTAATGTTTGGGGTAACTGTAATGGTGTTAGAAGTTGCAGGTAATGGTGTTGCACAACTAAAACTACTAGTCATTTCACAGGTTACAGCGTCGTTAGCATTTAAGGTTGGCGAAGTATAGGTAGCGGTTGTAATTCCTGTAGAACTACCGTTCACCTTCCATAGATAAGTTGGCGAAGTTCCTCCGTTTGTTGGTGATGCTGTAAATATTGTACCTGTATTCGGGCAAAGTGGGAAAACGGAACTTGAAATTGAAACTGAAGCAGTTAAACCACCAGCACCCACAACGGTAATGGTTTGACCATTAGAAGTGGCAGTAGCCGGTGATGCACAAGATGCACTTGAGGTAAGTACACAAGTAACCACATTGCCATTAGCCAAGCTAGAGGTAGTAAACGTTCTACCAGTTTGACCAGAAACTGTACTACCGTTAATTTTCCAAACATAAGATGGGCTATTACCACCCAAAGTAGGAGTTGCGGTAAACGTCACGGCGGTTCCTGAACAAATAGTAAGTCCAGGTGAAGCGGTAATACTTACTGAAGCGGCACCACTACCTATACTTAAAGTTGCAGCATTGCTAGTAGCTGCTGGTGTACAACCAGAAACTACACAGCGGTATTGGTAGTTATTTTGGGTGTTAGTAACGCCAGTGAAAACTAAGCTTGCTGTTGTAGCACCACCATAAATTCCGCCATTAGTAATATTGCTGAAGCTACTTCCTCCGTTGTTGCTTTCTTGCCATTGGTAGGTAATATCATCGCCTGAGGCAACTATTGTAAAGGTGGCATTATCGCCACTACAAGAAGTAAAGTTGCTTGGTTGGGTAGTAATTGTAGGAACTCCTTTAACTGTTACAGTGCTAGTTTTTGTTGAAGAACAAGTACTATTATAGGCAGTTACAGTGTAAGTTGTAGTTACTGTAGGTGAAGCAATTACTGTTTTTCCAGTGCTAACATTTAGGCTATTACTTGGCGACCAAGAATAGCTCACATTATCTGATGTAAAGCCAGTCAAGGTAGAAGCCAAAACTGGAGAGGTACCTGAAGTAGGGAAGTTTGTAAGCGTTGCTGAAGTAGAAGAACTGATACCTACAGAATTAGCTAACGTAGTTGGGAACGAACCCAAAGTTTCATCTGCACGATAGTAGGCTACCAAACCAGCAGCAGTTGTAGAAACACTTTGATTCATATTCGCAGAAATTTCAGCCTGCGTTTTGGCAGTATTCCAGAAACGTATTTCGTCAAGTTCGCCTAGGAAGTTCTTAATGCCACCGTCAAAACCATGGATACCTATATAGTTATTTCCGTTTGCATTTGAAGAAGGGAAGTTAGTATGCGTTCCAGTAGCATTTAAAACCCCATTTACATAGAATTTTAAGTTTGAACCATCAAGCGTAAAAGCAACGTGTTGCCAAGTGCCACTAACTGGTGTTGCTGTAGGATTTAATGCGCCACCAGATAAACCTTCAAAATAGTAATCCAGATTTCCTCTTGCAATTTCAAATTGGATATCGCCAATGCGCAGCAATCGGTTAAAATTGCTCATTGCTTGCGGCTTAACCCAGCATTCGAAGGTGAAACCTGAAGTAAAGTTAGAATTGAAGTTATTGGCTAAGGCAATGTGTAGAGGTCTTTCACCATCGGCAGTTCCGGTTACAAAATTAGCTGTGGCAAAGTTTATGCTGTTGCCGCTGTTAATCATGGTTGCTGCTGCGGTCAAAGTCACTGAATTGCCATTACAGAAAGAAGTAGCCCCGCTCGCTGAAATAGTAGGTACGTTGACTGTGCTAGAAGAAACTGTATAGGTGGCAGAAGTCGCAGTACCTGTAAGTCCGCACGATTCACTTCTAGTAACTGTTAACCCAATAACATCGCCAGAACGTAGGGTAGCATCCGAATAAGAAGTTGAAGTGCTTACATTACTACCATTTTTTGTCCATTGGTAAACTGGGATAGCTCCTCCATTGGTAACATTTGCTGTGAAGGTTTGTGAACTTGCACAAGATGAACCGTTTACAGATGGAGAAACAATAGTTACTGTCGGAGTCGTATTTGGAGTAACAGTTATAGTATTAGAAGTTGCTGGAAGTGGGGTTGCGCAACTAAAGCTGCTAGTCATTTCGCAGGTTACGGCATCGCTTCCGTTTAAGCTTGCTGCAGTATAGGTTGCTGTGGTAACTCCCGTAGAACTGCCATTCAATTTCCATAAATAGGTAGGGGAAGTTCCTCCATTGGTAGGAGTGGCTGTGAAAATAACCCCAGTGTTCGGGCAAATTGGCGAAACGGAACTTGTAATAGCTACTGAAGCTGTTAAACCTCCTGGACCTACAACTGTAACACTTTGGCTATTAGAAGTTGCCGTACTTGGAGAGGCACAACTTGCGCTTGAATTAAGCACGCAAGTAACAACATCGTTATTGCTTAGGGTAGAGGTAGTGAACGTTGCAGCGTTTTGACCAGAAACTGTATTGCCGTTTATTTTCCAAACATAAGCAGGGCTATTGCCTCCTAAAGTAGGTGTGGCTGTGAAAGTAACCGCAGTTCCTGAACAAATAGTAAGTCCTGGCGATGTAGTTATAGAAACTGCTGCAGCACCAGCTCCTGAAATAGTTAAGGTTGCAGTATTACTTGTAACACTTGGGGTACAACCACTAACTACACAGCGATATTTATAGGTGTTTTGGGTATTAGAAACAGCAGTGAGCAATAAACTAGCGGTAGTTGCCCCACTGTAGATACCTCCGTTTGTGATGCTACTGAAACTAGTACCACCATTGGTGCTTTCTTGCCACTGGTAAGTAAGGTCGTCGCCGGTTGCACCTATTGTGAAAGTTGCGTTTTCTCCAGTACAAGAAGTAAAGTTGCTTGGTTGGCTTGTTACTGCAGGGACGGCTTTAATGGTTATGGTTTGTGTTCTTGTCGATGAACAAGTTCCATTTGTTGCAGTAACTGTATAAGTTGTAGTTACTGATGGGGTAGCAATTACTGCGCTTCCAGTTGTGGTATTTAAACCTGCACTAGGACTCCACGAATAACTAACGTTGTTAGACGTAAATGGACTAACTGTAGAAGTTAATACTGGCGACGTTCCCGAAGTAGGGAAGTTCATTAACGTAGCAGTTGTATTTGCAGTGGTTAGTGAATTGGTAAGTGAGGTAGGGAAAGAACCTACTGTTCCATCGGCACGGTAATAGGCAATTAACCCAGAAGCAGTGTTAGAAACACTTTGATTCATATTGGCAGTAATTTCCGCTTGCGTACGCGTAGAATTCCAGAAACGGATTTCATCCAGTTCACCTTTGAAAGTTCTTGCCGCATCGGTCAAATCGCCTACACCTATATAATTTGTGCCATTTGCACTTGAAGCTGGGTAGGTAGTATGTGGTGTAGTGAGTTTTAAAACCCCATTGATATAGAACTTCAGGTTAGCTCCGTCTAAAGTGAAAGCTACGTGTTGCCAAGTACCAGAAATAGGCGGATTACCAGCAGAAACACCCGGACCAGCTGCACCACCTGTTAAACCTTCAAAGAAATATTCTAAGCCACTGCGTGCAATTTCAAATTCAATAGTGCCAATTTTCAATAGCCTATTGTAGAAGTTCATAGTTTGTGGTTTAACCCAACATTCGAAAGTAAAACCAGAGGTGAAGTTGCTATTGAATGTGCTTGATAGCGCAATATAATTTGGTAGGGAACCAGCTGTTGTACTATTAGCTTGATTATCAGTTGCGAAGTTTATAGAAGCACCACTTGTACCAAAAGTACTAGCTGCTGTTAGGGTAACTGCTGTTCCGTTACAATTAGCAGTTGCGCCACTTGGTGTTATGGTAGGTTGAGTTACGGTCGATGTACTTCCTGTATAAGTAGATGTAGAAGCAGTGCCTACTAATCCGCAAGTTTCGCTGCGTGTAACAGTTAAGCCAATCACATCGCCAGAAACCAAGGTAGCATCAGTGTAGGTTGTAGCTGTACTAACATTTGCTCCGTTCCTTTTCCATTGGTAACTTGGTGTAGCCCCGCCATTGGTAACGTTAGCTGTATAAGTTTGAGAACTTGCACAACCACCGCTTACGCTTGGGGCAACAATAGTAACTGTAGGGGTAGTATTTGGAGTTATTGTGATGCTGTTTGAAACGGCGGGTATTGGCGTTGCGCAAGAAAAACCGCTGGTCATTTCGCAGGTAACTACATCGTTTCCATTCAAACCAACCGTGGTATAAGTTGAAGTAGTTATTCCCGTAGTAATACCGTTTACTTTCCACAAGTAGGAAGGACTTGTTCCTCCATTTGTTGGGGTGGCTGTAAAGATTACCCCAGTATTAGGGCAAATTGGTTGAGCAATAGAGCTTGTTATTGCCACAGATGCTGCAATACCGCCATTGGCAACAATAGTTACTGTTTGACCATTTGAGGTGGCTGTATTTGGCGTAGCACAAGCAGAGTTAGAGGTTAGTACACAGGTAACCACATCGCCATTGGCAAGGCTGCTCGTGGCAAAAGTACTGGCCGTTTGACCTGATACGGTGTTTCCGTTAATTTTCCAAACATAGCTAGGGCTTGTACCTCCCAAAGTAGGGGTAGCAGTGAAAGTGATGGTGTTACCCGTACAAACTGATAACCCTGGAGATGCACTAATACTCACTGCCGCGGCACCAGCAGTTGCAACAGTTAAAGTTGCGGCATTGCTAGTAACAGAAGGCGAACATCCAGAAACCACGCAACGGTACTGGTAGCCATTTTGACCTGAAATTAAACCTGATAGTGTAAGACTTGCAGTTGTTGCCCCAGCAACACCTGTACCATTAGATATATTGGAGAAAGAGGTGCCGCTATTGGTGCTTTGCTGCCATTGGTAGGTTAGTGTTCCACCGCCAGCAGCTACTACTGTGAAAGTAGCTTGGTCGCCATTGCAACCAGTTTGGGCAGTTGGATGTGAAGTAAATGAAGGTGAGGCAAGAATAGTTACGGTAGAAGTATTGCTGTAACTACAGCCAGACGCGTTAGTAGCGGTTACGGTATAGGTTGTTGTAACCGATGGGGTAGCAGTAACTACTGCACCTGAGGCTGTATTTAAGCCTGAAGTTGGCAACCAGCTATAAGTGATATTATTAGAGGTGAAGCTACTTACACCAGATGATAAGATTGGCGAAGTACCAGAAGTAGGGAAGTTTGTTAGGGTAGCAGTAGTGGAAGCTGATGCACCGACAGAGTTAACCAAAGTAGTGGGGAAAGAACCAATTGTCTCATCTACTCTGTAGTAGGCAATTAAACCTGATGCATTGGCCAGAACGCTTTGGTTCATTGAAGCAGTAAGCTCGGATGCCGTTTTTGCAACATTCCAGAACCTTATTTCATCAAGTTCACCTTTAAAGGTTTTAGCTGCATCGCCAGGGTTCACGCCAATATAGTTGGTACCTGTAGCATTGGCTGAAGGATAAGTAGTATGCGCTACGGTGTATTTCAGCACCCCATTGATATAAAATTTTAAATTTGTTCCGTCTAAGGTAAAAGCAACGTGTTGCCAAGTATTAGCAACTGGAGCGTTGCCAGCCGCTACACCAGGACCACCGGCTCCGCCTGTAAGACCTTCAAAATAAAATTCTAAAGTTGTTCGCGCTATTTCAAAATTAATGTTCCCGATTCTTAACAAACGGTTATAGAAATTCATGGTCTGAGGTTTTACCCAACATTCGAAGGTAAAACCAGCATTAAAGTTGCTGTTAAAATTGCTAGGTAAGGCTATATAATTTGGTAGAGAACCAGCTGTTGAGCTATTACCAGCATTGTCAGTAGAAAAGTTTATACTACCTCCACTATTAGTACCGGTTGCAGAAGCAGTAAGATTTACTGAACTTCCACTGCAAAAAGTAGTTGTGCCACCGGCAGTTATGGTAGGTAGGGTAGTAGAATTAGTTCCAGAAAAAGTAACTGGTATAATATTTGAATTACAAGAGCCCACTGTACAATAATAATTGCCAGATGTGGTGACTACTATACTATTAGTAGTGACACCGGTTGACCAAAGAAATGGGCCCGTTCCAGCACAAGTCAATGTTACTTGGCTTGCACAGCCATTAAAGCTTGCTGGCGAAACGGTAGGGGCAGTACTTCCTGAAACAGTAATAGCTTGTGTATTGGTATTTGTATTTCCCCTCGTATCTGTTGCGGTACAGGTATAAGTTGTAGTAGCAGTAGGAGAGGCAGAAACAGTTGCCCCTGTAGTTGGTGAAGTTGGATTGGCAGTATTAGCAGTCCAACTATATGAGATATTGTTAGACGTAAACGAACTAACCCCTGAAGAAACGATTTGTGAAGTTCCAGAAGTTGGAAAGTTCGTTAAGGTGGCTGTAGCAGAAGTACTAGCAGAATTTACTAAAGTTGTAGGAAAAGTGCCTGTAGCTTCATCGGCCCTAAAGTAGGCTACTAAGCCAGTGGCATTAGTAGCAACGCTTTTATTGTAGTTACTAGAAATTTCAGAAGCAGTACGAGCGGTATTCCACATACGTATTTCATCAATTTGGCCATTAAATGTGTAAGCACCTGCATCTGTTAGAGTTCCTACACCAATTGCATTTATTCCTGCAAAAGTTCCTGAAGTAGGAAGCGTTGTTGTTGCCCTAACAGCTGTACTGCTAATTGTTCCATTAACATAGAACTTACAATTGGTACCATCTAAAGTGAACGCAACGTGTTGCCAAGTGCCGTTTACTGGCGATTCTGCTGGATCATAATTGTTTAGTAATCCAGGACCTTCAAAGAAATAATCTAATCCACCTCTAGCAATTTCGAACTGAATATTTCCGATTTTTAGTAATCGGTTATAGTTGCTCATTGCTCCAGGTTTTACCCAACATTCGAAGGTAAATGCCGAAGTAAATTGGCTATGAAATGTACTCGGAAGGGTTATGTATTGAGGCGACCCTGTAGTTGGAGCAACTGAACTTGGAAAGTTTATAGCACTTCCACTATTTGGCGCAGTAGACCCTGATGAAGTTAGCGTAACCGTATTTCCATTACAAATGCTCGCCGATTGCCCTGAACCTAAACTAATGGTAGGTGCTGTTGGCTGCGCTATCGCCAATACAGGCAATAGTATGGCAAAAACGATTGCCAAATTCAGCAAAAGTTTGTTGCAGTTAATGTATAAAGTATAGATTGTCTTCATGATAATTTGGTATAATGCTGGTTAATAAAAGGGTGTTTTCGGTGTTGAAGGTTTACTTGATATTAGTTACTTAATTTGTAATTTTTTGGTTACTAAGCTGTTGCCAGAAATAAGCTTGCAGAAATAGAGACCAGAGGTAAGGTTTTGGACAGAAATAGTTTCTGTTAAAGTGTTTTGCGTGGTTGAGCTTGTTTTTGAAGCATAAACTACTTTACCATTAATGTTTATTAACTCCAGTGCGTAACCCTCGTTGTTAGGAATACTGAAGCTAATGTTCAACAGGTCTTTGGCAGGATTAGGATAGCAAGTCAAATCAAGGATAGTATGTTTACCGCTGATGTTGTCAACTATGCTGCTTTCGAATACTGGTCCGTATAGGTTATCGAAATAGTACTGACCTGCATTCGATGAACCTGGGTTAACTTGGATTTCCATCGTGTTCACTTGTGTATCAGCTACTAATGAATCTGGAATATTGGTTCTCCTTAACACCACCTTTTCCCATTGGTTAACTAGGGTAGTGGTGCCAGCAAAAACCGCATATCTACCAGTAGGGAAATTACCTGAACGTGCTAAGCTGCTGTCTAGTAAGGTGAAGTTTACGATTGTGCCCGGGGCTGGGCTTAATACATTGATAGAGAATTTCCTTGCATTGCTCTTGTAAGCCTCTAATTGTTGTAAAGCAGGGAAATGAACTATAATTTTATCGGTTGCATTAGCTGTGCGTGCATAACTTCCTACGGTAGGGTAGGCATAAGGTGGGTTCGGGCTTGGGTTAGCTGCGGTAGTCAAAGTTCCATTGGCTGAACCTAAAGAAATTCTGCGTACATCACGGAAGTTATCCCAAAGGAATTCTTCTGTAGTTGAATTAGTTACTGTAAGCAAGGCTACCGCGCTTGTATCTTTTGATGCACATCTTCCACCACTATTTACTATGCAACGGAATTTTAATGAATCAAAATCTGCCGTTAGGTTACTTATGTTCAAACGATTTGAAAGCGAACCTGAATAATTATCGCCATTTGTTATGTTAACGAATGTTTGGCTTCTTCTTGGTTTTACTTGCCATTGGTAAACAATAGAATCAGCACCATTGGCAGAAATTCCAAATGAAATATCTTCACCATAGTATCCGGTTTTACTTTGTGGCTGGGTAGTAACCCTAGCGGCTGGGTAAACAGTGATTTTACTTGAATTTGTATAGGTGCATCCTGCAAAATTTCTGGCAGTTACAGTGTAGGTGGTAGTTACTCTTGGTCTGGCGATAACAGTTTTTCCACTACCAGTATTCAACCCAGTAGTTGGCGACCAAGTATAGTTTACGTTTGTAGAAGAAAAGTTAGGTACACTAGAAATTACAATGGGCGAAACACCAGAAGTTGGGAAGTTGGTAAGCGTGGCCAATGTTGCAGGCGTGTTTCCAACAGCGTTTGTTATAGTCGATGGGAAAGAACCCACTACTTCATCGGCTGTGTAGTAAGCAACCAAACCAGTTGAAGGTACGGTTAGGCTGCGGTTCATATTAGCCATTATATCTGCTTGGGTACGGGCAACGCTCCAAAACCTAATTTCATCTAATTCACCTTTAAAGGCTTCGGCACCTCCCGTTAGTCCTGGAATACCAATATAGTTAGTACCTGCAGGTGCTGATGCAGGAAATGCGGTATGAGCTACCGTATGACTTAAAACGCCATTTATGTAAAATTTGAGGTTTGTCCCATTCATGGTAACCGCAACGTGCTGCCAAGTTCCTGCAATAGGAGATGCACCAGCTGCTCCAGGACCAGGGCCACCAGCACCGCCAGTAACACCTTCAAAATAATATTCTAATGTACCACGAGCTATTTCAAAGTTAAAATTGCCTATACGAATAATTCTATTGTAGCCGTTCATTACTTCTGGTTTTACCCAGCATTCAAAAGTAAATCCGGCAGAAAACAGACCATTAAAACCACCTGGTAAAGCAATATAATTTGGTAAAGCTCCAGGGGTTGTACTTGCCACCGGATTATCTGATGGGAATACCAAACTAGCTCCGCTATTAAGTGAAGTGGCAGCAGCAGTTAAAGTCACGGCCGTTCTGCTACAAACTGTATCGGTTCTGCTGGCGGTAATAACAGGCATAGTAACCGTATTTATTCTTTCTAGCTGAACCGGTACAAGGTTAGAAGTGCAATTCCCTGCTCTTACAAAGTAATTGCCAGAAGTAGTAACGCTTATGCTTTGTGTGGTATCGCCAGTAGACCATAAGTAAGGTCCACTTCCAATTACACGAAGGGTAACTTGGTTGGCGCAACCCGTAAAGTAAGCGGGCGATAAATCAGGTACATAGGAATTCGAAACAACTAATCTGATAGTATCTGTTGATGTTCTGCCCTGAATATCTGTTGCAGTTGCGGTGTAGGTAGTAGTTACACTTGGAAAGGCAAAAACCTTATTTCCAGTTGCTCTATTTAAACCTAAAGCTGGCGACCACGTAATTTGTACGTTATTGGTTGTAAAAGGCGTAACACCAGAAGCCAAAACTGATGAAGAACCTGATGCAGGGAAATTAATTAAGGTAGCCGTTGCATTGGTAACATTTTCTACAGAGTTAATTAATGTTGTAGGGAAGGAACCCAATGGTTCATCTATTCTATAGTAGGCAACTAAACCTGTATCTGTTGGAGAAACGCTGTTTCTGAAATTGGCATTTATTTGGGTTTCGGTTCTAGCCGTATTCCAAAATCTGATTTCATCCATTTCGCCTTTGAATGTTTCGGCACCGGTTGTGGTGTTCACTCCTATGAAATTACCACCTGTAGGATCAACTGAAGGTAATCTGGTATGAATACTTGTAAAACTAAGCGCACCGTTTAGGTAAAATTTAACATTTGCGCCATCCATAGTAACAGCCACGTGTTGCCAAGCTCCTAATACAGGCGCTGCAGTAGGGTCGCCAGCTCCAGAAGATAATCCTTCAAAAAAGAAATTTAAATTGTCTCGGGCTATTTCAAAATTAACATTTCCAATTTTAAAAACCCGGTTATAAAAGTTCATTGGATCTGGCTTTAACCAACATTCGAAGGTAAAACCAGTGGTGAACTTCCTATTAAAGTCTGTTGGTAAGCTTATGTAATTCGGTAATGTTGCCGGGTTTACACTATTTCCGGGATTATCGGTTGCGAATAAAAGCGATGAACCACTATTTCCAGATGTACTTACCGCATTCAAGGTAACAACATTGCCTATGCATAGATTAGGGTTTTGACCGTTATCTAATCTGATAGTAGGTGCTGTGGGTTGAGCCAAGGAAAGTAAAGGAAATAGTACTAACCCCATCAATGCTAAATTGGGCATTGATAATTTCTGTAAGGCTTTATTAATAACTGTATTAAACATATTATTATTTATTTTTTTTGACTTCAGTTTGCTTCTTATTGGAGGTAATTGCTTTTGCTTTTTCCTTGAAATAGAATTGCTTTTTAAGGCCCCCTAAAAGGATTTCAAAACCACCCTCTTCGGTTATCGTTTTGCCTTTCAGATTAACAAAAGCAAGATCGGCTTTAGTTAAAGTAAAGCTTACTGTTTTAGTTTCGTTCGGGTTTAGGCTAACCTTGGTAAAGCCTCTTACACGTTTTGCAGCAGGAGTAACACTAGCATATAAATCGGTAATGAATAGGTCAACAGCCTCTTTTCCAGCTATTTTGCCAGTATTTTGTACATTAATTGAAATAGTAAAGGACGCATCTGCAACTACTGTATCGGTGCTTATTTTTAAATCGCTATACTTATACGTTGTATAGCTAAGTCCGTGACCAAAATCGTATTGTGGATAATAGCCAGGCTCAAGCTTAGGAGCTGGGTAAACAGCAGCCCCACGAACATATTCGCAATACTTATAATCGTATAAAATGTAATTGTTGGGATAGCGAGGGTAGGTGAATGGCAACTTTCCATTAGGGTTGTATTCACCAAATAATATCTCAGAAATTGCTTCGCCACCCTTTGGTCCTGGTATCATTCCTAAAACTATACCATTGAATAAAGGCTCTATTTCACGAATTACCCTAGGCCTTCCTTCTAATAATACAAGGGTTAATTTTTTTCCTGTTTCTGAAAGTCTTTTAGCTAACTCTATTTGTATGGCAGGCAAGGTAAGGTCATCTATATTGCCTGGAACTTCCGCATAAGCAGCTTCGCCTAGAACAACAATAACCTCATCTACATTAAAAGCCGATTTTACAATTTGATCAATATTGTTTTTACCTAACGAGTCAAACTCGCAACCTTTAAAATAGCTTACATTGGCTTTGCCAATTTTTTCTGTAAATGCACCTAAAAAAGATTTGTATTTAGAAGGATAGAATTCAGGGCTATTTCCTTGCCAGCTGTATGACCAGCTTCCACTCAACGAAGGTAACCAATCGGCCGCTGGACCTACAACTAAAAACGTTTTGGTCTTATTAAGGGGTAAAGCATTAACCTGGTTTTTAAGCAAAACTATAGCTTCTCTGCTAGCTTCTAAGCTTAAAGCCTCATGCGATGGCAAAACAGTTTGTTCTAAAGTTGCATTCGGTGCTTTGGCATTTTCGAATAGTCCTAAATCGGCTTTTGTCTGCAAAATCCTGCCTACGGAAAGGTCTATTCTATCCATTGGAATTCTGCCTTCCTTCACCAACTCAACTACATAATTGGCAAAATCGAAGGTGTATGGGGTCATACTCATATCTATTCCAGCCATTACTGATAGGTAGGTTGCTTCTTTTAAATTTGAGGCTATTTTATGCCTTGTGTGCAGGTTATTAATATCTTCCCAGTCTGTTACAGCTATGCCTTTAAAGCCTAATTCTTTCCGCAAAACATCGGTAAGTAAATAAGAGCTGGCGTGAACAGGTTCCCCATTTAATTCGCCACTATTAATCATAATTGTTTTGGCGCCAGCCTTAACTGCTGCTTGGAAAGGGGGTAAGAAATACTCCCTCATCATCCAATCTGGCATATAAGTTGGTGTTCTATCTTTCCCGCTGAAAGGCCAACTGTATCCTATGAAGTGCTTCATACAGGCAGCAACTGAAGTTGTTGACTTCAAATTATCGCCTTGCATGCCCTTAATTAATTCAGAACCCAATACAGTAGTTATGTAGGGGTCTTCGCCAAAAGTTTCACAAAAGCGTGACCATAATGGTTGCCTTCCTACATCTAATACAGGAGCGAAATTCCACTGTACACCACTCATACGGGTTTGATGGCCAGTTAGCGCTCCCAATTTTTTTGCCATTTCTTGGTTTCTAGAACAAGCCAGGCCAATGTTTTGAGCGAACAAAGTTCCTTCAACTAAATAGGTTGGACCGTGAATAGCATCGATACCGTAAATGATAGGAATCTTTAAACGGGTAGTAGCGCAGGTGCTATCAATGGTGTTTATTATCTTGTGCCATGTGGCTAAGGTTTGGGCGTGGTTTTTTCCGTTATTCAAAATTGAACCAATACCATATTTTTTGATGCCATTATCAAGCTTGGCTTGGTCAATTATGCCACCAGGTAAGTCTTGTTTTACAAACTGACTTAAATCTACTTGAGTCATTTGCCCAGCTTTTTCTTCCAAGGTCATTTGGCTCAATAGCTTTTCAACTTGAGGGCTAAACTTTTCGGTTCTTGTGGAAGCTTTTTTGTCTTTGCTTTGTGCAAAGGTTGTTGAAGCTAAAGAACTAAGAACCAGCAATAATAAAAGCGCTTTAATAGGGTGCATTATAATTTTTAATAAAACGGAAAAAGACCAGAAGGTAAGTTCTATTACCTTCTGGTGGAATTTGTTAATATGTTACTAATTACTTTACCTGGAACTTGCAGGTAGAAATGCCTGAGGCCGTTACCACTTTACAGATGTACAAGCCGGAATGCAAACTTGAAATGTTTATTTGCTCCGTTGTTATGCCTTTGTTGCTTTGTGGAGTGTTAATATTTAAAACTTTTTTGCCGTTTAGCTCCAAAATTTCAATTCTTGAAGTGCCTCCTTCAGTTTGATTAAATGACACATTAATCGTATTACTAGCAGGAACAGGGAAACATTTTAAACCTATAGCATTTGCTTTTTCCTTAGAAGTACCATCTATAATGTTACTAAAGAAAACAGGCCCATATAGGTTATCAATGTAAAATTGTGCGGCATCTAAGGTTCCAGCATTGAGCAAAATTGCCATAGTATTTACATCGGTTTCTGTAACTGCAGCATCAGGAATATTAGACCTACGCATTACTATTCTTTCCCATTGATTGGTTCTGGTAGTGATGCCAGTAAATTCTGCAAACCTACCTCTTGGGTAGTTATCGGCAAATGCCAAAGTGCTATCCTGTAAAGTAAAACCTATGCTAGTGCCTGGGGCTGGGCTATAAATGTTAATTGTAAAGCGCTTCGAATTATTCTTGTAAGAAGCTAAATCTTCAAGCGGCGGGAACTTCATAGTAATAACATCGTATTGGTTGTTACTTCTTAGGTAACTTCCTACCACCGGATAAGCGTACGGAATATATGGGTTAGGATTTGGCACAGTTGTTAAAGTACCATTTACTAATCCATAACGAACTCTGCGAACATCGCGGAAGTTATCCCAAAGGAATTCTTCAGAAGTAACTATATCTGCTCCATCTACGTCAAAGCCCCTTAGGTCGTCAAAATAATAGGTATTCCCAGAGTTGGAGGTAGGATCGAATTGGATAACGAAAATATCCAATGAAGTATCTGATGTTGTTCTGTCTGGCACTTCGTGTAAGGCGAATACAACATTTTCCCATTCACCAGTTCTGGTAGTTGTACCTCTCCAAATACTATGTCTGCCTTGGGGCCAAGCATTTGCAAATCTTCTGGAATTAGCTAAAGTAATATCAATGTTAGAACCTATGGGGTTGTTACTATAAACCTTCATTACTATTTTTTTCCTGTTGCTAAAATAAGGACGGATATCACGAATTCTTCCGTCTATGTTGCAAACCATAACATCGTACCTAGAACCTGCATTTCTCACGTAGCGGCCAACCAATGGGCTAGGATTCACATTGTTTGGTGCAGGATTAACAATTGATTGAGAAAGGGTACCATCTCTGAAGCCGTAATTGAATTTCCTTACATCTTCAAAGTTTTCCAATAAAAATTCTCCTAATTCAAGCGATCCTTCAGTGTATTCAGGTCCTTGCAAATCGTCAAATAAATAGGTGCCAGAATTTGAACTATTAATGTTGAAAGCTAGCAACATACAGTTCATACCATCTGGAGTGGCATTAATATCTGGTCTAGAATCTAATCTAAACTCTAATTCTTCCCATTCATTGGCAAGGGTTGTAGTATCCTTGAAAACTGCCAAGCGGCCGGCAGGGTAATTGGTAGGCGTAGTTTGGGTAGAATCTTCGAAACTTATTTGAACAGGTACTCCTCTTCTAGTGCTGTAAACTTTTAACCTTATTACGTTGGTGCCGTTCAAATATGGGGTAAGATCGTCGAAGAATCCTCTGGCAGAAATACGCATTACATCGTATTGAGCAGAGCCATTCCTAACATATTGCCCGCACGTGGTAGATCCATTAATACCAGTAGTACTTGGGTTCGGAACTACGCTGAATTGACCATCACGGTAGCCGTAAACTGCTATTCGTGTATCTTCAAAGTTATCGTATAGTAATTGAGCATTAGCAAAACTTATGCTAAGCCCAAAAACAAGGAGTAATAGGTTTATTGTCTTCATTGTATTGGTTTGGTTTGTAGTAAAGATTAGTTGTTAATTTCAAGGAAACCCCATAGAAAAGGACGTTCATTGAAACCGCCTTTTGAAGCATTCCACATGCGTTGTGTTTTGCGGCCGCTGGTATCGCCATTATTAATAGCTGCTTCACCAGATATTCTTTTCCCTACTGGGAACTTCGTAATATCGAACTCAGTAATAGGTATTTTAGCTTCTAGTTCGTAGCCTTTGCTAGTTTTTTTGGTAATTACAATAGCATTTTCCACACGTCTGTTCCTACTCCAGTTCCAGATATAAGGCGTTTCAGAACATTTTATCCCGATATGGAAATCTGTACCTAAGTACTCTGTTCTATCCATATTTGCTTCGGGGTCAAATCCTATTGCAAATTCTAGCGCATCGCCATTCCAGATATCGCCGTTTTCCTTGCTATTTATTAATGGGTTTTCGTCTGTCACTTGAGCTGCAATGTAAACGAAGCTATTATCGAATGCTAGGTAGATAGTAGATTTATCGATTAGCATTGGTTCGCCAGCATATTCGCTTTCGTTTACAATGCCATCTAGCACCATATTGGTGTTGTTAATAGCTACCCTAATCGTTTTCTTTTCTCCAGCACTTTTCTTAGCAAGTTCTAGCGCATAGTTTTCATCCCTTTTTTGAGCAGAAGGTAGCCTTTCAATAGTTCTTTCTATATCGGTTAAGTCTGGAAATTCCTTAGAAAAATTAGGAATTACATTAGCTAAACCAGCAGCTGAACTTCGGCTATAGGGTTCTTGCATAATTTGCTTAAATGCTATTTCTGCTTCAGCTGAACTGTTTACGCGCCAATCTGTCTCCTTATTAATGTTAAAGTAATTGTAGTTCTTGATACGCGGGAATAGATTTTTCAAATCGGCTTGCATTGTTCGGAACCATTCTGCCTTATCGCCTCCGGCTTGGTTACAAGCAAATTCTGCAATCATTAAAGGCTTGTCCGGAAAACTCTTTGCTAACTTTATATAATGGTTTTCAAATATTTCACGGAAAGGAGCCCAATGGCTACCAATGCCAGGTAGTTCATTTTCGCCCCAGTTGTAGCCATCAATAGCCACCCAATCTACCCACTCACTACCTGGGTAGCATTTGTATGGATCGTTCCATGGGTTTTCCTTATCGTTAGGAACACCGCCATTATTGGGGCACCAAACAAATTTAACATTGGTAGCTCCTTCTTTACGGAAAATAGCTACTATATGTCTCCAAGCTTGGATATGCCTATTTGGGTCTTTACCATTCAGTACGGTACTCCAAGGATACCAGTTTCCATTAAACTCATGGAAAATACGTAGGTGTACATCGCCTTTAGTTTTGGCAAGTGCCTGCGCATATTTGGTAATGTAGGCGTCTTGTTCGCCTGCTATAATAGCCCTTAGGTTTATAGTATTATTACTGCCACCGTTGTTTGCTTCCCAAACTATATGAGGGGTACAACCAGATGCATGTATGCGGTTAATTTCCTCAATTTTAGGGTTGCCTGTCCAGTTTTCGTACCACATTACAGTAGTAGGCTTCTTGCCAGATACCTTCGCAAAAGTATTCATTATGGCAGGCGGTTGGCCTGGTGTGAAGATTCCGACAAATACCCCGTCCGATGAAGGAGAGTTTTCAGAAAGCATTGGTACTTCTTCCAGAGAAACATCTGGCTTATTATGCGGATTAGTCAAAGTACCAGGGTAATTGGCGAATTTGATATCGTCTAATAATAAATTGCCTTCGCCTTCGCCTTGGAATATAATTTGCTTTATGGTAGAGGCATTTACATTATGCCCTTTGAAATCAAAAAAGACAAGGGGAATAATTACATCTAGCCATTCATTAGTACCATAGGCTTCAGTTTTTATGAAGCGATTATCTAAAGATAGAAAAGCACTTTTGCCAGAATAATCTTCCAAACCAATAATAAGCGGAAGTCCTTCATTGGTTTTGCCCCTATTCTTTAGTTTCATACATAAAGCACCCTTTTTTTCGTAGCGAGCGATATCTGCAGGAGCCCAACTGGTCCAGCTAAAGCCAAAGCCAATCCAGTTACAACCTTGCCCCTTATCCCACTTATATGACAATGCCGATTTGCCCTCTGCTTTGTCAGATTCAATTACAATAACTTCTTTACACTTATCTCTTTCAAGTCCCCAAGCCCCTAAAGGCAAAGCATCTTCAAATAGGGTAGCGTAAGTAGTTTGTTTGAAATTGGCTGAATTTACCTGCTTTTTAGGTTTGGATTTATTGGCGGCTAATGTCGGATTCTCAGCAACAGAGGTTACTGGCCCAGGACCTCCAGTAATTTGGACCATCTTAATGTTATCCATATTAATATCGCCAGTTCCTTCAAAGCTGAAGATGAGGTGCTTAATATTAGCAGGGTTAACATTAGTAGCAGCGAAAGGAAAATCCGACAAGGGAAGAATTACATTCACCCAGTTAGAATCCATCACCTGCCTGTTGTTTTGCAAATGCCTGCCACTGATAGCGGTATATGCACCTTTATCTGCATAATCTTCAATACCAATAATCATTGGAACTGTAGGTTGAGGAGTTCCGTTGTTCTTAATCCAAAAGCTCAGAGCCAATGAATTAAGGTTAGCACTATAGTCTATAGGTTCGTAGTTATTCCAACTTAAACCCCAGCCAACCCACAAACAGCCATCTTTTTTCCATTTTAGGTGGAGCGATTTTTTGCCTTGGAATTTCACATCTTCATCAAAGGCAAAGTCTTTACAAGAGCCTTGCTTTTCTATTCCCCAAGCGTTTGGAAGGCTATCGGTAAATAAAATGGAAGGGACAGCCGAAATTTTTTCATCAGCCCCATTTTCCAAATTTGTTTCTGCTATCGGTGGGGTATATGTTCCCCCGCTTACATCGGCATCAAGTGGCTTATCGGCAATGCTTAGCTGCTTGAAGTTTACACCACAACCGCTTAGCAAAACAATAAGGGTAATTATATAAGGAACTTTGTTCATTTCTATTAATACTCTAATGGCTTACCTATGGTGAAAATAGGGTAATCGATGGCAGCAATAGCAGGACCTGCAGCACCTCCGTTTGGCACAGATACCAAGGTAATGGCAACCCTTACTATTCTGTTTGGTTCGCGGATTTTATTACCATTTTGCCCATCTGCACCTTGGTTTGTAGAAATATTACAAAGGTTATAAGGGATACTTACCAGTTTCCAGCCTACCCAATCTACTGTAACACCAAAACCATATTGGTCTTCTGAATTTCTATTGAAGGTACTGTTATAAGGCTCCTGATCGTCTTCGGCAAAACCAAAAGCCAATTGTGTATTTGCTCTTCCTTCGCCATAAATAAAGCAATTGAAATACAGGCCTGTAGTATCTGAGGGTAAGCCAAAGGTTTGGTTGCCAGAACCTAATACACTTGCAGGCAATGTAAGGGCAGCTATATAGTAATCGTTGCTAAAATCTCTGCCACCCATAACGTAAAACTTGGAACCTTGAAGGGCAGTTACAAACCTACCGCCAGGTCTTAAGAAGTTAGTTAGTGTGCCAGACCCTACAGAATCGCCTCCACTTTGGGTTTTATATTGGTCAATATTGCCAGTTTCAAAATCAGTAATCAACACCCCTGAAACAGGTAATAGGTTGCGTACTTTAATAATCTTAACAACTGTTTTTAAGGTATCCTTTAAAGAATTATCGTTAGGGAAATTAAGCAATACATCTACAACTTCGCCTTGTACAAACATAGGCAGCTGGTTGGTAGTGCCATTCCAAACACTAGTTGTGGCATCTAAAAACCTTCCGTAGCCAGAGTAAGTGCGTACACTTTTACTTTTTCTGCCTATTATATTAAGATTCCAAGTTGCTTTTTTGTTCCATTTGGCAGTAAAAACTACGCTTTCATTTTGAGAAAAATTAACGGAATCTTTATCGGCCTTTAATGTTTCTTTAATGGTAAGCGGTGCATATTGCTCGTTTAAGGTAACTGCGTTATCGTCTACCTCATTTTTGGTACAGGATGCAAAGGCTACCAATACCAATGTATTAATAAGAAGAATTATCTTTTTCATTTGAATCTTAGAATTGAAGGTTGAACAACATGTACACTTGGTTAATGCCGTAGTCTTTTTGGTTATTAGCCTTGTCCGAATAGGTGAACATTTGGCTGTTTATGGTAAGGTCTATGTTTTTCGCAAAACGATAGCGAACCCCAAAGCCAAGCAGTTGTTGTTCTACATTGGCACTATAAAGCTTATAGCTTTGAATGCTATTAAATTTATCCCTAACTGCAAGGAATTCATTGCCTTTACCGCTAATAAGTTTGGCACCTATTAAGAAGTCTAAATCTTTTGCAAATTCCCATTCTAAACCAGCTTCTATTAAGCTGCTTTTGAAGTCTATTGACTGGTAAGCTTCGCCAGAGCGGGTGGTGTTTTCACCTTGGTAGCCAGCGTGTACTAACAATTTACGCTTCAAGCCTACAAGCTTATCAATGTTCAAATTACCGCCAAATACAGTTTGGCTAAATGAACGCTTGTTTTCTGTGCCATCGCCTTTCAGTTCGCTGCTAGAATTTATTTTGGCAAATAAGCTGAATGCTTTTTGCTTTAATTCAGCATCTACATATATACCAGAACGGTTAGGAGTAGCAGTTCCGTATTGGGTTACATTTCCATATAGAGGATTGTAAGCCATTAAGGTGCCAGATAGGGTTTGGTTATAGATTAATTCGTCGCGAATAATATCCATAGCAGATATTTGCCTGTTAGTTGTTGCCCCTTTGTTGCCCATTTTACCAAAGTAGGTAGGCATAGCATCGAACCTTATACGCTTGGTTTGAGCGGCAGGGTTGTAATAATTTAGACCAACTTGACGGAAACCAATTTTAGCCACCAAACCAATCTTTTTCAAATTCACACCACCTTCAATTTCATTGAATCCGTCAGTTTTGTTTGGCGAAGCCTCTAAACCGCTGAAGTTTTTGAAATTTAATTGCGATTGCCCTAAATCGGCATTTAGAATAATGTCGTTGTTTTCGTATAAAGGAATAGTTCCTTTAATATTAACGTTGGCAACCTTATTAGTTACTAAGTTAATGTCAGAAACAAAGTCCTTAATGTCGAAATTGCTCATATAGTTACCAGCAACGGTAAGGTATTTGCTCTGCATAACCCTTAACCTAGCACCAGAAAATATCTTAGTTCCATCTGTGGCATATTGATAAGGCCTGTTTCTGGTCAGAAATCCTGTTACGGTAATTTCCTTAATTACTTCATCAAAATTCAACCCGAATTCGCCCTGGATACCCTGCATACGCCATTCGTTATCGGTAGTATAGAAGTTTTCGTAGTAGTTTATTTGGCGTGAAATTTTAAAAATCTCAGCCTCATTTACTTTGGTTTCTTCTGTATTGTTACGGAAAGTAAGCGCGCTTTGCTTCATCCAAATATCGCCGACCTGATACTTAAATGCTTTGCCAATAACGCCTTTTGCCGTTAACTGGCGAATATCGAACTTAACGCCTGCACCATACATTCCACCAAATTCATTGCGTAAACGAACTACACTTATTATTTGGGTATTTTTGTTTGGTTTAATGTTAAAGCCTAAATCTAGAAGCGTATAGCCTGAAAATAGTTGCTTTGCGTTTGTAGTATCGTTTTGGGTAAGGTTGCCAGTGATGGTATTATTTTGAATAATACTACGGCTCACACCATTAAAAGTCACTTTTCCATCCTGAGCAAAAGCTGCAGAAAAGCTAAAAAGAAGAGTAATTATATATAAGTAATGCTTTTTCATTGAGAATTTCTTTCTTAGAATTTCGGTATGTTTTGTGTAGTGGCTTAGAAGAATAATTTTAGTTCTATAGTGGTTTCGGTTCCTTTGAACTTATCGTTTATAAAACTCTTATCCTGGTAATTGTACCAGCGGTTTCGGATGTATAATCCTGCTCCTTCAGCTAAATCGAAATCTAGCCCTAAGCCATAAGCATTGTTCACTTGATTACGAGGCTTGCCACTAACTTCATCAATATCAGTAAAGTAGTTGCCCACAACTCTTTCTTTACCCACATAACCCAATAAATTAATCTTTTTAAAGATAGGATAGCTTAAATCTAACTCATTGTAATAGGCTCTAATCCAAGCCTTAGACGAAAGGTTAGGAATTACAGCCATACCTGGCTGAACGCTGTTTACTGACGAAAGGAAAAATATAATTAACTCCTTATTTGCTATTTTTTGGCTCAGTTTAAAGTGAAGATCCAAAGCGTTAAAGTACTTCTTTGTGAAACCAGAATTAGTGTCGTTCGCTAAGTTTACTGTTTCATAAGCGCCTCTGTAAACTGTGGTAAGTCGTTTGTAGGGACCTACGTTGCTATTCGGGAAACTACCCGGGTCAAAGTCATAGAAATAGAACCTGCTCCAAGACAGACTGTTAATTCTATGGCTAAAGCTCACTTTGTTGTTTAGGCCGTTTATTTCTGTGGCTATATTATTACCAACACTAATTTTTAAAGCGCCTAAAACAAATTCTGTATTTAGGTTTATTCCTTTTCGATTATTCGAAAGCTGCCCTACACCTAGCATAGGACTAGAAAACGGATTAATGTTATTTTTTGGCTGAGCAGCTTGAACCGAAGTATTTATGAACGAAGAGTTTACGTTAACTATATTCGACCCAATCCAGAAATAGTGGATTTCTATAGGCACCCAAGTCATTTCCTTCGGAAAGGTTAGTTTATAGGAATGTGCTAGACTAAAGAGCTTCTTAGTTTCTGGATAAATAAAGCTACCTGCACCAAGTTCGCCATTTAGGGTAACTCCTTGGTAGTGAAACAAGAATTCCGTAGAGTGAACTTGAGTTTGGTAAAAGGAACGGTTAATACTGTCTAAAAAGGTTTTGCTGGTGAAAAGGTTGTAGCTCACATAGTTGCCATTAAAACGCTTTTGCACCCTTCCTCCATAAGAAAAGTTAGGCCTTGCCCCGCTTTGATATAAAATTCCTGTATTGAAAACAGTTTTACCAAATAATAGGCTGAAATCTACATCTTTAGGAAGCCTAATCCCTTCAACCACAATACCTTGGAAACCTTGCTTATCCCACCTACTATCTTGGGTAAGCGAGTTGGCATTATAGTAATTGGAATAACGCGTGTTTGTACGGTATGAACTCTCCCAAGGTGTTCTGTCAAAAAGGCTGTAACGGTTATACCCTCTATTCTGCCCCATGGTAAAGGGACTTAAGCTATACCATTGGATGCCACCAAGCTTTAAATTGAATGTTCCGTGCTGGGTATTAATGGAACCATAAATATTTAGACCTAGGTTTAGCGAAAGGGCCCTATAGCCATTGTTATTAGTAGCGGTATCTATATTACCTGGGCCTTGAAAATCCGAAAAGAAATAAAGATCGGTACCAATGGCAGTATTTGCCGACGGACGTGCGTTTACACTTAAATTTAAAAGAGGCTCTCTGTAGCCATCGCCTTGCCTTACAAAATTATTGCCAAAAACGCCTGGCATTGGCGTAGGTTGGCGTCTATAAAATCCTAAAAAACGATAATAGCCAGAAAACGATATGTCTTTAAATGCCTTGGCCTTCAGACGTGAAAAATCTGACCACCAGTTACCATCGGCATTGGTTAAAGCGTGTAAGGTATCTCCTGAAAAAGCTAAAGTATCTTTTGGCTCTCCAAGTGGCAAAGTTTTAAAAGTTGGCGCTTCAGTTCTGCCGAGATTGTGAGTGCCAGCTAGCAGCGGACTGCTAAAAAGACAAATGCACGACCCTACATACAGCAAAAGCCTGGAGGAAAGTATCCTCATATTTCTAAAGTGGTTAATTGGTTGTGTATAGGACTGGCCTATCTTATTGGAAAATCCTTAATACAAACTTACATCCGTTTTTTTATAAAGCAAAACTAAATAAATATGTAACTAGCTGATTTATAGGCAATTAAATAAAATATTTAGGCGCATAAGAATGTTGATTGCGATTTAAGTTTTTCTTTATATACTTGATAGTCAAAGGTTAATTAAGTTAGTGCAACATGGAATTAGGCGTTTAAAAAGCAATAAATATTCCTTAAACCGCAATAAAAAACAGTAAATTTTTGCTTTAAGTCCTTAATTTATTTTGTGTATTAAGGCTAATTCTCTGTTTTAGAGGGGTGAAAGCTGCCTATTCCATATTGAAATTGGTACTTTCTGAACAATTCAAAATCTATCTTCAAATTATAGGTACAAGGCTGTTATTAAGGTTAATTTTTAACTCTTGAAAATGGACTCACGTCAATTTGCCT
>Ga0114959_10000716_pt1 | contig 31034 bp, 32 predicted proteins | sample C_130625_EF_Meta_FD_87317 | JGI IMG/M metagenome (GOLD analysis project Ga0114959, IMG submission 87317) | Freshwater microbial communities from Lake Croche, Canada to study carbon cycling - C_130625_EF_MetaG | ecosystem: Environmental > Aquatic > Freshwater > Lake | place: Lake Croche, Canada... | reverse complement strand
TCAAACGCAAGATCGCCTACAGCTCGATCAGCCACATGGGCTTTGTGCTGATCGGCCTGGGCAGCTTCAGCGACCTCGGCACCAGCGGCGCCATGCTGCAGATGATCAGCCATGGCCTAATCGGCGCCAGCCTTTTCTTCCTGGTGGGGGCCACCTACGACCGCACCCATACCCTCCAGCTCGACGAGATGGGCGGCGTGGGCCAGAAGATGCGCAAGATGTTTGCGCTCTGGACGATCTGCTCCCTCGCCTCCCTGGCCCTCCCGGGCATGAGCGGCTTCGTTTCGGAGCTGATGGTATTTACGGGATTTGTTACCAGTGAGGCCTACAGCCTCAGCTTCCGAATCGTGATGGCAGTGCTGGCGGCCGTGGGGGTGATCCTCACCCCGATCTACCTGCTCTCGATGCTGCGGGAGATCTTCTTCGGCAAGGAGAATGCCGAATTGGTGGCCCACAGCAACCTGGTGGATGCCGAGCCGCGGGAGATCTACATCATTTCCTGCCTGCTGGTGCCGATCATTGGCATCGGCCTCTATCCCCGCCTGGTCACAGACACCTACCGGGCCTCGGTGGAGGCCATGGTGGCCAAGGACACCGCCGCCCTGAAACTGGCCAGCGCCCCGCCCTTACCCCTAAGGGGAATCTTGCCCCCTGCCTTCACAATGGCGCCGGCCCTGGGCTAAGCCGACAAAATCGAACTAATCTCATGGGCGCTTTTAGCTACCCCTGGATCCGATGCGTCAGATCAACTTCGTGCTGATCTTTAGCTTCAGTTTGGCCATGGTGATGTTCACCCTCGAAAACACCGAGGCCACCACCGTGCGCTTCCTGCCTGGGATAAGCACCACCCTGCCCCTGGCCGTGCTGATTCTCCTGGTGGGGGGGATTGGCGCCACCGCCGCCTGGGTTTTTGCCGTTTGGAGTGGCGTGGTGCGCAAGGTGAGCGGCGGCCAGCAGGTGGAGGCCCAACAGGTGCGCATCGAAGAACTCCAACAAGACGTGGAGCGTTACCGCGCCGCCATGGATGCCCAACTGGGCCTGCTGCCCGCCGCCGGTCAAACCAGTGGACTGGCGGAGCCCAGCTGAAGCCGTTAAGGTCCGCGCAAGTCAGAGGGCACCCATTTGGCCCAGGCCGGGGACAGTGGCGCCCGGGTGGCGATCCGCCTGCTGCAGGATGCTGCAGAGCGCGGTGACATTGACCCCTGGGACGTGGATGTAATTGCCGTTGTAGACGGCTTCCTAGATCAACTCCGCCAAAAATTAGAGCTGCCCCGGCTGCTGGCCGCCAGCGGTGGCAGCTATGAGCAAGACCTGGCCGAAAGCAGTGAAGCCTTCCTGGCTGCATCGGTGCTCGTGTCGCTCAAGGCAGAACACCTAGAACAGCGCACCTTTGCGGTGGAGGCGGCCTGCGCAGAAGAAGTGGGCGATGACCTGGAGTTGGAGGGGGAGGGCTGGCCCGCCCTGATGGCCCTGCCCTCCCGGCCAGAACGCCTGCTGCAACGCCGCACCGTGGCGCCCCCGCCCCTGCAGCGCCCCGTAACCCTCGGCGAACTGATTCGCCAACTGGAAGATATCGCCGCCCGCCTGGAGGAGGAGGGCCCCCGCCAGCGCCGCCAGAAGCCAAAGCGCTATTCCGACCGCGAGGCGATCGCCCAGGTAACCGGCCTGGCCCACCGCGAGAAACTGCCGGAAACCACCGCCGCCCTCAGTGTTTTCCTGGGCCAATGGGGCCCTGGGCTGGAGTGGGTCAGCTTTGACAGCTTGGTGGATGCCTGGGCCGCCGCCGCCCCCCCAGACCTAGACCACGACCGGGTGGGGGTGTTTTGGGCCTTGCTTTTTCTTTGCTCCCAGGGGCGGGTAGACCTTCAACAGAATGAAAAGGATCTGTTTGGGCCCCTGGAACTGCGCTGCCTGCTCCAGGAAGGGGAACAACTGCAACGCACCCTCACCTTCCCCACCGCTGGCAGCCCAATGGGGTCAGCTGCCCTGCCGGCCAGGGAGTTGCAGGCCGCCTAAGGGCAGTTGATACGCTGCCCAGAGCTGGAGAGATACCGCCATGAAGGCCATGATTTTGGCGGCGGGGAAGGGAACAAGGGTGCGACCGATCACCCACACCATTCCAAAGCCGATGATTCCGATCCTTCAGAAACCAGTAATGGAATTTCTGTTGGAATTATTGCGGCAGCACGGTTTCACTGAAGTAATGGTGAATGTGTCGCACCTGGCCCATGAGATCGAGAATTACTTCCGCGATGGCCAGCGTTTTGGGGTGGAGATTGCCTACAGCTTTGAAGGTCGCATTGAAGATGGCCAACTGATGGGCGAGGCCATGGGCTCCGCCGGGGGGCTAAAAAAGATTCAGAATTTTCAACCCTTTTTTGATGACACCTTTGTGGTGCTCTGCGGCGATGCGCTGATTGACCTAAATCTCAGCGAGGCGGTGCGGCGCCACCGGCAGAAGGGGGCCATGGCTTCGATGGTCACCAAACGGGTACCCCGCGAACAGGTGAGTAGCTATGGGGTGGTGGTAACCGATGGGGAGGGACGAGTTAAAGCGTTCCAGGAAAAACCCAGCGTTGAAGATGCACTAAGCGACACAATAAATACCGGAATCTACATCTTTGAACCGGAGATATTCGAACACATTCCCAACGACACCTCCTACGACATCGGCGCCGACCTTTTCCCAAAACTGGTGGAGGAAGGCGTGCCTTTCTATGCCCTGCCCATGGAATTTGAATGGGTGGATATTGGCAAGGTGCCCGACTACTGGCAGGCCATTCGAGCGGTGCTCCAGGGGGAAGTACGCCAGGTAACTATCCCCGGCAAACAGGTGCGTCCTGGCATCTACACAGGACTAAATGTGGCAGCCAATTGGGACAAGATCCAAGTGGAAGGGCCGGTATATGTGGGCGGCATGACCAAGATTGAAGACGGGGTTTCAATTATCGGCCCGGCGATGATTGGCCCCAGTTGTCACATCTGCGCCGGCGCAACCATCGACAACTCAATCATCTTTGACTACTCCCGCATCGGGGCCGGCGTGCGGTTGGTGGAGAAACTGGTATTTGGCCGTTATTGCGTAGACCGCAGTGGCGATCACATCGATGTGCAGGAAGCCGCCCTCGACTGGCTGATCACCGACTCCCGCCGCCAGGATCTGCGGCAGCCGTCCCCAGAACAAAAGGCCCTGGCTGAACTCCTCGGCTCCGACCTAGGCAGCAACAGCGTTGCCCAGGCCCGCTAGGTCGAGCACCTGCACCAGGCTCTCCTCCGCCTTAATCGCCATCAAATGGGCACCTGCGGCAATCGTGCTGTAAAGACGCAGCTGTTCAGCGGCAATGCGGATCCCCTCTTGCTTTGGGTCTGCCGCCGCGGCCAGGCGATCAATTAAGGCCTGGGGGATCTGGGCGCCGGGCACCACCCGGTTGATGAAACTGGCGTTCTTGGCTGATTTCAACAGAAAAACCCCCGCCAACACAGGCAAATTCAGGGGGTGGGCTATTTCACCACAGAAGCGCCGCAGGGCCTCGGCATCCATCACCATCTGGGTTTGCAAAAAGCGGGCCCCGGCCTCGGCTTTGCGGCGGGTGCGGCTTTTCAAGCCGCTCCAGCTGCGGCACTGGGGATCGGCGGCGGCGCCAGCGAATAGAACCGTGGGTCCATCGGGGAGCTCTGCCCCCAGGGGATCTAGGCCAGCATTGAGGGCCTGCACCTGCTGGAGTAAACGCACCGCCTCCAGGTCAAACACCGGCCGGGCCGCCGGCTGATTGCCGGCTTTCACTGGATCACCGGTGAGGCAAAGCAGATTGCGCAGGCCCAGGGCCTGGGCGCCGAGCAGATCCGCCTGGAGAGCGATGCGGTTGCGATCGCGGCAGCCCAACTGCAGCACCGGCTCCAGGCCGCGATCGAGCAGCAATTTACAGAGGGCAAGGCTGCTCATCCGCATCACAGCGCGGCTGCCATCGGTCACATTGAAGGCCTGCACCCGACCCCGCAAGGCCTCGGCCGCCGCCAGGGCCCGCCGCGGATCTGCCCCCAGGGGGGGGGTGATCTCAGCGGTAATTACTGGCTGACCGCTGGCCAGTGCCGATGCCAGATCCTTGCTGCCCATGCCGCGCCCCATTGGGGCTATCTTCCCAGGCTGCCTAGAATTGGGTATCAGTACTTAGGTAGGGCGATGGCTCTTCCCGTTCCGGGGGATCTCAGCACTCACCTTTCTGAAAGGGAATTGGAGATTATTGAACTGGTGGCGGCGGAACTCACCAACCAGGAAATCGGCCTGCAGCTTTCGATCAGTAAACGCACCGTTGACAACCACGTAAGCAATATTTTCTCCAAAACAGGGGCCCGCAACCGGGTGGCCCTGGTGAACTGGGCAATGTCCTCGGGCAAAATCTGCCGCGATGGCTTCAACTGTTGCAATCTGCCTAGTCCCTGAGCTTCGGTAGCGCCGCATAGAGGGCCTTAAAGCGAGCCTGCTGAAGGCGATGGTCAACTATCGGAGCTGGGTGGCCATGGTCCAGGTCAGGCAGCCACTGGCGGATATAGGTGGCCTCAGGATCAAATTTGCTCGCCTGGGTGGTGGGGTTAAAAATCCGCAGGGGCTTGGGATCCATGCCACTGCTGGCACTCCATTGCCAGCCGCCGTTGTTGGCGGCCAGGTCCCCATCCACCAAATGGGCCATGAAGAAGGCTTCACCGCTGCGCCAATCGCAAATCAGATCCTTCACCAAAAATGAGGCCACGATCATGCGGCAGCGGTTATGCATCCAGCCGGTTTGCACTAACTGCCGCATGGCGGCATCCACGATTGGCACACCGGTGAGCCCCTGCTGCCAGGCCAGCAACCACTCAGGATTGTTTTCCCAGGGAAAGTGATGCCACTGGGGGCGATAGGGCCCATCGGCCAGGCTTGGAAAGTGAAACAGGGCCTGCTGGTAAAACTCCCGCCAGGCCAGCTCCTGCTGCCACACCGTGATCGAACGGCGTTGTTCATCACTGCGGCAGCCCTTAAGGGCCTCAAGGCTCCCCTGCCAAGCGGTGCGCGGGCTGATGGTGCCCGCCCGCAGGGCCCCACTCAACCAGGAGGTGCCCGCCTGCGCCGGCAGGTTGCGCCCCTCCTCGTAGGAGTCGAGGGGGCCGCTGCTGAACTGCTGCAATTGGTCGAGGGCCGCCTTTTCCCCGGGCCGGCAGGGGCAGGCGGCGGCGCCGGCCCAGGGGTAGCTGGGCAGCTGGGGGAGCAGGGGCAACCCTTCCGGCAGCTGCTCCCCTAGGGGGCTCGGCAGATCCAGCAGATTGGTGGGGGCCGCCACGGGGGTGGCCTTGGGCTGCTCTGCCCAACGGCGCCAATAGGGCCCATAGACGCGATAGGGCTCTCCAGCCCCTGTGTAGAGCTGCTCGGGGGGCACCAAAAGTTGATCCCAATCGGCGGCCACCCGCTGGCCCTGGGCCCTCAGGCTGGCGGCCAAGCTGCGGTCCCTCTCACGCACCTGGGGTTCGACATCGCGGTTCCAGGCCACCCCCTCGGCCCCTAGGGCCGCCGCCAGGCGAGGCAATTGCTCGAGGGGATCCCCTTGGAGCAATAACAGCCGACTGCCGGCCTGGCGCCAGCGCTGTTGCAACTCCGCCAGGCTTTCCAACAGAAACCAACGGCGGGCGGGCGCCATGGTGGGCCCCGCCAACTCCGCCGGATCAAGCACAAACACGCCGGTGACGGCTGGGGTGAAAGCCGCCAACGCCGCCAGGCCGAGGTTGTCGGCCAACCGCAAGTCGCGGCGGTGCCAAAACAACCAACGGGGGGCGGAAATACTGCTGGGAATTGCCACGGTTAGCTCAGGCCCAGCATTTGTTTAGCCCGGAACCAGGCGGTGACTGTCTTGCCATCGAGGGCCTCAGCACCGCTGGCCAGCAGGGCATCAAGTTCGCCGGGGCTGAGCAAAAGCACCTCGATGTCTTCATCGCTGTCCCCAGCCACAGGCACCGGCAGGGGCGTTAGCTGCCGGGCCAAGAAAAGATGAATCAGCTCATCGGAATAGCCCGGGCAGGGCAACAACAGACCCAGCGAATCCCAACGGCTGGCGGCATAACCGGCCTCCTCCTGGAGTTCCCGCTCCATGGCCGCCTGGGGCTGCTCCTGGGGCTCCAGGGTGCCGGCCGGAAATTCCAGGATGCGCCGCTGCACGGCAAAGCGGTATTGGCGCAAGATCACCACCCGGCCGTCGTTGAGCAAAGGCACCGCCAGGGAAGCGCCGGGATGGCGGATGCAGCCGTAGGTGCCCTCCACCCCGAGGGGCAGGCGCAGGTGCTGGATTTCCATCCGCAACTTACGCACCGACAAACTCCCCACCAGGTCGAGCAATTCCGCTGGTTCCGGGGGCGATAGGGGAGCCATGGCCTAGAAAAAATTCAGCCCAGTCTGGCGGTGGGCGGGTTTAGGGGGCGGGCGCTAAACGAAGCAAGCGAAGGAAACCAAAGGAAGGGAGCCAAAGGAAGGAAATCAAAGGAACGAAGGAACGAAGGAACGAAGCATTGGGGCAAGAGAAGGGGCAAGGCCGCCACTCTCTTGAAAATGACCAGGGTCAGATGACTAGGGTTATTTTCAATACACCCATTGGCTTCCCCTAACCAGTGCAGCCAAAACAAGAACGCCAGCTGCGGCCTCAGACCGAAAGCAAGCAAGAACAACGGATTTAGGCGCCAATACCCAAGCCCTAAAACTCAAGCGCCATATCCAGCGCCATTACTTAGGGATTGGCCTGCGGGGGCGGCAGCTTGTCGGGGCAGCGGTGAGGCCGCCCAACCTTGCCCATCTAACCCCGCTGTTTAGCTGCGATGCTGAGCAAATGATCGGCACCACCCCCGTCCCAAGCCCTGCCCCCAGCCCTGGGGCGGGCCCTATGGCGCCCCAGGTGTTCCCCCTGGCGGCGGTAACTGGCCACCCCACCCTGAAGTTGGCCCTGCTACTTGCCGCCATTGACCCCGGCCTGGGGGGGGTGGTGATCGCCGGCGGCCGCGGCACCGGCAAATCTGTGTTGGCCCGCGGGCTCCATGCCCTATTGCCCGCCATTGAGGTGGTGGAGGGCAGCTTCAACGGCGTCCCCGATGGGGTGTCGCCCACCCGGGTGATCCCGGCACCGTTTATCCAGGTGCCCCTTGGCGTTAGCGAAGACCGGCTGGTGGGTTCCGTTGATGTGACCCAATCCCTGCTGGAGGGTCGCACCGTGTTTCAACCAGGGCTACTGGCGGAGGCCCACCGGGGGGTGCTCTACATCGACGAACTGAACCTGCTCGATGCCAACGCCCTCAATCTGCTGCTGGCGGCGGTGGGGGCCGGGGAAAACCGGGTGGAAAGGGAGGGCCTGAGCCTGGCCCATCCCTGCGCCCCGTTGTTGATCGCCACCTACAACCCCGAAGAGGGCCAGGTGCGCGACCACCTGCTCGATCGCTTTGCCATCGCCCTCTCCGCCGACCAAACGGTGACCACGGCGGAACGGGTAGAAATCACCCAATCCGCCCTTGGCTACGGCGAAAACAGCACTGGCTTCCGGGGCCAATGGCAGGAGGAATCCGATGCCCTCGCCACCCAGCTGCTGTTGGCCCGCCAATGGCTCCCCGACGTGGCGATCAGCCGTGAACAAATCACCTACCTGGTGCAAGAGGCCCTGCGCGGGGGCGTGGAGGGCCACAGGGCCGAGTTGTATGCCCTGCGGGTGGCCAGGGCCCATGCGGCCCTGCAGGGCCGCGACCAGGTGGAGGCCGAGGATCTCCAGCTGGCGGTAAGGCTGGTGATCGCCCCCCGGGCCAAGTTCCAACCCCCGGCTGAGCCCCAGCAGCAGCAACCACCGCCGCCGCCACCGCCGCCGCAAAACGAAGACGACGGGCAAACCCCACCCGAAGACAACCAAGACGACCAGGAAGATCCAGAAGATCAAGAAGACGAACCCCCCGAAGACGAGCAAGACCAAGACGACACGCCCCCCTCGGTGCCGGATGAGTTTTTGCTGGATGCCGAAGCCATAGCGATCGATCCGGAACTGCTGCAATTCCAGGCCGCCAAGAGCAAGGCCGCCAATAGCGGCTCCCGGGGGCTGGTGCTCAGCGACAGCCGCGGCCGTTATGTGCGGCCGGTGCTTCCCCGGGGGCCCGTGCGCCGCATCGCCGTCGACGCCACCTTGCGGGCGGCAGCGCCTTATCAAAAGAGTCGCCGGGAGCGGCAACCCCACCGCAAGGTGATCGTGGAAGACGGCGACCTGCGGGCCAAACAACTGCAGCGCAAGGCCGGAGCCCTGGTGATCTTCCTGGTGGATGCCAGCGGTTCGATGGCGCTGAATCGCATGCAAAGCGCCAAGGGGGCGGTGCTGCGGCTGCTCACCGAGGCCTACGAAAATCGCGACGAAGTGGCGCTGATCCCCTTCCGGGGCGAACAGGCGGAGGTGCTGCTGCCCCCCACCCGTTCCATCACCGCCGCCAAACGTCGGCTCGAAACCATGGCCTGCGGGGGCGGCTCCCCCCTGGCCCATGGCCTGGCCCAGGCGGCCCGGGTGGGGGCCAATGCCCTGCAAACCGGTGATTTATCCCAGGTGGTGGTGGTGGCGATCACCGACGGCCGCGGCAACGTGCCCCTGGGGCGCTCCCTGGGTCTGCCCCAGGGGGAAGGGGAGCCGGCGGTGGACCTCAAGCAGGAACTCAAGGAGGTGGCCAGCCGTTACCGCCTGCTGGGCCTGCAACTGCTGGTGATCGACACCGAACGCAAGTTCATCGGCAGTGGCATGGGCAAAGAATTGGCGGAGGCCGCCGGCGGCCGCTATGTGCAGCTGCCTAAGGCCAGTGACCAGGCCATCGCCGCCATTGCCCTGGACGCCCTCAACCGCTGAACGGAGCTAATTGGCTTTACCGGGCTGCTTTATCGAGGGATAAAGCTCATCGAAGAACTTGCCTAGGCCCAGGGTGACACTGCGGAGCCCATCAACAAAACCTGGATCACTGCTGAGTTTTTGCACATCGCCACCGATGGAGTCCACCCTGCGGGTGAGCTGTTCGGCGTTGCTGATCGTGCGCTTTAGCTCATTGATCACCTTCGGGTTATCGAAGGCGGCGGTGATGTTATTGGCGTGCTTCATGGTGGCGTTGGCCTCGGCGGTGGCCGCCTTGAGGTTGGTGATCACTGGCTGGGCCTGCCTCACCGCCGTTTGCAATTGCTTCACAAGTTGGTCGCTGCTGGCCAGCATCAAATCGGCGCGCCTAGCGGTTTGACCAAAGGCCCTGGAGGTTTTGCTGATCTCAGTGGTGGTGGAAGCCACCTTGCCGATCACATCTTCCTTTTCGGTTTTGGCCAGGATGCTTTCCATCAAGCCCATCACCGTGGTGAGGCTGGGGGTGGGAATGCCCTGCACCAAGCCATCAACGCAAACAATCCTTGAGGGATCACAGTTTTTAGCCAGGGGACCCGGCAAACCGCTGGGGGGGGTGGCAGCCTCCGTAACCAGGGCTATCTGCGGATCCCCTCCCAGCAGCGAACCGCTGCGCACCTGGGCCAGGAGCGGCCGCGGTAGCAACAGGTTTGCGTCGTTGATCTGCACTGTTACCAGCACGGCGCCACTCTCCGGCTTCACCTGACGAACGGTGCCCACCGCCACCCCCCTAAAGGTGACGGTGCTCTGGGGGGCTAGGCCGGCGGCATCGGCAAAACGCAGGCGAAAGGTCCATACCTTCTGGCCAAAGGCAACGCCGGTGAGCCAAAACCAGAGGGCAAAGCCCCCCGCCAGGGCCGCCAGCAGCGAAAAACCGATGGTCGCTTCTCGAACGCTGCGGCGCATCAGTGGTTCACCAGCTCTTTGGGCTGCATCGGGCCGTTCAGGCTACCCGTTCTGAACTGCACCACATAGGGGTCATCGCAACACCTAAATGCCTCCACCGTGCCCTGCCAGCGCAACTTCGCTTCATAGAGCAGCACCACCCGTTCCGCCGAGCGTTCAATGGTGCTGAGCACATGGCTCACCACCACGGAGGTGCCATTGGTCACATGGGTGGTTTTCACCATTAGGTCTTCAATCCGGGTGGCAGCCACCGGATCCAGGCCTGCGGTGGGCTCGTCAAACAGCAGCAGCGGCTGGTCCCTCTCAGGGCCTGGGTCATCCACCATCGCCCGGGCAAAACTTACCCGCTTTTGCATGCCCCCAGACAGCTCGCCAGGCATCAAATCCTCCGTGCCCGCCAGCCCCACCGCCTCCAAACAGCGGGCCACCCGCTGGCGAATTTCCCGGTCGGGCAGGCGGCCATCCCGGTAGAGCAAAAAGCCCACGTTTTCCAACACCGTGAGCGACGCCAGCAGGGCAGGGTTTTGGGAGACCAACCGCACGTCTGGGGGATGGAGCTGATCAAGGCGCAGATATTGCTGGCGCTTGCCAAACAAATAGAGCTGTCCGGCGCTGGGCAGCTCCAAGCCGGCCAGCAGCCGCAGGATCGTGGTTTTACCGGCGCCAGAGGGCCCCACCACCGCCAAGCGTTCGCCGCGGTGCAACTGCAGATCGAGGCCATCGAGGATCGTGCGCTCCCCCCTCCGCAGGCTCACCCCACAGAGCTCAAGCACAGGGGCAGCAACTTCGGGGGCACAGATTTGAGGCGGACAGGTTTCGGTCATCTCCTTACAGTGCCGACTTGATGCTGCCTGAGCCAGCGCCATGCGTCAGCCTGCTGGCGAACATTCCCGCCGCGACGACCTGGTGAATCGCTCCAGGCGGGCGGTGCAGTGGCTGCAACCGGGGCTGGTGGTGAAGCGCTGGGTGCTCACCTCCGCCCTTGGGTTGGTGCTGGCCCTGCTGGGGGCCGCCATCTGGGCAGACCTAAAACCGATCTACTGGACGATCACCACCATCGAAACCCTGCTGCGCTCCCTGGCGGGGGTGGGCAAGGGCTTCACCGGACCCCTGGTGCTGCTGGCGGGCGGGGGGTTGATCCTGTTGGGCCAAAGCCGCAGCTTCCGGTCTATCCAGAAGGCCCTCGCCCCCCAGCGGGAAACCGCCCTTGTGGATGCCCTGATGGCCCAGCGGCGCCTCAACCGCGGTCCAAACATCGTGGCCATTGGCGGGGGCACCGGCCTATCCACCCTGCTCAGCGGCCTTAAGCGCTACAGCGGCAACCTCACCGCCATCGTCACCGTGGCCGACGACGGCGGCAGCAGCGGCGTGCTGCGGCGGGAGCTGGGGGTACAGCCCCCCGGGGATATCCGCAATTGCCTGGCGGCCCTGGCCCGGGAGGAACCGCTGCTCACCAAGCTTTTCCAATACCGCTTTACCGCCGGGAGTGGCCTGGAGGGCCATAGCTTCGGCAATTTATTTATTTCGGCGCTTACGGCGATCACCGGCAGCCTCGAAACGGCAATCACCGCCAGCAGCAAGGTGTTAGCGGTGCAGGGGCAGGTGGTGCCGGCCACCAGCGCCGATGTGCGGCTTTGGGCTGAACTGGAGGATGGCCGGCGCCTGGAGGGGGAATCCAGCATCGGCCATGCCGACAGCCCGATCGTGAGGCTTGGCTGCACGCCTGCCCGGCCAGCGGCCCTGCCCCGGGCCCTGGAGGCGATCGCCAATGCCGATCTAATCGTGCTCGGCCCCGGCAGTCTTTACACCTCGCTGCTGCCAAACCTGCTGGTGCCCCAACTGGTGGAGGCGATCGGCCGCTCCAGCGCCCCGCGGCTCTACATCTGCAATCTGATGACCCAACCGGGCGAAACCGATGGCCTTGATGTGGGCGGCCACCTGAGGGCAATCGAAGCCCAGCTGGCCACCCACGGGGTACAAGGGCGCTTATTTAATGCGGTTTTAGCCCAGGATTCGCTTGCCCGCGGGCCTGAGCTCGACTACTACCTGGCCAAGGGGGCCGAACCGGTGCGCTGCAACGGGGCCGCCCTTAAGGCCCAGGGCTACAAGGTGATGCTGGCCAGCATGCAGGGCAGTGGCCAACGCAGCGAAGGCCGCGCCAGCAGAGGCACCCTGCGCCATGAACCCCGCAACCTGGCCCTGGCGGTGATGCGCTACTACAGAAGTACTAAACGGGGCGCCCAGTAACAGCCCAATAAAGGTGATTGGGCGTTTAGCAATCAGTGGGCGTCCTGCAACTCGTAGAAATCGGGCTGCACGTAGTCCTTGCGCAGCGGATAGCCCACCCAGTCCTCGGGCATCAACAGCCGCTTGGGGTGGGGGTGACCGCTGTACTGAATGCCAAACATGTCAAAGCTCTCGCGCTCCTGCCAATCGGCGCCGCGATACAGGGGGTAAAGGGAGGGAATCGTGAGCTCCCCATCCCGGGCCAAGCTCACCTCCAGGCGCACCTCCTCGGTGCTGCGGCCATCGCTACTCGCCACCTTGACCAGGTGGTAGAAGCTCACCAGATTCTTGCCAGGGCCTTCGTCGTAGGCCCCTTGCACCTGCAAATAGTCAAAACCCTTTGCCTTCAGGGCGATGGCCACCGGCGGCAGGGCCAGGGGCTCCACACCAATGCGTTCCACCCCCAGGTGATCGGGCTCCAGCTGGGTGGGATCAAAGCCCTCGGCCCTTAGCCACTGGTGCAGGGGCCCTGGGCTGGGGGCTGCCAGCGGGGCTGCGGCGTCTGGGGGGGTGGGGGAGGTGGAATCAGCCATCGGCGGGCAGGGGGGCGGGGACGGCGGCGCTGGCGGGATTTTTCAGATTGAGGGGGGCCATGGCCTCAGCGGCGGCAAAGGCCCTCTGCTGGCTTTCAGCCCTCAGATACTTGCCATCAACGATGGGATCCACCGCGGTCATTTGATGTTCCACCGTGAAATAGCGATGGGTGGGCAACAATCGGCCGCGCTCGGCCAGGGCTTCATTGCCCACCTTTTTGCGCAGTTTGATCACCGCATCAAAAATCGCCTCGGGCCGGGGCGGGCAACCGGGGATGTAGAGATCCACAGGGATCAGTTTGTCTACGCCGCGCACCGCAGTGGTGGAATCGGCCGAAAACATGCCCCCTGTGATCGTGCAAGCGCCCATGGCGATCACGTACTTGGGCTCAGGCATCTGTTCGTAGAGCCGCACCAGGGCTGGCGCCATCTTCATGTTGATGGTGCCGGCGGTGATGATCAGGTCGGCCTGGCGGGGGCTGGAGCGGGGCACCAGGCCGAAGCGGTCGAAATCGAAGCGGGAACCGATCAGGGCCGCAAACTCAATGAAGCAGCAGGCGGTGCCATAGAGCAGCGGCCAGAGGCTGCTGAGCCGGGCCCAGTTGTGCAGATCATCGAGGCTGGTGAGGATCACGTTCTCCGACAGGTCACTGGTGACCGCCGGGGCGCCAACCGGGTTGCAGCTGGCCTCGCGCAGGTCCCGCAGGGCGTCGATCGGTGAGGGGGCAGGGGTGAGGGTCATGGGTTAGCTCCACTCCAGGGCGCCCTTACGCCAGGCGTAGGCCAGGGCCACCACCAGGATGGCAATAAATACGAGCGCCTCGATGAAAGCCAGCAAGCCCAAACGGTGGAAAGCCACGGCCCAGGGGTAAAGGAACACCGTTTCCACGTCGAAGATCACAAAGACCAGGGCGAACATGTAGTAACGAATATTGAACTGAATCCAGGCGCCCCCCTCGGGCTCCATGCCCGACTCATAGGTGGTGCGCCGCTCGCCACTGCGCGACTTGGGGGCCACCAGCTTGTTTACAACGAGCGCCAGCACCGGCACCGCCGTGGCGATCAGCAGAAAACCCAGTAAGGCGTCATACCCAGGGAGAACAAACATGCTGGCTCGCGCCACCACCCGCATCACTGGGCTCAGTGTGACACCGCTTCCCCAACCCAGCCAAAGATCAAGCTCTATAGAGTTGGCTGGCTGAGGCGGGGCAATCGCAATGGAGCACGACGAGGCACAGCAGGCCGAACCAACGGCCCCCGTAGATGACCCCGATAGTCATCGCCATGAGTGCCGCAGCTGCGGTTTCGTTTACGACCCGGCGGAGGGGCTGAAGAAACTGGGGATTACCGCCGGCACCCCCTTCCAACAGCTGGATCCCCAAAGCTTCCGCTGTCCGGTTTGTCGCAGCCCCGTGGCCGCCTTCCGGGACATTGGACCCCGCAACAAGCCGAGCGGCTTCGAAGAGAATCTCAAGTTCGGCCTTGGGGTGAACACCCTCACCCCCGGCCAGAAGAACGTCTTGATTTTCGGCGGATTTGCCCTGGCGATTGCCTTCTTCCTTTCCCTTTATTCCCTGCGCTGATCAGCACTGACCCCCGTGACCGTGACCCTGCGCTTCCTCAAACCCCTGGCCAGCCTGCTGGCCGTGCTGTTGCTCACCACCGGCTGCGTGACCACTGGCCTGCCCTTGGCCAGCGCCAGTCCCTGGGCCCCCGTGCCCCTCGACACCAGCTCCAACCCCCTGGATGTGGCCTTCACCGATGCCAACCACGGCTTCCTGGTGGGCAGCAACCGCCTGGTGATGGAAAGCAACGACGGCGGGGCCAGCTGGGAAAACCGCAGCCTCGAATTACCTGAGGAGGAAAATTTCCGCCTGATCAGCATTGATTTTCGTGGCGACGAGGGCTGGATCGCCGGCCAGCCAGGGCTGCTGATGCACAGCACCGATGCCGGTCAGCACTGGAGCCGGCTGTTGCTAGACAACAAATTGCCCGGGGAACCCTTTCTGATCACCGCCACCGCTGCCCAAACGGCGGAGCTGGCCACTGACGTGGGTGCCGTTTACCGCAGCAGCGATGGCGGCAAGAGCTGGCAGGCGGAGATGGGTGACGCGGCGGGGGCGGTGCGTGATCTGCGCCGCAGCGATGACGGCCGTTATGTAAGTGTCTCGGGCCTCGGAAATTTCTTTTCCACCTGGAACCCCGGCGAAACGGCCTGGCAGATGCACCAACGGGTGAGCAGCCAGCGGGTGCAAACCATGGGCTTCCAGCCCGATGGCCAGCTCTGGATGGTGAGCCGCGGCGCCCAATTGCGCTTCAACCCCGATGGCCAAAACCCTGAGGAATGGGGTAAGCCGGTGATTCCGATTACCAATGGCTATGGCTACCTAGATATGGCCTGGGATCCCCAGGGGCAGATCTGGACCGGCGGCGGCAACGGCACCCTGCTGGTTAGTGGCAACGGCGGGGAGAGCTGGCAAAAGGACCCGGTGGGGGCCGCCACCCCCAGCAACTTCACCCGATTGCTGTTCCTGCCCGATGGCAAGGGCTTTGCCCTCGGGGAACGGGGGGCCCTGCTGCGCTGGGTGGGCTGACCAGGGGCGGCACAGCTATCCAACCCTCTGTAACCATTCCCCCGACAAACCGATCCCACCCCTTAGGATCACTGGGCTGAAAAGGGAGTTGCGATGGCCGCCGGTTCCACCGGGGAACGTCCGTTCTTCGAAATCATTACGAGCATCCGTTACTGGGTGATCCACGCCGTGACCCTCCCGGCGATCTTTCTTGCTGGTTTTCTCTTTGTGAGTACCGGCTTGGCCTATGACGCCTTTGGCACCCCCCGGCCGGATGCCTATTTCCAGGTCAATGACCAAAAAGCTCCTGTGGTGAGCCAGCGTTACGCCGGCAAAGCACAGCTGGATCTGCGCCTGTCGAACTGAGCCCCCATGACCCAGTCCTCTTCCACCACGCCACGCAACTACCCGATTTTTACGGTGCGTTGGCTTTCTCTGCACGCCCTCGGCATTCCCACGGTTTTTTTCCTGGGTGCCTTGGCCGCCATGCAATTTGTTCGCCGCTGAATCCCCCACCATGCAGCGCAATCCCAACCCCAACAACCTGCCGGTTGAACTGAATCGCACCAGCCTCTACTTGGGGTTGCTGCTGGTCTTCGTGACCGGCGTGCTTTTCTCCAGCTACTTCTTCAACTGAGGCCCCAGCCATGAGCGGTAAGAAGTCAAATCTCCCCGACGGCCGTATTCCCGACCGGCTCCCCGATGGCCGTCCCGCGGTGCCCTGGCGCAGCCGCTGGACCGAAGGTCCCCTCCCCCTCTGGCTGGTGGCAACCGCCGGCGGCATGGCGGTGATTTTTGTGGTGGGCCTGTTTTTCTATGGCGCTTACGTGGGCGTCGGTTCCGCCTGAATCCCCTCCGGCTTCAGTGCCAAAAATTGCAAATACTTCAGAGCCTTGGCCCGGTGCCAAGGCTTTTTTGTTGTCTATGCTTAAGGGATCTGTGACCCTGGCATGCAGGCCCCGGTGGATCCGCCCGCAGCAACAGTCGTAGAAGCCGCTGTTACCAAAGACCGTCGTCGCAGCCGCCCCAAGCGGCGCGAGCTTTTCTGCCCCGCCCACCCGGAACAACGGATCGAGGGCAACGGCAAAAAGTATTTTCTACACCTGCTGAGCCCCGGGCAACTGGCCGAACGGGGCATCAAGGAAACCAAGGCCAAGCTGATCATCCAGGCTTACCCGGTGCTGGTGCTCAGCAACGAATGGCTGGAGGAACTGTTCTGTCCAGGCTGTGGCACCAGTCGCTGGTGCCATGTAACCAAGCTGGATCGGGTGGCTCATACGGTGCGCTGGGCCCCGCGCGACCTCTGGCAGCAGGTGGCCCATGTGGATGGCCTCCAGGGCAATCCCACCGTGAGCCAATTCACCGCCCGGGAAGCGCGGCGCCATCGTCAACAGAAAACCGCTAAAGGCAAACGGCTGTTTGACCAGGGCTAGGGGCCGTAATAGCTGGGCCCCGTCATAGCTAAACCCCGTAGTACTGCCGATACCAGGCCACAAAACGTTCCACCCCTTCCCCAATGGGGGTAGAAGGCCGAAAGCCCACCCAAGCCTCTAGGGCAGTGGTGTTGGCGGCGGTGGCCTCCACATCCCCGGGCTGCATGGGCTCGAACTGCTTGATCGCCTCCACCCCAAGGGCAGCCTCCAGGCAACCAATGAAGCTCAGCAACGGGGTGGGATCGCTATTGCCAATGTTGAACAGGCGGTGGGGGGCCCAGCTGCTGGCCGGATCAGGGTCGGCCCGATCGAAGCTGGGGTTGGCGGTGGCCGGTTTATCGAGCACCCGCACAATCCCCTCAACGATGTCATCGATGTAGGTGAAATCCCTGGCCATGCGGCCGTGGTTAAACACCCGAATTGGCTCCCCCGCCAGGATCGCCCGGGCAAAAAGCATCGGAGACATGTCTGGCCGCCCCCAGGGGCCATAAACCGTAAAAAAGCGCAGGCCCGTGGCCGGCAACCCATACAGGTGGCTGTAGGTGTGGGCCATCAGCTCATTGGCCTTTTTACTGGCCGCATAAAGGCTCACCGGATGGTTCACCGGCTGAGCTTCGCTGAAGGGCATGGTCGTGTTGCCGCCGTACACCGAACTGCTGCTGGCATAAACCAGATGGCCACAGCCATGGTGCCGACAGCCCTCAAGGATGTGGCCAAACCCCACCAGGTTGCTCTGCACATAGGCGGCCGGGTTCTCCAGGGAATAACGCACCCCCGCCTGGGCGGCCAGATGCAACACCGCCCGGGGCTTTTCGGTGGCAAAAAGGGCCGCCATCGCCCCGCCATCGGCCACATCAAGCTGCTGAAACTGCCAGGCCCCGCCGGCGGAGCCCGCCAAGCGCTCCAAGCGGGCCCGCTTAAGGGCCGGGTCGTAGTAGCTATTGAGGTTGTCGATGCCGATCAGCCGCTCGCCCCGGGCCAAGAGCCGTTCGGCAACGGCGGCGCCAATGAAGCCGGCCGCCCCGGTTAGCAGCAACGGGGCCGTCATGGGGCGGGGGCCAATGGCACCCGGGCGCGAAAATCGGCAATGGTTGGCTCAAGCCCCTGGGCCAAGGGCACCTGCGGCTCCCAAGCCAACACCTGGCGGGCCAGGTCGATCACCGGTTGCCGCTGCAAAGGATCATCCTGGGGTAAGGGGCGGTAAACAAACTCCAGGCCGGGGTGGATGCGATCACGCACCAGTTCAGCCAGTTGCTTAATCGTGAATTCACCAGGATTACCGAGGTTGATTGGCCCGGTGTGGTCGGCCTCCATCAGGCGCAAAAAGCCCTCCACCAAATCATCCACATAGCAAAAGCTGCGGGTTTGACTGCCTTCGCCGTAGAGGGTGAGCGGTTCGCCGCGCAGGGCCTGCACAATGAAATTACTCACCACCCGACCGTCATTTTCCAGCATGCGCGGGCCATAGGTATTGAAGATCCGCGCCACCCGAATCTCGGTGCCATGCATGCGCCGATAATCAAAACAAAGGGTTTCAGCTATGCGTTTGCCCTCGTCGTAACAGGAGCGAATGCCGATGGTATTTACACAGCCGCGATAGCTTTCCGGCTGGGGATGCACCTCGGGATCGCCATACACCTCACTGGTGCTAGCCAACAGCAGGCGCGCCCCCACCCGCCGGGCCAGGCCCAGCATGTTGTAGGTGCCCAGAAAGCTAGTTTTTGCTGTTTTAATTGGATTGAACTGGTAATGCACTGGCGAGGCAGGACAGGCCAGGTGCCAGATGCGATCCACCTCGAGTTTGATTGGTTCGGTTACGTCGTGGCGGATCAGCTCAAAATTTGGATGGCCAATCCACTGGCGGATATTTGCCTTGCGGCCGGTGAAATAGTTATCGAGGCAGATCACCTCCTGGCCCGCCTCCATCAGGCGATCCACCAGGTGGGACCCCACAAAGCCGGCGCCGCCGGTGACCAAATGACGAAGGCTCAAGGAAAACTCCGGCGATAGAACTGGGCTGGAATGGAATTCTGGATCCTTTGGGAACCAGGTCTTAGCTGGCGCCAACGAAATACCAGGGGAATATCAAAGGCCAATTCAACCTTCCCCCACCCGCCACACCTGCAGGCCCGCCGCCCGGGCGGCGGCGGCATCGGCGATGGCGCGGGCGTCAAACAACCAGGCCGGCCGCCGCATTACCGCCGCCAGGGCCGACCAATCCAGGGCCCGGAAACTGGTCCATTCGGTGAGAATTAGTACGGCATCGGCGCCGCGGCAGGCCTCGAGGGGATCAATTGCTGCCAACCACTGGCCTTCGCCAGCGGCCGGGGGCTGGCCCAGGTCTTGCTGGATCTGGCCTGAATCCACCTTGGGGTCATGGATCGCCAGCTGGGCCCCCTCCTCCAACAGCTCCTTAGCGATGCGGATGGCTGGGGATTCCCGGGTGTCATTGGTGTCTGCCTTGAAGGCAAAACCCAAGAGGGCAATGCGCTTACCTGAAACCGTATTAAACAGTTTTTGCACCACCAGGCGGGCGATGCGTTGCTGCTGCCAGCTGTTTAGTTCCACCACCTGTTGCCAATAATTGGCCACCTCCTTTAGGCCGTAGTGACCACATAGATAAACAAGGTTGAGGATGTCTTTCTGGAAGCAGCTGCCGCCAAAGCCAGGGCCACTCTGCAGAAATCGGGAACCAATGCGGGAATCTGTACCGATCGCCTTAGCCACCTCGCGCACATCGGCGCCGGTGGCCTCACAGACGGCCGCAATCGAATTGATCGAAGAAATCCTTTGGGCCAAGAAGGCATTGGCCGTGAGTTTGGAGAGTTCACTGCTCCAAAGATTGGTGCGCAGAATCCGATCCGCCGGTACCCAATGGCCATAGATCGCCGCCAGGGCATCAACACTTTCCAGATCGTTGCCACCGATCAAAACCCGATCCGGGTTCTCCAGGTCAGGGATGGCAGTGCCCTCAGCCAGGAACTCAGGATTAGAGAGCACGGAAAAAGTTTTGCCGGCCGGGGCCGCCGCCAGGATCGCCTGCACCGTTTCAGCGGTGCGCACCGGCAGGGTGCTCTTTTCCACCACAATCGTGTGCCCCTGGGCCGCTTCCGCCACCTGGCGGGTGCAGGCCTCAATCCAGCGCAGGTCTGAGGCCTGGCCGGCGCCCACCCCCCGGGTTTTGGTGGGGGTGTTCACGGAGAGAAACACCATGTCGGCGCTGGCGATGGCGCCCGCCACATCGGTGCTGAAAAAGAGATTGCGGCCCCGGGCCCGGCCCACCACCGCATCAAGCCCGGGTTCATAAACAGGCAAAACGGAAAGATCGGGATCGTTCCAGGCGGCGATGCGCGCTGCATTCAGATCCACCACCGTTACTTGGATCTGGGGACAGCGATCGGCGATCACCGCCATGGTGGGCCCGCCCACGTAGCCCGCCCCAATGCAGCAGATGGTTTGCACTGGGGGCATGGACATGAATGGGCTGCGAATGGGCGGCATTGTGGCCCATACACTGCTGGGCCAGGCAGGGGACGCCATGGCAAAGACAGCATTAATTACTGGCATTACAGGCCAAGACGGCAGCTATCTGGCGGAATTACTGCTGGAGAAGGGCTACGTGGTGCATGGCATTAAGCGCCGGGCCAGCAGCTTCAACACCACCCGCATTGATCACCTCTACCAAGATCCCCACGAGCCGGATCCCCGCCTGAAACTGCACTACGGCGATCTCACCGACAGCAGCAACCTGACCCGAATCATCCAGCAGGTGCAGCCCGATGAGATTTACAACCTGGGGGCCCAAAGCCATGTGGCGGTGAGCTTTGAGGAGCCGGAATACACGGCCAACTGCGATGCCCTCGGCACCCTGCGGATCCTGGAGGCCGTGCGACTGCTGGGGCTAACCACCAAGACCCGGATCTATCAGGCCAGCACCTCAGAGCTCTACGGCTTGGTGCAAGAAATCCCCCAAAAGGAAACGACCCCCTTCCACCCCCGCAGTCCCTACGGCGTAGCCAAGCTCTATGGCTACTGGATCACGGTGAATTACCGGGAAAGCTACGGGATGTATTGCTGCAACGGCCTGCTGTTTAACCACGAAAGTCCCCGCCGCGGCGAAACCTTCGTGACCCGCAAAATCACCAGGGGCCTGGCCCGCATCGATGCTGAGCTGGACCAGTGCCTGTTTATGGGCAACCTCGATTCCCTGCGGGACTGGGGCCACGCCCGCGACTACGTGGAGATGCAATGGCGGATGTTGCAACAGGAGCAACCGGAGGATTACGTGATCGCCACCGGCCGCCAGGAAAGCGTGCGGCGGTTCATTGAATTAAGTGCCAGCCGGCTGGGTTGGGGCCAGGGCACCGGGCCCGCCATCCACTGGAGGGGCACCGGGCTCGAGGAAATCGGCACCAGGGCCGACAACGGCGCCGTGGTGGTACGCATTGATCCGCGGTACTTCCGGCCCGCCGAGGTGGAAACCCTGCTGGGGGACCCCAGCAGGGCCCACGAAAAGCTGGGCTGGACCCCCACCACCACCCTGGAGGAACTGGTGGCCGAAATGATCGACCACGACCGGGAAGAGGCGAAAAAAGAGGCCTACCTGAAACGCAAGGGATTTTCCGTGGTGGGGGCGGCCCAGGAATGACAACCCACAGCCCCCTGATAAGCCCCAGCGATCGCATCTATGTGGCCGGCCACCGGGGCATGGCGGGTTCAGCCATCTGCCGGGCGCTCAGGGGGGCCGGTTACGGCAGCGCCGCCGCCGGTGGGGCCCTGCTCAGCGCCAACCGCCAGGAGCTCAACCTGCTGGATCCTGGGGCAGTGGAGCAGTGGTTTGCCTTGCATAGGCCCGATGTGGTGGTGCTGGCCGCCGCCAAGGTGGGCGGCATCCAAGCCAATGCCAGCTACCCAGCCGATTTCCTGCTCGACAACCTCAAGATCCAGAACCATGTGATCGAAAACGCCTGGCGCTGCGGCGTGCGCCGGCTGTTGTTTTTAGGCAGCAGCTGCATCTATCCGAAATTTGCCGAGCAACCAATCCGGGAGGAGGCGCTGCTTAGCGGGGCCCTAGAGCCCACCAATGAGTGGTACGCGATCGCCAAGATCGCCGGCATCCAGCTGTGCCGAGCCCTGCGCCAACAACAGGGCTTTGATGCGATCAGCCTGATGCCCACCAACCTCTACGGACCGGGCGATAACTACCACCCCAGCCACAGCCATGTGATCGCCGCCCTGGTCCGCCGCTTCTGGGAAGCCCGCCAGACGGGGGCCCCGGAGGTGCTCTGCTGGGGCACGGGCACCCCCAGGCGGGAGTTTCTGCATGGGGACGACCTGGCGGCGGCGGCGGTGTTCTGCCTGGAGCACTGGGATCCCAGCGCCGCCGATGCCCCCAAAGACGACCACGGGGAAGCGCTGCAATTTCTCAACGTGGGCAGCGGCCACGACCTAACGATCCGAGAGCTGGCCGAGCTGGTGGCGTCCACCCTGGATTACCAGGGGGAAATCCGCTGGGACAGCAGCAAGCCCGATGGCACCCCCCGCAAATTGCTGGATGGGAGCCGGCTGCGGGCCCTGGGCTGGCAGGCGGCTATTCCCCTGGCCGAGGGCTTAAGCGCCGTGAAAGCAACGCTCCCAGGGGCCCTAGCCACCCAACGCTGACCCCTGCAGGCGCCGCACCAGCGACCCCCGGTCGAGCCGTTCCTCCTCCCCTTCCCGCAGATCCTTGAGCAGCACCTGCTGGCTCTGGGCCTCGCCATCACCGATCAACACCGCCCAGGGGGCCAGGGAACGATCGGCCCGCTTTAGTTGTTTGGCGAAGGCCGCCCGGCTGAGGTCCAATTCCACCGCCAGCCCTGCCCCCCGCAGTTGCCGGGCCACGGCCAGGGCAAAGGGTTCCGCCAGTTCCCCCTTGCTAACCAAATACACATCGGGGGCCGCCGGCTTCACCTGGGAGCCAGCCGCCATAAGTAGGGCCAGGCGTTCCATGCCTATGGCCCAACCAATCGCCGGGGTATCCGGCCCCCCCAGCTGCTGAACGAGGCCGTCGTAGCGGCCGCCCCCACAGACGGTGGCCTGGGCGCCCAGTTCTGCTGAGGTGATTTCAAAAGCAGTGTGGCTGTAGTAGTCGAGGCCCCGCACCAACCGGGGGTTGAGCTCGTAGGGGATCGCAAGCTGGCCAAGGCCAGCTTGCACCGCCTCAAAACGCTGGCGGCTATGGGCCGACAGGGATTTTTCCAGGCTGGGGGCATCCAACAGGAGCGCCTGGGTGGCTGGATTCTTGCTGTCGAGGATCCGCAGCGGATTGGTCTGCAAGCGCTGCTGGGAATCTGGATCCAACTGGTCCACCCGCTGCTCCAGCCAGGCCACCAGGGCCGTGCGATAGCTGAGGCGATCCTCGGCACTGCCGAGGGAATTGAGTTGGAGGCGGAGGCCCCGCAGGCCCAGGTCCTCCAGCAGATCCCAGGCCAGGGCCATTGCTTCCGCATCACTGCGGGGATCGGCAAAACCAAGGCACTCCAGGCCGATCTGGTGGAACTGCCGCTGGCGACCGGCCTGGGGCCGTTCGTAGCGAAACATCGGCCCGCTATACCAAAGCTTCTGGGGGCCTTGGCTGAGCAGCCCCTGCTGAATCACCGCCCGCACCACCCCGGCCGTGCCCTCGGGCCGCAGGGTGCAGGAGCGCTCACCGCGGTCCAGGAAGGAATACATCTCCTTGCCCACCACATCGGTGGCTTCGCCAATGCCGCGGGCAAACAACTCCGTGGGTTCCAGCAACGGCGTGCGGATTTCCCCCACCCAAGCCCGGCGAAAATGCTCCCTGGCCCTCGACTCCAGGTGCTGCCACTGAACAGTGGCCAGCGGCACTAGATCCACCATGCCGCGCAGGCTCTGCAGCTGTTCCACCGGGGCGCCCCTTTCCAGCGGGGATCATCCTCCCCGGCCAGCCAGAATCGGCTCTCAGCTAAGGGGCATGCCGTGGCCAGACTGCTCATCACCGGCGGTGCTGGTTTCATCGGCAGCCACACCTGTGTGGTGCTGCTGGAGGCCGGCCACCAGCTGGTGGTACTCGACGACTTCCGCAACAGTTCCCCCGAGGCCCTGAAACGGGTGGAGCAACTCAGTGGCCGGCCCCTGGAGCTGGTGGCCGGCGACCTACGCGATCCGGGCTGCCTGGGGCGCGTATTCAACGGCGGCCCCTATGCCAGCGGCGGTGGCATTGATGCGGTGATCCACTTCGCCGGGCTCAAGGCGGTGGGGGAATCGGTGGCCCAACCGCTCATGTATTGGGATGTGAATCTCTGCGGCACCCGGCTACTGCTACAAGCGATGGCCGCCGCCGGCTGCCGCACCCTGGTGTTTAGCAGCAGCGCCACAGTTTACGGCTACCCCACCCAGGTGCCCATCCCCGAAACCGCCCCGATCCAGCCCATCAACCCCTACGGCCACAGCAAGGCCGCCGCCGAACAACTGCTGGCCGACCTGGCCGCCAGCGAACCCGGTTGGCGCATCGGCCGCCTGCGCTATTTCAACCCGGTGGGGGCCCACCCCAGCGGTCGCCTCGGCGAGGATCCCCAGGGCCTCCCCAACAGCCTCTTCCCCTTTCTCAGCCAGGTGGCGGTGGGGCGCCGCAGCGAGCTGCAGGTATTCGGCTCCGACTGGCCCACCCCCGATGGCACCGGGGTGCGCGACTACATCCATGTGATGGACCTGGCGGAGGGCCACCGCGCCGCCCTCGAGCTGCTGCTGGCGGAGGAGCCGCAGTTGCTAACCCTCAACCTGGGCAGCGGCCAGGGCCATTCGGTGCTGGAGCTGGTGCAGGCCTTTGAGCTCGCCAGCGCTAGGGCCGTGCCCTACCGGCTGGTGGGGCGCCGGCCGGGGGATGCCGCCATCACCGTGGCCGATCCTTCCTTGGCCCTGGAACGCCTGGGCTGGCGCACCCAGCGCAGCCTGGCGGACATCTGTAGGGATGGCTGGGCCTGGCAATCGGCTAATCCCCACGGCTACAGGGAGTGATCGCTGATCCGTCAAGATTCCCCGGGCCGCCTGGGCTGAAACCTTGGTTCAACCATTGCAGATGCAGAAGCCTTTGCAGAAGTCTTCCCAGCAGCCCCTGCTGCAGCGTTTCTTTTGGCCGCTGCTGGGGTTGCTCTGGCTGCTAAGCACTGCCCTCGATCGGCTCTGGCTCCAGCTCGACCAGCGGCTGCCCGCCTGGGACCAGGCCGACTACCTCAACAGTGCCCTAGACCACGGTCGCGCCCTGGGCCTGCTGGCCGGGGGCCATTGGCAAGGTTGGCAAGCACTGCTGGATCTATCGCCAAAGATCCCCCCCCTCGCCTCCCTGGTAAATGGCAGCGTGATGGCCGTGGCTGGAGATAGTCCAGACCAGGCCGCCTGGGCCCTCAGCCTTTGGCATGGGCTTTTGCTACTGGGGGTGGCCCTTTGGGGACGGCAGCTGGGGGGGATGCGGCGCGGCGCGGCCCTCGGACTCTTGGCCCCCCTGCTCTGCGGGCTGATGCCCCTGCTGGCGGAGGTGCGGGTGGATTACGTGCTGGAGATCCCGCTCGGCGCCGCCTGCACCTGGGCCCTATGGCTGCTGGGCCGCTGGCAGCGACCGGGGCCCCTGGGGGGCCACTGGCCCCAGGCCCTAGGGGCCGCCTTGGCGGTGGCCAGCGCCCTGCTGATCAAGCAGAGCGCCCTGCTGGTGCTGGTAGCCCCAGCCCTCTGGGCCGCCGCCGCCGGCCTGCGCCAGGGCCAGGGCCGGCGGCCCCAGGTGCTGGCCGCCCTGGCCCTGGTGCTCGCCCTGGTGCTGCCCTGGCTGCAGCACAACCTGATCACCACCCTGGGGGGCACTGAGCGGGCCACGCTGGAATCGGCCGCCCGCGAGGGCGACCCCAACGCCAGCAGCCTGGCCGGCTGGCTCTGGTACCCCCGGCGACTGCCGCAGTTGGTGGGGGCGATTCCCCTGGGGGGGGCGCTGCTCGGCGGCCTAGGGGGGGCAGTGCGGCTGGCCCGCCGCGGCTGGCCCTACCCCCGATGGCAGTGGCCCAGCCGGGACTGGTGCTGGCTGCTGGGCGCCCTGGCCGCCGGCAGCCTGCTCACGGTGCTCAGCCCCAACAAGGACAGTCGCTACCTGGCGCCGCTGCTGCCGCTGCTGGCCCTGGCCCTGGCCCGCTGCTGGTTGCTGCTGCCCTGGCCGCTGCTAGCGGCGGGCCTAGTGGCCAGCGCCGGCCTCACGGGCGCCAGCAGGGGGGCGGCGATCGAACGCCAGGGCCATCCAGCTGAACCGCTGGAGGCGATTGTCGCCAGCCTGCAGGGCGCCGATGGCGCCAGCCCCCGCACCCTGATCGTGGTGCCCAGCACCGGCGGCCTCAACCAGCACAACGTCAGTTACTACGGCCGGCGCGGTGGCGGCCAGCTGGTGGGCCGCCAGCTGGGGGGCGACCCGGCCCACATCGCCGCCGCCCTGGACCAGGCCCAGTTGGTGCTGCTGGGCACCGGCTTCCAGGGCTCCGTGGCACCCCAGGTGGAGGCCTTCAACAACGCCATTCGCCACAGCGGTCGGTTTGGCTTGCGCCAGAGCTGGCCCAAGCCCCTGGGGGGCCGTTTTGAGCTCTGGGTGAGGCGCCCCCAAGCACCTCCAGGGCCCAGCTTTAGCCAGCGCTTCCCGCCCCTGGCCGCCGGCCTCGCCCAGGGGCCGGCGGGGCTGGCTCCGCTGTTTGATGCCATCGGGGTGGAACACCAGCTGGATGGCCACCGCCTCTACCAGGGCCAGGTGCGGCAACAGGCGCTTACCAGCCTGGCCCGTAACCCCAACGACTCCCAAGCCCTCTGGAGCCTGGGGCTACTGGCGGTACTCCAGAACCGACCGCTGGAGGCCGACCGCTGGTTTGCCCGGCTCGAAACCCTCAACCCCGCCAGCCCCTGGCCCGTCGCCTACCGCGCCGTGGTGCTCAACGCCGCCTGGCGCCCCTGGGGGGCCCAAGCCGTGGCCGACCTGGGCCAACGGCGGAGCCCCAACCCCGTGCTGCGGGGCCTGGGGGACCTTAGTGGGGTGCTGGGGGGGCAACTGTGGCGCATCGACAGTGCCCGCCAGTCGATCCCCGCCGCCCGCCGGGCGGTGGAAGCTGCCCTGAAGCCAAAGGCGGGGCCCGATGGTTAGGGCCGGCGAGGTGCAAAGCCGGGAACCCCGCCAGCGGCTTGTGATCGTGACCGTGGCCTACCACAGCCAAGGGCCCCTGGAGCAGCTGGCCTCAGACCTGGCTCGGCAGCAATGGCAGCCCGAGCGCTGGTTGGTGGTGAACAATGCGCCCCAGTCGGCGCCCCTGCAAAGCCAAGCCCTGGCCTCGGGGTCCCTGGGCTTGCAGGTGCTTGAGGGGGAAGAGGGGGCTGGCTTTGGCGACGGTTGCAACCGTGCCTTTGAAGCGCTGGCGGCGGCGGGTTTCAACGGCTGGGTGTGGCTGCTAAATCCCGATACCAACCTGCGACGGGGCGATGAATGTGCCCGGCTGATCGCCCAACTGGCCAGCCTCCACCGTTGCTCAGTGGTGGGCACCGCCGTGCAGGCCAGCAGCGGTGGGCTGGAGGCCAGTGGCGGCTGGTTTGAACCGGGCTTGTGCTTTCGGCGGCGCCGGGTGGGGGCGCAGCTGGCCCAACGGCAGGGGCCGGTGGCGGTGGATTGGCTCAGCGGTTGCAGCCTGGTGTTGCAACCGGAGGCCCACCAGCCCCCAGCCCGCTTCGATGCCGCCTTCCCGCTTTACTACGAAGACATGGACCTTTGCCTGCGGCTAGGGGCCCAGGGGGCGGCAGTGCTGTGGTTACCCCAACTGGCCATCGGCCACCAACGGGGGGCCGGCAGCCACACCCCTTCCCCGCGGCGATTGAGACTCTCCACCATTAGTTATTTGCAATTTCTGAGGCGCCATTGCCCCCCCTGGGTGCAGGCCCTGCGCACGGCTCGCCTGCTGGCCATGGCACTGCTGCGCCTGCCCCTGCAGCCCCAGCGCAGCCTGGCAATATTCTCATCATTCTTAGTTTGAGAAATAGTCGCTCAAGAAAAAATATGACTCAACAATAGGAAGCTTGTGATTTTGTTATATTAGGTCCCATCGCCTCTCCTCAACTACCCTCAAAAGATGAACTCGGCCCAATTCGCATTATTTTATTATCTTCATTCGTCTGGCTTTTTCAAGAAAGGCGCCTCAGCAATAGCCATCTGGCAGGCAGCTCACCAGAGCCTATCGAGCCCCAGCCCTATCATCAGCGCGCCGGCTCAAGCAAGCCAACAGCAATCAAGCCTATTTACCCCATTTTTTGCTGGCACTATTAGCAGCACTGGCACTACCCTCTCCTATCCCAACAGCTATGCGCTGCAAGGCATTACCGGTGGCGACAAGACTGGAGACTACATTATAACTGGAACATCAAATGTAGGCAATCCAGCCGCCGCTGGAGTTGTTTACCAAGGCCCAATTAATAATGCCACCACTAACCAAGGCAACGGCAGCGGCACCTGGACAACAATGGTTGTTCCCAGCAATGCTGCATTGATCAACGGCAGCAACCCCTCGGGAACATATTCAAACACCAGCATATATGGCGTGCACAACCTAGGCAAAGGACATGTAAATCTAGTGGGTTCCGTCTCTCAAGCCCAACCTGGATACGATTCAGGCTTTCCCACAAGCACCTACGGGTTTTACTATGAAGGGCCGATTACAGCTACGCCAAACAAAAATGCCTTTCAAGTTTTCCAAGCGAAATACCCGGTAAGTGGCAGATTAGCTGACTACACTTTTACCCATAGCGTTGACGGCGGATTGGCCGTTGGCAATTACAATGCAATTGACGCAACGGTTGACGCCCAACCAGCGGGGCGAGCATTTATCTACAATCCCACTGCAAAAGACTCCGAAAAACAGATCGACATACACCTAGACGGCGCCGACGACTCGCTCACCAAAACCGCCTATGGGATATGGCACAACCAAGGCTCTAGCTACACGATTGCTGGCGGAGTTGGACGGCAACTAGACACCACGCGCAAAAAGATCATGGGACAAAGCACCGAAATCCTGGGGTCTGCCTACCTTATCGACTACGATTCGATTACAGGATTATTCTCAAACTACAAAAAATTTGTTTACCAACCAACCCCGAACCAATCAACTCCAAATATTGAATCTCACTTCGAAGGAATTTGGTCTGACGGCAATGGCCTTTACAAGTTACCGGCCACCGTCAGCACCCTGATTGGCGCCAATGTTCCCGCTTCTGCAGCAACAGCAATTGTATACAGAAACTCAACAACTGGATCCTTCACAGAAGCAAAATGGGAACTCATTCCCTTTAATTCATTAACAGGAACCACGCCTTTGTTCACCACAAATGATTCAATCTTTGACAAGGCCAGTGTGGGTGCCTATGTACTAACCCTCCCCTCCACCACTGCCTCCACCACTGCCTCCACCACTGCCTCCGACTATGCATACCTAAGTAACACTTAATTTAGAGAGTCAATCGCTTTAGCTCGCTCCTGCCATAGCCGCTGCCCTAAGGCCGGCCCGGGGTTGAGCCCCTCGGCCAGCAGTTGCTTTGCGCTCAGGGGCGAAGGCAGCAGGCGCCAACGCAGCAGCCAGTGCCATAACGGCCGCCGCCAGGGGGCTCCATGGGCCTCGGGGTTGAGCAGCAGCAACAGCACCGCCAGGGGATGGCCATGGCTGCCGGGGTGCTCCAAGGCTTCAGTCCACTGGGAGGGCCGCCAGTGGGCCCTGGCTTCTCCCTGCTGCAACCACTGCCGCAACAGCCCCGCCTGCTCCAGCAAGCGTTGCTGGCGGTGGTGCAACTGCAGCCGCTGGGCCAGCTCCAAGCGCTCAGATAGATCGCCCGGCAGCAGCTCCAGCAGCCCCACCAGCCGCAGGGCCGGGGCCGACCAGGCCGGATCCAAGGCCGGTCCCCACCGCCCTAATCGCGCCAGCCGATGGCTGCTGCCCGCGGGCAAATGGCGCCAACCCCGTTGCAGCAGCTCCAGCCCGCCCCAGTGCTGGAGCACCCCCAGGGCCTGCCGCCAGCAGTGCTCGTCAAACATCAGGTCCAACTCCATGCGCAGCCGCGCCCCCAGGGCCGGCGCCCCGGGGGGCCAGGGCCAATGGCTGAGGGCTTCATCCGCCTGGGTGGCACTCTCCGGGGCCAGCTCCAGCCCCAGCCGGGCGGCATAGCGGGCAGCCCTCAGCAAACGGCTGGGATCGTCCTCCAGGCTGCGGGCGTGCAGCAGACGCAGCTGGGCTGCCGCCAGATCCGCCTGACCCCCCAGGGGGTCCACCAGGGCCTGGGGGCTCCACAACAGCCCTTGCTGGAGGGGCCAGGCCATGGCATTAAGCGTGAAATCCCTGCGGTTTAGGTCTTCCCTAAGGGAGGCAGGGGCCACCAGGGGATGGGCGCCGGGAAATGGGTAATGCTCCCTGCGGGCAGAAGTGAGGTCACAGATCAGCTCCCCCTGGGGGGCCTGCAACAGCAAACGGGCGGTGCCATAGGCCCCGTGTTGATGGAGCTCCTGGAGCAAAAATCCTTGGGGGAGGGCCCCAGACCGAACTGCCTCCGCCAGGGCTAGGGCCGGCCAAGGCCCAGGCCCCTCCACCACCAGGTCCAGGTCCTTGCTGGCGGCGCCCTGGCCCATGCAAAGGTCGCGGATGGCACCACCAACGAGGCTCAGCCCCATGCCCTTCGCCCTGGCCAAAGCCAAGAGCCAATCCAACCAGGCGACCGGCAGCGTCATTGACGGGACAGGAACCGCCTCTATAAGGTCGCGCAAGCTTGGCAAGCCCGTGCGCAAAGAACTTCAAGCCGGAATAAAGAAATTTAAAACCACCCGCCTTGCCCGACTGCTTTATCTACTTTCCAGCACTGGTCTCCAGCAGGGCCTCCAGCAGTTTCTTAGGGAAAGGCTGGGCGAGACAACCGCCGATCCAAATAACCCCATCCAATTGCAACGGGCGGTGGCCGAACGGCTCATTCCCAAACTTGAGCGCCTAAGGGGGCAAATTTGGGCTGATGCCTGCAGACAATGGCTAATCGCCCGTCAGCCTGGGGCCACCACAAAGCTGTGGGCTTTAAAAACAACCAAGAAAAAAGGAATAAACTCCCCTGAAAACAACATAACAACACTCTTATGGCCCCCTGGCTGGGGCTCAAATCAAAAGGTAACAACAAGAGTCCTGAAACAATTAACGGCGCGCAAAAAACTAACCGGCGCCAAAGTAGTAAGCTGTGATGACTGGATTGAACAACGGCCTGGCCAGTGGTCCTGGCGACAAAAAGGCCGCCTAGATCCGCTACTCGACAGGGCCCTTGCCGAATACGAAGGACCATTGTTAATTGATAACAGCCTACTTG
>Ga0114959_10000715_pt1 | contig 31062 bp, 26 predicted proteins | sample C_130625_EF_Meta_FD_87317 | JGI IMG/M metagenome (GOLD analysis project Ga0114959, IMG submission 87317) | Freshwater microbial communities from Lake Croche, Canada to study carbon cycling - C_130625_EF_MetaG | ecosystem: Environmental > Aquatic > Freshwater > Lake | place: Lake Croche, Canada... | reverse complement strand
CCAGAGCCTTCGACACCCGACATCCCTCCGCCTTCGACACCCGACATCCCTCCGCCTTCGACACCCGACATCCCTCCGCCTTCAACGCCCGACCCGACATTGCACCGCGAGTAGAAAAATAGGTTCATCTATAAAAAATACATAATATATTCGGTTTCTAAGGTTTCATCGGTTTCATCGGTTTCATCGGTTTCTTCGGTTTCTTCGGTTTCTTCGGTTTCTTCGGTTTCATCGGTTTATTCAATTTAGAAATATATTCTACAAACACATAGAATTAGAAATATAATCTAGAAACGTATAGAGAAAAAAAGACTGCAGAAATGCGGTCTTTTTTTCCCTTTTTAAATAATTGCTCATTTTACTAATGACCAACTTCACTATAGACAATAAGCACGCATCGGTTTCTATCCGTCTAAAAACACCGAATGAAAAATTCTTAAAGTCTATCGCAAAATTGAATTTTATAGTTGCTCCTTCTCTCGATGCTTCTTTTTCGGAAATACAATCAATAGGTTCAACAATAGTTACGCTATCAAATTGGATGGAAAAAAAACATTCATTGTCATACAATACAGTTTGCAGACTTATATGGTGTCTATATCAACAACAACATATGTTAACTGAAACGAGTGATTTTTGTTTTTATAATTTGGCTATTGAAGACATTGTGGTAATAGATAATTGGCATTTCATTTGTTGCAATCCTAATTTATGTTCTCCTCTTTCTTTCGAGAGAAAAATTCTATTCAAAAAACCATTCATTAAAAACCGGTTTTCCAGTCCTGAGTTGATGAATATTACTTGTATTCCATCTTCCACATCCATCGAAACATTTTATTATTCTTTAGCCTCGGTAGCCTTTTTTTGTTTATTTAGAACTGTATTTTGTCACTCAGATTTAGAGACGAGCCTACTATTTGATTCTATATTGGAAACCAAATTATATTGGTTTTTGAAGAGAGCCTTAGAAATAGAAAGTACCAAAAGAAAATGCATTTTTATTTGATTTTATTCAAATTTTATTTATATCTTTATTTATCATATAGATGTCAATTCAAACACTAAAAAAAAAGGGGATAATTACTTGCAATGGTGTTAACATAAGTGGAAAACCACCTGGAGGATTTTGGCTTAATCAGGGCCCTTTTGGCTCAAAAGGAGAAGTCGGAGCAGCAGGAAATAGCGGTTTCAGTATAAATGGTGGGAGACGAAACCCTAGTTACATTGGAAAAAGCTACGCATTTTCAAAGAATGGTACGCCGTTTTATGGACAATTTCCTATCGGTTGGGGTGGAACAAATGGCCGTTATCCAAGGTCTGAGCCTGTATTCAACTTCCCGAATGTTTTGGGAGAAACACAAGGGAGCCAAGCATTCTTCATTAAACCTTCTGTTCTCTCGACAAAAGGAATGTTGGAAAAACGATACCGATGGATTAATAGCGGACAATATCCTAATAATTGGGTGCAACCTGTTTATGGAAATAGCAATCTATCTGACAACGCAAGTCAATTGTTGTATATTCAAACAAAAGCTGCAGCAAATACTTGTGTAAATGATACAAATAAACCTCAAGTTTACGTAGATAACTTTAAACGGGGTGGATCTACTGGCTGCAGCACTACAACGGCAAAATATCAATCTTATAATATTATGTCGGCGGCTGGATTATACACAAAAACCTTGTATATACCGGAAACAGCATCACAATATACGCTTCAAGTGCAAAGAAAATGTGCTAATCCTATTGGTCCTTTAAAACCATTTCCTTTTGCCGCAAACAACGGATCAAATGTAGGAATTGGTAGGACATCGGGTGCAGGAACACAAACAAATCCAGGACCTCCTCCTGCTGTCACAACACCAACTTATTTAACGCCTCCTGCTTGGTATACTGGTGTTGACAAATATTCACGCTCACTTTCAGCTAGCGATGCAAATATTTCGGCGTTTACAATTATACCAGCGAAGATTTAAATCCACACCACCTTTGGTGTGCTTTATTTAAAATTGTAACCAGTAATTCTTCAACGGTGATACCAAATAATTTTGAAAATGTATTATTTTATTTTAATAATATATAAATGAGTTATGCTACATCATCTATTTATAATACATTATTTGGCGGAGCCAAGAAATCGGGCAAGGATGTGATTTTGTTTGGTGGGAGCGGAGCCAAGAAATCGGGCAAGGATGTGATTTTGTTTGGTGGTGCTAAAATCGGGGAATTGCTGAAAAATAAAAAAGAATTTTTAATTTTTGTCTTTTCAAATCTCATCGTTCAACTAGGAATTACCTATTACGTTATGATGAATTATAAAAATCAAAATAGCAATATGTCTCATTTACTACTTCTTCTTTCTCAAATATTCATTCTTTTTATTTTAGCACTCGTCCCTATGCCGTCTTGGTTGAAGTTTATTCTATTTTCCATATTTTCTGTTACATTTGGTATTATGCTATCATCCCTAAAAAATAAGGTAGATATGAACATTATTAAGACCGCTTTAGCCGGAACCATAGGTATATTTGCAGGAATGGCAGCAGCTGGATTTGCACTTATTCTATTTGGCATTCATCTGGGTCTCGGATTTGGGTTAGGATTATTATACGCTTTATTGCTACTTATTATTGTTTCTATTGTTTTTATGTTTATGGGAACTTACTCAATGGTTTATAAAGCAATAAGCGTTATTTCTCTATTTATATTTTCATTATATGTTGTCTATGATACAAACTCGATCTTACAGAGAAATTATTACGGCGATTTTATCACCGCCTCTTTAGATTATTATTTAGATATAATAAACATTTTCGTAAACTTAATTAACTTTGAAAACTTCAACAATTCTTAGAAAATGTATTGTATAAACAATTTAAATAATAACTTATTAGTTAATAAAATGAAATTTACTGAAAATACGAGTGACCGTTATATGCATCTCAAACTGAAGATTAATAGCGACGATGTTGAGCTAAGAAATAAGTATATAGTTGCAGCAGAAAAGCATAACCAAAATATGAATGTTAATCTGCATCCGGATGCCGGATTTGATCTTTTTTCCACTGAAATGATCGATTGTTCATTTTCAATGGTAATGGTAAATAAATTTGATTTTAAGGTGCAATGTTCAGCGGCAATGGTTTGCGAAAACGGCAAGATATTCCCAACCGGATTTTACTTGTATCCGCGATCAAGCACAGGTTCAAAGACGCCATTACGACTTGCAAATAGTGCAGGTATTATTGATTCGGGATATCGCGGCAATTTAATGGCATTTTTTGATTGCGTTAGGCCCACTTTTTTGGTTTCGAAATATGAGAAGCTCGTGCAAATATGTGCCCCTGGGTTGGTTCCAATTTATGTAGAGATAGTCGATGATTTGGGTGTTGACACAGTGCGTGGTTCAAATGGGTTTGGTTCTACTTCTTAGAAAGTATATAACTGTGGAAAATAATATAATTGTAATATAATTGTAATATAATTGATATGGTTGAAAAAACGAATATAAATGTCTATGTCCCGAAAAATAACACTTTATTTATAGCAGTTATAGCCATATTTATGCTTTTCTCTATTGTTTTGTATACGTACCCGTCTGTTTTTGTCTTTTTATTTGGAAATATTTTAGGGAATGTCGTTTTGGCTGTCATTGTTTTAGCGGTCGCTTATGTTGACGCAAGATGGGCGATCGGTTTTGCTGCCCTTTTTATTATTTTATATCAGGCATATTCTTTGTCTAATAAGAAAGTAAAAGAGGGTTTCGAAGAATGGTCTCCTCAACTGAAATCTGATTTTATGATATATGAGAAGACAAATAATCCGAATTTTCAATTTGATATTAATGTGATTCAAAAGCAGGCTTCTCCGCAAGAAGTGGAATATTTAATTAAAAATAATAAATGGCCTTGGTCCGATGATATTAAAAAGATGTACAAGGAAGCTATTATGACAAAATCTATTACTAGTATTGACCCTGGAGTTGCCCTTGATATTGCACAGACTATTTATAACGAGGCTGCGGTTAAAAAATTGCTATCTTGGAATACCAAAGAGGGTGATTTTTTATTGACTGGTGTTACCGTCGGACATACTAAGGGGTTGCCTGATAATGTGAATAATATTGTTAGGTGTGGATCTAATGGTGAAATGGAAAAGATTACTAATATTGGATATGATGGCATAAATGGGTCTATGATTAAGAATGTTTCACCTGTTGCCAATTCGGACATTCCAAGTGTTGTTGCTGGATTTAAATTTTTGAAAGGCGATTGTAATCCGTGCGGTGCGTTGGAAGACCCTGCTAATTATTCGTGTCCATTTTCATTGAATGTTGGTGATGGTGGGAATGTTAGTTCGATATGGGCAAATTTATGGGGTTTACGTGAAAAGGAAGATGAAAAAAAGGAATTCCCCATCCTTTTAGAATTGAAAAAGGAGATTAATAATGCGACTGAATTGTTAATTCCGAGAAGCAATTCAAATAATATCAATATCTCAGAATCGGAGGAGGGTGTACATTTGATCAGTATGGATCATAATGATGTTGAAAGTCCTTATCTAAATTCTAATTTTTAGAGGAATAATAATAAAAAAAATATTATTTTTTATTATTTATTTTATGATTTATATTTTATGATTTATATTTTATGATTTATATTTTATATATTTTTAGAAATGGATTAATATATCAAATTTTTGTTAATATCTATCAATTGGGAGTTAATTCATCTTCTTCATCCAATACGTGTTCTGCGGACGTTCCACTGCTAGCTGCTCTCATTAATGCACATTGTGTTACTGATGTCATTTGTCTTGAAACGGGACCACTACTTAGAAGCCGGAGATTATCTTGGTCTGGCAATGCGGTGCCGCTGCTATTCGCGTTTGCTCGGCCATTATCACAACAGATATTCGCGTTTGCTCGGCCATTACCAGACCAGATATTTGCATTTTGCCGGGCAAAAGGCACGTCACTTGGTAATTGAGTCACATTATAAGCACGCTGATTGCCGTTAGACCCACCTCGTGCACTTGCAAACATTGTCTGATATTGTGTGCCGAGTGTCTTTAATACGATCACCAAATCGTCATTTAATGATTGGAAAGTCGGGTCGCTCTCTAGACGATGATACGCCATATATTCATTCATTCTCTTCTTAAATGCAGTTATTTCGATGTTGAGCTCGGAGACCCTATAATTCTTCTTCTTTGCCTCGGAAATCAGTTCCAATGTTCTTTGTCTGAACACATACTTGGCAACATCTTCTTGCGGAGGGTCGCACGTTCCGTCGTTTGATATCAAATGAGGCAAATAAATTGCATCGGCAATGACTCGCGGTTCCGTGTCTTGAGTTACAATGCTTACTTCCACTTCAAATGGATCTTTTGACCTAATATGAAATGTTCTATCATCTTCAATACAGAACGAATCGACTTGCAAATTGGGTGCCCATTGGTTTAGCTCGTGATCATAAAATTCGGCGTTATTGCTCGTAAGCGTCACATTTTTCAAGACAGTATTTAGAACCTTGTGCATTATGCTTCCAAATACCAGGCCTCCGTACTCGATCATATCAATGAAATAATATTCAGAATGCTTATTTGATGCGAGAGCAGTCATTGTCGGTTCCGAGTGACTAACGCCGTAGCCGACGAAGAAGTTGTCGTAATTAACGCTGACACACTCTTTCAACTTATTATTATCTTTACTGCCTTCAGTTGCCTCGCCATCAGTTGTGAAAATATGGGTCGCTTCAAAGTCCGGGTTTGCCGCTAGAAATGCCTCGATTTGTGTTCTTGAGTCGTTGAGTGCTAACTCAAGATTTGTCGAATTTCTTGGGGTCATAAAATTGACCTTGTTCTGGAGGGCAATCAGATTGTCTCTTGTCACCCTTTGTGGTTCAATAATTCGCACAAGTTTATCGTCAAATGCGTCGACCTGGACCCAGATTTCTACGTCCTCTGTATCCGCTGCAATCCTGAGCACATTGCAAATAGTATGATTTGCGTGTTGATATTTTGAGCATCCGTCAGAGCACTTGTAGTTCATTGAACCTGAAATGTCGTTCTTGAAATAAATGAACTTTTTATTGGTTTTTCTTTCTACCTTGCCGATTGTGATTTTACAAATTCCAAATGCGTCTTTGAAAGATAATATGCCGTCGAGGGTTGGTACTGCGACTTCTGTTGTGTCTTCGACTTCAACCGTGTCTTCGACTTCAACAGTGTCTTCGACTTCTGTTGTGTCTTCGACTTCAACAGTGTCTGCGACTTCAACCGTGTCTTCGACTTCAACAGTGTCTGCGACTTCAACAGTGTCTGCGACTTCAACAGTGTCTGCGACTTCAACAGTGTCTTGTAAAGACAATTCTCCGACAACAGAAGTACTGACAATTTGATTATTTTCTTCGCTCGAAAGAGCATAAAATTGAATACGCATAGATTGAATAATAGTGGATTCGGATTGACCTGACATAGCTGATTGGGTATACATATTATTCTGTGCTTTACTTATAAATCAATTTTTTTTTAAAAATAAATGATAATAGTAAATTATCGTTTATTGAAAGATCTACACTAAATATACTGGTTGTTCTATTAAATAAGGATTAATGTAACCTCCGCCTCCTCCCCCATAATAACCTCCCCAACCTCTGCCACCATAACCGATTCCTCTCCCATAACCGATTCCTCTCCCGTAACCGATTCCTGCACCACGACCGATTCCTGCACCACGACCGATCCCTCCACCTCCACCTCCGTGACCTTCAATAATTGGTGATTTTATTATCATTCCAATACCTAACGCAGCCGTGATTACAAGTAAAAAACTGACAATTACCTTAATATTTTTCATTTTATATAAATAAGAATATAAAAATAATTATATTTTTTTAATACCGATTAAAGGACATAAAACAGTTCCATTTAAAACATGCGTCACATTTGACTCACTAGTTGTAGTAGTTCCAGTCGTCGGCAGGAAAAAAGATGAACTGACTATCGGAGTCGTTGAAGTTAAAACAAAAGATTCAACATTTATCTTTGCGTTTAAATTAATCCAAGTATTGCCAATTTTTGGTAATGGATGTAGATTTGTTACACCGCTAAAAGATACCTTAACAAGCATATAATAAGTTTTTGTAATAGTTTCGAATCCATCATTTATGGAATATGAACTGTATGGAACTGTTTCACTTGTTTCTAATGTCTGAACTGTAGTATATTCGCCCATAGTTGGATCATAAACAAATTCTAGTTCTGGCATATTTGTTAATGTTATATTTTTTGCAGGATTCACATTTGTTCCTGTAATCATAATTTCTAAAGAACCAATATTATTATTTTGTCCATTAAAATTTAGCATAACGCTATCTGATGTTGGTATTTGTGATGCAGGAGGTAATTTAGTTAAATTAACATTATTATTACTTAAAAACGATAGAACACCTTGCCCAGAAACGGCAACGGTAATATTATCAATACCATTATTTGCCGGGACATTATTTGCCGAGACATTATTTGCCATGACATTATTTGCCGAGACATTATTTGCCGGGATTGTATTTATTCCACTAAAACTCACGTTGTACGAATTAGAAACATTGCTCGCAGAAGAATTATATACAAAGGGTGAAGTATATGGATTTGAATTGCTCAAATTTACGGTTGGGATTACTGTTGGTAAAATTGTAGCAGATGACATTATAATTTATATAAATATATTTTTTTGAATTTTACATTAAAAAACATTTTACATATAATTGTCGCGTTAATTACATCGTTAGATATTAATTATAGGAAGTCCTGTAAGTTTTCTAAATATATGAATATGAATTTTAAAAGTATTTCATCTTTTCATTGTAGAAAAAATGAAAATTTACGCTCCAACTAGGGTTCGAACCTAGGACCTACAGGTTAACAGCCTGGTGCTCTACCAACTGAGCTATTGAAGCACTTTTTTCACCCGATGAGGGGCTCGAACCCTCGGCCACCAGCTTAAAAGGCTGGCGCTCTACCGACTGAGCTAACCGGGTTTTTATAAGCTCCCTACGAGATTCGAACTCGTGATGCAGGATTCAAAGTCCTAAGTGCTAACCGCTACACTAAGAGAGCTTTGCAAGCGAGCTGCATACAAAAATTGAATAGGGTTTGGTTTAGATCGTATGACCTAATTAGATAAGATAATTGCCTCTCCGACGACAAAATCTTATACGAATCATTTAAATTTTAAGGTGAATTTGCTGTGATGGATACAATATACTAAGATTGCTGTATCCTAATCATTCAATCGTTAAACTTTTAAGTTAGGTTTGCTGTGATGGAACATCATTTCTAATTGCTAGTTCCTTCATAATTGCGTCGAGAGGGGTTCGAACCCTCGCATCTTACGATAGTGGATCTTAAGACCACCGCCTTAGACCGCTCGGCCATCGACGCTTCTAATTTGCTTGCATCTGGTTTAATCTGAAAATGATTTTTGAGGTTTGCTGTAAGATGCTACTTCACATACTAATAACGTATGTTGTCTTTAAACTGTTTTAAAGAATTTATATTTATTTTGGCATAATTATTGATATAAGAAGGTATAATATGCTCCAGAGCGGGCTCGAACCGCTGACCTTTGGCTCATAAGACCAATGCTCTAACCAACTGAGCTACAAGAGCTATATTAAGTGCTGTCTTCGTTTATTTAAATTATTAATATTTTGCTGTACGAAGCTAATTTTTTCGTTCTTTTCTGTTAGACCTTGGGCTCGGTCTGTTAGACCTTGGGCTCGGTCTGTTAGACCTTGGGCTCGGTCTGTTAGACCTTGGAGTCGGTCTGTTAGACCTTGGGCTCGGTCTGTTAGACCTTGGGCTCGGTCTGTTAGACCTTGGACCTTGCCAATTTGTCTCACTAACTTCTTCATCTGTCAGTGGTTTTGATTCATTCTCGTATGCTTCATCTTCATACTCATTGTAAAAGAAGGCATTATCTAGGTTGCCATATTGTCTATAGCTTTTGTAAATATAATAAATATATTTAGCATAGAATTTGAATGGACCTTCCCGGCGAACCTGGTGTACGTGCACTAATTCGTGCTTCAATATTCTCGGCTCCACTTGATCCTTCGGCTTCGAAATAAAGACAAACGGCCACAGAACAATGCCTTCCAATTTTAAGAATTGGGTCAAAGACGAGTCATAAACAAAGCGAAAGGGCAACGCTTTATTCGTCTTTGACATATTGATAATAGGATATATCTTTAAGCTGTTTTTTGGGAAATTATGATTAGGCGTTGGTTTGTATATGATAAGTTTTAAAGAATGCTTCAATTTTTTTAAAATAAAATGTATTATGTGCGTTACAATTTTATTTTATAATTTTTAACTTTTATTACTTTAAGTTATTATATTTAAATAAAATATTTTATTTAGTAATTATATAATGAGTAATATTACGCTCACTTCAAGTTCTGTTTTGCCTAGTGGCCGTGTAGATTTTCTGGTTACTGTTGATACAGCTACCGCAAACAAGTTAAATCAATCTTCAACCCCTGTATCATTATCTATGATTGTACAGGATACTGTAACTAAAGCTGTAAATATTGTTGGCCTTACTAGCTTTATCGACGGCTTATATATCGAGGAAAATAAGACATTCAAAGTTTACGTATCTGATTTGAGTAACACTCACACATATAATTTTACGCTACGTATTAGTTATGACAATAAGCCACATATGTCTAACAGTGTTACTGTGACAATACCTAAAGCATTAGGAGCTAAGCCAAAATCTGCCCCAATTCTGATATCAGATACAAATTATCTTGGTTATGCAGGAAATGCTTCTTATATCTCTTACGGGTCATTAAATGCGTTCAAAATTTATATTAATAACAATAATGTACGTCCTACCGCAACTAAAATTACTTTTTTTATTACCGGACAAGTTCACGGGAATTTAACTACCCAAGAATGTACGTTTTCTTTAAATAATATTGGTACTGTTTATGATTTAGGTTCATACTTAATCGACTATAATAATACTCAAGGATATACAAGTCCTGATAATGTACCTATTGATTTGGCGAATTATCCAGGAACATACGATATTACAGCCGTGTTTGAAAATTCAGACGGAGTAGAATCGGATACCAGTAATACCATTACATTGCTTATTTCAGATAAACCTAATGTACCGTCATTAATTGGTACAATTAAACCCGGTGATGATAAGACAGAGGGTTATGCTACTTTAACGTGGTTGGCTGTACCGAATTCAGAAGGTGTAAAAAATGATGTGCACGATTCAAGTATAGATGCTAATACCACTGTTTATGCTTATGTTTTGATGCGTCACGGTAGCGACGGTAGTGATGTTTCATATTATCTTTCTGTAACCAATTCAGGAACTGGTAGTGTTACTACTAAATCCGATAATTATAAAGATTTTAATGCTAATACTTATACTATTACAAATATATCCGGGAACACAAATACATTTGTAGATTATTATCTGAAAAATAGAGTAACATATACATACAAAGTCAAAACGGTGAACTTTTATGGATATTCAAAAGATAGTAACTCGGTTGAACTTGTTGCTTTTAATTATCCAATCGTGTTATCCTCTGTGTCTCTTGATTATTATAGACCACCTGGTTATTCCGTCGATACAGTTCGAATTCAACCAAGCGTGAATTATCCTGTTTGTGATGATCAAATGGGAATAGAAGGATGGTTTGATTATATTCATACCGAAAACGGCGTAAAAACCACTACTCCTGCAAAAGTGTATGATGTTACTACAACTGTTGAAAATAACAGTGGAAAACTTGATATAGGACCTTTATACTTAGGTAGCGATTATCCTAGTGCAATGAATACTGAGGTTACACTTACTTTTTACCCATATATTATCGATCCAGATGATGTTACAAAGAAAATATATCGTCTTGATAGTGATAATAATAAAATAGGATATACAACAAATTCGGTCATACCATTTACAAGCCCGAATCCTCCTCGCAATATTAAAATTATTCCAGGAAAAAATAAGATTACGATTAATTGGGATGCTCCTTTACCAACAAATGAAGATCCAAATGCGAATATCCTGTTAAAAACTACTAAATATGTCGTTACTTGCGGTGCTTATGGTGTTAAATATACGATTAACGATCCTGATGCATTGAGTGCTACAATAACTCACTGGGATATTGGTTGGCCACTAGGAGACGATGTTCCCTTCCCGTTAAAATTTTATTCCGCTATTGTTCACCAAGGTATTGAAGTCCAATCAGACCATGTTGATATTGGAACAGTTAGTACGATTAACACACCTGACAGTGTTAGCAATGTACAAGTTGCATTCGCACAGTCTTCCACAACTTCTGCTGTTGTAACGTGGGATTTACCTGGTAAAAACAATAACCCTTATATCGATACCAAAAAGTTTTCTTATACGGTTATTAGAAATGTTACTGATTTGTATGATCGTTTGAAGGAGTCTACAAACATTGGTACTGTCACAGATAACACGTTCACAGATGATAGTATTCCAGAGAAATACTATTCCACATTTAATACGGATTCTGCACAACCTTTTAATGTTTATTATAGTGTTGGATTAAACTTTGTGGATCCTGTAAATAATGATCCATTTGAACCTGCGTCAATTCCTGTCTATGATGAAAATGGCCAAATTGTGTATGCAAATTCGCCAATCATTATTCCGTTTTTAAAACCTTATAGTCCCACAAATTATGGTGGTAAAGGCAAATGCACGCCAGGCGATAGCCAACTTACATTTAATTGGCTTAAACCAAATTTTTATAATAACAATTTTCCACCTTTTGTAACTTTTGTTTTAACCGATTTAAATAATAATTATAAAAATCCTGATACAGGCAAGAGTGAGCTAATTGTCCCATATTCACAAGACTCTGTCACTATTACAGGTTTAACCAATTTTGTATTGTATGATTTTCAGGTTTCTACCGTTATTAATGAACTTGGTGCGAGTCGAACTTCAGAACCTTTCAAATATGGTAAAAAGTTCCCTTATAATAAGCCTGATGCTCCGTCGAACCTTAATGTTAGCCCAAGAAATAAAATGCTTCATTTAAGGTGGAATAAACCAACTAATATCACAAATGAAGGATTACAAAATTTAGCTTATTACATAGCTTATACTAACAATAAAGGAGGTTCAACCCACTGGACTATTTCGGCCACAGATGTTGATGTTGATGTTGAGGGTTTTGTAGTTGTAGATGTTGGCGAGTTAACAAATGGTACAAAGTACGATTTTACTGTAGAATCACGAGTCACTGTAAATAATTTAACCATAAATTCTGATACTGCGTCTTTTGTAACTGCATTCCCTTTTGCTGCTCCTAATTCTCCTCCAGTTCTCAGTTTAACAGTTACCTCTGATGATAAACAGCTTAAACTTTCGTGGGCTACACCACCAGTCAGAGATGACCATCCTGGTATTGATGTTAATATCACAGAATATCGCATCTACGAATCGTCAGGCAAGGGTGGTTATACTATTCATTCACCAATTACTGTTTCAAGTGCATCAGCCGATGTTAACCCGAATACCGAAACATTTGTCACAGGATTAACCAACGGCACATATTACGATTTCCTTATTGCGGCGGTTGTTACTGAGCTTGATGTTACTAAAGTATCCCCGTATGTTCATTTTGATGGTTATCAAGTTGGTTTTGCACCTTTTGGTACGCCTGATCAACCAGAAAATCTCACGGTATACCCTGACGACTCGCAATTGACATTATCCTGGACGGCTCCTAAAAATACTGGCGGAGATGGTATTTTGATTACAGAATATCACATATACGAATTGAATGGTCAAGGAAATTATACAATCGATTCACCGCTTATTGTTCCAAGCACAAGTAATGATGGTGAAAAATCTGCCACTTTGAGAGATTTAACGAATGGTACGCACTACGATTACCGAATTACGTCTTATATTAATGGTCATAATAATACAAAAGAGTCAATAAACGTTGGCGAGTTTCCTTCGGCTTATCCTTTTGCAACACCAGGTGTTCCAACTGAGCTTACAGTTGCTCCGGGCGATGAACAGCTTGTTCTTTCTTGGAACACTCCAGAATATACCGGTGGCGATGGTGCGTATATTACAGAATATCATATTATGGATTCACTTGGTAATTACAAGGATCTTATTAAGATTACTAGTGATTCCGACACAGCGAACCCTCCTACAACTACAACTGTCGATGGTTTAATGAATGGTACAACATATAATTTCAGTATTGTATCAGTTATTACCGAATTTGGTGTTACAAAAATGTCTGAATCTGCGTCTTTTGATGCTTATTTCCCTTACAGAAGCCCGAGTCAAGTTTTGAACTTTAATGCAATGCCCGCTGATGGTCCTATTGATGGCGTATCGCCACTTGGAGATTTTACTGTTAATTTGAGTTGGGAAGAACCTGCTGATTTGGGTGGTTTGAATGTTGATAAATATGTTGTAACACGTACATATGTGGCGAAATCTAGAGGAGATGTTGTTCTTCCTCTTCATGGTGTTGGTGGTGATGTGCGACCACCAACTGATGCGGAAGCTTTTTCTGCGGCATTAGTAACTTTACCTGAGAGTGCGGACATATACGAAGGTAAAGATCTTACCTTTACGGACACTGTTAATGACTACGGTATGGAATATACTTATACTATCAAAGTTTATACAACTCGAGACGAACCGTCAGGAACTGTAACCGGTGAAAGTGACAACACTGAGGCAAAGATTACACTGATAAACCCACCGAAGGTATTAAATTCCGTGATCGACAATGATAGGGGTGAAATAAGAGCATTAGTTCGACCGAACGGGTCGATTTTGTCTAGTGTTTTGTCATTTATTATTCCTCAATCCACCACCGAAACTCAAAGTGTTGATAATTTAATATATCAAGTTGATCAGTATGTTGGTTATTTGGGTGGTATATGGTCCATGAATGGCATTAAGAACCGAAGCATTTATGAAAATGTTTCTATTACAATTCGATTAAATGATATTGTTGTTGGCAAAAATAATGGCTATGTATTAACTGTTTCAAATGGTGGAGGTATGGACTACCGTGCGGAATATTTCCCGGAGCAAGATGCTATTAATGGTCAAAACAATGATCATATAAATTATGTTAAAACCGTGTATAAATTTGATTTAGACTCCACAATTTTCAACGAAGTTGTAGATAAAGCTAAACAAGTTTCTGATGATGCTGTTTCTCAACAAGCTATTACGGACGCTACCACAATCGATAATTCATCTGCTAGCTACGCCCAAGGTAAAATTGATCAATCTGTTGATGATGCAAGAGCTATTGATACAAAGTTTGGTCTTGAGCAAAAGGATACGGATGTTAATGTTGCTTTAAGTAAAGCTCAAAATAAAACAGATACAGCTGTTTCTGATCAAGTTGCTACTGATGCAAAAGCTATTGATGCAAAGTTTGGTCTTGAGCAAAAGGATACGGATGTTAATGTTGCTTTAGATAAAGCTAAAACTAAAACAGATACAGCTGTTTCTGATCAAGTTGCTATTGATGCAAAAGCTATTGATGCAGAGTTTGGTGTTGAGCAAAATGATACGGATGTTAATGTTGCTTTAAATAGAGTTAGAAATGTCGTAAATATAGCTAATATAGCTATGTACACCAAAGGTAAATCTGATCAAGATGCTCTTGATGCACAAGCTATTGATGAAGCACTTAAACTTGATCTTCCATATGATACGAATGTTGCTGATGCCTTAGCAAGAGCTACGGATCCTCATTCGGTTACTGGTAAAGCTATAATTGATGGAGTTATTGATAAAATTAATGCTATAATTTATAAAGCTTACACGGATTCTAATACTATTTACGATGGTACATCCAATAAACTTTATATTATTTATACTGCTAAAAATGATGCCAGTGATTTAGAGCAAGGTACTAATGATTTCTCAGATTCGTCTGATTTTTTTACGAATTATAATGCACTACAAATAATTGCAAATGATGCTCAAGATAGTATCGCGACAAGTTTAGTTGCAGTTCGATCTAAGGCTGACCTCGCTAATGCAGCTTTAAATGATCTGAATAATCTATTCGTTAGTCTAACTCCTTCGGAAGATCAACTATTAAAGTTTAATCTCACGAAGGATGTTGTTGGCTATGTTAATGGTTATATTGATAATGTTAATTATAATCAAGTTTACGGTTACCTAATCCTTGCTCAAATGCAGGTTGATTTGGCTCAAGCTTATTCTAGAGGAGTAAATTCATATGCTGGTGATGCTGCTACTTATTTGGGAATTGCTCAAAGTGAAACTAATTTAGGTTCAGTTCTTACACTTGTAAATAATGCGAATACTGCTTTGACAAACGCTCAGAATTTGACAGCAAAAATTACACCTATACAAGATGTCGTTGATGGTATTGTTAATTTAGCAACAAACAGTGGTGCTACAAACCCGAGTAATCAAGAAAATCTATATGATATTCAAGTATCACAACAACAGGTTGTCGATGCTTTAAGCAGTGCTAACACATCGGTTGATACTATTAAAACAATTAATGATAATATTATAGATGTAAAGCAGCGTGCTGAACAGTTAGATATTGATAACCAGCAAGTGTCATTTATACGAGATGACAGCGATTCTGCCGAAGCATACTCAAATGATTGTAGTGATTATCGTAAAAATGCAGAAGATTTAAAAACCCATTCTGATACAGTTTTAGGAAATTTACAAGATAATATAGATACACTAACTGATGATGATATTCAAAATGCAATTACCGAAATTCAACAAGATGCAGATGCAGCTCAAGCAGCTGCCGATGCAGCTCAAACAGCTGCTGATAATGTTAAAGATCAGTATGATACAGCTAATAATTTTTTGTCAATTATTGCTGATTCAACTATTTATGCGAATGCTTTAAGTATTGTTAATAATATCTTCAATTCATACATCACAAATGCCGATACGGAAGCAGCCGTGGCACAAGGTGCGGCGGATGATGCTAATGGGAATGTTGACACGGCTAAATCATCTAAACCAAAAAAAGTTGTCGAGGGTTATAAGGATGCTGCAATAGCCAATCGTGATCAGGTACAAAAATTTAGTAATAATATTAAATATGCATATGAACAAATTCAGATTGATGGTTTTTTAAGTCAAGATGAAGCTGACGGCTCTAAAAATGCTCTTCGTGGAATGATTGATATTGTTAATATGTATAATCAAAAATCACAAGATGCGGCTAGCAATGCTTCAAATGCAGGTAAAGGTTTTAAAGATAAGTCTATTCAAGATAATATAACAGCTGCACAACAAGCTGCTCAAGCCGCTTCAGGTTATTATACTACTGCTCATAGTAATTACGATTCTGCTATAACGATTATAGATAATTATATACTTCAACAAGAAGAAATTCTATCAAAAGAAGGATAATATAGCAGCTGCACAAACAGCTGCTGAAGATGCTTCAGGTTATTATACTACTGCTCATAGTAATTACGATTCTGCTATAACGTTAATAAATGATCGTATAATAATACCGGACCAAGAATAATGATAATTTAATTAAAATAAATTCTTCAACGGTGTAAAATGCCGATTTATATGATAATTCTACCAAAAGAATAATATTACCATATAAAAGGCAATTAATCAATTATAAAGTAAGTATTGCCTAATAATATTCAATGACGCAGCTCTGAAGGGTCGACGTTTAGAATGTTAAAAAACATAAATCAATTTATATATTTTATACAAATTGATCTTAATACAAATTGATCTTAATACAAATTGTTATGTTAAAAGGTGTAACATATCTAATTTATAACTTTATCGGATTTTTTTCGGTTAAAACCAGTCGTAGTTTATTGAAAAAGTAAATGAATTACATCCATTAACTTTGTTAAAATTAATTTATTTATCTATTAAGTTATTTATATATTAACATATTTAGCTATTAAGTTATTAAATATAATATAATAATAGTTAATATTATGGCCGCTATAATCGCGATAGGTTCTATAGCAACATATGAAATACTTGTTGCAGAGGGCATAGCACCCACACCAAGTGAAATTGCAGCCGATGTTCAAACATACTTTCAAAATTTGGGGGCGACACCTGGACAAATCAGTGCTCAATTAAAAGACGCTGTGCCAGGGGCGATTAAACAAACTGCTCCATATACATCTCCTTTTTATTATGATAATACCGCATCAGGTGCAGAAAATTTATATATTGTTGGCTTTTCTGGTACATCCACATCCGCTGAAATAACAACGACACCGGCCGAATTGTGTGAATGGTTGCCAAACAATACTTGCTGGCTTTGGGGTTTTATTCCGTATGCTTGTGGTGGTAAACGTGACGGATGGAGTTGGCAAAACTGTACGGGCATCCCTGCCGTCCCAATTATACCTTCTATCACTCTTGGCATTTCAGCAATAGGTTTACTTAATTTTAAAAGCAGTTCTCAAATACCATTAAGCATATCTCCGCCTACGCAACAAATAGCTACCGCATCGGGTGTTGATGTTAGTTTCAATGGTTCTTCTCAATTTGATCCAGAAGTTTCAATAATTTTTAACACAAGTGATTTAAGCAGTAATACTGATATTCCTACTTTTGTTGGAAATATTATATTAAACCTTGCGGTAAATGGTTCCAACCAAAAAACGATTTATCTCTCTGGTGCCGACGCATCAGGGGGCGGGATTCCTATTCTAGCGTTTAATTCGACTGAAACAGATGGCATATATACATTTAATTCCCAAATACAATTTGAAGTCGGCACTGGAATAGGCGAACAATCAAACGGTGAATCATATAATATTCAAATTACATTTAATGCAACGTCCAATCTTTATCCCGTCCAAGGGGATGGCGGTAGTTCTCCATATTCGCAAACCTGGCTCCAGTTAAATGGAGTAATTTCGATTCAAGCAGTAGGAACAGATAATGATGCATCGACAGTATATACTTATGCATTAATGAATACCTTTTTACCGTATATTGATTCCAAACAACTCATATACACTTCTGGTAATAATACATCTTGCTCTTTTTCTGAAAGTACTATCGAAAATAATGGAACACTTGGCGGTTTGCCTTGTAATACATATAGCGGATCTTATGGATTAATTGTTTACACTGATCCTGGCACAGCCTATGAACTTTATATTACAAATGCCGGGCTTGCACCTATAAACGTATTTATTGTAAGTGGTGGCGGTGGCGGAGGGGCGTCAGGAAATGATAATGGAGCTTGTGCAGGCGGCGGAGGATCAGGAGGAGGATATGGAGTATACACGAATATTCCTGCAAACGGTGCTCCACTAAATGGAAAAGCATCTTATACTGTTTATGTAGGTGATGGTGGTCCTGGAGAGACGGGCGGTGGGTCCAATGGCGGTAATTCATATATTAGCTATAATGGTATAAAGAACTCACCAAGCGGTGGGAATGGTGGCGGCCAAGGATCAAATGGTGGAAAAAATGCAGCAGCAAATTCGGGGGGAAGTGGTGGTAAAAATGTTGGTACAGGACAGGGTGGGCAAGGTTATGGGAACGGATTTCAGGGCCAAGGATTGTCTTACTGGAGTGGTGGTCCGACAACATCAGAAGGGGCATCCATTTATAACGTATATGGAAATGAATATATTATAAAGTATTCTAATGGTAATTCTTTTACCACTTATTTTGGCGGAGGTGGAGGAGGTGGAGGTTATTATGGTTGTCAACAATTTCCAGGGGGGTGGCCAGGCGGCGGATCGGGTGGAATAGGTCCAAATTGTAACGCAAATGAAAATGGAGGCAATGCTTATACTATTTCAAATCCGACTAATGTAATATACGCTGGCGGTGGTGGTGGTGGTGCAGGTGGCGGACCTTCGGTCACATCACCTTGGGGAGGGGGTAATGGTACACCCGGGGTCGTCATTCTTTACTGGGGTGCGGCTTCTATTTCATCAAATACTATACCACAACTCGTATCTACTTCTGGTAATAATACTGCTTGTTCATTTTCGGAAAATACTTCAACTAGCGGATCTCAAAATTATTATAGCGGATCATATGGATTAATTGTTTTTAATGACCCACGTAGTTATAACGTTTATGTCACAAGTTCTTCTCTTGCGACCATCCATTTATTAATGATAGGTGGTGGTGCAGGGGGTGGATGCAATGGGTATACGGCTCAGGCTCGAGAATCCCAGGGGAGCTATTTTACAGATACCTACTATTATTCAGGTGGAGGTGGAAGTAGCGGTGGGTATGTTTCAACCACTCTTTCCAGTAACGGTGCCAGCCCATATAATTCATTCCCTTCATATGTTCTTACTGTTGGTGCAGGAGGAGCAGGTTCTTTATATGGAACCGGAGGTGAAAATTTAGGTAATGGTGGATACGTAAATTATCCCGGACAAGCCGGTAGTGCTACATCAATTACTATGGATAGTGGTATTATAGTCACCAACGGAAGTAAACCTGGTAATACTATAAATGGCGGAGATTCTGTTGGAACGGGTGCAGGAGGCAGTGAAGGTACTGACGGTACTGGAGGTTATTATTCTTTTTCTTACACTCTAGATGGGTCAACAAACACTATATATTTTGGTGGAGGTGGTGGTGGTGGAGGTTATTATCCCTATATTAACCCACCATCCGGAGGAGCTTATTGTGGAGGTGCTGGAGGTAGTGGAACTAATAATGGCTCTAACACACAGGGTGGAAATGCTATACAAAGTAGTACTACTACTAGTACCTTTCCACTCTATGTTGGCGGAGGTGGTGGCGGAGCTGGATCATCATATAGTACAACAAGTTATGGCGGTGGAAATGGTGGAAACGGTTGTGCTATTATCTATTGGGGCCTTGAATCGACTCTGTCGACCTAATTATCGGTAAAGGTGTAATATTAATATTAATATTTCTATAAATAATAATATTATGGACAACAATTATACTTTATTTAATGAGGCCTTCCATTTTTCGACAACAATGCCGAACCAATCAGTTGTCAAGAACACCGGTTTTTCTCTCGAATGTATTTACTGTAAAAGTGAAAATACGATTGAATTATTAGCTGATGGCTCCTTTAGACGATGTTTGAATCCGTTTTGTAGAAAGCAATTTAGGCCAACCGTAAAACCACATTCGGTTATTCCGTCTCATTTAGTAACTGCTAATTTGAAGCCGAGACATCCAAATGATTATATTATGAATCAGCAGAGAAATTTAATAAATGAAAATAAAGATATTACACCTTTTAACAATGTAAACGGACGACGTATTTGAATGTTATTAGTTAAAAGATAAAAGATTAACGAGGAACAAACGGTGTTGGGGGCGGCAATGGCGTCTTACTAATGATAATGACAATTGGCGTTGGCGGTGGTGTTGGGATCGGTGTGTGTGTTGGTTTAGGTGTACCAGAAGGAGAAGGTCTCGGGGTTCCAGAAGGTCTAGGGGTTTTGGTCGGCCTGGGAGTTGGAGTAGGAGGTGGTTTGTAATATGGTTCAATAGATTGAAGTGTCGCATTTGTTACCACGTATTCCGTGGTATGGTATTTTCTAAAATACAGCAAAAAACCAACTGAAAGCGTTCCTGTTATTTGAATCCACGTTCCTCCACTTGAAGGTGTACTGTTTAAAGTTATTTCTATTGCAATGGATGCATTTGTAGTAAGAAATTTTTTTTTTTTTTTTGAGGTTTTGCCATTAGGGACTAAGGAACCAGGGGTTAATTGTTCAGATATATCAATTACCGTATTAAATGAATTATTGGCTTGGTTATATTCCCATTTAAATGCAGGTAATCCTGGTCCACCATTTCCCGATGCATCGGTCAAATTAATATGTGCTGGGCTATTTGATCCGACGCTAACTTTTATATTGCAATAACCGCCAGTGAACGTCGGATATCCTTGGCTTTGATTTGAAGACAAATTATTTGTATTGAAAACCAGTGGAATAAATGGTATTCCACTTGAATCGACCAATGATGTGGGTATTGACTGAGGAGGTGGTGGATTTAAAGTTAATTCGGTAGAAATTCCATTATTTTCAAAATAAAGGATTCCTTGTGCTGAAATATCCAAAGTGATAGCAGGAATTGTATGATATAATGGATGATTATATAAAAACCTGATTCTTGGTCTACAGTCGGTCCACTTTAGGCACGGTCTTACATAAGGTATACTAATAATATCAAGCCACGGCCCATTCAACGTGCCCGATATACAAACTGGGTCTAAATAAGGTTTACATATAGTTGGGGGTACTAAAGCGGATGGATATCCTTGCGATGAACCGGATAAAGTAACTAAATAACTATAACTAGCATCGGCGGCACCCGCATCATAATAAAATGGTGAAATTCCAGTTTCATTGTTTTGTGTTACTATCTGTGACCCTGATTTAAATGCCATTATATTATATAATATATATTATATAATATATATTTGAGCGATTATTTGTTTTTACTATACCTTTTAGCGTGTTGCAATTAAACTAAACGTTATTATTAAGATTATAATTAAAAATCAACCGGTTAACACCAAAATTAAGACGACTTTGTGTAATAATTTTTAGGCCAATCGGTAAATGTCTGTCTAAATTTATATAAAAAAAATTATTTAATTCATCAAAATAAAATTTTGTTATTTCAGAATTATTATTATATACCCTAGTTAGGCCTAAATCAATATTATCAGGAATACTGCATAATATTACAATCGATTTTGGATTTGCATCTAATACTGATGACACACACGCGTCGATGTTTACATATGTAATTACGGTGAATGTTATTTGTTCAATTATTTCATAAAATGGAGAAGACTGAACCAACGTTTCTCCAAAATTGTTTTTTTTTAAAAATTCTCTGAATGTATCGACTGTGAATTTTTGCCTCATTATATAATTATTTAATATAAATTAATTTTCATTTTTGGACCTTTATTTTTAGATTATGTATTATGTATTTTTCCACTGTTTTATTAATACACCATACAGAAAATCTGTAGATATGGAGTCTCTAATTGCAATTTGTGATCGTGGATCACATATAAAGGTTAGTCTTCCTGAAGGTGGTATTATATTTTCTTCGGGGCCAATCTGCAAAGACAAACTTGCTCTAATCAACCTATTAGCCAATCTGCAACTAAACGTTCTAAGAAATTTTAGATTACTCCTAAAATTGTTTATAATATCTTTATCATCATTTGATTCTGGAAATGGTACAATTATATTTAATGAAAAACACATACATACTCCACCGTTAGTTTTGTAAAAATAGCGATAATTTGGTAACTTATTTATGTAAGCATAAACTAAATTTAATATATTAGATTTTAATAGGTCCGAATTTGTATTTACCATATAATTATATAATTTATATAAATATATTTATATATCGTTTTTTTCTATTTTCCAAAACTACTGAATGAAATACTTTTGAATAAATCAGTAATTGCATCAGTAATTGTATTATTTCTTACAATAATTTCATATTCGTCTAAAGGATTAACTACATCCATCGGTTTTTTTTCATATATCTCTTTCAGTCTTAATACTTCTATATTATTAATAAAAACAGACTCAAATGGTGACTCGATAAGCTTATCTTTTATCAATTTATCTACTAGACTTTTTTTGCGTTCTTTTCTATCGTTTGTCTCTTTAAAAATATCATCTTTAATTGTTTCTATCAATTCATAATTGAAATTATGAAAATCTTCGTAAAAGGTTTTATTTATTCTATCTAGTATTTCTTCGTTTATATTTATGTCAAAAACTAATCTTTTATTGGAGTTATTAATTTCAATATCATTTATTAAAAATCGTTGATGCTTTATTGGCAGTTTTAATTCAATTAAAACTTTAATCAAGTCCTCGTCTAAATTCTCAAATCTACCTACAAAATCGTACTTGGTTTTGCTATATTCTAAATGTTTTGTCTGTGTATACAATGAATGAAACAATATTCCTTTTTCTTTAAACTCCGGATTAAATAAGTTAATCATAAATTCAACTAAGGATAATGGTTCGTTATCATCTTCATCATATTCTTCATCTTCTTCATCTTCTTCATCTTCTTCTAAATTGTTCCAAAAAGAATTAAATGTTTCATCCGTATTACTACTTGTATCATTAATATTCTTATATTTTCTATATAATTTCATAGAATGATTGCAATATTTAAATGCAGAAATTAATTTTGTGTATGGATTTCTCACAAATGTAAATTTATAGTAGGTATTCCATATTTCTTGTGACTCACTGTTACAATTGGTGGTAATATGTTCAACAACACCGTTTGTTTTCAGCAGTGTCTCCGTGTCTAACCTTATAGTTTCATATATTTTGTTTATCTCTTTATGATCTAATGCTAAATTATTTGTTGCTACTGGAATAAAATCATAAAACGTTTCGAGTATTTTGGTAATATATAGACCACCGCATTTCGGATTGTGTATGTAAATAGCTTTTAAATTATGATTTATTGAACCCATTATTTATTTATATATACTTGTTTTTAAACATATTTTAATATAAATAAATAATAATATTGTTATTATGTCAGAAATACAGAATATAATAATCGGTGCAGGTCCAGCTGGATTGCAATTAGCTTATTATTTTAAACAATCGCAAATAAAATATTTGGTTATTGAACAATCAGACTCGTGTGGTTCTTTTTTTAAAAAATATCCTCACAGTGGCGAATTAATATCGATCAATAAAAGATTTACAGGAAATACAGATCCAGATTTTAATCTGAGACACGATTGGAATTCTTTATTGAATACAGACGACTTTTTATTCAATGAATTTTCGTCGAAGTTTTATCCATCAAATGAAGAATTGTGTCATTATTTTAATGAGTTTTATTTAAAGTATAATTTGAATATACAATTTAATACAAAGATAGACCGAATTAAAAAAGAAAATGACAAATATTACTTGTATGTTGGAGAAGATTTGCTATATGTTTGTAGAAAATTAATAGTGGCAACCGGGCTTTCTCAAAAAGTGATGCCCGACATAAAGACAAATAATTATAATACTGGTAGGATCAAACATTACAGTGATTTTGGTCCCGGTTTTTTTAGGGACGAAGAAAATTTAAAGAAATATGAAAACAAAAATATTATTATAGCAGGGGCTGGTAATTCCGCTTTTGAAATAGCGAATATTCTGAATAATTATTGTGCATCTATTACTATTGTCTCTAGAAACCCGGTTTTAGAGAAAAGTAGTATGATAACGAAGTATAGTGGTTCGCTTCGGATGAAATATTTGGCTTTTATGGACACCTTTTATTTGAAATCGATGAATGCGATTCTCGATGATTCTTTTGATTCTTTCACGTTTGATAAGGATGCTATTTATTTTAACAAGACGGTTAATAAAGATTATTTGGGGGTGGGATCGATCAATAGTAATAGTAATAGTAATAGTAAAGAATTATTACCAATAATTCCTGGAAAAATAACTAATTTTTCCGATGAAAAGGATTTCTCATACGATCAACTTATTTGCTGTACTGGCTGGAAATTCGACAATAGTATTTTTGATTTTAAAGTCGATCTGGTAATAAATGACAAGTATCCTTCAATTGACCATAAATATATGTCGACTAATAACAATGGGTTGTATTTTATTGGAAATTTGATGCATTCACACGATTATCATAAGAGTTCTGGGGGTTTTATTCACGGTTTTAGATATCTTATTCGGCTATTTATGCATTTGAATTTTAATATGCCGTATCAAATAAGAGAGTTTAAATTTTCCGGATCATTGGATATTTATGGTGAACTGGCGAAATATATACAAAAAAGGATAAATACATCTTCGGATTTATATCAGATGCATTCGCTTATGTGTGACTCTTTTTATTTTGACAAGTCTAAAAATTCGATCATTTATTATCATAACATAACAGCTCATATTGCTGGGTCTTTGATGCACAAGAATAAATACGTGAATGTCTATTTAAAGGGGGTTGAACATATAAACAAGGTGTATGATGTTAAGAAAGTGCACAATTTTAGTGATTGTAAACAGACATTTTTGCATATTATGTTTGAAATAGTGAATGAGGATAAACGGAAGATTGTTACGTTGCCGGAAGATTTGTATTTGAATTTTTATTCAGATAAATTCTATGATGAAATTTATTATGTTGTAAAAATGTCCCCTTTAATATTTTAATGTTTTAATATATTATGAATTCTGTTACACCTACTCCTACACCTACTCAAACACCTACTCCTACTCCTACTCAAACACCTAGTACTAGTTCAACAACAGATAACAAAACACTTAATCGTGAATATATTATACTTGGTATTATTCTTATTGTTTTTGGTCTAATTCTTTTCGCTAGTTATGCTATTTATATGAATAGTATCAAATATAATATAACATTCGGATTATTATCATTAAGCCCATTTATTTGGGTTCCATTTGCTATTGCACTTGTTACAATTATTTTTGGTATTTATTATATTTCCATTGGTACTGAAATATTCCAATATAATGATGCAAATTATACAAAAAATACAAGTGAAATTATTGATGGTATTGTAATAGTTATTTTTTCTATCGTTATAGCTGCTTTTGGGTTTACGGTTTTTGATGTAAGTAGATTTTATGAAGATATACCAGGTATGATAATTGGAACTATTATTGGCCTTATAGGTTGTTTAATTGCATATCAAGGAATTATTATTTATTTGACAGGGGTTGGTTATTTTACTTGATTTTGTAAAGTAGGTTGGTGCATTTAAATTTTACGTATTGGAAAAAAAAAATAATATATTAAAATATTATGAATTCTGTTACACCTACTCCTACACCTACTCCTACTCCTACACCTAGTGCCACTCCTACACCTAGTGCCACTCCTACACCTAGTGCCACTCCTACACCTACTCAAACACCTATTAATAATTTAAATTCATCATTGCTTGAGGCCGATTTTGTAATTGGTATTATTATGTTTATAATTGGTGTATTGCTTTTTGTTATTACTGTTTATTTAGTAATTTTTAGTATGAGGGTCTCCTCAAATGACGGGACTAAAGAATTAGTTTTATCAATTATTTTTTTTTCTCTAGCTATAATTATTTCTGGTGTCTTTTTAATCATTACATCTAAAAATAAAAATAAATATTTCAAAGTTCAACAAGATTCAGTTAATAAAATTGATATTGGGTATGGTATCGCATATTTATGTATCAGCGTGATAATATTATTATTGCTTTCATTATTTCTTTCTTTTATTTATCGTTATGAAGAAAGATTAAATGGGGTTGGTTATTCTCTATTTTTTATTGTAGTTGGATTTGTTGCTACTTTGATAACTAATGGATTTGAATATTTAATTTCTGGTTTGACATAGATATATTTACTAAATATGAATAATATATTAAAATCATAATATATTAAAATCATAATATATTATGAATTCTGTTACTCCTACTCCTACTCCTAGTCCTACTCCTAGTCCTACTCAAACACATAATAATTTAAATTCATCATTGATTGAAGCTGATTTTGCAGTCGGTATCATTCTGGTTATAATTGGTACAGTGTGTTTTATTATTCAAGTTATAGACATATATGCGAATAAGGACGTTAACCCAGGGTCTAAAAATAGCGATGAAAATTATATAAAGAAAGCTTATTTAAATGTTTTATATACCGTACTTTTTATCATATCCGGTATTTTTTTAATCTTAACATCTCAAAATAAACATCGTTATGTCGATTTTCCACAAAATTCAGTTAATGAAGCTGATATAAAGTATGGTATCGTATTAATATCTTTAGGCTGTGCATTATTAATAATAATTTCTATTATTTCATATTATAAAAATGGTCCTTTAATTAGTTATCTTTTTTTAATAACTGATTTGGGATTTGTTGCTACTTTGTTTGTTACTGGATTTGAATATTTAATTTCTGGTGAATTTTTTTCATAGATATATTTACAAAATATAAATAATATATTAAAATAATAATATATTATGAATTCTGTTGCTCCTACTCCTACTCCTACTCCTATAACTAGTCAAACACATACTAATAATTTAAATCCATCATTGCTTGAAGCTGATTTTGCAGTCGGTATTATTATGGTTATACTTGGTGCATTGTGTTTTATTTTTGTGGTTATTTTGGCAGTTATTAATAGTAAAGAGTCGATAACTAACCCGTATGTTATATCATTAATATTATATACTCTAGTTTTAATAGCTTCAGGCGTTTTTTTAATCTTAACATCTAAAAATATAAATAAATATATCAAAATTCAACAAAATTCAGTTAATAAATATGATATTGAATATGGTGTCACATATATAGTTTTAGGCTCATTATTAATAATACTGCTTGTTGTTGTTGATTATTTTTCACACGGAAAAATATCGATTATTGGTTATTCTCTATATTTTATTGTATTTGGATATATTGCTACTTTGTTTGTTACTGGAATTAAATATATAATTTCTGGTGAATCTTAATAGATATATTTATAAAATATTAATAATATATTAAAATCATAATATATTATGAATTCTGTTGCTCCTACTCCTACTCCTACTCCTACTCCTATAACTAGTCAAACACCTACTAATAATTTAAATCCATCATTGCTTGAAGCTGATTTTGCAGTCGGTATTATTATGGTTATACTTGGTGCATTGTGTTTTATTTTTGTAGTTTATTTTGATTATAAAAATTTTAGAAACAATGTATATAACAAATATTCTTTAATACTTATTTTACTTTCTCTAGTTATAATCATTTCCGGTGTTTTTTTAATATTAACATCTAAAAATATAAATATATATATCAAAATTCAACAAAATTCAGTTAGTCCAATTGATATTGAATATGGTGTCACATATATAGTTTTAACCGCTTTATTATTATTTTTGCTTTTTGTTATGAGTTATTATACAAAAGGAAACTTATCGATTTTGTTTTATTCTGCATATTCAATTGTACTTGGATTTATTGCTACTTTGATGATTAATGGAATTAAATATATATTTTCTGGTGAATCTTAATAGATGTATTTACAAAATATAAATAATATATTAAAATCATAATATATTAAAATCATAATATATTATGAATTCTGTTACTCCTACTCCTACTCCTACTCCTACTCCTATAACTAGTCAATCACCTACTTATTTTAATTCATCATTGCTTGAAGCTGATTTTGCAGTCGGTATCATTATGGTTATACTTGGTATATTGATATTTATTATATTTATTATGGGAAATTATATTAATAAAAGAGATCATCCAAAAGACACTTCAAACGACAATTATATTAGAACTTGTCTTTTATATTCTCTAGTTATCATCATTTCCGGTGTTTTTTTAATATTAACATCTAAAAATAAAAATCGTTATGTTGTCGTGAAACAAAATTCAGTTAGTCCAATTGATATTTTGTATGGTCTCATATATATAGTTTTAACCGTGTTAATATTAATACTACTTGTTGTAGCTGCTTATTTTTCACACGGAAAAACTTATAATATTGGTTATTTTGCATATTCAATTGTGCTTGGATTTCTTGCTACTTTGATGGTTAATGGAATTAAATATATACTTTCTGGTGAATCTTAATAGATATATTTACAAAATATAAATAATATATTAAAATCATAATATATTATGAAATCTGTTAATCATACTCCTAATCATAATCCTAATCCTACTCCTACTCCTACTCCTACTCCTACTCCTAATCCTAATCCTAATCCTACTCCTACTCCTACTCCTACTCCTACTCCTACTCCTACTCAAACACCTACTAATAATTTAAATTCATCATTGCTTGAAGCTGATTTTGCAGTCGGTATTATTATGGTTATAATTGGTATATTGAGTTTTATTTTTTTAGTTATTCTTGATAGAATAAATCCAACGGTAAATGTCGACTATCTTTTTACAACTATTTTATATTCTTTAGTTATAATCATTTCCGGTAGTTTTTTAATCTTAGAATCTAAAAATAAAAATAAATATTTCAAACTTCAACAAAATTCAGTTAATAAATATGATATTGAGGATGGTGTCACATTACTAGTTTTAGGCACTTTATTAATACTTCTGCTTGTTCTTGGTTATTTTTTTTCACCGTATCATTATGGAATATATTTAACTGACGGTTTTCTATATATATTTGCATTTGGAATTACTGCTACTTTGTATACTATTGGAATTAAATATATAATTTATGGTGAATCTTAATAGATATATTTACAAAATATTAATAATATATTAATAATATATTAAAATCATAATATATTATGAATTCTGTTACACCTACCCCAACTCCTACACTTGCAATTACATTTACACAAACTCCTACTAATAATTCAAATTCATCATTTATTGAAGAAGATTTTGTAGTCGGTATTGTTATGGTTGTAATTGGTCTATTGTCTTTTATTGCTTTATTTATTTTAGAATTAAATTTTTTTGAATATAATAAAGATACGCCCGAAGAAAATACTAAGCTTACTAATTATGCTATATTATCTTTAATATATTGTTTAGCTATAGTCCTTTCCGGCGTTTTTTTAATATTAGCATCTAAAAATGTAAATTTGATTTTCTATGTTCCACAAAATTCAGTTTATAAAAATGATATTGTGTATGGTTTAATATTTATATTTTTTGGAACGTTATTAATAGTTCTGCTTTATGTTATTTATTATCTTTCACGTGAAATTCCTGTTATTAATGCATTCAGTACAGCTGATGGTGTTCTATATATATTTGCATTTGCACTTATTGCTACTTTGTACAATTATGGAATTAGATATATAATTTCTGGTGAATATACCTAATAGATATATTTACAAAATATTAATAATATATTAATAATATATTAAAATCATAATATATTATGAATTCTGTTACACCTACGCCAACCCCTACATACAATATTATGGCAATTGATATAGAAGAAATGTTTATTGAAGGTATTATTCTTATTGTATTTGGTATTCTACTTTTTTTTGGTTATTTACTTTATATATTAGATGTATATTACTACAAGGATGAGAACGGAAACCAACCTGTTCCTATATTTTACACTGCATATCGTATACTAAGAGGAGTAAACCTCAACCAATTTAATTTACTCAGTGCTACACTATTTTTGAGCCCTTTTATTGTTGGGTTATTTATAACTATACTCGGTGCTATATTCATTCTTGAAAGTAAAGGTATACAAAATTATATCTATATCGAAAAAAAAAACACTATAGATGTCAAACTCCTTACGGAAGGGTCTTTTATTTTAGTTTTTAGTTCGATTTGTTTCTTAATCTGTTTATTTTTTTTTAATAGATTTTACAAAATTAGTAAAGCAATGTTGGAGAAGAAGGGTATTGATTTATTTGTGGCTTTTGTATTTTATATCATATCTGTAGTTTTATTATTCTCTGGAATTATCGAAATAAAATATTCTATTAGTAGTTAGACATTTAAAATAGAATTTGTTTGTAATATATTATTTTTATATATTAATGAATTCTGCGATACCTACACCTACGCCAACCCCTACATCCAATATTATGGCAATTAATATAGAAGAAATGTTTATTGAAGGTATTATTCTTATTGTATTTGGTATTATACTTTTTTTTGGTTATTTATTTTATATATTAGATAGATATACCTACAAAGATGCGAACGGAAACCAACAACCTCTTCCTATATTTGACACTGCATATAAAATACTAAAAGGAGTAAACCTCGACGAATTTAATTTCCTCAGTGCTACACTATTTTTGAGCCCTTTTATTGTTGGGTTATTTATAACTATACTCGGTGCTATATTCATTCTTGAAAGTGAAGGTATACAAAATTATATCTATATCGAAAAAAAAAACACTATAAATGTCAAACTCCTTACGGAAGGGTCTTTTATTTTAGTTTTTAGTTCGATTTGTTTCTTAATCT
>Ga0114959_10000711_pt1 | contig 31200 bp, 52 predicted proteins | sample C_130625_EF_Meta_FD_87317 | JGI IMG/M metagenome (GOLD analysis project Ga0114959, IMG submission 87317) | Freshwater microbial communities from Lake Croche, Canada to study carbon cycling - C_130625_EF_MetaG | ecosystem: Environmental > Aquatic > Freshwater > Lake | place: Lake Croche, Canada... | reverse complement strand
TTCAGTATGCCCTATATGGAACGGTGGTGTTTGGATAATGGCTAAGACAGATTATGAAATTGAGCAGGAATATAAAAATATGCTAGACGAAACGTATGGCACGGTAAAAATTGCGGGATTCGACTACGAAACGTCTTACGCGCTAAAAGAGTGCGACCCTATTGCCTATCAAGTGGGGTTATCCGATTATGAGGCTAGTATTGAGGAGGAGGGCGAGTGTGATACGTGTGGAGATTCCTACGATACGTCTGATTCGACCAACCGTTGCGGAGAGTGTGGTAATTGCGAAACGTGTTGTACACACAAGGAAGGGGAATAATGCTAAGTAACTATCCAACAGGGGTAACAGGTAATGAGCCTGAGATTTCGGGAGTATGGGCAGAGATATGCGTTAATTGTGGCACTAACTTTGAGTCCACAGACGGAGAGGATAATTGCGAAAAGTGTGAAAACTACACTTTCTCGGAGTTATATGAACAGGCTTACAGTTTCGCAATTTCTAAGGGCGTATCTGAGGCTGAGGCTAAGCAGTACGCAGACGCTTACGCAGAGAACGTTATCAAACTAGGCAAGTACGACCAAGTGCGGGAATAAACTAGAGAGGGTAATGGTTATACAAGTATGAAAACACACGCAGACTTTAAGCGCGCCTTACAGACAGAAGGCGTAAGAGTAGTTACCCTAGCCCTAGCAAGTGGCTTCGTTGATAACGATAGGCTATGGGTTGGAATGGAACGTGAAGTAAAAAAGGCTGATACGGTAGGGGCGTACCTAGTTAAAGTGGGAGAAACTAATAACACTAGAGGCTCATTCCTAGATTATGGTAAGGCAAGTGAGTGGACTATAAACGGAGATACGGCGGTTAATATCAAGTATGGGTATGCCTATCGTATCGTGTTACCTGAGGGGGTTAAGTAATGGGCGGTATGAAAAACGCGCTATTAAATATATACCAATGCGGGTTATGCGCTTCGCAGGGTTGGATTAGTTTCGATAGTGGAGACGGAGAACCTGATTATGAACCGTGTGCGTGTAACCCTTATGAGTTCCCGCGTGAGGAATTAGAGGACACTTTCGCTGAATGGCAATTAGATGAAATGGTGTGGCAAAAAGTAACTAATAAAACTCGGAATATAATCGGCAACTCGTCGGTTATAGATAATACAGACCTAGAGAAAAGGAAATATAAGAATGAATAAGTTAGATACCTATAACGCTATCGTTAAAGAGGTTACCGATTCTATCGGGTTAATCAAACCTGCCGAGCCTGAGTACGATAATTACTTTGACGCGGTTAAAGATAAAGATAAGACGGCTAATATAATCGTATTGCCTAAAGATATAACTAGCCTGAGTGTGCCATTATCGGTGTTCGCTGATTACACAATTAGAGACGCAGTATTGTGTAAGGCTTTGGAGGACGAGAACTTTGCGTTCGTCTTAGTTAATAAAATAGCGGGGGCAGTAATAGAACACGAAAGTAATATGACGCAAGATGATATGGAAGCGTTAGCCTTAGTGTCTAACGTAACGTGTATGTTCGAGCAGTTTAATCACGCATTATCAACGTTAGAGGCTATTGGGGATAGCGCGAATAAATTTAATCTAACTATTCCACCGTTAGCAAGTATCACGGTACAACTTATGGAAAACTCTGAGACTTTTCCCTTTGAGTTATCCCGCAAGCACACTAGCAAACTATTGGCACAATTAGAAACAAAACTCGCAACAAACAATGAGGGGGAATAAATATGGGGCAACAAGTGTTTAACTTAGTAATGACGGCTTACGCAGGAGTGTCTGCTATCGTAATCGGTGGCTTATACACACGGCTTAATCTGATACAGAGAATACACAAGCAACAAATAAAGTTTAATGAGGAAGTCATTAACGGCTTCTCCCTAACAAGAAAGGCATTAACTAAATGAATACAGAGGAACGCAAGTATCGCTTTAGTGAGATTATGAGTGCCGTATCTATGCTACCTGACGTAGATATGGATAGCGTAAATACTGAGGAAAGTGAAATGGCGCAGGAATGGTTACTACCTAATCTGACTAAAGACGTGTCGGACAGAAAGATTAGTGAGGCTATCTTATGCCAAGCGTTACGTGAGGACGTGGAGTTTAAGTTTAAGTTAGTAGCCCTATTGTGTAATAGTGCTACACAACGCATTAACGAGTGCGCGGAAAACGATACTAAACCTGACGCTGATGATATGAACGCGCTCGCTATTGGGGCAAACCTACTATGGTGCGCGGGTCAAACAACCTCTCTCTTTGGATTACTAGGAATGATAGGGCAAGTGTGCGCGCGCTTTGAGATTAAAGTGCCCCCTCTCGCTAAGGCTTTTCTCTCTGAAAATGACGGAATAGATAACTTTGGGAAGTTAGACCCTATGGCTCTCTTAGAGGGTAAAGTCTCTAAACAGGACGTAGTGGATATAGTTTCTCAAGACGATAGCGAATAGGTATCGTGTGAGGCAGTTAGGCTAGTCGTGTCCTAATAACCGTAATCGCAAACCTGCCTCAACTTTAAGGAATAAATAGATAGATTAAATGGTTATACAGAATAGATTTGATAACTAAATATGGAATTGGGTACGGAGTAGTTTAGTAGTGAGTAGGTGAAGGCGAGACTTCACGAACCATAAGTTACGAGCGTAATCTTTACGAAGGTTACGAAGTGTCTCTGAAATTAGTGGACTTCTTAAACCGCCTCATTCACGGCTAAAAACCAAACCGCAACAAACCGTAGTCGGCTCACAGATTTATGCGTGAGGCACAGGGATTGCGCGGGTGAACGCGAAAGGCTTAAACCGTGTACCAATATAGGCATATCTAGTGAGGATTAACTCACTAGATATTCCTCATAACTAGAATTGGATACTTAGATTCAACTGTCCAAAAACCGCGAGACGTACGTGAGGGTCGCTATTAAAGGACACCAATAGAGTAATGAGCCGTTACGAGACCTTGATGAAAGTGTACCAATAGAAGTAACCCTAGTGAAGTGTACAAGTGTTACGTGTGTAAAAACTATACGTATTCACTAGGGGTTACTACTGAGGGAATAAACAGAAGCACTAAATGGTTATACAAGCAAGAAGCCAATAATGGCTATCAACTAGAGAAATGGAAGTACGAAGTATATGGACAAGGAACTAACCCTTGATTTAATTACCGTACCCGACGCTAAGTGGGGTAGGGATTATATTAACCGCCGTTTCAACGGTCATTCTGATTGGGATATTTACGATACCTCTTTGGCAAAAGGTATCAACATTCTCCTAGAGGGTGAAGCGGGAAGCGGTAAAACTATGAGCGTACAAGGTTACGCCTCTGCTCGCGGTATGCGTTACTTTAACGTGTCTAATAACAATGGTATTGACCCTTCGCAACTATTCGGACGTTGGATTCCTAATCCTGTCGGTCAAGGTTACGTATGGCAAGACGGCGCAGTAACACAATTAGTAAGACACGGTGGCGTGTTACTACTTAATGAAATTAACTTTCTACCTGCTCGCGTATCAACCGTGTTGTTCTCACTACTAGATTATCGTCGTGAGATTCAACTGCTAGAAAATGGTGGCGAGACTATCAAGGCTCACAAGGAGTTACTGATTATTGCTGATATGAATAATGGCTCACGCTATAAGGGTACGCAGGAACTAAACTCTGCTTTCGCTGACCGCTTTGCTATTAAACTTGACTTCCCTTATGACCGTATTATTGAGAATAAGTTAGTTAAGTGTAAGTCTCTCCTTACTCTCGCTGACCAACTACGTGATTCTTATGATAAAGAGGAACTTAATACCCCTATATCTACACGTGCGCTAGTGGCTTTCGTCGAAAACGCTAAGACCTTTAACGTGGACTTCGCTATCAACTCATTCGTGAATGGCTTTGATAAAGAGGAACGTAATGGAGTACGCCTAGCGTGTGAGACACACAAGGATAATATCGGCTCTGAACTAGGGCTTACTGATAAGACTACTATTGCTGATGAGGCTGAGACCTTTACTAAAATGGTTAAAGACCTCAACGGAGAAATGGGCGGTAACCTCTAATGGCGAAGCGCGACCACTACTTAGATGATTTAGGCACTTACTTTACAACCTACGCCTTAGATGAGGACGGATTCTCCGTCCTCACTACTGAGGACGGAACTACTATCTCTGAGGTATTAAATGCTAAGGCTGAGGAAAAGTCGCGCTTAGACGCTATCGGTAATACCTATGAGAAGGCAGACAAGATTATTACAGGTGATGATATTACCGTTACCGTAGTTAATAACTCTGAAAGTACCGCGCCCGCAACAAACAATGGGCGCGAAATAACTTTCAATGCTGACCTCATTAAAGAATTAAATACTGAAAGTATCATATCTCTTAACGGTATGAACTACCACGAATTAGCACACTTACTATTCTCTCCACGCGCAGGAAGCGCGTTAGGGCAATATGTAACTAAAAACAATATGAAGCGCGCCTTTAATATGCTAGAGGAAGCACGTATTGAAACTTTGCTAGTGGCTAAATACCCTGCTACACGTCCGTTCTTAGAGGCTAACGTGTTGGAATACGTATTAACTTCTGATGATATAGCGGATAACTTCCCTATGGTTACAGGGCGTAGATTTATTGAACTAGAGACTAGGCAGATGATTGCTGACGCTTTCGTAGATAAGTACGATATTCAAGTCGCTAATAAGATTCATTCTATTGTTAATGAATACCGTTCGTTATCATTCCCTAAAGACTTTACACGCGGTATGGAACTTATTGAGGAATATACCAATATCGTAGGTAAAGACACCGAGAAGCCTAAAAAGCCTGACGGTAGCGAAGGTGGCGGAGACGGTGAAGGCAACCATAATGACCGTGATGTATTGGGTAAGGGTCGCCCTCTATCCGCTAAAGAGCAGACACGGCTACAAGAAAAGGACGGCGGGTGCGAGTGGGGCACAGAGGAACTTGAAGTCAAGCCTAAGTCAGAGGGCAACGGTGAGGGTGAAAATAAAGGTAAATTACCTGCTATCGGTATCGGTGGCGACCTTGATGAAATTAAAGTAAAGGAACAGGATTACTCTACTGCTGATTCTGATATTGCTAAAAAACTTACTGAACGTCTGAAAGATATTGCCCTTGATGATAGGGTAAAGAATGAAGTACGTGAAGTGCGTAAGTCTATTACAGGTAGTGATGATGTTCGTGGAACCCTCCCTAAGAGTTACAATTCTTATGAAAGTTCCATACCTAACGAAAGTAGTGTCTTTGCGCGTAGATTCGGACAGGAACTAGAGCGATTAGTACGCGACGCTGACCCTTATTGGGATAGATTTCTGCCTAGCGGTAAATTAAATGTATCTCGTACTATGACCCCTGACGTTAATGCGATTGGGCAGATGTTCGACGTATGGGAAACAGGTAGCGATAACACGGATATTGAAAGTGTTATTCTGCTAGATAATAGTGGCTCTATGGGTGGCTATATGAATAAAGTATGCCAAAATGCGTGGATTATTAAACGCGGTGTTGAGTATATTGACGGTAACGTTACCGTCTTTAACTTTAATTCTGATAGCGAGATTCTTTACGATAGAAAGGAACGTGCTAAGCCACTTACTTATCGCCACGTTCACCCGCGCGGAAGCACTAACCCGCTAAAGGGATTACTAGAGGCTGAGCGCATACTCACTACTACTGATAAACATATTAAGATTCTATTTATCGTAACTGACGGTGAATGGGATAAGCAACAAGAGTGCGATAGCATAATTGCGCGCCTTAATCGTAAGGGCATTATCACTTGCGTAGTGTATATGGGTGATTACAATATCATTCATAACTTAATGGGTGAGGCTAAGAATGGCGTTGAACACGCCGTTGAACGGCTAAAGTCTCTTACTCACAGGGCTAAGATGTTCCACGCAGTAACTACCCCTAAAGATGTATTAAAGATTGCCACACAATTAGTTAAAGATAGGGTTGGAAAATAATATGGTGATAGCCCTATCTTTCGGAATACTTATTGTGATTGGACTAATGGTGTGGATTACAGACGGCGCAGATAGGCGCAACGAATACCTAAAGGAAGGTGATGAATGAGCAACCCGCAACAAACTAATGCGTATGATGAATACGCTAAGAATGATGATATAACTATTACTACGACGGTTATAGACTACGCAGTAATGATGAAAGAAGTGCTTAATCAAACACTAGGAACTCTGCTCGCAGAACAACCGCAGAACGAGTACCTTATCGGATTAACAAGAACTGCTATGGATTATCTATTTTACCTAGAGGATAACAGGAGAACAATAATATGAACGACCTAGATAAGAACGAAATAGAGCAAAACTTACGCATTACCACGTTAGAGGAACACGTAGTAAGTCTCTCAAACATTATTGGTGTGCTTGAACAAGCCCTTGAAAGTCAATTAAAATATAACGAAGTAGTAAAAGAAACAATATCATTACTAGCGAAAGTGATTAAATAAATGGGATTAGATATGTACTTGAACGCTGAGAAATATATCTCTCAACGTGATTATACAAACGACACTAATGATGAGGCTATATACAACGCGATAATGGACGCGAGCAATATGGGTAGCCTACCTACACCAAACTTTGGTGGGGTAACCGTAAGTAAATGCGTGGGCTATTGGCGCAAGGCTAATGCTATTCACGGTTGGTTCGTAAGAGAATTGGCTGACGGAGTAGATGAGTGCCAACGTATTAGTGTAGGACGTGGGGATTTAATTAGACTACGCGACGATTGTGTTAATGCGCTGGCTAAGCGTAATGAAGCAGTAGAGAGTACAACTACTAACGTAATTAACTTAACCGATAGCGGAGACTCTGACTCGGTAATAGATAGCATAACCAAGTCTATTTACGAAGAAAACGTTAAGTCTAGCAAGACTATTGCGCGTACTGCTGACCCGCTAGAACCGACAGAAGGATTCTTCTTTGGTGGAACGGATAAGGACGATTGGTACTACTCACAACTTGAATACACGGTGGAGATGATTAACGCTATGTTGGCTAACGATAGCGATATGGAGTACGAATACTATTACCGCGCTTCGTGGTAACAAGAGAGGAATAAAAATGGAGATAAGAAAGATTACAGACCCCTATTACGGACGCGGGGTTGGTATAAACGCAGGAGACTATGGAATGGAGATAATGGCAGGGGTATGTAACAGGTTGATTGGCTTTAAGGTAATCGCCTCCCCGCCCTTTGATACTCATAGGATTAACGCGGGTGAGGAGGATATTGGTGGCTTTCGTGAGATAGCCGTACAAGCAAGCCTAGCGTGGCTTACGTTCCATATATCTATTCACCGTTGGACGGCTCAACAATGGACAGGGAGAGATATGTATGACGCATAAGGTAACTACCTTTGTATGCTTATTATGCGCTGACGGCGTTGCCCCTACGGATACCGTAGGGGAAGTCAGATTCGTAAGTGAGTGCCCCGATTGTTGGAGAGACTAATATGCCTATGTGTAGAGAGTGTGAGAACACTACTGAGTTTATTACTGCCTATATTGAGTTTGAGGTAGTTATCTTTGAGGGTGATAAGTGCGTAGATAACTATGCTGGAGACAGAGAGAGATTAGACTTAGATTACCCCCCTGAGTGTAGGGATTGCGGTAGCACAGATATTAAGGGAGAGGTTTAATGGCTGAGGAAATATACGTACCCCAAGCACAGAGCCTAGTGAATAGTGGTGGGCTTATGGCTAAGTCCGTCAAAGCGCAAAAGAGTGCCGCCGCCAAGATTATCGCTGGCAACAGACCCGTAGCCACGATACTAAGTGGCAGGGCTTTACGGAGAGCACAAGCGCGCCGTAGGCAATCCGCAACAAACAAGTGATATAGTAAAGCCCCTATCGAAAGGAAAGAAATGGCTAAGAAGGTAAATCAGACGTTCACCGCAACGCTAACTAAGAACACCGAAAAGGGTGGGGCGTGGCTGGCGGACTTTACAATAGTAACTGAAGGCGTAACTGAAGTGATATATAAAGAGAGTGCGTGGGCTAACGCGAGCGCAGGTAAGCGTTGGATTAAAGAGAGAGTTAAAGAGAGTACGCCACGAAAGAGTATTATTATGATAGATAGTGGTAAAGTTGATGAAAAGAATAAGCCTATCTCCTTTAAGGGAGAGTTAATTTACAAGGTGGAAGCATAATGACTGACGATACAACAGATTGGGCAAGTCTCTTATCTGACTACGAGTGTGATAATTGCGGGGAAACTTTAGATGAGTGTACCTGTGATGAAGTAGATGAAGAGGACGACGGAGATTATGATAAGCACGCCCTTGATGAAGAAAACTTACCAAACGACCTTTAAGTGCGACGTATGAGAGAGTTAAAGCAATCAACCTTTCTCTTGCTAAGGGCGGTCAAGACCTAGTAACCCTATTCTTGCGGGTAAGTTACTAGCGAGCCGTACCTGCTCTCAAATACAGAAAGCCCCCTCTTTGTTCATTCGAGGGGGCTTTTCAATTTAAGAGAGTTACGGCTTAGGTACTTCGCAGAAATCAGTTGAGCAATACTTCTCACCGATAGCGTCCGCAGCCATACCCGCATAGACGTCAGTAAAGTCAATAGGTAAGAGAGAGAGTTTATATCCCTCATACTGCTCTTCTGTAATTTGTGTGTAAGGCATTTGTTGATATGTGCCCTCTAGCATAGGTAAGAAAGAGATTGTCTTAAGTTGTCCGTCGAACATATGAAGCACAGTCCCAACGTCTTTCTTCTCATCAGGAGAGAAAGAGACTGTTACTGATACAGAGTTGTCTGACCAATGACGTTGAGCCATAGCCGCAAGAGAGGCTTTTTCATATATGGAGACGTCTTTCTCTGAACGTAAAGAGAGAGATTTAATTGGGAAGAACACGACAGAAGTTGTTTGTGGCGACTCACTCGCAGGTTCAACGGTATAGCCACTCGCTTGAAAGAGAGGAAGCATAGGGTCATCATTACCAAAGCGGATCGCGCGAAGAAAGAATTGACCGCCGGGGGTCCAATGTACGCCGGGAGATTCTCCAGCCAGAATAGAGACTGTTCCAGAAGGCTTTACAGTTGTGGTCTTAATTGACTCACGGATGCCTAGCCACTCTGAGTATGTTTTATCGTGGTTGGTAATAGTTTCGTACCCAGCGTCCATCCACTCACGAAGAGTTGGTAGCCCTACGCAGTCAGCAAAGTTAGCAATACCTGATATTGAAGTACCAATACGACGGTTACGTTGCATGATTGCGTTAGTCTCTTCCCAATGTGTAGGCAAGAGAGTTACAGTCTTAGCATAAAGGTAGGCAAACTTGAGAGTTCGCTTGAAGTCCTCGAGAGAGTCGTGGCGGTTTAAATAAGTCTCAACGAGAGTACAGCACTCAAATGATTCAAGAGACTGTTCGGCGCAAGGATTGTATCCCGCGGCTCTCCAGTCTTTGTTGTTAGGTGCGTCAATTAAACGTCCGTACTTTCGCGTTACGTCCATCCAAATTACGCCAGGCTCACCGTTGCGAGAGATTCCGTCAATAATTCCAGAGAAGTCATCCCCTACTTTAACCTCTACTGAGTTGTTAGACATCCAAGCCCAGCCAGGATTCTTAGGGTCATAAGAGTTGCGTTCAGGAAATACATCAGAGTTCTTTAAGTTAAGAAAGTCTTGGTCATCTAGGCGACCCATAAGCAGTTCTGCTGAACGTCGGACGTTACCAGAGACCACGCACACACCAATAAGATTACCAATATCAGCAATATCTCTACGAGTGAGTTTTTCACCAGCGCGCCCATTAAAGAGTCCACGAATGTAGTTGTGAAGTTTCTCTAAAGGTTCGTGCCCAGCCGCGGTTCCACCAAAAGTCTTGATAGGTGCGCCAGCGGGACGGACTAAAGAGTAATCAAACCCCCAAGCAGGTTGGTCAGGTTTTAGATATGAGTTAATAAGCAAAGTTGTAGAGTCCACCCAACCCTCACGAGTATCAGGGACAACCCATACCTCAGTATTGTCTAAATTATCTTTAGGTTCATAGATAGTAAAATCTTTATCTGCGCCCTTGTCGTCAAAGCCAACACCCACCCCAAGCATCGAGGCTTCCATTAAGAAAGCAAAAGGCTTAGCAGGGTCAATCTTGGTCATAGAGTTAGTAGATACAAAAGAACAGTTCTGAAGCGCAGCGGAGTTGCGCTGCTCATTAACTAGGGGCGTACCCATTACCCAAAGCCCACGTCCAGGCGGAGTCCACTTCAGGTTAAACAGGCGATCATATGCTTCCTTAGCGGAAGCCTGAGCTTTAGAGTCATTCCAAGGAAGACGATTTAACTTAGCGTGGTCTTTCTGTAAAGAGTACATGCCGTTGATAACGCGCTCGCATACCTCAGGCCAGGTTTCTTTAGTTCCGTCCTCTTTGAGACGGGAGTAAGTTCTTAGGAAAGTAATCTCACCTACCGCGTTACCGCCCGCGTCCGTATATCCCCACGGAACCTTCTTAGACGCGTAGCCTGCTACAAATTCGCTGGCTAAATTAAATGACAATGCCATACTTACCCCGTTCCGTTAGATGAGTTACTTAGTTTAGATATTAAATTATCATAGTTCAGCGGGAAGGTTATCCACGCTTCTGCTACGACCTCTTATATATTAAGAGTTCTCCGTTAAATCTTTGATTATCTTAGTGGTTTGGTCTTCATTTAACCCCTCATTAGGGAGTTCTTTAAGGACGTTTGCCCGCTCACCAAAGATAGAAGATAGCACTCCAGCGGAGCCTTGTCGCTCTACAGTCATGCGAATAAACTCACGTGAGTCATCTAATTCTTTAGTTGTTTTAATCAGTTTGAACAACCGATCAATCTCTTGAGATACATTGGGATCAGCATAGCCGCCATTGATTTCTTCAGCAAATCTCATAAAAGCAACCCTTTGACCCTGCATTTCTATGATCGCATTTATAAGAGCCTTAAGTTGATCTTTAGTCTTGATGCTTACTGGTAACTTAAAAGCGCATGCACTAGCAGGCTTAAAAGCAGGGCAATTAGAAGCAATAAAACAGGTATCGCATGCCCGTAATGATACGTCTTGTGAAGTAAGCGTGGTCACATCTTTAATGGTCCCATCCTCTTCAAGTACGGTGTCTAAAGAGTATCCAAACACGGGAAGATTGCCCATTTCGTGAGGCTCGCGCGCGTTAATTTTACGCGCTTCTAAATCCCTCTTATCAATATCAGCAGGTAAGTTTTCCGCATTTCCTGCCACATCGGAATCACCGCTATTATCATATAAGAACTCGTCTTTATTCATTCCATTTAACCTCGCTTCGTATTGCAAGTAAGACCAGACTGCCAATCGACAGACCTCTTTAGAGTCATCTTCTAATATCTTGTCTACATCTAAGCCTGCTTTAATATAAACGTTGCGGTATCTAGACCGCGCTTGATCTTTCATACGGCTTGGGTACCGTACAAGTTTAGTGCCATCCCAGACTATAGTCTCACCGTTTCTCATAGGAGAAAGCCACGACATAGTGCTTACGGTTTCAAAAGCGACTTGACGTAGGTTATCTGGTTTAGCGGAACCTAGTATATGAAAGCGTGTTCCATGCTGACGCTTAAGGGTACGGGTAACCATAGCCAGTTGAGTTTCGGTCTCTAAAGCCTCTCCTGGGAGCCCTAGGTCAAGATACTTGTCCGCAAGGTCACGAAGCCCCTCATAGCCCGTAGAAGGGCTCCAGACGGGCAAGAACTTGCTAGGTGGTACCTCTGACCATACTGTACGGCGTTGTTCATCTATAAACTCTTGGTTAATACCGTTGCCAGCAATCTCGCTAAATACATTAATACGTTCAATGTTATTAGCAATAAAGCCTTCATACTCGGCAGCAAAAGACTCTAAGTCTAGTCGGTCAAGGATTACATCTTTAGGGATACCTGGGTACACATAAATATAGAAATCATCGTTAAAGTAGTTTTTTAATAGGTAACCTTTAGCGGGAAGACCGCGTTTTAATAAACGCCAAAAGCTCACACCTACGTGGTTTGCTGAGGTGGTTTCAAGCAAAGTTCGATTAGAAGGGACTTCTGCCCCTAGCATTATGACTTTCATTAAATACGGTGGTCTCCCGCATATAGCGCTTGCTGACGAGAAATCTCATCAGTAATGTCTCTCCAGCTTCGTCTGCCGTCTCTACTATCTGGCCTAAACCGTTCGCTTATATAAATAGGCTGTAAGAACATAAGGGCTGTAATACCAGATTCTAATAGTTTGGCTGCTAACTTAGGGTCAGAGGTTACTACGTAATCGACCTGGCCTCTACCACGGCAGTATTCTACTTGGCGCCACTCCACCCATTCAGTAGTAGAAGGTAGGTCAGGGCCAACAAGGTCGTCCACTAAATTGATTTTATTCTCCCGTAGCCAACGGTCGTCTTTAACTTTATGGGAGCACAAAAGGAAAACTTGGTCTTTTTCTTTTAAAGTTCTATATAAAGAAAAGCCTTGACGAATAGGCGAACCTGTACTGCTACGCAGTACGCCGTCTACAAACATTAATATTGCCACGATTTAGTTCTCCGATTATCGTTTAGCGCCGAGTGCCCTTCTTATTAGAACACTTGTATCTGGAAGTTCCATACCGTACGTTGACTCTTCAAATGACTTACGCCCTTTAGTAGATACATCTTTTAATTGACGCAAGGCTTGAACAATACCAGCAGATTTACCCGCTTGCCACCTATAGTTATACATATCCATATAACCTTGGCCACCTGGACTAAATGCATATGTTCTTCCGTGGTGGATTTCATCAAATAATGCGGCACCTTGCTCTACAGCAAGCTTTAGGGCAGCCTCAGCGTTTCTGCGTGCCGTATCTGTTGTGGCGCTTCCCAGTGAAGTAAGCGCGGCTGAGTATCTAGATAAGATTTCTGTAGTTTTAGAAGTATCTTTAGCAACTCGGTCTTCCCACGCTCTATTGCGAGGGGGCGCTTTTAATTCAGGTTGAACCGTCCAATCATCATTAGTTAATGAATAGGCAGCGTACGGCTTTATAGAACGAATATCTGGTCTAACATTTACAAAAAAAGTAAGTTCGTAGGCGCCCATAAAGTTTTTAGTTAATGGGTGCAAAGCTTCTCTAAAATCTGTGTTAAACATATCTGCAATTTGCTTATCGCTTAATGCTTTGTATTCTGGGTTAGACTGCCTAAACATTAAATAGTTAACCCCAATTAAACAATCTAAATCTACTGGATTACGAGCAGCAGACCATTGGTAACTTATTGCCGAGCCCGCTAGCCATACGTGTACATAATTGTCTGGGCTGTAGTAATGGGTGCGTAAATGGTCAAATAAAACGCGTAAAATAGAAGAACGAATAGAAGGAACTAGCTTGTTGCTTCTAAACAATCTAGGGTCTAGCCCAGCCCCTGGGGCGCTAAAATAAGAAGTTTCAGACGGCTCTATGGATACTGGCAAAGCCTTAGCGGCTAGCGATGAGTAGATATCCATGTGATTAGTATATTGCTTCTTACTTATATAAACCCTTCTTAGTATAGGCCTTCTCTTGCACAATACTCTTTATTGGGCAGAAGTCGCATAGGTATACCTTTGGCCCTTTAGCTTCTTTTTCCATACCAGCTTCTTTTCGTTCGGCGGCGGTATCAGGCTTTAACATCATACGAGGGGTTTTGTAGTCGCTACAATCTTTGGTTTGGTTGTGCTTGATCCAACAAGACATAGCATCTGAGGTGAAATTGGCTTTAGTTGCATAAAAATTAGTACCAAACACATCAAGGCCTTGCGCGCCTTCTTGTATTTGTTTTTCAATACTAGATTTAACTTTAGGAATAATCCAATATTTAGTTGGAAGGTTGTACATAATCCAATGGTCTTTGCTGCAACCCTTTTCCATATGCTGGTCAATAAAGAAACGAAGCGAATGGTCGTACTCGGCGCTATTGATACCGCCTTCTGGCCCGTCATAATCAGGTACTTCTTCAATACTCTTGCACTTTTTGCACACCAATAGCCGCATCATAGGCTCATTAGGGTTTACATTATTGTCTTTTAAAACGCTTAAATCAAGTACCATGTTGTAGTCCTATCGAAGTGTGCGAGTACGCTAGTTTAGCGTGTATTACTTATTTTTGTTAGCTTTTAAGTCTGCTATTGCTTTCTTTCTAGCCGCTTCCATATCTGCTGCTGTTTTTATTTTATGCTGGCGCTTAGCCTCTGCTTGGGCACGTGCTGCCGCAATCAATTTAGAGTCGTCCTCATCGGCTACTGCTGGTGAACCAGCATTAACGTTGTTATTTTCTACAGGGGCGGTTACGTTAGCAAACTGCGCTTCTGAAACAGGTTCATATTTACCCCCAGGTGAAAATCTATCAATAAATGAAGGTCGGCCTTTAGGTTCGGTCTTGCCCGATAGCGGACGACCCATTAGTTTTGTTTAGGTTTTTTAGAAGTTAATTTCTTGCCATCTGAACCGGTTGGAACGGCTTTAGGATCTCCTGCAGCTCTGCGGCGCCTAATTGCTTGTTCTGGGCTATCGCCTAAACGTGAAGCTAAAGCGTAACCCATTTCATTAAGGCTGTTATCAATTTTAACTGCTCTATGTGCGCCATCGCGACGCGGTACGTATTTTAAAATTCCCATTAGTTACCTGCTGGGTTAACCTGAGCAGTTTCTTCTGAGTTAATGAAACCGTAATTCATGTATGGGTGTAGACCAGCGCGGTTCTTAACCACGTCTTGATCGCCCATGCCTGGAGCAACTGTTGTATTTGGACGACGCTTACGGTACTTACCGTCGGTTGCGCCCATTTCAAGTGCTGTGTTTTCTGACATTGCTTTGCGAACGGTCATGCCATTCGTCCTTTCACTAGTGAATGCTTTTTCCGGCGCGAGCAGGAAGGGCATACATCTTGGTTCATCAACGATTGTACAGGGTCTATCTGTGTACCACAGGCTTTGCAAGCGCGGTCCCCGTTATACATAGTTTTTTCTAGGGCGCGTTGGGTCTCAAGGCTAACGTCTGTAGCCCCCGCCATACTTTCACCTGTGCTATCTGTATATAAACCTGGATCAGTAGTCATTTTGGTCCCCGCCCTCATAACCCCAATCATCTGCAATTTTATCGTTTTTAGTCTTTTTATCGCCGCTGGTTTGACCCATATTTCTTTTAGTGTCTTTACCTTCGTGAAAGTCTTCGTTACTACGTCCCATTAGATGGTACCTCCTAGTGAGTTAGTGCTAGTAGATTCTTGTGTATTTGGAGTCTGGCTGAAATCTGATTCTACGCGCTGTGTGCCCATCAAAGTACGGCGCAAGTCAACCAAGTCTTCAATGCCAATTTCATGCTCGCTATATCCAAAACGAGGTGGAAACATTTTAATTTGAGGTAGCGGAGGGCGCACGTACTCTTGGATCTCTGCCGCGCTCATAGTCCATGCTGCTAATGATTGGCTTAATAACCGTTCTTGATTACTAGCAAAAGGGCCAATGTATTCCTGTGGGGGCATTGCGGCCTCTGTTGGGGCAACCCAAGGGCGTCGGTTATATACTCCGTCTGCGTGTCTAGTCATTAGGGCTGTGTGCCTCTCTAATAGCTCCAAGAATGTTTGCTACCTCTGAGGCTTTACCTCTGCCTGATAGGCGATCAGGGCCTTTAAGGGGTATATGGTGCGGGCCACGAAGCAATGTGTTTTTCTCTTTAGAATAGTTAACTTGAGCTTTTGGACGAATAACCCTTACTACGTTCTCTTCGCGCACATTTTTATCGGGAGGAAATTGCCCTTGATTAAGATTCATATTATTTCCACGGCGTTCTCATACGAGCCATTTGATCAACACGGCGCTTGTCTAATGCCAAAGGTGCAGTACTACGCATGTTTGCTTTACCATCGTTTGGTAGATGTGGCGCAGGGGCAGCCATTGCATTCTCTACGTTACGTTGTACTAAAACTGTGTTTCCTACCCGCTTGCCTTTCATCTGGCGCGCGATGCCACGTGTGTTTTCTAATCCATCTGGATAGTAATAATCTTGTACGTCAATACGCTCACCGCGGTGAACACCACGCTGGTAAGACCGTTGACCGACGCGCACTTTTAATGCATTAAGCACGGTGTCTGATGTACTAGAGGCACGACCTCTATCATCTCTACGTGTGCGAATAGTTCCAAGGTATCCATCAGGATATTCTGCTTGTGGGGTACGGCCAACACCTAAACGTAAAAAGTCTAATTCAGAACGCGCAACAGGAACACCGCCACCGCCGTAAACGGTATTGGTTCCATACATACCACCAGCGCCAAGGTTCTGGGTATTTTGATGGGTAGCCATAAGCCTATGGTACTCGGTGTTCTCCTGCTAAAACTGCTAAATCTCGTCGTGGGTCATATCCGTCCCCAACCACCAAGGAAACAATACCTGTAGGCGATTCCAACCCGCTCTTGTCACGGAACCAAGCACTACCGCCATCCATAGCGGGCACTTGAATCCATAAACGAGGGCCAATTTGGTTTGCGCGGAAATGATGAAAGTGGCCTGTTAATAAAACGTCGGCTGAACCTACTGGAGTTCTTCCTGTAGCTTGTCCGTGCAACCACTTACCCATATCTTTTGCTTGATGACCGTGCGCTAAACCTAAAATAGTTCCACCTAAGTCAAGTGCTAAAGTTTGATGGTCTGGTTTTGGATAATAAAACTTAACATGTGAAAGCGCTGGGTTTTCTGCGCACGCATCTTGCACTGCAGCAACCACTTCAATTTGCCATGAATCTATTGGGTCAGTCATCATAATGCGGTGTGGTTCATCATGGTTTCCTGGCACTACTGGAATGATTAACTCTTTACATAAAGGCGCAAACGCTTTAATCCAAGCCATCAACACACGACGTCCTATGCGCACCTGTTGGGTAACCCCAAGGTCACTGCGCCCTAACACTTTGCCATGTTGTGACGCACTACCCTCGATGCAATCACCTAACTGTGGGAGTACAACTGTCCCTATGTTGCGTCCTGTTTTTAACAACTCTTTATGGCGCGCAACTGCTTCATCAATACCTGTAAGCACGCGCAACACTGTGGCTTCTGTCCCCCCACCTGCGTCCTTACCATACTGTGTATCACCTATTGCGTACACTGCGTATAAAGGGCCTGTATGCGCTTCTGTTTTTCCTGGTTTCCATTTAACAACTTCTGTAACTAATGCATTGTAATCTATATCCATGCCATGTGACGTACTTGCGGGTTTTACATTTACACGGGCAGCTTCTAGCCAATCACCGTTAAAGGTCTGCCAACGGCTTTTCCTAATACTAATAACTGTCCATACCTCTGGATCAAGATTAAAGTCTTTAAACATCTCTGCTGCATCAGGAAGCTCACCTGCTGTGCGAGGCGTAGAAACAAAATAACCACCATCAGGGCCAATATCCATACGCGCTCTATACTCAGGGGGCGTGTTAGTGCGTTTAATTTCTTCCTCTGCGCCGTTAAGGTCAGCATTAATTAATGCTTTTCCTAATGCATTTAATTTTGACATGTACAGTAGCCCCTCATATGTGAACGGAAAGCAGTTAATTTAAATGGTAATTCGGTTTCTTTACTAAGGTCTGAATATAAAGATGCTATTTTAACTCTTGCGCTTTTCTCTTTAATAGATGCAAAAGCCTCTTGTTCTTCAATGCTTAATTTGATTATCCATTGCGCAACAACACACCCTGTTGTTTCGTTATATAAATGTTTAATTAGTGCCTCGAGCATGATTCCCCTCGTCGTAGTCGCGATGAGATTAGACTATCACACAACGAGAATAAATCAAGTAAAACCCAAGGTAGTTTAGTAGTGTTGAGTCCTAACAACAATAGGGCCGTGGCTATATACATCCCACTGGGTAGCAACGTCTACAGACTTATAAACTATCTTTTCTGCAGCGGCGGCGGTTTTGGTTTTTTCAATACCTAAAGCTGTCATAGCAGCAGCGGCAACAATGCCCCCTGAACCTTGATGGTAAATCCCGCGAACATCCCTATCCCAGGAGTAATCTTCATTAATCCAATAGACGACCCCATTTACTGCAATTAAAAACACTGAGTCGGTCATGGCTACATCGCCGTCGTCTTTCATATCAAAGCCTGATTCAATAAATACTTTACGCATCTCTGGAATGAATTTAGTAGTAATAAACTTATCTAAGGTGTTTAAATCGTCAGATACTGGTGGACGTGGAGGTTTCCACCCAAATTGTAATATGTTTCCGCCTCGGCTTGATCCCGCAACAGCAATTAAATATTGACCATTTTCTATGACCTTTGGTGTAGCAAGGTCCATAATGTTTCCAGCTTCGTCTGTGGCTCTAGAGTCGCAACCTATGACCGCCCAACCATCACCTTGATACGCAGCAAGAGTAGTCATTTAAGTCTCCAGGTAGTCACGAGTGATTACTGTATCACATTAAAAAGGACCGGGGTTACCGGCCCTTTTAATTACATATGGTCTACTGTACCTGCGCCAAAACTTTGTGACTGACGCACAATAGCAGCTGGCAGGATACGTCCATTAGCCTGAGTAGCACCAGCTTCTGGTGCTTCAGTCTGTTGGAACTTAACGCGAATTGCATAACGCGCTCCGCCTGTTTGCTTAACATGCTTAGCCATACCAGTTGTACCAGTAGGACCGCCTGCAGCAACGTTCTTTTTCTTAACAAGTACGCCCTTGACTACAGGGGCTGCGCTTGTTTTTGTACCCGAAGCGTTTGATGGCGCTGTTGAAGTAGGCGCGATGTTCTTTGGGGTCTTTGGTGATTCGTTCATATGATTTCCTTTGGCCGAAGGGTTTAAATAACTGTATCTTAAATTACGATTACTGTAAGTACTATTGCTGAAATATCCCCATCGTGGCTCTGAATTGTTGTGAATCCAGGGACGTAGGCGATATCAATACCTCTTGGCGCGGTGTAACCACGCGCAATTGCTAAAGCTTTTGTAGCTTGATTAACTGCCCCAGCGCCTACAGCGCGCACCTTACAGGTACGAGTTTCATAGATAGCGTGGGCAATAGCTGAAGCCAAAGCTTGGGGGTTAGAGCCCGCCCCTACGCGTAGGACGTTCTCATCATCTTTAATCGGTTCTGACATTTTATACCTCGGTTTACGAATTGTGTGGAACCCCGTGGTATAAATTATGACGTCTAGATAAGGTTAGGTCTGTCTAAAGGGGTAGGCGCCGTGGCGTATGACCCACAGATAGCGCACTCCATAGGGAGCATATACTGGGATATTTCATAGTCCTCAAAAGATACCTTTAATAGCCAAAGGGTACTTTCACATTTGGGGCATTCATGCAGGATTTGATCCTCATAGTCCATTGTCCCCGTGTAGTCAGGTTTTAAAGACCTAATGGATTTCATTTCTTACCTTTTCAAGAAGCTCCAACTGTTCCGTCTTCATTTTCTCTACTTGTTCAATTTCTTCTGGAGACATTTTATCTTTATTAGCCTCATATATTTTAAGACCTGTCTCATATGCCTGCTCTAACATCATAAGCTGTTGTTCACGGCGAGCAGATAAAAACGCTTGTTGATTATCTATGTTAGCTTGTATTTTATCTTGTCGATTACTCATTTTTTAAGTGCCGCCGCTTTTCTATAACCAGTCTTTTTCTTATTCATAGACCCTGGTTTTTTAAACCCTGAACCTTTAGGCATTCCCGCAATGCGAGACTCTAAAGCTGCTTTGATTTTCATTTGGTTCTTACGTGCTCCCATTATTGTCCTCCCCAGCCCCCACCTTTAAAGTGAGAGGGTATTGATGGTATAACTTTAATCATACTATTTCCGCAAGTTTCACATTCTACACGATGCTCTTCATTAAAAGTAAAATAACGTTCTACTTGTACATCGCATGCTATACATGCAAAATCATAAGTCGGCATGACTCATGGCCTTATAAGTTCTATAGGTATGGTATTCACAAGTTTTGTATATTTTTTGATATTGGTTCGTGTTAACAGGAAACTGAACGCCTTTAATAGGTTCATTGCAAATACAAACCTTACGATATTCCGCCTCTAAACGTTTAACATCTTCTTTAGCTTTGCGTAATTCTTCTAATTTAAGTTTACCTAGTTTTAATAATTCATTATCCATTATCTCTCCCTAAACTTTGGGTCTTGAAGCTTTTCAAATACTTCTTTTTCATAAGCCAAATTATACGAGCCAGAGACCAAATGCGCAAGTGCGTAAGCGTCAGCCGCGTTGTCGTCTGTAAACTCTGCATCCCATTTCTTATACACATGTAACAGCATTTGGCTTTTGGATATGCCGTTGCCCTTACCGGTTACGTACTTCTTAAGGTTAGTGGGCGGGACTATAAGCGGGTACACACCAAAAGAATGAAGGGTTAGCTTAACCATGCCTCCAAGCTCTCCCAGCATATTAGCCATTTGGGAGCCGAAAGCATAACCCTCCATAGCAACGTCTTTTACTTTATCAAACTCATGTAGCCAGTTCATCACATGCGCTTGTATGTCAGCTAACCTGTCTATGCCGCGTTTGTCTGACTTATACACCTCGCAATAATAGTTTCCATTTTGGAAGGCTACTATTGCAAAACCGCTGTAAGACTGATCAATGCCTAAGTAAACAGGATTTGATTTGTTTACAACGCCTTTTTGAAATACTTTCATTAAAACCTAGACTTCATAGAGGACGTACGTCGCGTTAGCTCACGGCTTGTAAGCTGGTAATACCGCTCAAGATTGTCCTGCATGGTTTTAAGAAGTTTATGATAAGCCTTGGCTTGCATTAACCCTTGAAACATATCCTGCATATTTGAGTCCGTAAGGATCATGGCTTTGATGGCTGTAGCTTTAAGCTTTGGGTCTGAAGACTTTACAAGTAAAAGCTTTGCTTCTTCTTGATCATACATATTTTCCGTTTCGGTAACTGCTAGTTCTGCACAGGCTACCTGAGTAATAAGGAAGTTATAGTTTTCCATATAAGCGCGGGCTAGCTCCATAAGTACTTTATCGTCTACAGCAGTAATATCTATAGGAAACGAGGGCACGTCGATGTTTAAGCTACGTCTGATAGGAAGCCCTTGGGACTCTAATACTTTAATTATTGAATCACTGACTCCTGAAACGATTAAATCAACTGACATAATGTTTGCACCTCGCGCATCCGTCTATACCGATATTACATGTTGGCGGCGTCTTTTTAGCCACCGCTTCTACAATCATCTTAGCAGCTTCAAATAGGTGAGTGATACCCCAGTCGCTTTTAGGTATTACAAACTCTTTGCTTTCTTGATTAGGCTTAGCCTCATAGATAATAACAGCCTCATTAGGTACGTTTTCATACCCTTGTAGTTCAGCCAGTTTCATATACATTTGAACTTGATCAATGTGTTTTTTAAATGGTGCAGTAAGGCCTTTCCATGTTTTATTAAAATCATAACCGTTATCGGCAAATAGGTCAGGCGCTTCCCAACGCAAAGTACCCTCACCGACAGATTTAATCTCTAACATAAGCGGGTCGTTCAATCCAATAAGCCAACCATCAGCATGGCCGGTAATGCGGTACTCCTCATTAAAGAAAGGCACTTCTCTGTAATGTAACGGACCGTCGTGGCAGTCTGGCATGCCCCAAAACAGCTCTCCGCATTCTTCGCACCACCATTTACCTTGAAGAACACCCATGTCTTTAAACCAAGTTTGCCATTTATGATGAATGTCGTGGCCTTCTTGAAATACAGTCTCTAAACGTAAACTAGAAGTCCTAGTTGATTCAGGCGAGTAACCAAGTAAATGAAAGTACGAAGCACGGTAACACCAATCTTTACCAACCATATCGGAAGGGTGCAACATATCTGTGCGTCTTGATTTGTCTTTAGGACGTGATAGTAAATAACGTTCTACTGAACCTAATACACGCGTGTCTTTTTTAGCCACGTCGATAAACTTCTTTAGCGCCCCGCTTGGTTTGTAACTCATGACTGCAACCTATCATCTATTTATCCATTCCTCAAGCGTCATACCCTGCTTAATAGCTTTACGCTTAAGCGAGTTTCTTTCTCGGTGGCTCATGCCACCCCAAATACCGTGTTGCTCATCCATTTTGTTTGAATATAATAAACATTCTTTTCGCACAGGACATTCTGGTAATCCATCTTTGCCGTAGCAAACGGATTTAGAAATGTCGGCTATTGATTTGTATTTGGTTTTGTCTCTTGGGGGATACCAGAGTTCGGTGTCCATTCCTCGGCATTTGGCGTCGTATCGCCAGCCTTCATCATGATATGTGTCTTCGTACAAGGGCACTCCTGAAGTGTTTGGCGCATTTCCTCAAAGTCATCTTCAGTAAGTAATATGTAGTTGTTGTCGTTTAGGCTTATACCTAGTACGGGCATACGACTATCTAGTATTGCTTCTGTAACAATCTTTTCTAGAATTGCGGCTTTGAGAGTAAAAGAAGCTTTGCCTGTCCACTTATGCTCTATAAGCATATCTCGTGAACGCACATCACCTTTACGACTCCAAAAAGCCCCACTAGCAGCGCTGCGCTGCCCGTCAAACTTTTTGGCTAACCGTGCCTCATGCTTTTGAGATTCCCGTTGACCTTTACTCTTCATTTACGTTCTTAGACCCCGCTTTAATCGAGGCTAGTACCGCACGTTCAAGGTCTTCCTTAAGCTCAATCTCTTCTCGTATTGAGCTAAGCATAGCATCTGCGCCCTGCCATTGTCTATCGCCGTAGCGGTAGTAAGCACCTGCGCGAGTAATAACTTTATTAACAATACCAATGGCTAAGACTTCTTTAGCAAAGTCAAACTCTCCTGCTGAAATAGTACCCCCGTCAGAAAAGTAAAAATCAACAGACGCTACCTGCTTTGGAGCAGCCGATTTATTCTTAATAACTCTAAACTTAATAGTTTGGCCTACAAAACGTTTTTCTTGCCCTGTGCCAGACTCAATCCACTCATCACGGCGCACATCTACACGAGTAAAGTATGAATAGTCTTTGCCCATACCCCCTGGAGTAGTGCGAGGATCGCCGTACATGACACCAATCTTAGACCGCCATTGGTTCACAATAAGTCCTAGAAAAGGGCGCTCAGGGCGCGTGAGGGACCTCTTAGAAGCCTTCCCTACCTTGCGAAAGAACTTGTTGGTTAAGAGGGCGCCTTTTCCGACGGTGAACTCATCCATGTCTTTTTCATCTTCCGCGCTAGGAACGAGGGCAGGGAGACTATCAATAACAATACAATCAATTTCACGAGACTCTGTAATTTGAATGACGGCTTCATAAGCCTCCTCCATAATGTTAGTAGAAATAACTAATAAACGAGAAGGGTCCACACCACACATAGCGGCGTACTCAGGAACCCATTCTTCTGCAGCAACCCATACAGCGGTAAACTCAGGATTAGACGCTTGATTAGCGGCAATAGTTTTAAGAGCAAGTGCAGTTTTACCGTTGCTTGATTCACCAATAAGTTCGTGCCATTGGTTAGCTGGCCAACCGCCACCAAGAGCTACGTCTAAAGATACGGAACCTGAGGTAAACCGTTTACCTGATTCTGTAATATCTGACCCTAAAACAATGGTGTCATCGCCCATCTTCTTATTAAGGTTTACTATAAGTTTTGCAAGGTTGCCGCTAATCTTCATTAAATATGTCCAATGATCGTTTGTGGATTAAATCCGCCTGATTGTATTTGTCTTGCTGGTTGAGCAGGGCCAGAAGCTTGTCCACCTTGACCAACAATGCCTTGACCTACGCCACTTCCTGATTGTTGAATTGGGTAACCGCAATCATAACACCGTTTACGAGACTCAGGAGTAGCGCCACCATAGTTACCGCTACCGCATCCAGGGCACCGTTCAGCGGTAGGGCGCACTTGTTGACTAGGCGGGTATTGCGGTTGTTGAGGCTGTACGTATGTAGCAGGTTGGGGTTGTGCCAAAGGAACCTGTGGCATAACTGGACGAGCTTCGGGTGCTCCTATTTTACGGGACCACCAGTCTGCGTTACTCATAGAATAACCCTTCTATATCTTTGTTTTCAGATGCTATTGCTGTTATCTCAATAATACCTAAAGCAGATGCAATTGAAAAAGCGCCAATGATTGAAGACATCGCTATAGAATAATAAAGAGTATTAAGTAACTCTATAGAATCGTCATCAGCAGCTAGCTCTTGACCTTGCTCATCTGCAGCTTTTACTGCAATAGTAGACAAAGTATTAGAAGCTATCTCCGCCATAGTTTCAATAAATGGCGTAATAGACCTTAATACTAAAAGGCGATTATCACTATCTTCAAGTTCTTTAGTAACGCCCTCGTCACTAATAGGGCTTAACCCTATTAAGCTGTCAATGCGGTCTTCTCCATAACCAATGTCATGTACAAACCAGCGAACCATAGTACTAAGCGGAACATCGTGATGTTGAATTTCATATTCAGGTTTCCTATTACGACGAAAAAATCCCATTATTTTGCCTCTCCCCAACGTTGCACAACTTTAATATCCGCTATTAATGGGATTGGAAGTAAATCAATACCTTCCATAGATTCACGAATGGCCTCAATAGTTTCATCTACAAATGCGTCTGGAGCTAGCGTAACCAATTCATCGTGCACTGTAAGAATCAACTTAGCCTCCTTTGGTAGCCGCTCGTAGGCCCTAATCATAGCAAGTTTAATGATGTCCGCCGCACTGCCTTGAATACGCGTGTTGAACGCTTGACGCTCAGAACTAGCCCTAAACTTCATCACCTTGGAGTTAATATCAGGTAGATAGCGGCGGCGGCCCATGATGGTTGTTACGTACCCTTTTTTGCGAGACACCCCAACTACTGTCTGTTTGTACTTAGATATAGAAGGGAACTTATCAGCAAACGCATTTAACAACGCTTTAGCCTCTGGAACAGAGCAACCAATCTGACTTGAAATCTTATCTGGACCTACGCCATAGGCCATAGCGAGAACAAGCACCTTACCTGCTTTTCTGTTTACCCCCATAGTATTACCTACGGTTGTATAGATATCCCCACCGTTAAGGTAGTTGTCCACCATAATAGGGTCTTTAGACATAGCGGCAATGACGCGAGGCTCAATTTGTGAGTAATCAGCTACAACTAATTTGTGACCCTCTGGGGCAATAAATAAGTTACGAATCATACGGCCATACTGTTTATCTTCCGGAACTTTATCAGGATCTTCAGGAGCAGGGATGTTTTGCAAGTTAGGGTTACGACTAGAAAACCGACCTGTCTCAGCACCCCATTGAATAAAATCTGCGTACAGTTTACCGTTGACCAACATACTCTCACGGGTTTCAATCTTAGACTTACCATTAACAGTTTTTACTACATCACCGCCAAGATAAGGCACTACATAAGTAGTCTGCATCTTGTTAAGATCTGCATAAGTTAATAAAGCATCTACAAACTCATCTTTAGACCTAAGCTCTTCGAGCGCGGCTGAATTAATAGAATAATCTTTATGGGTAAGCGCGTCGACTCCTTTTTCAATAGCACGCTTTTGACCAGACCCTGTTAACTGGCTTACCTTTAAGCCGCGGCATCCTTCTTCTTTTGGACCGTAAAGAAGGTACTGCTTCTCACTGTTAGAGTTCATGTTAAACACTTGTCCTACAACGCTATAAGCGTGAGTCTTAGCAACCTCAATCTCTTTATCTAAAGTTATATTGAGCTCTTGTAAAGACTCGGTATCAATATAAGTGCCTTCTAGTTTCATATGGCACAAGACCTCAAGGACATCCATTTCAAGCTTCATAACGCGAACAACATCTGACTCTTCTAATTTACCTACAAGTACTTTCCATAGTAAAAATGTGTATTTAGCATCAAGGTAGGCATACTTTGCGACTTCATCAAAAGAATAGTTTTCAACTTTATGCCCAATACCTTTTTGCATGCTGAACCCAAACTCACGTTGTAAACAGTCATCAAGGCCAAGCTTTCCGCGGTTCTTATTGTCATATAAAAAAGAAGCCATCAACGTATCAAAATATGGTTGAGAAGGCGGAGTATTGTTATAGTACTTAGCGACAGAACTTAAATCAAAACCTAAATTGTGACCAATCTTAAGAATAGTTGGGTGAAACATTAAAGGCTTAATAGCCTCAAAAACCTCTGCTGGAAACAATTGCTCTGGTCCTGGGGTAAAGACTTTAGTAGCTTTTTTATCATCTGCGGAATAATCGGTATCTCTAATAGCAAGACCAGCATCTATTCGTTTTTGACCCACACCAGTAAGTGGTCTAATTAATTCTACAAAATCGCCATTAGGATGTCCCATAGGAACTACATCTCCACGACCATGAGTAGCAAAAGATATCCACAGCACCTCGTTAACCGCAGGCGTTCCGCGGTGAGTTCCTACTGTTTCTACGTCAAAAGCAAATGCGTCTTGACTTAAGTAATAAGTAACCATCTCATTAAGTTGCTCTTTAGTTGTAATAATATTCAAATGTTATCCCCAATATAAAGCTAAAAGGCCAGATGCAGGGGATGGTAGCACCTGACCTTTTAGCGTTCTAGTTGTTTGGTTAGAATGCAGGATTAAGCGAAGCTGCTACGGCCTCTAATTCTTCCCAAGTTGGTTCTTTTAAGTCAGCGCTTGTAAACGGCTGAATGTCAACGATTGACTTTTCAATAGCCTCAATGTCTGTCATGCCCCAATCTTCTACGAGGTCACGAGACTTAACTGCGTTCAAGTGATACATAGTTGTCTGCATCTTTCCTGAACGTGAGATAGCCCAGTAGTTCTTAGTTAGTGGGCCTTGAGGTGAAAACTCTGCTGCGTGTAGCGCATCGTACAACCGAGGGGACGCAATAAGGCGCTCACGACGTGGGCCACCTACTGCACTCAAATTGATAATGCTAAATGCGCGCTTAAGCTCTGGCTTACTGCCAAGCTTTACACATAGTGGGTCGTTTGCACCCAATGAAATGTAAGAGCGTTGACCGCTTGTCTTTTGTGACAAGAAATGTTGACGATAAACGGCAAATGGTCCGTTAGGGTCAATGAATTTAATGATTTGAGGAGCATCGCCAAACTTAAAATCAGTTGGGTACATTCCTGTTGTTGTTTTATTAGCGGCTTCCCAACCTGATGCTACTGCAGAACTTGTGGTCTGCACTGGGCGCGCTGTGATTGGAGCTTCTGTCATAGCAAATTCATCTTGCTCTGGCAGGTATTCGTCTGTTCTATTTACCGACATATTTGTATCATCCTTTATATATTGTTGTTATTGTTTGGTTTCATCTGCACGGATTTGCGTCCATGCCTCGGCTATGTCATTGCTGACCTTTCGATGTAGGGACCATTCTATACGCTTTACTTCAAGAAGTCCAGCGGCTTTTAGTATCTCTACAACTCTTTCTACCATTGTGCGCGAGTATAACCTGCGCCCTTGGTGGTCCTTACCGTTGACATCCTTTGTTGCAGGAAGTCTATAAGGTGCAACTGGTAGGTAGCCCTCTTTAATCCATGCACGTATGGTTATTACAGGCCTACCTAACGCGGCTGCTAGTGCGCCAATAGTAAACATTTCAAGGTCTCTGCCGTTGGGTAATGCTTTCTTTATAGGCTTTGCATCCCAATTAAGGTCAGGCTCTACCTCGGGCTTCTTAGCCACTATTGGCTTACGTTTACGCTTACTACCTGGGTAGTATTGGTCAACGTCACTAAACATTGAATCTATTAAATCTTCTGTCATTTTACCAAAAAAGCATAAATAACTTTAGCAGGGAACATGGCATCAATATCTTCTTCTGTAAGAAGACCTTCATAAAAAGAAGACATAATTGCAGACTCATCTAATACAGGAACCATTTTAAGACATTTATCTTTAATACCTTTAGCGGTAAGTATGTCCTCTGCGATATTCATATCTAAAGTTTTAGATACTTTGCGTTGTTTTGTAAGAGTAACTTCACCTTTAATTTTGTCTTCAACTATTAGTTTTTTATGGCCTCTATCGTCTGGCTCTTCTTGTTCGACTGCAGCAAGAAGTTGTTCTTTTAGTTGTTCGGTGCGATTAGTAAGTAAAGCAGCCTCATCTTTAAGGCTTAGGTATTGACGTACTGTAGATGCGATATCCATATATTCTCCCCTGGTATAAAGCAGAATCTAGTACCGCTCTATTCCTTTGTCAAATACTCCTCTAGAGCTTTAATAATGACGCTGGTAATACTGACACCCTCTAGGGCAGCTTTTTTCTGAGCGGCCTTCCATAGGTCGTCAGAGACGCGTATGGTGCGCGTAGGGGTCTTAGGTGCGTTAGGCATCCTATAATTTTATATGATAGCCGCACTCAAAAACTGCTTAAGACTGCCTACATTCATGTTAATTCCACCGTTTTCATCAATACCCTCACCGTCAATGACTGCGCTTGCTAAAGCATTCTTTTGTTGAAGCGCTTCCCACTGTCTCTGCTCAATGCTACCGTTTACAAGGATGTCAGTTATTACAATAGAAGGCCATGTAGAAGAGGCACGTTTTATTCTTCCATTTCTTTGAACAGCGGTGCCTGAACTCCAAGGTAGGTCATAGTTGACCAGTAGGTTAGCTGCTGGTAAGTCCACACCATAGCCCCCAGCATCAGAGCTGATAAGAACCCTAACAGAAACATCAGTATTGAATGCAATTTTGTTCTCCTCTTTAGTTTTAGCATTTAGTTTACCTGAATACAAACGGCATTGCTCTGGCCCTAAAGCTTCAGCAATCTTGTCTAGCATATCTACATAGGTAGCAAATATAACTACTTTATTAGCTTCATCTTGCTCTAGAAAGTCTTTTATATATTGTATTAAATAGTCAAGTTTAGGCGAAGAAGTTACTCCTTCTAAAGCCCCACTATCTACTAACTCAGATATATAAGCTGAACCTAAGCCGTTCATTTGATTAAACTTTTGAGCACTGGTTATCAAAAGGTCTGGGTGTGAACAGAGCATTTTAAGCGCGCCAATCTTAGACATTATCTTGCCACGCATCTCATCCTCTGGGCCGCCTTTAGATCCCTCTTGCCCATAATGTGTAAGTATATTAAAAGTAGAACCAAATAAACTTTGAGCTTCATCTAAGTCCTCTATAAGATCCAAAGCAATACGGCTGTAGAGTTTAGAAGTCTTTCTATCTAATGTGATTTTAATGGGGTCTTGGTGAATAGTATCTGGAAGATAAGGAGCAACATCTGGATCTTTTTGAGCTTTACGGACTGACGCTTCTTTCATTTTAACATGAAGAGTAGACAAGTTTCGGTAGTGTTGCACCCCGCCCCAGTTGTTACGAACAATAAAAGCAGAATCAAAAATGTCAAAACGACCTAATACAGTTGGATCTACAAATTGCATAATAGAGTAAAGCTCTTCTGGTTTACCATTTTCAATGGGTGTACCTGTGAGAGCAAAACGATAAGGGGTGTAGATTAAACGCTTAACTGTTTTAGAACGTTTAGAACGAAAAGACTTAATAGCTGTAGCTTCGTCTAATACGACAAATCCTCTTGGGAGGTTTTTGATGTGCTCCCAGTCGTTAACAACTTGCTCATAATTAAGTATGATGTAGTCGACCCCTGAGTTTCGCCAATCTTTTGCAAGTTCATACTGCTCTGTTCTTTTCTTTGGCGTTCCATCAATAACCAAAGCGTTTGAAGTACCATCTGTGAATTTCTCAATCTGATTAGCCCATTGATATTTCAATGAAGATAGACAAATTATAAGCCCTGGTTCTGTTATTTTGTTCTCATCCATTAACTGCTCTAATGCGGCTATAGTAATAACGGTTTTCCCTAAACCAAGGTCATAGGCAACAAGCATACTAGCGCGCTCGCACATTTTAGCTACTGCCTCAGGTTGATAAGGGAGAAGGGTTCCCGTAAAGGTCATACAAGCAAACCCGCCATGCGAGATCTAACAAGAGCAGATAAATCATCAAGAGTTCCGTTGTTTACAAAGATTTGATTTACTTTGTAATCATCCATTTCAGTTTCAGATACGTGGGCGTTCACGGCGTCTACTCCAAACCGTTTAATACGCCAAATTTGCCCACCGTTTTCTTTTATAATGTTAGCTTCATTTAAAAACCTAACGTCAGTTACTACAATGTTGGAGTGTGCGGAAGCTATAGAACCCATAGCTTGATAAACCCAAAAGTCATCTCCAAATACTTTACGAGCCCCAACGCCTGTATTTTGAAGCATCTCTCGTACTTTTTTATGTTGTTTAGCGTTTTCCCAACCTACTTCATCAACAAGGCATTTTAAATAATCAGGTCCAGATTCATACAAGAACTCACGAATCTTGTCAGCAAAAGCCACTCGTGTAAATCCATATTGATCTACAAGAATATTAGCTACGGTGTCTTTACCTGATTGTGCATATCCCGATAATCCAATAATCATACGACCGCCTTTAGTCCTTGTGCAATGTGTTTAGCGTTATCTAGCCCGTACTGTATCTCGTCAAGGCTCATTCCGCCAATATCTTTAATATCTAAATGATTATAGTTAAAAAACCATGCTTCTTTTTCCATCTCTTTACATAAATTGTATAATTTAAGAGTAGAGGTTTTACCAGCCTCGTCGTTGTCCATAGCAAATACGACCCTAGCGCCGCCACGTATTAAATTAAATTGGGCGCTAGATACCAATGCACCATAAGTAGCAACCCCACCTGTGATACCTAAAGAAGCTAACCGCACTACATCTAAAGGTGACTCTACAACAATCATGTCCCCTGACTTATACTGGTCGTATCCAAATAAAGCTTGGCTTTTTTGAATGCCAGTTGGGTAGTTTCTAAAATACCTACGGTCATGGCCCTTCTCCTGCCACCCTAGTAACTTATTAGTAACCACCTCGCGAATAGGAATAATCCAATTCATATGCCTAGCGTCCCATAATAAATTAAACTGTTTAGCCGCGGTAAGCGTTAACCCTCTACCTTTTAAAACAGTTAATGGCGGTTCTGTAAAAGCGCTAAGCATAGATTCAGTTATATGAGTCTGCTCTTGGATATTAGGAACTTCTTTAGTTAATCTGCGCACACGTAGGGATAAACCACCGCCACTATTTAACCAAGTGTTAGCGTCTACATCTCCGTGTATATAGTTAACAAGAGTGTAGACGTTGCCCTTCCATTGACA
>Ga0114959_10000707_pt1 | contig 31314 bp, 31 predicted proteins | sample C_130625_EF_Meta_FD_87317 | JGI IMG/M metagenome (GOLD analysis project Ga0114959, IMG submission 87317) | Freshwater microbial communities from Lake Croche, Canada to study carbon cycling - C_130625_EF_MetaG | ecosystem: Environmental > Aquatic > Freshwater > Lake | place: Lake Croche, Canada... | reverse complement strand
TGCCTCCCGTAGGAGTCTGGGCCGTGTCTCAGTCCCAGTGTGGCCGGTCGCCCTCTCAGGCCGGCTACCCGTCGTCGCCTTGGTGAGCCATTACCTCACCAACTAGCTGATAGGCCGCGAAGTCATCTTCAACCGAAAAACTTTCCAGCCCCGATCATGCGATCAAGGCTCATATCCGGTATTAGCACCGGTTTCCCGGTGTTATCCCAGAGTTGAAGGCAGATTCTTCACGTGTTCCTCACCCGTTCGCCGCTAATCCATCCCCGAAGGGATCTCATCGCTCGACTTGCATGTGTTAAGCACGCCGCCAGCGTTCGTCCTGAGCCAGGATCAAACTCTCCATAGAAAGTTTTATCTGGCATACATGACATAAACAACTGTCGTTATTTTTTGTCTTTACCAAAGGAAATCAACGAGTATTAGCTTTTTTCAGTATAAATACTGAAGTTCTAATACTTCGATGAAGTATTAATTTAGAAGATGGTTACTAGAAATTTGCATGACTAGATAAGCCACCTTCTGGCATTGACTTATGGCACGCTGTTGAGTTCTCAAGGTACGGATGCGCACTGCGTCCAGGAATCTCTTCCTATTTTCAGGGCAGACTCGCAAATCTAGTGCATAGACGCTCACGCGGTCAAACCGCGTTAAGTCCAGCCTATTTCTGCGGGAATTTTAATGCTGTTCGGCCTAAATCGTCCGTTTCACAGCAAGGAGCGTAACTATAGGCAGTAGAACCGAGCAGGTCAAATCGGCTAAGCGCTATTTGCTGAGTTGTGGGACACATAGAAACGAGCGCAATAGATAAAATGAAACAGCCCCAAAACCGTTGATTTATAAGGGTTTTGAGGGCTTTTACAACAAAATTTTGGTCGAAGAAGGTATCGCTTTTGGGGTCGATTTTGGAGAGCTGGGGCTATCCGCAGAGCTAGTCGATGAGCTCGACAGCTGCCAAATCGCGCTTTCCTTTGCGTAAAACTGCATATTTCCCGCATAAAAAGTCAGATTCTGTTGGAGCGAAATCTTCAGTCCCGACCTTGGCGTTATTCAAATATGCCCCATTCTCTTTAACGATGCGACGAGCCGCAGACTTTGAATCAACAACACCAGTAGCTGCTAAAAGATCAACCCAAGTAGGAATTGGTTCACTACGTTTTATTGTCGTGCGCGGCAATTCAGAAAGTGCGGCAGTAAGTGTTGCTTCATCTAACTCTGAGAGTTCACCTTGTCCGAATAATGCACGAGCTGCAGATTCAACGCGATCGCAAATGTCTGCTGAATGAACAAGTGAAGTTAATTCGCGAGCAAGTTCGCGATGCGCAGTACGTGCCCCTGGATTTTCGTTGTGTGCATTCTCTAGTTCCAAAATTTCAGCGTGCGACTTGAATGAGAAAACCTTAATGAAATTGATTACATCTTTATCATCAGTGTTTAGCCAGTATTGGAAGAAGGCATAAGGCGAAGTCATCTCTGGATCAAGCCAAACACTGCCGCCAGCAGTCTTACCAAACTTGGTGCCATCAGCTTTAGTTAACAACGGAATAGTTAACGCGTGCGCACTTCCTTGTTCTACTTTACGAATCAAATCAAGGCCAGCAACAATGTTGCCCCACTGATCTGAACCGCCCATTTGCAACGTGCAATTGTGACGACGGAACAGTTCGAGGTAATCGTAAGCTTGCAAAACTGAATACGAAAATTCAGTATACGAAATACCACCGCCTTCTAAACGCGCAGAGACTGAATCTTTAGACAGCATTTGATTGACGCTGAAATGTTTTCCAATATCGCGCAGAAATTCAATGGCAGATAACGGTGAAGTCCAATCAAGATTGTTGGCCATAATCGCAGCATTTTTAGGTGCATTGAAATCTAAGTACTGCGAAAGTTGCGTTTTGATGCGTTCAACCCAGTTAGCCACAGTGTCTTCGGTGTTTAAGGTTCGCTCTTCATTCTTGCCACTTGGATCGCCGACTAATCCGGTAGCGCCACCAACTAAAGCAATTGGAGTATGGCCAGCTAATTGAAAACGACGCAAAACCAAAAGAACTACTAGGTTTCCGACATGCATGCTAGGAGCAGTTGGATCAAAACCAATATAGAGAGTCGTTGGCTTAGCCAATGCTTCGGCAAGCGCTGCCTCATCGGTGCTCTGGGCAAGCAATCCCCGCCAACGCAGATCTTCTAAAAGCTCTGATTTCATGCGCTCATCATGCCCGAAAAGGCTGCGGTACGGCTGCTAATTAACTTTGCGAATTGCGAATTCTTAACGGTCAATTCTTCAAGTTGTTTTGCGACTTCGGAAGGTGCTGTTCCACCTACGGTAGTTCGTGAAGAAAGCGCGCCAACCACCGTCAGAACTTCGCGGACTCCCCCAGTGAGGGCGGGATGAATGTCAATAAATTCCTGATCAGTTAACTCATGAAGTTCGCGATTAGTTTTTTCACATAACGCAACGCATGCACCAGCAGCTTCGTGTGCTTGTGAAAATGGAATATGTGCGCGAACCAAATAATCGGCAATCTCAGTTGACAGCGAAAACCCAGTCGGCGCAGCAGCTGCCATTTTGGCACGATCAAACTCGGTCGTTGCGATCATTCCAGAAACTGCGGGCAACAAAATCAACAACGTTTCAATGCTGTCAAAAAGTGGTTCTTTATCTTCTTGTAAGTCACGGTTATAAGCGAATGGCAAACCTTTCAGCATGGTCATTACGCCAGTTAAATTTCCAATCAAACGTCCAGCTTTGCCGCGAGCAAGTTCGGCGATATCTGGATTCTTTTTCTGCGGCATGATCGAAGAACCAGTTGAATAAGCATCAGCAACTTTGGCCCAACCGAATTCGGTTGTCGCCAATATGCACCACTCTTCGCCAATTCGAGACAAGTGAACACCTATGGTGGCCAAAATGTAGAGCGCCTCAGAAACAAAGTCGCGATCAGTAACACCATCAATGCTGTTACTAACAGAATCAGAGAAACCTAAATCAGTCGCAGTTACTTTTGGATTTAACGGTAACGATGAACCGGCAAGAGCACCAGAACCAAGCGGGCTAACCGAAGTGCGCTCCAACCAATCGTCTATACGACTTAAATCGCGCTGGAACGCATGGGCATGTTTGGCGATTTCATGGCCGAAAACAACTGGTTGCGCATGTTGTAGATGCGTGAAACCTGGAGCCGGAGCATCGGCATACTCGGATGCTTTAGCAACGATAACTTCACATAACAAATTCAATTGCTCGGCAACAGCCAACATGTGATCAATTGCGTAAAGTTTTAAATCAGTTGCAACTTGATCATTACGCGAACGCCCGGCTCGGATTGCTCCCCCGACTGCGCCGATCTTCTCAGTTAAGCCACGTTCTAAAGCGCTATGTACATCTTCATCAGATTCATTCGGCGCGAATTTCCCGCTAATAACTTCAAGTTGAAGCTCCTTCAGAGCGCTACGTAACTTTGAAACCGTATCGGTAGGAAGCAGACCAGAGCTTTCAAGAACTGCCAAATGCGCAAGGGACGAACGTAAGTCATAAGGGGCTAAACGCCAATCGAACTGAACGCTACGTGACAAAGCAAATAGGGCATCACTAGGGCCATCGGCAAATCTGCCACCCCACAAAGTCCCACCTGAATGTGTGGCTCCGGTGCTCATCACTTACCCCCGCTTTTCGAATTGGCTAATCCTAAGATCTTCTTAGCTAAAGCACTGCCGCCAGTTGCTGTGTCGGCCACCACGATGACGGTGTCATCTCCAGCTACAGTCCCAATAGCGCTAGCTAATTTTCCAGATTGGGAAAGTCCATCGATCGCACTTGCCAGCATTTGCGCGGCAGCAATTGGGGTACGAATAACAACCAAGTTTCCACTCGGAGTCGCGGTCAAAACTAACTCACTAGGAAATGAACTTTTAGTCGAGATTGGCTGCGCATCAGTTAAGGCGTAAACCATTTCGCCTTCGCTGTTTCTAACTCGGATAGCGCCAATATCTTCAAGGTCACGACTTGTAGTTCCTTGGGTAACAACAATGCCTTGTTTCTTAAGAGCCTTAATTAGATCGCCTTGAGATGCGATCTTGCCGGTTCCGATTAACTTTGAAACGAGAGCCTTACGAGCATTGGCGCTATTTGCGTTCATGCGTGCACCAACGTTCCACCTTTGCCGGCAAGAGCTAATAATAAATTCTCGGAACTGTTGCCATCGATAATTCTTACCGCAGCTGCTCCTGCTGTAATCGCGGCTAGACAAGCAGCAACTTTTGGTGCCATTCCACCTTGGAAATCATTCTTCATGGTTGCTAATTCGGTCGCTGAAATTTCAGAGATGACCGAAGCTGGATCTGGATAATTTCGATAAATTCCAGAAACATCTGTTAACACTATGAGTGACTCAGCCTTTAGGCCACCTGCGATTGCCGCTGCCGCTAGATCAGCATTAACGTTTAAACCATTGTCAGCCCCGATTTCATTAGCCAACGGTGAAATTACTGGCGTGAACTTCTCTTCTAACAACGACTCAATCAGCTCGGTATCAACTTGAGTTACCTCACCAACTAGACCAAGTTCAGCAGGAGATCCGTCCACAATCTTGGTCATTCGAATTCCTTGCAAAGTATTTCCGTCACGCCCTGAAATACCAGCTGCGTTGACACCAGCTTTACGCAAATTTGAAACAACTGAGGCGCAAACCTCTCCGGCTAGAACACTTTGTACGATTTCAAATATTTCCGGGGTAGTCACCCGAAAACCACCAATACTTTGACTTTGGATGCCAGCCGATAACAACGCAGCGTCAATTTGTGGTCCGCCACCATGGACAATCACTAATTCAATTCCTTGCTTAATTGCGGACGCAATCGTCTGTGCAAATGAGCCACTCGTATCTTTCATGGCGTGACCGCCATATTTAATGACGATCAAACGCCTAGGCCTAACGTCTCTATACCAGCATTTTCTGACAATCCACAAATCAAATTTGCGTTCTGAATTGCTTGACCGGCGGCGCCTTTGCCTAAATTATCAATGACCGCTGAAATTATAAGACGATTGGTATGAGCATCAACTGCCACTTGTAATTGAACATAGTTACTACCAATAACCGAACTCGTCTTGGGCATCTGTCCGATCGGTAAAACGTTCACAAATTCATCCGCCGCATATGCTTTGGTGTATAGCGCGTGCATTGTCTCGGTTGTAGCACTTGAAGTTAACTTCGCAGTAACTGTGCTGAGAATTCCGCGTGGCATCGGAGCCAAAATTGGCGTAAAAGAAATCTTTACATCGCTGCACGCAATATGCGTAAGCGCTTCTTCAACCTCGGGAGTGTGCTGGTGTGCTCCCCCGAATTTGTACGAAGACAGTGACCCCATTACTTCGCTACCTAGCAAGTTAACTTTTGCACTTCGACCCGCACCTGTCGTGCCCGAGGCGGCAACTACCACGATGTCACGGGTATCAACTAGACCAAGTGCCGGTGCGATTGCCAGTGATATTGAGGTTGCATAACAACCTGGGTTTGCCACCCGAGTCGATTTAGCAATGACTTCACGTTTGCCTGGCAGTTCTGGCAAGCCATAAGTCCAAGTTCCGGCATGGTTGCCGCCGTAGTACTGCGCCCACTTTTCACCGCTAGTAAGTCTGAAATCTGCTCCTAGATCAACAACCTTTAGCTCAGTATCTAGTTGCGCGATCAGCGCTGCCGATTCACCATGTGGCAGAGCAAGGAAAACTAGGTCGCAAGCATTAACTTTCGCTAAATCAAAGGCCTCAAACCGACGATCTCCCAGCTTGGCTAACTGTGGCGCGATTGACGTAATCAGTTCGCCCGCATTTGAATGCGCTGTAATCACAGTTGGTTCAAAATCTGGATGGTCTAACAGGAGTCTGAGCAGCTCAGTTCCGGCATAGCCGCTAGCGCCAATGATTGCAGTTTTCATAGGAATAATTATGCAGGTTTATGAATAATTATGCAAATTTAAGAACGAACTGTCGCCCCGTAAAGTTTTGCCGCATTAGCCACGGCTGCCTCGCGAGCTGCTGTGATTTCTTCGCCCTTAAGCGTGCGATCTGGGGCTCGGAATGAAAGCGTGAACGCAAGTGAAATCTTGCCATCGCCGATCTTGTCGTAGCGATCAAAGAGCACGATTGATTCAAGCAGGTCACCTGCCCCATCGACTAAAGCCTGCTGTAGTTGGGCTGCCGAAACAGAAGACTCAACAACTAAAGCAACATCTTGTACGGCAATAGGCATAGCGCCAATGACGGCGGCCCGCACAGTATTGCTAGCTGGTAGTGCATCCAAATTAATTACTAGTGCGCAAGAACGTGGTGGTAAGCCAAACTCAGAACAAACGCGGGGATGAAGTTCGCCGGCATGTGCCACGGCTTTGCCATCGACTAATAGTTCAGCACAACGCCCTGGATGCCAAGGCGCAAAATCTGATCGCTCAACGGTGTATTGCAATCCGCATAGATCCAAAACAGTCTGTGCTTCAGCAATCGCATCGGCCCACTCGTAGGATCGCGGTTTTGCTCGCCAATTATCTCCGGTGGTCTTGCCAATAAAAATCGCACCCAAATGAATAGGTTGAGGTGGCACGCTATCGAAGATTGCTTTAATTGTCGCCTCATCTGGCTTTTTCCCGAGTGGTGGAAATAAGCCATCGACTAACTTTGTAGTGTTACGGAAAATTGCGCCAATTTCAAAGAGCGCGAAATCGCGAGCACCGCGCGAAAGATTTCGTTGCGCTGCCGCAATTAATCCTGGAATCAAGTGTGTGCGCATAAGTGGAGTCTCTTCAGACATTGGATTAGCAATGCGGAATGTAGCGGCGCGCTCGCCGGTGTAGTTAAGCGTCTTCATCGTTGATTCAGCGACGAATGGGAAGTTCTGTACCTCAGTTAATCCGCGAGCAGCAAGCGCTGCTGCAATGGTTCGACGACGCTGTTGTACTGGTGTCAAGGCTTCCGCATAAGGACTGCGTGGCAGTACTGATGGAATTTGGTCATAGCCAACAATGCGAGCGACTTCTTCAACTAAATCTGCTGGGATTTGCAGATCGCTGCGCCATGAAGGTGGATCAACTTGCCAATTTATAATATCTACGTCGCAACCAACTGTGCGTAGCGCTTTCGCAATTGCATCAACAGAAAGCTCTGTACCCAATCGCTCGTTCATATATTTAGGATCAAGAGCAATTATCGCTGGATACTTGGGCTCACCCGATTTACCAGTGCCCAGGTAGGTCGCGCCACCAAGTGAAATCATTAACTCGGCAGCACGAGCTGAAGCTAATTCGGCCAACGAGGGATCAACGCCACGCTCTAAGCGACGCGATGCTTCGGTTGAAAGCTTGTGATGACGTGAATTCTTAGCGATTGCGATTGGGTCGAAACGAACTGCTTCAATCGCGATGGTGGTCGTACTTTCGGTAATTTCAGAATCAAGACCACCCATAGTGCCGGCGAGTGCAAGGACCTGCTTGCCATCACGCACCACGAGATCTGAGCTTGCTAGAGCGCGTTCTTGATTATCTAGCGTCTTGAATTTGGTCTTATCTACAGCGTAGGAAATTTCCAAGCCATCGACAATCTTGGCCCGATCGAATGCGTGCAGAGGCTGACCAAGTTCAATCATTACGTAGTTCGTAACATCTACTGCCAATGAGATCGAACGCATGCCAACTTTTTCAACTCGACGACTTAACCAAATCGGTGATGGGGCTTTAGGATTGAAATTATCTAGTGATCTCAAATAGCCAACCATTGCGCCATCGGATATCTTAATTGAAGTGCCTGTACCAGTTTCCGCAAACGTGAGCGACTTTGCATGCTCAACCGGATCAATAAAATTCAGATTCAGAGCACCTGCTATTTCTCGGGCTGCGCCACGAATACTTAAGGCGTAACCGCGATCGGGATTTACTGCAATGTCGAAAATTGTGTCATTAATTTGCAGCAGTTCAACGGCATCGTCGCCAATTTTGGTTGTGCTTTCAGCTAAAACGATAATCCCTGAATGATCATCACCTAGACCAAGTTCTTTAGCTGAACAAATCATGCCGTTGCTGGTTTTGCCATAAGTCTCTCGTGCGCTAATTGCGAAATTTCCAGGTAATACCGCACCTGGCAGGGCCGCAACTACTAAATCGTTTACGTTGAAATTACGGGCGCCACAGATTACGAATCGAGTCTGCCCCTCATTGCAATCCAGTTCAACATAGCGAATTGGCTTCTTATGTTCAGTTAACTCTTCGATAGCAATCACACGAGCGACAACCAGTGGACCTGATAAATCAGCTCCTTGCTTAATCACGTCTTCAACTTCAAAACCAACGCGTACCAAAGCATCAGCAATTACTTCATCAGTAATGCCAGATAGATCTACGAAGTCATTGACCCAAGAACGTGGAATTCGCATTAGAGGCCAACTCCAAACTGACGGGTAAAGCGCAAATCGCCTTCAACAATTTCGTGCAGATCGGTTATTCCATGACGCACCATGAGTGTGCGCTCAAGACCCATGCCGAATGCAAACCCACTAAATTCATTGGTATCAACACCGCATGTTTCGAGCACCTTTGGATTTACCATTCCACAGCCGCCCCACTCAATCCAACGACCATTGAAGAAAATATCCACCTCAGCACTTGGCTCGGTAAACGGGAAGAAAGATGGACGCAATCGAGTGGTTACATCCGGGCCAAACATGTGACGTGCGAAATTATCGAGCGTGCCCTTTAGATGAGCCATTGAAATTCCGCGGTCAACCACTAAACCTTCAACTTGGTGGAAAACCGGACTATGCGTTGCATCAAGTTCATCAGCACGGAAAGTGCGACCTGGTGAGATTATGTAAATAGGTGGTTTGCTAGTGAGCATTGTGCGAATTTGCAACGGTGAAGTTTGGGTGCGCAAAACTAATCCAGCACTGATCGGTTCTACGAAAAAAGTATCTTGCATGGTTCGAGCCGGATGATCGGCTGGAATATTTAGGGCATCGAAGTTAAGCCAACCGGATTCGAGTTCAGGGCCTTCGACTACTGAATAACCTTGCGCCAAAAAGAAATCGCTAATGTCATTCTTGATAATTGTAATTGGGTGCAATCCCCCAGCATGTGCGATCTTTGCTGGCATTGTTATGTCTACAACTTCTTCGAGCAAAATCTTCTGATCGCGAGCGATCTCTAGCCGTGCTGTGTCATCAGCTAGAGCAGTTGCAATCAATGCTTTTGCCTCGCCAATAATTTTTCCAACTGATGCTTTTTCTTCCGGTGATAACGAACCTAGCCCGCGACTAGCCAATGAGATTGGTGCTTTATCGCCAGTATGGGCTAAACGTGCCGATTTGAGTTCATCGAGATCGCCAGCTGCCGAAAATGCCGACTTGGCAGCGCTGACCCATTCGTTGATCTCCTGCGGATTCATAAGCGGAAGTCTACTTGGTCGACTTTACTTATCGTCGGCAATTTTTGCGGTTAACTCATACAAAACTATCGAAACGGCCGCTGAAAGATTAAGACTTTCGGCATTGCCAGCCATAGGTATAGCTAGCGCCTGTGTTGCTGCTGGAACTTTAAGATCAGCTAAACCACGGGCTTCATTCCCAAAAATCAAAAGTGTGTTTTCTTTAACCGAAAAATGGCGAATAGATTTCTTACCATCAGCTGACAAAGTCGCAAACTGTAGATTTGGAATAGTTGTTTGCAGCAGGTCAAGAGATATCCGCTCGAAAATTGGTAAGTGCCAAAGTGATCCGGCAGTTGAACGAATAACCTTAGGCGAATACATATCAACGCTACCTGGCGAGGTAATTACTGCCGTAGCTCCCAGTGCATCTGCGGAACGCAAAATTGTTCCGGCGTTTCCGGGATCTTGAATTTCATGCAGGTATAATAAAATTGATTTTCCGGTTAACTTCAAGGAATCGAGTGGCGGATTTGGAATTTTGCAGATAGCTAGAATTCCTTGGGGCGAGATAGTTTCACTCATCGCCTTCATGACCGCATCGGTTACATCTTCACATTTAAATTTTGCTAAATCGATCTGATCGCTTTCTAATCGCGTCCGGCCATTGGCAGTTAGATACAGAACATCTACTTGATCGATCGCTTTTGCCTTGATGGCTTCGCGCACAAACTGCGCACCTTCAGCGACATAACGCGCACTTTCGCGGCGTTCTTTGGCGCCCTTTGAACTGATAAGAGCCTTCACTCGCACGATATGTGGCGAGTGAAGGCTCTCGATCATTACTTCTAATTTCGATTAACGAATTAAAGTGCAGCTAAAGTCTTGCGAGCAACTTCAACTAGCGCCTTAAAAGTCGCTGGGTCATTAGTCGCTAGCTCTGAAAGTAAACGGCGATCAACCTCGACGCCAGCTTCTTTTAGACCTTGGATCAAACGGTTATAAGTAAGACCGTTTTCACGTGCTGCTGCATTGATGCGCTGGATCCAGAGTCGACGAAAGTCACCCTTCTTATCCTTGCGATCGTTGAAGGCGTAAACCATTGAGTGCGTAACTTGCTCTTTTGCCTTTGTGAAAAGACGTGAACGTTGTCCGCGGTAACCGCTGGCACGTTCTAGAGTTGTACGACGCTTCTTGGCTGCGTGGACTCCGCGCTTTACTCTCATTTAACGCTCCTTACTTCAAACCAAGCATGCGCTTGGCTGTTGTTGCAACGGTTGGCTTAGCTGCGGACTCTGTGCTCAAACGTCGAGTAAGACGTGAGGACTTGCGCTCGAGTAAGTGGCGCTTTCCGGCGCGCTCGTGCATAACTTTTCCGGAACCAGTAATGCGGAATGTCTTCTTCGCACCACTGTGTGTTTTCATCTTTGGCATCTTAGGTCTCCCGTTGCTAGTTCTTATTCGGTCTCAGCAGCAGCTGCTGCGGCATCGGCTTTTGCTTTACGCGCTGCCTTTGCTTCGGCTACTGCTTCAGTCTTGCGCTTAGTTGGACCAAGCACCATTGTCATATTTCGTCCCTCTTGTTTAGGGGCGAATTCAACGAAAGCAATTTCTGCGACATCTTCGGCAAGACGTTGCAAGATCTTGTAACCGAGTTCAGGACGCGTTTGTTCGCGACCACGAAATTGCATTGTCACTTTGACCTTGTCGCCACCTTTTAAGAACTTCTCGATGTGATTCCGTTTGGTCTCATAATCGTGAGTCTCAATCTTTGGTCGCATACGTACTTCCTTCACCACGATGTGGGTCTGGTTTTGACGTGCTTCCCGTGCTTTCTGCGCGATCTCGTATTTGTACTTTCCGAAATCCATGATCTTGCAGACAGGTGGATTAGCTTCTGGTGCGATCTCAACTAAGTCGAGACCAACTTCATCAGCCATCTGTAGCGCAACTTCGATATCTACTACGCCAACTTGTTCACCGGTGTAACCGATTAAACGAATTTGGGGTGTACGAATTCGATCGTTGATACGTGGGTCAGTTGTGATTTTTGCTCCTTCTATTTCGGTTTGCTTCTGGTTTGCTGGTACTTCGCGCTCAGTAACCGCGCCATGCAAAATAAGCAACCGCCAAGGAGCTCAAGTTCAGCTGAAATAACTTCAGCTAAGTTGAACTTCGACATACCGCAGAACCCTTAGGTTCTTAGGTGGGAGCGGTAACTCCTCTTGCAGTAGCGAACTACTGGTCTGAGGCAAAGGGTACTAGAGGGTTGGACAAAGGCGAAATTGAGCCTAGTTCAGTGCTTATAAGCCCTGCCTAGCCCATAGCGTGGACGCCACCGTCGACGTGAATGATCTCGCCGGTGGTTTTTGGAAACCAATCAGATAAAAGCGCAACCGCTGCCTGTGCAGCTGGCACGGGGTCAGTTACATCCCAAGCCAACGGTGAACGCGAATTCCAAACTTCTTCGAAATCTGAAAATCCTGGAATCGCTTTAGCCGCCATAGTTTTGATGGGACCGGCAGCAACTAAATTAACTCGAATATTTTCAGCCCCGAGATCACGAGCTAAATAGCGTGAAGTGGATTCAAGCGCTGCTTTCGCAACACCCATCCAGTCATATTTTGGCCACGCAACAGTTGCATCAAAATCAAGGCCCACGATTGATGCGCCACCGTTAAATAGTGGTCTAGTTGACATCGCTAATGATTTGAATGAGTAAGCCGAAACTTGCATTGCAGTTGCGACATCAGCCCATTCGGTATTTAAGAAGTTACCGCCCAATGCTGCCTCTGGTGCAAAACCAATTGAGTGCACTACCCCATCGAGTCCATCGACATGTTCACGAACTCGAGATTCCAGCGCCGCTAAATCGGCGTCACTCGTTACATCAAGTTCGATAACTGGTGCCGGTTGCGGTAGTCGACCCGCAATACGTGTTGTCAATGACATGACTCGACCATATGAAGAGAGAATTACAGTGGCGCCTTCTTCTTGCGCTAAACGCGCGATATGAAAAGCAATCGAGGCATCAGTTAATACCCCTGTTACTAATATTTTCTTGCCGGCCAAAATTCCCATTGTTAGTGACCCATTCCTAATCCGCCATCAACTGGTATTACTGCGCCAGTTATATAGCTAGCTTGTGGTGATGCTAAGAAAGTTACGACATTGGCTATTTCCTCGGCCGAACAAAAACGTTGCAACGGGACTGATTTAGCGATTTCATCACGACGTTTCTCGTCAAGCGTCGCTGTCATATCAGTTTCAACGAAACCAGGAGCTACCACATTTGAAGTGATACCACGGCTACCAAGTTCGCGAGCAAAAGATCGTGCCATGCCAACTAACCCCGCTTTGCTAGCTGAGTAATTGACTTGCCCAGCCGAACCAGAAAGCCCGACTACTGAACCAACAAAAATAAGACGCCCGCGTTTTAGTTTCAATAAACCCTTTGTAGCCCGACGTGCTGTGCGAAACGCGCCTGTTAAATTGGCATCAATAACATCTGCAAAATCTTCATCACTCATACGCATCGATAGCGTGTCTTTGGTGATGCCAGCATTACAAACCACAATTTCAGGCGAGCCCCATTTTTCCTCAATCAGTGCAAAGCCGGCATCAACACTTTCAGTCGAGGTGACATCCATTTGAACCGATTCGAATTCGGCAGGGGCCGGACCGGTCCGGTAAGTAACGATCACGGTATAGCCCGCAGTCGTCAGGGATTTAGCGATTGCCGAACCTATGCCGCGATTGCCGCCAGTTATCAATGCGATTGCGCTCATAGTCGGCAAGGTTACTCGTTACTTCTGCGTAAACCTACGAACACATCTACTCTAAGGACATGGCTGAAGAGATATATGACGTAACCAACGCCCAACCAGGTTTAAGTGGTGATCAAGGCGCTCGTCAAAAAAGATATTTCATCTCAATGATGGTCCGCACCGTATGTTTCATCCTCACCGTGGTCACGCCAAGTCCGATTCGTTGGTTCTTTCTAGCCGGCGCAATTGGTTTGCCTTATATCGCAGTAGTTATCGCAAATGCAGGGCGCGAAACAATGGCACCTGGCACAGCTGTGATTAAAGAGAAGCGCCGCTCGATTTCTTAAGCTCCCACTACTAATAGAATCTGGTCATGCGCGCACGCGAAAAATTTTCATTTCTTAAGTCACTAATGGCGCTTGCACTTATCTGCCTCTGTTTAATTGCTGCGCAATGGCAATATCACCGAGGCGTCGATCGACATCATCGGAATTCGTTAATCGAAGCGAACATTTCAGCTTCGCAATTGACTTTAGATTCAGCAACTAAAAATCTGACTGAAAATGAGTGGCGAAGCGTCAGAACTTCAGGCACGTTTGACGCGACCGAAACAATTTTGGTTCGCAATAGATATTTCGAAGGAAAGTACGGTTTCGAATATCTGACCCTGTTCAATACTGTTTCTGGTCAGAAAATTTGGGTAGATCGAGGTTGGCTGATTGCGGGAAAAGATGCCCTGACTGCGCCACTAGTTCCAACAACGCCAACAGGCATGGTCGAAGTAGTTGGGCGATTAAGACTTGATAGCTCTTTACCTATTGGTTCATTTTTCGCGTTACCTAAATCAGGAAACGGTCTAATCAGTAAATGGAACGCACAGAAGGAAGTAACCACCGAAAGTTTTTATCTTGACCTGTTGAGCGGCTCAACTGAGGAATTGACTCCAAATGTTTCGGCACAACTACCTGAACTAAGCGATGGTCCCCATATGGCATATGCCCTGCAATGGGTCTTCTTTGCCGGTTTAGTTGGCTACGGTCGGATCTTGATCCGTAGATCCAGATAGATCTTGGCGATTATAAAGTTCGGCATACAAACCATTTTTGACCACTAGTTCGTCGTGCGTTCCGCGTTCAACAATGACACCTTTTTCGAGAACCAGGATCTGATCTGCATCACGCACTGTGCTTAAACGGTGAGCGATTACCAAACTAGTTCGACCCTTGAGCGCAGCACTAAGCGCTTGGTGAACCAGAGCTTCGTTCTCCGAATCTAAGTGCGCTGTTGCCTCATCAAGAATTACTACTTGGGGGGATTTCAAAAGCAACCGAGCAATTGCCAAACGCTGCTTTTCACCACCCGATAAACGATGTCCACGTTCTCCCACCATTGTGTCAAAGCCGTTTGGTAGCGAAATAACCAAATTCCAAATCTGTGCTGCTTCACAAGCAGCCTGCATTTCTGCATCAGTTGCACCTGGCTTTGCGTAACGCAAATTTTCGCCAATCGTGTCATGGAACAAGTGTGCATCCTGCATTACAACACCAATATTTTCGCGCAATGATTTCATGGTCAGGTCCCGAATGTCGGTGCCACCAACCTCAATTGACCCTTCAGTTACATCATAAAGTCGTGGCACTAAAGCGCTAATGGTCGTCTTGCCAGCTCCAGATGGACCAACTAGCGCAGTCATAGTTCCTGGTTTTGCGATAAACGTTAAGTTATCTAGGACTAGTCCACTTTCGACAGTTTCCGGCTTAGAAACGGACTCCAGCGAAGATAAAGAAATCTCTTCGGCTTTTGGATACGCAAATGAAACTGCTTTGAATTCAACTGCGAAGTCTTTCCCAGTTAAGTCTTTCGCATTTGGGCGATCTTGCACCATTGGCGCTAAATCCAGAACTTCAAAGATTCGCTCGAAAGAAACCAACGCGGTCATGACATCAATGCGCACATTTGATAAAGCCGTTAATGGACCATAAAGACGTGCCAATAGCGCAGTGATTGCTAACAAGGTTCCAACGGTTACCGTGCCATTAATTGCCAAATGTCCGCCGATGCCATAAGCAATTGCGGTTGCTACAGCTGCAACACTTGTCAGAGCAATAAAGAAAATTCGGTTAAGCAGCGCGATCTCAATACCAATATCAGCAACTTTACGAGCACGCGTATGGAAGTAATTTTTCTCGTCGTTCTGTCGGCCATACAGAGACACCAACATGGCGCCTGAGACATTAAAACGTTCAGTCATCGTAGAAGACATTTCGGCATTCAAATTAAAGGATTGCCGGGTCAGAGATTGCAGCTTCTTGCCGACCCATTTAGTGGGAAGCAGAAATAGTGGCAACAGCAAGAGCGAAACAATGGTTATTTGCCAAGAGAGAACTAACATCGTTCCGACAACCAGGATCAAACTGACTGAGTTGCTTACGACACCAGAGAGAGTCGCAGTGAATGCTTGCTGAGCTCCGATCACATCAGAATTAATTCGAGAGATCAAGGCACCAGTCTGAGTGCGAGTGAAAAAAGCCACAGATTGTTTCTGTATGTGTTCAAATACTTGAGAGCGCAAATCATAAATTAGACCTTCACCAATTCGCGCCGAGAACCATCGGCCGACAATGCTAATTAAGGAATCGAAAATAGCGATGAAAGCTACCGCTAAGGCCAACTTGGTAACTAGAGCGCCATCTTTCGGAATTACCCCTTTATCAATTAATTGGCGCAACAAAAGGGGTGACGTAATAATGAGTAGTGCTTCAATAACAACAGTGATTAAGAAAACTGTTATGTGAGTTTTGTATGGCTTAGCAAAGGATGCGATTCGCTTTACGGTTCCTGGCTTTAACTTCTGATGCTTAACTGAAGGATCTGCGGTCATTGACCGAAAGGTCATCCAAACCGCGTGGTTAGACATTTATCAAACCGTAAAGCCGAGAGCGCGCAGCTGATCTCTTCCGTCGTCAGAAATCTTATCTGGACCCCAAGGTGGCATCCACACCCAATTTATTTTTACATCACTAGTAAGCGGAGCAAGTGCTTGACGGGTCTGATCTTCAATCACATCTTGAAGTGGGCAAGCTGCGGAAGTTAAAGTCATATTCAAAATCGCGATGTTGTTTTCATCGACCATTACATCGTAAATTAAACCTAGATCGACCACATTGATGCCAAGCTCGGGATCAACTACATCCTTCATTGCCTCGGTTACATCATCAATCGCTGCTGTCATGGCATATCCCCTGTTTTTCTTTATTGAACTAGTTGGAAGTCTATCTATAACTTGGCTTGAGCTTGCACAACTGCGTCTTTGTAGGCCATCCAGCCCAGAAGTGCGCACTTAATTCGAGCCGGAAACTTTGAAACGCCAGCCATAGCAACGGCATCTTCGAGGATCGCATCATCGCCCACCATGGTGCCCTTGCTCTGCATTAATTCAGTAAAGTTATTTAGAACAAGATCTGCTTCAGAAACACTTTTACCTAACAACAAATCACTCAAAATCGAAACACTTGCCTGCGAGATTGAACAACCAACGCCGTCCCAAGTAATCGCAGTGACTTTATCTTGATCGAGAGTCACGTTAAGTGTGATCTCATCGCCACAACTTGGATTTACATGGTGCACCTGAGCGTCGTAAGTTGTGGCCAAACCTTTGTGTTGCGGACGTTTATAGTGATCAAGGATGACTTCTTGATAGAGGCTATCTAATTGCATTACTTATCACCGAAATACTTTTGAGCGCCGAGAATTCCTACGATAAGCGCATCTACATCGGCTTCATCGTTATAAAGATAGAGGGATGCTCTCGTGGTTGCCTGCACGCCAAGTTTGCGAGTTAGTGGCCAAGCGCAGTGATGACCAGTTCGCACAGCGACGCCTTGTGAATCTAGAAATTGACCTAAGTCATGCGGATGAATCTCACCAAGCGTAAAAGATGCCACTGGCCCACGATCGTGCATTTCAAGTGGACCAACAAGTTTAAGATCAGGAATTTCTTGTAGGCGCTTGAGTAAGTAGGCACCTAACTCTTGCTCGTGTTTGTAGATATTAGCCATGCCGATTTGCATTAAGTAATCAAGGGCGGCAGCCAATCCAACTGCTTGTGCCATGTTCGGCACACCGGCTTCATGACGTCGAGGCGAAGGCGCCCACGTTGCATCAGTCATAGTCACAGACTCGATCATTGATCCACCAAATAGAAATGGTGGCAAATCTTTCAGTAGTTCTGCACGTCCCCAAAGAACGCCAACTCCAGTTGGGCCGATGGCTTTATGTCCGGAAAAAGTTAAGAAATCAACATCTAGTTCTTGCACATTAACCGGCATATGCGGTGCAGATTGGCAGGCATCGAGAACGACAACCGCGCCTACTTCGTGAGCGCGAGCAACTATTGCAGCAAGTGGATTGACTGTGCCAAGAACATTTGACTGGTGAGTTAATGCTACAACTTTTGTATTCGGGGTAACAATTTCGGATAAATTTTCGAGATCCAGGCGGCCATCAGGTGTTACTTCAAACCACTTTAGTTCAGCGCCACTGCGCTTAGCTAATTGTTGCCACGGAATTAGATTTGCATGGTGTTCCATTTCAGTCACCACGATGCGATCTGCGGATGTCACATTAAAACGATTTTGACCGCTGCCGTTACTAAATGCATAAGCAAGCAGGTTCAGACTCTCGGTAGCACCTTTAGTAAAGATAATCTCGTCAACTTGGGCTTCCAAGAATTTTGCAACAGTCGCGCGAGCACCTTCATAAGCATCGGTTGCTTCTTCAGCCAGCTGATGCGCACCGCGATGAACAGCTGCGTTGTGCATGCGATAAAAATTACTTTCCGCCTCAATCACCGAATTTGGTTTTTGACTCGTGGCACCAGAATCTAAATAGACCAGCCTTTTACCATCACGAATAGTGCGCTCAAAGATCGGAAAATCTCGGCGCACTACACGAGGGTCAAAGGCCATGTTTCTACTTGCTTACATACTCGGCATAGCCATTTGCTTCGAGCTTTTCAGCTAGCTCTGGTCCGCCTTCTTCAACAATGCGACCATCAGCAAAAACATGCACGAAGTCTGGCTTGATGTAGCGCAAAATGCGGGTGTAGTGAGTAATCAGCAATACACCTAGATCGTTATCAGCTTTAGCGCGAACGACACCTTCGGAAACAATGCGAAGTGCATCAACATCTAGTCCTGAATCTGTTTCATCGAGGATTGCGATTTTTGGCTTTAGCAGTTCTAACTGCATGATCTCGTGACGCTTCTTTTCGCCACCAGAGAAACCCTCATTTACATTACGTTCAGCAAACGATGGATCCATGCTGAGCGCTGCCATTGCTGACTTAACTTCGCCAACCCAAGTACGCAACTTAGGCGCTTCACCACGAAGCGCGGTTGCTGCAGTACGAAGGAAGTTAGAAACTGAAACACCTGGAACTTCAACTGGATACTGCATCGCTAGGAATAAACCAGCACGAGCTCGCTCGTCGACTGTCATATCAAGTAAGTCAACGCCATCAAGAGTTACGGTGCCGCCAGTAATCTGATACTTAGGGTGGCCAGCAATTGAGTAAGCCAAAGTAGATTTTCCAGAACCGTTTGGCCCCATGATTGCATGCGTTTCACCGCTCTTGATGGTTAGGTCTACACCTTTCAAGATTTCAACTGGGCCATTTTCGGTATCAACTGAAACCTTTAGGCCGCGAATTTCTAGTGTGCTCATAACAATCCTCTACTTAACTTCAATGGTTACGGAATCTCCGTCAACCACTACTGCATAAACATCAACTGGTGCTACTGCCGGAAGAGTCAAAGCAATTCCGGTACGTAAATCAAATTCTGCGCCATGTAACCAACATTCAATTTTGAAGCCAGTGACATCGCCTTCGGAAAGTGAAGCATCTGAATGGCTACAAGTGTCACCGACAGCAAATACTTCGGAACCAACGCGGGCTACACAGATTGATTTGCCATCTTTCTCGAGGCGAACTGGCTTACCTTCAACTAGCGTTGCAAGACTTAAATCACTCATTGGGCACCAGCTTTTTCAAGTTCCTGATCAATGCGATCCATTAAGCGATCTTGAATCTCTGAATTACCGATTTCAGAGATGATTTCATTGAAGAAACCGCGAACAACCAAGCGACGAGCATCTTCGACTGCAATGCCACGTGACATCAAGTAAAACAACTGTTCGTCATCAAAACGACCAGTAGTACTTGCGTGTCCAGCACCTACGATTTCGCCAGTTTCAATTTCTAAGTTAGGAACTGAATCTGCGCGAGCGCCATCGCTCAGTAACAAGTTACGGTTCAATTCATAGGTATCAGTGCCTTCGGCAGCTGCTCGAATAAATACATCGCCAATCCAAACGGTGTGTGCATCTTGACCAGCAAGTGCACCTTTGTAATTGACTCGGGACTTTGCATTTGGAACTAAGTGATCTACGAACATGCGATGCTCGAAGAATTGACCAGCAGTCGCAAAATAGACACCAAGTAGTTCAACAGAAGCGCCTTGGCCCTTGAATTCAACAGTTGGAAGTAACCGAACTACATCTCCCCCGACCGTGACAATGATTGACTTGAATGTGGCATCTCTATCAACGATGGCATGCTGACGTCCGGCATGGATTGTCTTTGAATCCCATTCCTGCAGAGAGACAACAGTTAAGTTCGAACCTGGTTCGCAAATGATCTCAATATCTTCGGCCAGTAGATGATCACCAGAATTTTCTATAATTACAGTTGCTTTGGCGTTCGCTCCAATGCGCAGCTGAACTCGAGAAAGTTCGGCATCGGCTAATCCACCCACAAGACGATAAAGCGAGATTGGTTCAGCTAGTTCCGTATTAGCAGAAATCTTTAACACGCTAACTTCAATTGCGGCTTCATGAATACGACCGACAATTACATCGTCAGTAACTGATTCAGCAGAAACTAATTCGCGACCGATCCGCTCAAAAGTCACACCAGCAGGAGTGCTGCCAGATAGTGTCAAAGTGTTGCGAGAAGCTAATTTGAATGAGCCATCATGCAAGCCACCAAGACGTTTGAGCGGAGTAAACCGCCAAGCTTCTTCGCGCCCAGTAGGTGTTAAATAGTTTGTAGTAAGAGTCGACATAATTTAATTAACCAACCGCACCTTCCATTTGGAGTTCGATTAAGCGGTTTAGCTCAAGTGCGTACTCCATTGGCAGTTCGCGGGCGATTGGCTCGATAAATCCACGTACGATCATCGCCATAGCTTCATCTTCAGTTAAGCCACGTGACATTAGATAGAAAAGTTGATCGTCGCTAACTTTAGAAACTGTTGCTTCGTGACCCATTGATACATCGTCTTCGCGAATATCAACATAAGGATACGTATCAGAGCGAGAAATAGTGTCAACCAAAAGTGCATCACATTTAACCGTGCTCTTTGAGTGATGTGCACCTTCTTGTACCTGTACTAAGCCGCGGTATGAAGTACGACCGCCACCACGTGCTACCGATTTTGAAATAACTGATGAAGATGTGTATGGAGCTGCGTGAACCATCTTGGCACCAGAATCTTGATGTTGACCTTCGCCAGCAAATGCTAATGAAAGTGTCTCGCCCTTTGCATGTGGTCCCATCAAGAAAATTGCTGGGTACTTCATGGTTACCTTTGAACCGATGTTGCCATCGACCCATTCCATAGTTGCACCTTCAGCACAGGTAGCGCGCTTTGTTACTAAGTTATAAACGTTGTTAGACCAGTTTTGAATTGTGGTGTAACGAACGCGAGCACCCTTTTTAACAATGATCTCAACTACTGCGGAGTGCAGAGAATCTGATTTATAAATTGGGGCTGTGCAGCCTTCAACATAATGTATATATGAATCTTCATCAGCAATGATCAATGTGCGTTCGAACTGGCCCATATTTTCAGTGTTGATACGGAAATACGCCTGTAATGGAATATCTACATGAACGCCCTTAGGAACATAGATAAAAGAGCCACCTGACCATACTGATGTATTTAGGGCAGCAAACTTATTGTCACCAACTGGAATAACGGTACCGAAGTACTCTTTGAAAAGCTCAGGGTGCTCTTTTAGAGCAGTATCAGTATCAAGGAAAATAACTCCTTGTGCTGCTAAATCTTCACGAATTGAGTGATAAACAACTTCGGATTCGTATTGCGCTGCGACGCCTGAAACCAAACGTTGCTTCTCGGCCTCTGGAATACCTAAACGATCATAAGTATTTTTAATTTCTTCAGGTAGATCTTCCCAAGTCGCTGCTTGCTTTTCGGTTGAGCGCACGAAGTACTTAATGGTGTCGAAGAAAATACCGCTTAAGTCCGAACCCCAATTTGGCATCGGCTTCTTTTCGAAGAGAGTTAAACCTTTTAGGCGTAGGTCAAGCATCCACTGTGGCTCGGATTTCTTTGCAGAGATATCGCGAACTACTTCCTCGTTAATGCCGCGCTTTGAATTTGCGCCTGCATCGTTCTTATCAGACCAGCCGAATTCATAGTTGCCGAGTCCGTCGAGTTCTGGATGTGCGATTGTCATTAGTTGCCTCTCCGAGCACTAGTTTTGTTTACTGCATTCTTAGTAATTGCGTTGGGAATATATGTTGTACAAACACCGTCGCCATGTGCGATCGTTGCTAAACGTTGAACGTGAGTACCCAGTAGCGCCGAAAAGGCAGCTGTTTCAGCTTCACAAAGTTCCGGAAATTCAGCGGCCACGTGAGCAATCGGACAGTGATGCTGGCAAATTTCTTCGCCCATTTTTCGTTCAATAACGGTTGCGGCATAGCCTTGCTCAGTTAAGAAACTTGCTAAGCCTTCAGTCTTATTCGAAACTTTCTTAAGCGCTTCAATACCTTTGCGTTCAATATCATCGGCACGAGTCTTAGCAAAAGCCTTAACTAAATGTGCGCCAGATTGTGCTGACATAAATTTAAGAGCCGCGACCGCCAAGTCATCGTAGGAATGTTCAAATTTTTCACGGCCCTGATCGGTCATGACAAAAACTTTGGAAGGCCGGCCCCGTCCACGAGAAAGACCAATATGCGGTTCGCGCGCTTCTAGAATTCCATCGGCGATTAAATTATCGAGGTGGCGACGGATGCCGGCAGGTGTCAGGGCTAACCGCTCGCCCAGGGCGACGGCAGTAGATGGGCCATTTTCCAGAATTGAGCGTGCTATTGCGTCACGAGTACGTAAATCATCACCGGCTGGTGGCGCACTCATAATCTGGCTTTTCACAACAGTAATGTATCGTAAATCGAGGGTTTCCTCTCATTGAGCCTTGAGTGATGGGCGCCTCAGGCTTGCCCGCTACCCGCTGCCATAGGGTTGCCTCATGCCGATTCTTTACCTACTGCTCTTTCTGCAGGCTGGTTTGATCGTTACTGGCGGCGCCGTTCGCCTCACTGGATCTGGCCTGGGCTGTCCGACTTGGCCCGAGTGCACCGGCAATTCTTATCTTCCGATCGCTGGTCAAGCTGAGGGCACGTTGCGCTCTTGGATTGAATTTGGCAATCGCTTGCTTACTTTTCTTCTTTTCTTTGCCGCAATTGCTGCGATTGTTTACGCTTTTCGTAAAGCTCGCAAAGATTTACTTTGGCGAGCAGCACTACAACTCCTTGGCATTCTTGGTCAAGGAGTTTTGGGTGGCATCACGGTTCTAACTAAATTAAATCCGCTTGCTGTTGCCAGCCATTTTATTCTCTCGATATTTCTTATCGCCGGAGCTGCATCAATGGTCGAGCGAGGTCGCAATCCCTTAATTTCTTTACAACCAACCGAAATTAAGTTGCGAGTTTTAGCTACTGCACAAGTAGTTCTCACTTTTGTGGTAATCCTGCTTGGAACCTTAGTAACTGGCAGTGGCCCACATGCCGGCGATTGGCAAGCACCGCGCCTGCATATTGATAGTCGCGCGATTTCTTGGCTGCATGCTGATGCTGTTATTGCACTTTTAGGTTTATCACTTGCACTCTTTGTGCTTCCAAATTTGCCACCAATTACAAAAAAGCGAATAAAGTATTTTTTCATCGCCTCCTTGGCGCAAGGCTTGATTGGTTATGTGCAGTACATGCAAGGGCTTCCTGAGTTATTGGTAGCCGCACATTTGGTTGGCTCAACTTTAGTTTGGATTACTACTTGGCGGGTTTGGTTATCGATTACAACAGCGGAAAGAAAGTAGGAGCAAAGTATGAGCCAGATGACCGGTTGGACTGAATTAGATGATCAGGCCGTAACTTATGCCCGCGCCCTGGCTATGGATGCAGTACAGAAGGTGGGCAACGGCCACCCTGGTACCGCCATGGCACTTGCACCAGTTGCCTATAACTTATTTCAACGTCATTTAGTTCATGATCCAGCAGATCCAAATTGGATTGGGCGCGATCGATTTATTCTCTCTTGTGGCCACTCGTCGATAACTCTTTACACTCAACTTTTCTATAGTGGTTATGGATTAGAGATGGCTGATTTGCAGTCATTTCGTACTTGGAACTCATTAACTCCAGGCCATCCGGAATACGGTCACACTGCTGGTGTTGAAATGACAACTGGTCCATTAGGTCAAGGCGTTGCAACAGCAGTTGGTATGGCAATGGCAGCTCGCTATGAACGTGGTCTATTTGATCCAACAACCTCAGTTGGTAAATCTTTATTCGATCACACCATTTGGGTCATCTGTTCAGATGGTGATTTAGAGGAAGGCGTAAGCGCGGAAGCTTCATCGCTAGCTGGAACTCAAGAACTTGGTAACTTAGTAATTATTTATGATGATAATCGAATTTCAATTGAGGGCGATACGCATAACGCATTTACTGAAGATGTTTCTGCCCGCTACCGCGCCTATGGTTGGCAAGTAATTGAAGTTCCTGCTGCTGCAGATGGTCGAATTGATTTACCGGCAGTTGATGCTGCAATGATCAACGCAAAAGCGGATCTAACTAAACCTTCATTAATTCGCATGCACTCGATCATTGCATGGCCAGCACCTAAAGCAAAAGGTACTGCTGGATCGCATGGTTCTGCACTTGGTGCAGAAGAAATAGCCGAAACCAAAAAAATTCTAGGTTTAAATCCAGATGAACATTTTGCACTTCCTGCTGATGTATTCGCTCATGTCCGCAAAGTTAAAGAGCGCGGAGCGCAAGTGCGCAAAGATTGGGATTCACGTCTTGCTATTTGGCAGGCTGGTAACCCAACTGAAGCGGCTTTGTTAAAGCGGTTGCAGAGTAAAGAGCTTGCAGCTGGTTGGGATTCAGAACTTCCAGTATTCGAAGCTGGGGCACAATTAGCAACGCGCGCCGCATCAGGAAAAGCGATTAACGCACTTGCCAAACAACTGCCCGAACTTTGGGGTGGCTCAGCTGATTTAGCTGGCAGCAATAACACCGACATCGATGGCGGCGGTTCCTTCTTGCCGGCTAGTAGCGCAATTAAGAACGCTAATCCTTACGGACGTATCGTTCACTTTGGAATTCGCGAGCATGCCATGGGCTCCATTCTCAATGGCGCCGCGCTTCATGGTTTAACTCGTTCCTTCGGCGGAACTTTCTTAGTATTTAGCGACTACATGCGCCCTGCTGTTCGCTTAGCAGCACTAATGGATATTCCAAGTACCTTCGTTTGGACTCACGATTCAATCGGCGTTGGCGAAGATGGTCCAACACATCAACCAATCGAACATTTCGCAGCTCTTCGAGCAATTCCAAATCTTTCGGTAATTCGTCCGGGCGATGCCAATGAAGTTAGCGTGGCATGGCGCGAGATCATTTCCCGCCGCTCCCCTGCCGCAATTATCTTGTCCCGCCAAAATCTGCCGGTAATTGATCGCACAACTCATGGTTCTGCCAATGAAGTTGCCAAAGGTGCCTATGTACTAAAGGCTGCAAGCGGGAAAGCAAAAGTAACTTTGGTTGCGACAGGTTCAGAAGTTTCATTAGCGCTAGATGTGGCAGCTGCCCTAGAAGCTAAATCAATTTCAACTGCAGTTGTCAGCGCGCCTTGTCTTGAATGGTTTGACGCGCAACCAGCTGGTTATCGTGCAGCAGTTCTACCTAATGATTCACTGAAGGTAAGTATTGAAGCTGGTATTTCACAAGGTTGGCACCGCTACGTCGGCAGTAATGGTTTAACCATCTCGCTTGAGCACTATGGTGCATCAGCATCAGCACCTGTGCTGTTCAAGGAATTTGGTTTTAGCGTTGAAGCTATTGTTCCGCAGATTGAGGCAGCGCTCTAATGCAAATTTCAGATCTTGCTAAAGCGGGTTGCTCAGTCTGGTTAGACGATCTCTCGCGAGCCAAACTGACCGGCACTGATCCCCATTCACTTCCACCTCGCATTAAGAATTCCGGGGTAGTTGGCGTAACTACTAATCCAGCTATTTTCAAAGCTGCGATCTCAGATGCTTCCGAGTATTCAGCAGACATTGCTGCCCTGAAAGGTAAATCAGTCGAAGAAGTGATCACCAAGCTAACAACAGATGATGTGAGACAAGCTTGTGATCTGTTTTCTGACATCTATCGCTCTAGTAACGGCATAGATGGCCGAGTAAGTATTGAAGTAGATCCCCGCTCAGCACATGACACCGCGGCCACAGTCAAAGAAGGTAAATCGCTCTGGCAAATAATTGATCGTCCGAATGTACTGATTAAAGTTCCAGCAACATTGGCTGGATTGCCTGCCATAACTGAGTTGATTGGCGCCGGTATTAGCGTAAATGTCACATTGATATTTTCAATTGAACGTTACGTGCAAGTCATTGGGGCTTATATTGCAGGTATCGCACTTGCCACCAAAAACGGACATGACTTACCTCAAATTCATAGCGTTGCTTCATTTTTTATTAGTCGTTTGGACACTGCGATTGATCCAATCTTGAAAGCCAATGGTGGAGTTATGGCGAACTCCTTGCTAGGAAAAGCCGCTATTGCTAATGCCCACTTGGCATATGAACAATTTGAAAAAGAGTTTGCGGCTAACCGTTGGCAAGCACTAGCTGCTAAAGGGGCAAACGCGCAGAGACCACTGTGGGCATCAACTGGCGTAAAAGATCCTGCTTACGAAGACACTCGATATGTACTGGAATTAGTTGCACCAAATACAGTTAACACCATGCCACAGAGCACGCTAGATGCAGTGATTGATCATGGTCTTTTCAAAGGTAACACCATCGCCGGTAAATATGATCAAGCTCGCACAGTTTTTAGTCAGCTTGCGGACTTAGGAATTTCCATCGATAAAGTCACTGCCGACTTAGAATCAGATGGAGTAAAGAAATTTGCTGATGCCTGGAACGAACTCTTGGCCAGTGTTAAAGGAGCAATGGGTTAGTGTTAAAAATATCTGGTCAAAAGTTAGGCACCATCGATCGCAACAGTGCTTTATATAAAAAAATCGCAGCTGTAAATCCTAAGTTAGCTGCTAAAGATTCATCTATTTGGGGCGCCGCAGCTGAGGCTGAAGCAAGTGTTCGTTTGAATTGGATTGATGCACCAGAGAGTTCGCGTGATCTCTTTCCGCAGTTAGATGCGATTAGCGCTAAATTTCGCAACCACAATCGAGTAATTCTCTGTGGCATGGGTGGCTCTTCATTAGCGCCAGAAGTAATTGCAGCAACTTATCGCAAAGAGCTTTTTGTTCTTGATTCAACAGATCCAGTTTATATTCATCATGCACTTGCCGGTGATCTCCGTAAGAGTGTTGTAGTGGTTGGCTCTAAATCAGGATCAACAATTGAGACTGCATCACAGCGAGCGCTATTTGCTGAAGCTTTTCGTACTCTTGATCTAAATCCCGTAGATCACATGGTCATTGTTACTGACCCAGATTCCCCGCTCGATAAGAGCGCTCGTGCCGAAGGCTACATAGTTGTAAACGCTGATCCTAAAGTTGGTGGCCGCTTCAGTGCACTAACTGCATTTGGCTTAGTACCAGCTGCACTAATAGGCGTTGACGCTTCGGTTTTATTAGATGCCGCATCTGATGCGAAAGCGCAAATAGTTTCTTCTGACGTAGCCATCGATATTGCCTACTTGATCAGCAGCGCAGGCCAGTATTTAACTTACTGCGACTCTGCTGCCGCTCCTGGACTCTCTGATTGGATTGAACAGTTAGTTGCCGAATCAACTGGAAAGAATGAAGTTGGTCGACTTCCCGTGGTAATTGAGAACCCCACAGCTGCAGCTGGTGGTGACGCTTTTAGCATTGCTTTTAGTGGCGAAGCTGATTTAGTTATTACTGGCGAGCTAGGCGAACAATTTTTCCTTTGGGAATGGGTGACTGCTCTAGTAGGCGCAGCACTTGAAATTGATCCGTTCAATCAGCCCAATGTAACTGAAGCTAAAGAAGCCACCAGCGCACTATTGGCTGAATGGAATGGCGTTTTGCCAGATTTCACTGCGGATGCAATTGATGGTGCAGTCGAAATTTTCGGTGCGGGCGCAAACTTAACTGAAGCACTTCGTAACTTTATTCAATCAATTCCGACTGAGGGTTATGTTGCTGTCATGGCTTATCTAGATCGTAGTGGTGATCGCGATTTGGCAAAGTTGCGCGAAATAATCGCTCGCAAATCTAACCGACCAGTGACTTTCGGCTGGGGACCACGTTTCTTGCACTCCACCGGACAGTTCCATAAAGGTGGGCAGCAAAATGGTGCTTTCTTACAGATCACTGGTGTGACAAATGGCGATGTAGTAATTCCTGGTCAGGACTTTGGGTTTAAGACTTTGATTATGGCTCAAGCACTTGGTGACTTACGCGCCCTCGCTAAAAGAAAATACCCGCTACTGCGATTACATTTAAGTGATCGAAGTGCGGGTATTGCTCAACTGCTAAAAGCTGCCGAAGCGCTTTAATTATTCGTCATCATCTCCATGAAGCTTGCGAAGTGCATCGGCCAGAATCTTTTCGCCTTCAGCAGCACTACGACGCTCTTTAACATAAGCCAAGTGTGTCTTGTATGGCTCGTTCTTAACCGCAGAAGGTGGATTGTTCTTATCTAAACCTGCTGGCAGACCACATTTAGGGCAATCCCATTCTGCTGGAATTACCACTCCCTCTTCTTTAGCGAAAGATGGCTTTACTTCGTGTCCCTTGCCGCACCAATATGAAACATAGAAACGCTCAATTGATTCACCGCGCTCGGCCTCGCCCATTGGGCCAGCACCGACACGACTTCCGCGAATTGCACTACCCATTTAAGGCTCCTTTTAGAAAATGAAACGATTTCAATTAAGCGGATTTTAAAACAAGACTTAGCGCAACTACGCCAGAGAACCAGAGACCGCCAACCACAATTGTGATGCGATCTAGGTTCTTCTCAACAACTGAAGAGCCGCCGAAGTTTGATGACACGCCACCGCCGAAAAGATCAGATAGTCCGCTGCCTTTGCCCTTGTGTAATAGAACCAAGAGGATCATCAGAACGCTAGTAACAACTAGCAAGATTGATAGTGCGAGCTTCACGATTAGATCTCCAACTTCGAAGTGAGGTAAGGCCGTTATTCTACTTCAACAACGCCATTGGAATGCAATTAACTGACAATCCAGCGGCAATTAGGCCTTGATCAGCTGTTCTTTTGGGCTTACTCCCCTCGGTGGTAGCGAGCGATCTTTGCCAATTCTTCTGGATCTAGGCTGGCGCCACCGATAAGCGCACCATCTACATCGTCTTTCTTCATGATCTCTGCAATATTTGCAGATTTAACTGAACCACCGTAAAGAATTCGCATGTTATCTGCAATCTCTGGCGAACCAATTTTGGCAACTTCGGCACGAATCGCAGCACATACTTCTTGCGCATCCTCTGGTGTTGCAGTCTTGCCAGTTCCGATTGCCCAAACTGGTTCGTAGGCAATCACAATCTTTTTTAGCTCTGGTTTGGTGAAACCTGCGAGCCCGGCACGAACTTGAGCAAGCACATGTTCAACATGTGTGCCTGCTTCGCGAATTGCAAGTTCTTCACCACAGCAGAAAATCGGGATTAGCTCATTAGCAAGGGCCGCCTTGATCTTCTTATTTACGATTGCATCGCTTTCTTTGTGAATAGCGCGGCGCTCAGAGTGACCAATCACCACAAATGTGCAACCTAGTTTTGCCAACATCGAACCACTGATGTCGCCAGTAAATGCGCCACTTGTTTCAGGGGAAAGATCTTGCGCGCCGTAAAGTAGACGTAAGCGATCGCCATCGATCAATGTTTGAATTGAACGAATATCAGTAAACGGCGGAATGATTGCAACATCTACTGCGTCATAATCTTTATCGTCAAGGCTGTAGACCAACTTCTGAGCAACCGCAATTGCCTCAAGGTGATTGAGGTTCATTTTCCAGTTACCGGCCATTAGTGGCTTACGCATTTTTATCCTCTTTCGAATTAGATTGTTTGAGCCTAATTACTTAAATGCGAACTTAACTACTTAAATCCCGAGTGCAACCAGGCCAGGAAGTTCCTTGCCTTCGAGATACTCAAGTGAGGCGCCGCCGCCAGTTGAAATATATCCAAAATCGCTATCGGCAAAACCTAGTGCACGTACCGCAGCTGCCGAGTCTCCCCCGCCTACAACGCATAGGCCAGAGACTTTTGTAAGCGCATTTGCAACTTCTTTAGTGCCACCTGAAAATGCAGCAAATTCGAAGACACCCATTGGGCCATTCCAGAAAACAGTTTTACAACCAGTGATTGCTTTGGCGAAAGCTGCCGCAGTTTCGGGCCCGATATCTAGACCCATTTGATCTGCTGGAATTGCATCAGCGCTTACTAGCGTTGCTGGTGAATCCGCGGCAAAAGCTGGTGCTACCAAAATATCGGTTGGCAGTAATAATTCGACGTCATTGACCTTGGCTCGCTCAAGTAACTCTTTTACGGTTGGAATTAAATCAACTTCAACTAGTGAAGTGCCAATTTCTTTTCCTTGAGCCGCTAAGAAAGTAAAGAGCATGCCACCACCAATTGCAATGACATTCACTTTTTCGAGCAAGTTAGCAATTACCCCAATTTTGTCAGAAACCTTGGCGCCACCTAGCACCACGCCGTAGGGGCGATCTGGGTTCTGCGTTAACTTCTTAAGCACTTCAACTTCAGCACTTACTAAATAGCCGGCTGCATTAGGCAACAACTTTGGTAAGTCATATACCGAAGCGTGTTTGCGGTGAACTGCCCCGAAACCATCGCCGACATAAGCATCGGCAAGTTTTGCGAGTTCAAGAGCCAAAGCTGCGCGTTCGCTCTCTTCCTTGCTGGTCTCTGCAGCACTGAATCTAATATTTTCCAGCAATAAAATTTCGCCAGGAATAAGTGAGTCAGCAGCTGCAGTTACTTCCGGACCAGTTACAGCTGTTGCAAATTTAATTGGCATCCCGAGCAACTCACCTAACCGCGCAGCGACTGGAGCCAGCGAAAGTTCAGGTTTTGCTTCACCTTTTGGTCGACCAAGGTGCGCCGCTATTACTAGCGACGCGCCTTGGTCTAACAAATATTGAATCGTAGGAAGCGATGCCCGAATACGACCATCATCTTTAATGACACCATCTTTTAATGGGACATTAAGATCACAGCGTAGGAATACGCGCTTGCCTTTGACTTCTAGTTCTTCGAGATGCGCCATCTGTTGAATTAAAGGCTCTTGCCGACGTAAGAGATTAGATCTACTAGACGGTTTGAGTAACCCCACTCATTGTCATACCAACCAACAACTTTTACTTGGTTGCCAATTACCTTGGTAAGACCTGAGTCGAAAATACATGATGAAGGATCGGTGACGATATCTGAAGACACAATTGGGTCTTCGGTGTAAGTCAAGTAACCCTTAAGTGCGCCATTAGCTGCTGCTTTCATAGCGGCATTGATTTCTGCGGCAGTTGCTTCTTTGGCTAGTTCAACAGTTAAGTCAGTTGCAGAGCCTGTTGGGACTGGAACGCGCATTGCATAACCATCGAGCTTGCCCTTTAGCTCTGGCAATACCAAAGAGATTGCCTTGGCCGCCCCGGTTGAAGTTGGGATCATATTTGTTGCTGCGGCGCGTGAGCGACGAAGATCTTTGTGTGGGAAGTCCAAGATAACTTGGTCATTTGTGTAAGCATGAATGGTGGTCATTAGACCCTTAACGATGCCCCAGTTGTCATTAAGCACCTTAGCCAT
>Ga0114959_10000706_pt1 | contig 31353 bp, 31 predicted proteins | sample C_130625_EF_Meta_FD_87317 | JGI IMG/M metagenome (GOLD analysis project Ga0114959, IMG submission 87317) | Freshwater microbial communities from Lake Croche, Canada to study carbon cycling - C_130625_EF_MetaG | ecosystem: Environmental > Aquatic > Freshwater > Lake | place: Lake Croche, Canada... | reverse complement strand
CAAGGCAGTATTACCAATTAAGATCGATTTTTGTTCACCACTTAATAGCAATTGTGCAAATACTTTTGCTTGTTCAGAAGTACTAGTGATATTAATCGGCAAAGTAACTGATTGGGCTTTTGCGACTTCCATGGCAATCGACTGAAGTTCGCTCAACCATTTTGAAGGCGCAAGTGCAATCGATTGCGTTGGGATTAGCCATTCATCTGCACCACTATCAAGACGCATGAGTTGTAAACCAGCTTTAGCTGCTTTGCGTAAGCGAGTGGCTAATAAAGGATGGTCTTTTCTGAAGAAACTTCCTACAACTAAGGCCCTATCTAACTTTTCTAGTTCTGCAATAGGGCGTCCTAACCATGGTGCAGTGATGTCATTGATCGGGTCAATTTGTCGCAAACGCGTTTCAATAAAACTAGAACCTAATTCTTTAATTAATTTTTGTAACAAAAATAACTCTTCAAGGCTTGTCATCGGATGGGCTATGGCAGCAATAGATTGCGCACCGTGATCAGCTTTCACCCCAGATAATCCACTAGCAACATACTCTAGTGCTGATTGCCAATCTGTCTCAATCCACTCACCGTTTTGTTTAATCAAAGGCTGTTGTAGACGATCATCACTATTTAATCCTTCGTAGGAGAAACGATCTTTGTCAGATATCCAACATTCATTAATCGCTTCGTTCTCAAGAGGTACAACACGCATCACACGTTCTGATTTGGTTTGCACAATCGTATTACTTCCCATTGAGTCATGTGGGCTAAGCGATTTTTTTCTTCCTAATTCCCAAGTTCTTGCTGCGTATCTAAATGGTTTACTCGTCAGTGCTCCCACAGGACAAATATCAATCATGTTTCCTGACATTTCTGAATCGACGGTTTGACCAACAAAGGAAGTGATTTCAGAATGCTCACCTCGTCCAAGCATACCAAGTTCCATCACGCCAGCAATTTCCTGTCCAAAACGTACGCATCTTGTGCAATGGATACAGCGACTCATTTCTTGCATAGAAATCAGTGGTCCAACATTCTTATGAAAAACAACTCTTTTTTCTTCTTGATATCGTGAGCTTGATTTTCCATAACCTATCGTTAAATCTTGTAATTGACACTCTCCACCTTGGTCACATATTGGACAATCTAATGGATGATTAATAAGCAAGAACTCCATGACAGATTTCTGGGCACTGATTGCTTTTTCAGATCGCGTAAAAATCTTCATCCCTTTATTAACGGGGGTTGCACATGCTGGTACTGGCTTAGGTGCTTTTTCAACTTCAACTAAACACATTCTGCAGTTAGCCGCGATCGATAACTTCTTGTGATAACAAAAGTGGGGTATGTACGTGCCAATACTTTGCGCGGCTTGAATGACCGTTGAGCCTTCTTTGACTTCGACTAATCTGCCATCAATCTCAATTTCAATCATTCTTCTTACTCACCTTGATCTTAAATAATTAAACGTACTGCGGAACTAAACAACGTTTGTTCTCGACGTGATACACAAATTCACTCATGTAATGCTTGAGCATGCCTCGAACAGGCATAGCTGCAGCATCACCTAAGGCACAAATTGTTCTTCCCATGATGTTGCCAGCAACGTCATTGAGTAAATCTAAATCTTCAGGACGACCTTGTCCGTGTTCAATACGATTGACCATCCGCCACAACCATCCAGTGCCCTCTCGACAAGGTGTGCATTGCCCACAGGATTCTTCATGATAAAAGTAAGACAGTCTCAATAAAGACTTCACCATACAGCGCGTCTCATCCATCACAATCACTGCCCCAGAACCTAACATCGATCCAGCTTTAGCAATACTGTCGTAGTCCATATCTGTAGCTAACATCATTTCACCAGGGATCACTGGTGCTGAGGATCCACCTGGAATCACAGCCTTAATTTTCTTACCATCACGCATTCCACCTGCAAGCTCTAATAACTTAGCAAATGAGGTCCCAAGGGGAATTTCATAATTGCCAGGACGTACTACATCACCAGATATAGAGAATATTTTGGTACCGCCATTATTGGGTTTTCCTAATTTTGCATAGTTATCAGCGCCAATTGAAAAAATAAACGGTACTGCCGCAAAGGTTTCAGTATTGTTAATCGTCGTAGGTTTTCCATACAAGCCAAAACTTGCTGGGAATGGAGGTTTAAAACGTGGTTGACCCTTTTTACCTTCTAAGGACTCAAGCAATGCTGTTTCTTCTCCGCAGATATAGGCTCCATATCCATGGTGGGCATGTAACTCAAATGAAAAATCTGAGCCCATAATCTTATCGCCTAAATATCCAGCAGCGCGCGCTTCTTCAAGTGCCTGCTCAAAGATTTCATATTCACGCCAAATCTCACCGTGGATATAGTTATAACCAACGGGTATTCCCATCGCATAAGCTGCAATCGTCATTCCTTCAATGAGTGCGTGTGGGTTATAGCGCAAAATATCACGATCTTTAAATGTCCCTGGCTCCCCTTCGTCGGAGTTGCAAACCAAATACTTGTCACCCGGTAATTGACGTGGCATAAAGCTCCATTTCAAGCCGGTCGGAAAACCAGCTCCCCCGCGCCCTCTTAAACCAGATGCCTTAACTGTGGCAATCACTTGATCTTGAGGTACTTTATCTTCAATAATTTTTCTTAAAGAGGCATATCCACCGCGCGCCACATAATCTTGCAAATGCCAATTAGAGCCATTCAAATTGGCAAGTATTAAAGGGTTAATATGCAAATCGTGTAATGAAGTCATTGTTCTAACCTGCCACTTTCGCACTTGAAGTTAATTCTTCTAATAAAGTATCTATCTTGTCGTTAGTCATCCAACTACACATTGTTTTGTTATTGATCAAAGCGACTGGTGCATCTCCACAGGCGCCCATACACTCCCCTTCAACCAGTGTGAATGTTCCGCATGATGTTGTTTGTCCAAAACCAATGCCTAATTTTTGCTTTAAATATTCGGCTGCTCGCTTACCACCAGATAACTCACAAGGGAGGTTTGTGCAGACCGCTAATTTATATTTTCCAGCTGGGGAATTGTTATACATGTTATAAAAGGTCGCAACTTCTTGAACCCAAATCGCTGGCATATCTAAAATTTGTGCAACTTCTGCAATCGCCTCAGCCGATAACCATCCATATTCATCTTGGGCCACAGTTAAGGCAGCCATAACCGCTGATTGCTTCTGCTCAGCAGGATACTTGGCTACGTTACGTGCAATTTCTTTTAAAGATTTTTCCGACAGCATCTCTGTTTTCCTAACGATCTATTTCGCCGAACACAATATCTTGCGTTCCAATAATGGTGACTGCATCTGCAATCATGTGCCCTCTAGCCATTTCATCTAATGCTGCTAAATGTGGGTAACCTGGGGCACGAATCTTTAATCGATATGGCTTATTTGCGCCATCTGAAATTGCATAGATACCGAACTCTCCTTTAGGATGCTCAACTGCAGCATAGGCCTGGCCCGGTGGCACATGAATTCCCTCAGTAAATAATTTAAAGTGATGGATCAATTCTTCCATGTTGGACTTCATGTCCACACGATTTGGGACAGCAACTTTATGATTGTCACTAATGACTGATCCTGGATTAGCTCTTAACCAGGTGATACACTGCTTAATAATATTATTCGACTGGCGCATCTCTTCCACCCGAACTAAATAACGGTCATAACTATCGCCATTCACGCCAACAGGTATGTCAAATTTTAATTTGTCATACACTTCATAAGGCTGCTTTTTACGTAGGTCCCACTCGATACCTGAACCCCTTAACATTGCACCTGTAAATCCAAGTTGCAATGCACGCTCAGGTGTAACCACTCCAATGCCAACTAAACGCTGCTTCCAAATGCGGTTATCTGTAAGGAGCGTTTCATATTCATCAACATAATTTGGGAATCGATTCGTAAAGTCTTCAATGAAATCTAATAAAGAACCAGTTCGGTTTTCATTGATTTTTTTAATTGCCTTCTCGCCACGTATTTTGTTTGCGGTGTACTGCGGCATACAATCTGGCAAATCACGGTAAACGCCACCAGGTCGATAATATGCGGCATGCATGCGTGCGCCTGAGACTGCCTCATACATATCAAATAAATCTTCACGTTCTCTAAATGCGTATAAGAAAACAGCCATCGCACCCACATCTAAACCATGACATCCAATCCACAATAAGTGATTGAGAAGTCGTGTAATTTCATCGAACATGACACGAATGTATTGCGCCCGCTCAGGAACCTCAATCTGTAATAACTTTTCAATAGCCATCACATATGCATGCTCGTTGGCCATCATGGAAACATAATCTAAACGATCCATGTAAGGGATGTTTTGTACCCAGGTTCTCGTTTCTGCTAATTTCTCTGTAGCTCTATGTAATAACCCAATATGGGGGTCAGCACGCTGAATCACTTCACCATCCAACTCCAATACCAGTCGTAATACGCCATGTGCTGCAGGATGCTGGGGGCCAAAATTGAGTGTGTAATTTTTGATTTCCGCCATATCAAGCCCCGTAATTTTCTTCACGAATGACACGGGGTATTACTTCACGTGGCTCAATCGTTATAGGTTGATAAATAACACGTTTTTGTTCTGGGTCATAACGCATTTCAACTTGACCTGACACTGGAAAATCTTTTCTAAATGGATGACCTATAAATCCATAATCTGTCAGAATTCTTCTTAGATCATCATGACCTTCAAAAATAATACCGAAGAGATCAAAAGCCTCACGTTCATACCAATTGGCTGAACTCCAAACATTCATTAAACTTGGAATCACAGGAAAATCATCATTACTCACCATCACAATTAAACGAAGACGCCAGTTTTTACTCACGGAGAGTAGGTGAGATACCACACCAAAACGTAACCCCGACCAAACCATGTCACCGTATGACTGATAATCTACACCACATAAATCAATCAACTGCTCAAAAGCAAATGCTGGCTCATCACGTAATTGTGTAGCAGTTTGTAGGTAATGGTCTGCAGGGACCGTCATTGTTAACTCATTAAGACGAGCATCAATTTTGGCAAAACCACCAAAAGATTTCTCTAATTGCTGTTGAAGTAGAACAAGGCTTTCATTCATCATTTGATACTATTCTTTTCTAGCAATGGTCGAAGTGCGTCGTATTTTGGCTTGTAATTGAATAATCCCGTACATCAAAGCTTCTGCAGTTGGGGGACATCCTGGAACATAAACATCAACAGGAACAATGCGGTCACACCCTCTGACGACAGAGTAAGAGTAGTGATAGTACCCACCACCATTAGCGCATGAACCCATCGATAAAACCCAGCGTGGCTCAGGCATTTGATCGTAAACTTTACGCAGAGCTGGTGCCATTTTGTTGCAGAGTGTGCCCGCCACAATCATCAAGTCAGATTGGCGTGGTGAGGGTCTAAATACAACGCCAAAACGATCCAAGTCGTACCTAGCAGCTCCTGCATGCATCATTTCTACAGCACAACAAGCTAAACCAAATGTCATTGGCCATAACGAACCAGTTCTCGTCCAGTTAATCAGCTTATCTGCTGACATCGTGACAAAACCTTCTTTTAATAAACCTTCTAGCGCCATATCTTTTTTATTGACCCTTAACTATTCCCAGTCAAGAGCTCCCTTTTTCCAAATATATACAAACCCAACTACGAATTCCAAGAGAAAAACAATCATCGAAAAATATCCAGCCCATCCAATTTCCTTAAGTGCTACTCCCCACGGAAATAAAAATGCAGTCTCAAGGTCAAATAAGATAAATAAAATTGCTACAAGGTAGTAGCGAACGTCAAACTTCATTCGAGCGTCTTCAAATGCATCAAATCCGCATTCATAAGGAGATATTTTTTCGGGGTCAGGATTTGACGGCCCAAGAAGCTTACCTAGCGCCATCGGTACAAGGCCAACGCCTACGCCGACCAATATAAATAAAAAGACTGGGAGATAGTTACCGAGGTTCAATTTTATTCCACAATTTATTTATGTCAAAAAAGTTACATAATCACAAATGATATTGTAGAGCATATTTAATGACAAAATAAAACTTGGTGCCGTCGGCGAGACTCGAACTCGCACAGCCATAGGCCACTACCCCCTCAAGATAGCGTGTCTACCAATTCCACCACGACGGCATCTATAAATCAAGGTGTTATTTTAGCCCTTTTGGTTCTTAAGGGCAAAATAATTTCTTTCTTTTTTTGTTTATTTTGGTACAGAAGACCCTACATTAGAGTCGGCTTCTTTTTCTGCGTCTTTTACAACCTTATCTGGAGTGGTCACTGTAGTCGACTTTGATAAGACTCCAGCGTCATTTTCATGCTTAGTTCCAACATAGCTAATCGATAAAGTCGACAAGAAAAATACGGCGGCTAAGATTCCTGTAGTTCTAGATAAAAAATTAGACGATCCAGTTGCCCCAAAAATACTTCCGGAAGCTCCAGAACCAAAAGCAGCTCCCATATCAGCCCCTTTACCCTGTTGTACCAAAACAAGTCCAATAATTCCAATCGCTGAAATAATTTGCACAACCATCAGTACAGTTTTTAACCATTCCATTTTTACCGCCTTTCCTATATATCTCTATTTGCTGTGCAAATAGATAAAAATTCTGCAACCACTAAGGATGCGCCACCTACCAATAAACCATCAATATCGGACATCTTTAATAACTCTTCGGCATTTTCAGCCTTCACACTTCCACCATAAATAATCTGCATGTTTTGCGCAACTAATGGACTTACCTTTTCAAGCATACCCCTTAACAATGCGTGCACTTCTTGAGCTTGCAGGGCACTAGCTGTTTGTCCCGTTCCAATCGCCCAAATAGGCTCATACGCCAATACAATCTTCTCGATGTGTTGACCTAATCCGTCTATAAGTGCAGACATCTGACCAGATAATACCTTCTCAACCTGCAAACTTTGTCGCTGATCTTGTGTTTCCCCAATACAAACTACAGGCGTTAGTCCTGCTGCGATAGCATTTAAGGCTTTTTTTACAATCAATTCATTTGACTCTTGATACTTCAAACGTCTCTCAGAATGACCAACCAACGCATAACGACATCCAAACTCTTTGAGCATGACGCCAGAAATTTCGCCAGTAAACGCTCCAGCCGTCTCGTCAGATAGGTCTTGACCACCCAAATAAATTTCTTGGTCAACCAATAAACCATTCATTTGCTGCAAATAAATACTTGGCGGGCAAATGATAATCTGACGATTCGTTAAATCAACACCTCTTAAGCCATTTGATAAAACGCTCGCATACTCTTCATTAAATGACCAATTGCCATTTAATTTCCAATTCGCGATGATGAGCATGGAGCGCATATCAATAACATTAATTACTGCTGGTCAGCTGGTTGTTCACCTGCTGGGGCTGCCACAGGCTCTTCAATCACTACACTAGCCTGCTGAGCAACGGCCGGAACAGGTCCACCCTCTTCTGGCGTTAAGGCTTTCATCGATAACTTTAAACGTCCGCGCTCATCTGCAGCAAGTAATTTAACCTTAACGATTTGACCTTCTGACAAGAAGTCTTTAACTTCTTTAACGCGCTCATGGGCAATTTCAGAGATATGTAATAAGCCGTCTTTACCAGGAAGGATATTAACTAATGCCCCAAATTCTAATATCTTCACAACTGGACCTTCATAGATCTTACCTACTTCAGCCTCAGCAGTAATTCCTTCAATTTGACGCTTCGCCTCTTCCATACCTGTCGCACTTGTAGAAGCAATCGTTACTGTACCGTCATCCTTAATATCAATGCTGCATCCAGTTTCCTTAGTCAGAGCCTGAATGGTTGCTCCACCTTTACCAATCACTTCACGTATTTTGTCTGGATGAATCTTAATCGTTACCATTCTTGGTGCATGCTCAGATAACTCAGTACGAACAACTGACATCGATTCTTGCATCTTCGACAAGATATGCAAACGGCCTTCTTTAGCTTGCGCCAAAGCTACTTGCATAATTTCTTTCGTAATTCCTTGAACTTTAATGTCCATCTGCAGTGCTGTTACACCATTCGCCGTACCAGCAACTTTAAAGTCCATATCACCTAAATGATCTTCATCACCTAAGATATCCGTCAATACAGCAAAACGATTGCCGTCTAAGATAAGTCCCATTGCCACACCAGCAACATGCGCCTTAATTGGAACACCTGCATCCATTAGAGCTAAACAGCCTCCGCATACAGACGCCATCGATGAAGAACCATTTGATTCTGTGATTTCTGAAACCAAACGAATGCTGTAAGCAAAGTCTTCTGATTTAGGTAGAACGGGTATCAAAGCACGCTTGGCTAAACGACCATGGCCAATTTCACGACGCTTAGGACTGCCAACGCGACCTGTTTCACCAGTGGCAAATGGAGGCATGTTGTAATGAAACATAAAGCGGTCGCGATATTCGCCTTCAAGCGCATCAATGATTTGCTCATCTCTTGCTGTTCCCAATGTAGCAACTACCAAGGCCTGTGTTTCACCACGTGTAAATAAAGCCGATCCATGAGTACGCGGCAATACACCTGTACGAATCTCAATCGGACGAACAGTTCTTGTATCACGTCCATCAATACGTGGCTCACCGCTTAAAACTTGGCTGCGAACAATCTTAGACTCTAAGCCAAATAAGATATTGCCTACAGCGACGTCGTCTACAGCACCATCAACAGCTAATTGCTCGAGTACTTTTGCCGTTACTTGCTTTAACTCTGTAGAACGCGCTTGCTTTTGACGAATTTGATATGCTGCACGAAGGCCTTCTTCGGCAAGTGCTGTGACTTTAGTAATGAGTTCTTCATTCTTCGGTGCTGGCTTCCAATCCCATTCTGGTTTACCTGCGTCACGAACTAATTCTTGAATTGCCTCAATGGCAATCTTGGCTTGGTCATGTCCGTAAACTACTCCACCCAACATGATCTCTTCAGATAACTCATGGGCCTCAGATTCAACCATTAATACCGCATTTTGTGTTCCAGCAACTATTAAGTCTAATTGGCTTTCTAACTGCTCTGAACGCGTTGGATTGAGCAAATACTCACCGTCTTTATAACCAACTCTTGCAGCTCCTAATGGACCGTGGAATGGGATACCGGAGATCGCTAGTGCAGCAGATGCGCCAATTAATGCTGGGATATCAGCAGGAACTTCAGGATTGATCGACATGACATGGATAACAATCTGAACTTCATTATAAAAATCTTCTGGAAATAATGGGCGAATCGGACGATCAATTAAACGTGAAGTGAGTGTCTCACCTTCCGATGGACGACCTTCGCGCCTAAAAAATCCTCCAGGGATTTTTCCTGCAGCATACGTTTTTTCGACGTAATCAACAGTTAAAGGGAAAAAATCTTGTCCTGGTTTTGCATTTTTAGCAGCAACAACCGTCGCTAAAATCACCGTGTCATCAACATCCACCATCACCGCACCGCCAGATTGTCTTGCAATCTCGCCTGTTTCCATTTTTACTGTGTGCTTACCCCATTGAAACGTTTTTGTTACTTTATTAAACATACTCATCTTTTTCTCCAATTCATTGACATTAGACGCAAAACATCATTGCGTCACTTACCGACGGTGATTTAATCCGTTCGTACGATAGAGAATGAGATTTATTACCGAAATGAACCAGAAAGGGCATGCCATTCCAATGTTGCTCTAACCCAATGTTTAAAAACAACATTGGAATGACACATACCCATTTATTTCTTTATAAACCTTAACTCTCTATTACTACTGATAAAACAATAATGCCCGCTTTATAAGTGCGGGCATATCTGATTTACTTACGTAAACCTAATTTTTCAATTAATACTTTATAGCGATCTAAATCCTTACCCTTCAAGTAGTCTAAAAGACGACGACGGCGAGATACCATCTTTAATAAGCCACGACGACTGTGGTGGTCTTTTAAATTTGCTTTGAAATGAGGGGTTAAATCATTGATGCGGGCAGTTAAGAGTGCAACTTGCACTTCTGGACTACCAGTATCATTCTCTGCACGAGCGTGCTCTTTTACAATACCTGCTTTTGCTTCTGTATTAACAGCCATGTTATTGCTCCTTACTTGCGAACACCAAAGCTTGCCCCTTACAACTTGACCAAACCTCATGAGTGCCGTGATTAAAAAATTCTATCTCTTTTCAAATAGATAGCCATACATTCTATCAGGAATTGGCCGATTTTAAAAGTTTTCACACTAAAAACCCTCAATAAGCTTACTTTTCCTGAATACCCAAGTCCTAAAACCTCAATTTCTTCAAATTTTGGATTCAATTACTCATTAAGGTGTCATCTGGGCATTCAATTTCTCTTGTGATGGGTCATGTAATCGATTTAATGCTGCCAAATATGCCTTTGCTGAGGCTGCCACAATATCAGGATCAGTTCCAACACCATTCACCACACGCCCACCTTTGGCTAAACGTACTGTAACTTCTCCCTGGGATTGTGTTCCAGTTGTGATTGCATTCACCGAATATAAGAGTAACTCAGCACCACTTTGTGCTTGTTTTTCAATGGCGTTTAAGGTTGCATCTACTGGGCCATTGCCATCGGCCATGGTTTTACATTCTTGTCCAGCCACCTGCAAAACAATCGATGATTGTGGCTTCTCTCCAGTTTCTGAGTGCTGTGCCAACGAAACAAACCGGTAATGATCTGCGTCATCTCTTAATTCGGCATTAGATACTATTGCCAAAATATCTTCGTCAAAAATTTCGCTTTTTTGATCAGCTAAGGCTTTAAACCGACCGAACGCTTCGTTGATATCCGTCTCGGATTCCATCGTTACGCCGAGCTCCTGTAAGCGCTGTTTAAAAGCATTCCGTCCAGATAATTTCCCTAATACAATTTTATTAGCGCTCCATCCAACATCTTCTGCACGCATAATTTCATAAGTGTTTCTGGCTTTTAATACGCCATCTTGATGAATACCCGATGCATGGGCAAAAGCATTGGCTCCTACGATCGCTTTATTTGGCTGCACCAAAAAGCCTGTAATTTGAGATACCATCTTAGAGCTCGAAACAATTTGGGAGATTTCCGTTCCCACTGTTAAGTTGAAATAATCTTTTCTTGTTTTCAAAGCCATCACGACTTCTTCAAGAGAGGTATTACCAGCTCGCTCCCCAAGTCCGTTAATGGTGCATTCAATTTGTCTAGCCCCGCCAATCCGAACGCCAGCTAAAGAATTCGCTACGGCAAGTCCTAGATCATTATGGCAATGAACAGACCAAATCGCTTTGTCAGAGTTAGGAATTTTGTTACGTAAATCTAATATAAATTCTCCATAAAGCTCAGGGATGGCGTAACCAACTGTATCAGGGACATTAATCGTGGTCGCCCCTTCTTTAATAACTGCCTCAAGAACTTGGTACAAAAATTCTGGGTCAGAACGATAACCATCTTCCGGCGAGAACTCAATATCATCCGTAAAGTTACGCGCATATCGAATCGATTGAATTGCCTGCTCTAATACCTGCTCTCTTGTCATTCGCAATTTCATTTTCATGTGCAATTCACTCGTTGCAAGAAACACATGAATTCTTTTTGAGTTGGCTGCCGCTATCGCTTCAGCTGCTTTAGAGATATCTTTGTCATTTGCCCGAGCCAAAGAACAGATAGTTGAGTCTTTCACCGTGGCTGCAACTGCCTTAATCGCCTCAAAATCACCAGGTGAACTCGCCGCAAAGCCCGCTTCTATAACATCTACCTTGAGTCTTTCCAGTTGACGCGCAATTCTGACCTTCTCTTCTTTTGTCATTGATGCACCTGGCGACTGTTCGCCATCTCGAAGAGTTGTGTCAAAAATGATAATTTTGTCTTCTGTCGTTTGTTTCATTTTTCATTCTCCTAAAACATGATTCTTTAAAGCAAAAACCCCAGCAAATTTGCTGGGGCTGGTATTGTGAGCTTCAATCTTGTTCTATTGATCCGCCCTTACACCGGCCCCGATTTTTAAATCAAGTCCTAGTAGGTTTGGCAGTAATAAAGATTTGGCTATGAAATTCATACTTTTACTATACACCGAAATGGTGAATGTGTCATTTTTCTTGTTCATGCGATATTTTGATACGCTGATTACTCTTGTACCGTTCCCAAACCCATAATACGTATCCAGAAAATGCATATAAAAGAAAAAAGCAAAAAATGGTTAATGGCGGGTAAGTTGAGACGAGTACAAAAACCAAAATGACAAATACCATCACACCAAAAGATACTTTATAACGTATGTCTAATGCCTTACCACTGTAGAACTTGGCATTTGATACCATGGTGATACCTGCATAAACAGTCAAAAAGAACATCGTCCAAGGGATAGCGGCGTCATTTACTGGCAAATGATTGTCTTCAGCCAACCAAACAAATCCAGCTACAATCGATGCCGCTGCAGGGCTTGGCAAACCTTGAAAAAACTTTTTATCAATAACTCCAGTGCTAATATTGAATCTTGCTAAGCGCAACGCTGCACCTGCACAGTAGATAAAGGCGGCTACCCACCCCCATTTACCTAAACCCTTTAATGCCCACTCATAGGCAACCAGTGCTGGAGCCACACCAAACGAAACCATGTCCGCTAAAGAGTCGTACTGCTCTCCAAAAGCGCTTTGGGTATTTGTCATACGCGCAATACGTCCATCCATACCGTCTAATATAAGTGAGCAAAATATCGCGATTGAAGCCACTTCCCAATGTTGATTCATGGCTTGTACGATGGCAAAAAAACCGAAAAATAATGCCCCAGTCGTAAATGCATTTGGCAGAAGGTAGATCGCCTTATTCCGTGGGCGAACAATAAACTCTTCTTGTTCATCCTCAGCAAGTTCATTATTGATATTTCTTGCGCGACGATTGACTTTGGAACGGCTAAATATCTTCGGGCGCTTTGGACGGAGCCTAGATTTCATGAATCTAAATCACTCAATATAGCCAGCAGTGTACTTGTTGCATAAACAGTGTCTCCTACAGAAACGAGGGGCTCTGACTCTAAAGGTAAATAAACATCGACCCGGGATCCAAAACGAATGAACCCATAACGCTCACCTTTTTTGACGAAGTCCCCTACTCGGGCATAGCATAAGATTCTGCGGGCAATTAATCCTGCAACCTGAACAAGGGTAATGACTTGTCCATTAGCGTCAATAACAACTGCATTTCTTTCATTCTCAAGAGATGCTTTGTCGAGATCTGCATTAAAAAACTTTCCTGGAAAATATTCAATTGATTTGATTCTGCCATTAACCGCAATACGGTTGGAATGCACATTGAATACATTCATGAAAATACTAATTTTTAATGCTTCTCTATTGGCATATGGATCAGTAGTCTTCTCTACTACAACAATTTTCCCATCCGCTGGAGCTAAAACCGCATTCGGCGCAACGGGCACAAGTCGCGGTGGATCACGAAAAAACTGTAATACAAATAGAAAAATAATCCATACAGGCAGAGCAATTAACACCCCAAAAAACTTTGTCAGGACAATAGCAACAATTCCAAGACCTATCAAATAAGGCCATCCCTCTCGAGCAATAATGGGGTGCTGGTATACAGACATGAATTAGTTCTTACTTTGATCAACTAATTTATTTTTAGCAATCCAAGGCATCATGGAACGTAATTTGCCACCGACTTGCTCAATTTGATGTTCTGCATTCAAACGTCTACGAGAAATCAAGGTTGGTGCTCCTGCGCGATTTTCTAAAATAAAACTCTTCGCATACTCACCTGTCTGAATGTCTTTTAAAACGTCACGCATCACTTGCTTAGTTTGTTCCGTCACAATACGCGGTCCAGTTACATACTCACCATATTCAGCATTGTTAGAAATTGAGTAATTCATGTTAGCAATACCGCCTTCATAAATTAAATCAACAATCAATTTAAGTTCATGCAAACATTCAAAATAAGCCATTTCAGGAGCGTAACCAGCCTCAACCAAAGTTTCAAATCCAGCCTTAATTAACTCAACAGCTCCACCACACAACACGGCCTGCTCACCAAATAAGTCGGTCTCAGTTTCTTCACGGAAGTTGGTTTCAATAATGCCAGCACGTCCACCACCATTTGCAGTTGCGTAAGATAGGGCGATATCACGAGCAGCGCCAGATTTATCTTGAAAAACAGCAACTAAATGGGGAACTCCACCACCTTGTGCGTAGGTACTTCTTACAGTATGTCCAGGTGCTTTTGGAGCAATCATAATGACATCGACGTCATTGCGAGGAACAACTTGACCATAATGCACATTAAAGCCGTGAGCAAACGCTAAGGCAGCACCTGGTTTGATATTGTCGGCAACTTCATTTTTATACACTTCAGCAATTTGCTCATCAGGCAAGAGCATCATCACAATGTCAGCACCTTTGACAGCCTCAGCAACTTCTTTGACTTCTAAGCCAGCATTCACTGCTTTAGTCCAAGAAGCGCCATTCTTACGTAAGCCAACTGTGACCTTTACGCCAGAATCATGCAGATTTAATGAGTGAGCATGACCTTGAGAGCCATAACCAATAATTGTTACTTTTTTTCCTTTTACCAAGGATAAGTCAGCGTCTTTATCGTAAAAAACTTTCATTTTTATTCCTATTTAAATATCGTTTTAATCATGCACAGCAACAACAGTTTACGAATTTTATACTCGTAAAATTCTTTCTCCACGACCAATTCCAGATGCTCCTGTTCGCACAGTTTCTAAAATGGCTGTTTTATCAATTGATTCAATAAATGCATCTAACTTAGCGCTATCGCCAGTTAGCTCAATCGTGTAACTCTTATCAGTAACATCAATCACACGACCACGGAAGATATCGGCTGTGCGCTTCATTTCTTCACGCTCTTTGCCGACGGCACGAACCTTGATGAGCATGAGCTCTCGCTCTGTATGCGACCCATCACTCAAATCATAAACTTTAACAACTTCTACTAACCGATTTAAATGTTTCGTAATTTGCTCAATCACTTCATCTGAACCATTGGTAACAATAGTCATCCGCGAAAGAGATGCGTCTTCCGTTGGAGCCACAGTTAAACTTTCAATGTTATAGCCGCGTGCTGAAAACAATCCTACAACGCGCGACAAAGCGCCTGGTTCATTTTCTAATAGCACAGAAATAATATGCCTCATTCCGCATTCTCCGAACCTAAAATCATTTCTGTAATACCCTTACCGGCTTGAACCATTGGCCAAACATTTTCTGTTGGGTCAGTTTGAAAGTCCATAAATACTGTTCTATTTTTCAATGCCAAAGCTTCTTTTAGAGCGCCCTCGACATCTGATTTCTTATCTATTTTCATGCCAACGTGTCCGTAGGCTTCTGCCAACTTCACAAAGTCTGGCAAAGAGTCCATGTAAGAGTGGGAGTAACGCTTGCTATAGCTCAACTCTTGCCATTGACGAACCATACCTAAGTAACGATTGTTTAAAGAAATAATTTTGATAGGCGTTTCATATTGCAAGCAGGTAGATAGTTCCTGTATACACATCTGTACAGAACCTTCGCCAGTAATTGCACAAACAGTTTCGTTAGGAAATGCTTTTTTAACTCCCATGGCATATGGCAAGCCAACACCCATTGTGCCAAGTCCACCGGAATTAATCCAGCGACGGGGTTTATTAAATTTATAAAATTGCGCCGCCCACATTTGATGTTGTCCAACATCTGAACAAATAAATGCATCGCCATGCGTGAGCTGCGATAAGGTCTCAACTACATATTGTGGCTTAACAATTTGTGAATCGCGATCATACTTCAAGCAATCCGTTTTCCGCCATTCATTGATTTGCTGCCACCAAGCATCTACCGCTAATTTATTTTTTAATGGTCCAGCAGCGCGTAATTGCGCAATCATTTCTTGTAAAACTTCTTTCAAATTGCCAACAATAGGTACATCTGCGCGCACCCTTTTTGATATCACTGAAGGATCGATATCAATATGAATCACTTTGCGCGGCAAACTCATAAAATGAGCAGGATTACCAATGACGCGATCATCAAAACGAGCCCCAATGGCAATGACGACATCAGAATGTTGCATTGTCATATTGGCTTCGTAAGTACCGTGCATACCAGGCATGCCTAAGAAATTTGGGTGCGTCCCAGGAAAACCACCTAAACCCATGAGGGTATTAGTAACTGGATAACCTAGTAACTCTGCAAATTCTTTTAATTCTGCAGAGGCGTTAGCTAAGATGACGCCGCCGCCTGTATAGATATAAGGGCGCTCAGCATCTCGCAAGAGGCTTACTGCTTTGCGAATTTGTCCTGAATGACCTTTTAATACCGGACTGTAGGAACGCATTTCAACTGAACTTGGATATTCATAAGCAGTTTTATGAAATGAAATATCTTTGGGAATATCTATAACAACTGGTCCAGGTCGTCCTGTTCTGGCAATATGGAACGCCTTTTTAATTGTGACCGCAAGGTCTCTTACGTCCTTGACTAAAAAATTATGCTTCACAATCGGTCGTGTAATACCAACAGTGTCACATTCTTGAAAAGCATCCTCTCCAATCATGTGAGAAGGAACGTTTCCTGTAATCAGCACTAAGGGAATAGAGTCCATGTAAGCAGTTGCAACGCCTGTTACAGCATTTGTTACACCAGGACCTGAGGTTACTAAAGCAACGCCCACATTACCAGTAGCCCTTGCATAACCATCTGCAGCATGAACTGCACCTTGTTCATGCCGAACTAAAATATGTTCAAATTTATCTTGTTTGTGAATCTCATCATAAATGTACAACACAGATCCACCAGGGTACCCCCAGACAAATTCAACGCCTTCTTCGGCTAATGCACGAACAAGTATTTCTGCGCCAATAATTTCTGGAAGATTTTTGGAGTTTTGATTCTCGGAATCAAGAGGTATTTCTTTTATCGTATTCATTTTGCTTTCTAGTCCTTTGCAATTTTCGGCAAAAAATTGGTTGGTCTGCTCTCAGTTTTGCTTGTGGCCAAACGTTGAACCCTTTGCTTGTATTGTTCTCAATCCATCTTTTGAAAGGTTTCGTACAAGCGAACTGACAATTGTATTACATTTCTTTACCTTTTTTCTACAAAAGTTTTCAATTGAAGTCTAAAATTAATACTATGGCCTCTGAAAAAGAACTATCTGACTTTCTAAAAGCAAGTGAAAAACGCGCTTTTAAACAAGTTTTTTATTCCGTCAGGGATGAAGATGCAGCCTTGGATATTGTGCAAGACTCCATGATTAAGCTCACTCAAAGTTATGGCGATAAAAATATTGAAGAATTACCATTACTTTTCACAAGAATTGTGCAAAACTGCACAAAAGACTGGTTTAGACGTCAAAAAGTGCGCAACACCTGGGTAACTCTGTTTTCAAAGTTTGGTAAAAATGAAGATGGGGATGATGTTGATCCTCAAGACTTTTTTGAAAATTCCGAAGATTCTAGCTTTGGCAAAGAATCCTCCTTGCAAATAGAAAGAATGGAATTATCGACAATTTTAGAAAAAGAGATAGAAAAGTTGCCAAGACGTCAACGAGAAGCCTTCCTCATGCGTTATTGGGAAGAGTTGGATATTTCTGAGACTGCTATTGCTATGGGATGTAGTGAAGGAAGCGTTAAAACACACTGCTCGAGAGCTAGTCAAACTCTTGCTGCAGCCTTAAAGAAACTTGGGGTAACTTTTTAAAATTTAATGAATATGAACGTATCGCAACCTAATCTCTCTTTATTAACCACTTCTTCGGATCATACGTTGACCAGTGATGCGCTTGATGTCGATCAAATCGGCAAAATTGTCGCTCGCTCACTCGATAAAGAATTGACTCATTTATCTCCAAAAATATCACAACGTCTTGAAAATGCTAGAGTTTTAGCTTTATCTCAACGAAAAATTGGCAGTCCAGCTGTTGCTAAACCATCCTTTCAATTTAGTTTTATTCCAAGTTTAAGGTTGATTAGCCCGATTTTTATTGTTCTTGCCCTCGTTTTTGTCATCGCACAGTGGCAGCAAAATGCTCGGATTAGCGATATTGCTGATATCGATACTGCAATTCTGACTGACTCAGTCCCGCCAGATGCCTATGCCGATGACGGTTTCAGATTGTTTATGAAAAAAATGATTAAAGCAGCAAAAGAAGAAGAGGCTCAATTAGAGAGCAAAGCTTTAACTGACTCTGCAACTGTAAATCAAGATCGCCCTGCAGAGTCTAAAAACGAGAGTCGTGCCCCGGACATAAGCAACAATCAGTAAGTATTTTTTAATAAAAGGCTAAAAGCGCCATCATGAGTCGACGTATTTTTTTAGTATTTGCATTTCTAAGTTTGACTCTGTCTCAATCACCTCTGTGCGTTGCCCAAGGTGTTCTATCCAACGGTCCCTCTTGGTCTAATTTAACGAAAGCCCAAAAAGAAACCTTAGCTACTTTAGAAGAGGATTGGAACACCCTTTCGATAGAACAAAGAAATAAGTGGGTTCATTTGTCTAATCGTTACGAAAAACTTCCTACCGATGATCGTGAACTACTAAAATCAAGAATGTCCGATTGGGCAAAACTTTCTCCAAGTGATCGTCGTGTTGCTAGAGCTAATTTTATTAACAGCTTAAATATTCCTAATGATAAAAAAGCAGAAGCATGGGAAGCGTATCGACAACTATCTCCAGAAGAAAGAAAACAGCTGACTGAAGAAGCTGCGGAAAAAAATAAAACAAAAAAACCTTCTTTGGTTAATTCTCCAACACTCAAAAATTAAACTCGAGCAGTTTTGCAAACTATTTCACCAGCGCCAAGCATCCGTCGTCGAATTTCAGTAATCATGTATGAAATGCTCATACTTGTTGGCGTATGGGCTCTGGGCTATCTTGTGCCTTCGCTCATTTTAGGGGTTGCTTTTAAGACTCAAGTTCCAAACTGGCTTGCCTTCGCTCATGTCTATATTCTTTTTGGGGTTTATTTCACATGGTATTGGACGCATGGTGGCCAAACGCTTGCTATGCAAACGTGGCATGTAAAGATGGTCGATGAGAATGAACAACTTCTATCTAGAAATCACGCCCTAATACGATATGCAATTGGATCTCTATGGCTGTTGCCAACAGTTCTTATCTATATTATTTTTAAATATGTTTTTTTAATGCCACTTGGGAATTGGCCAACCATTGAACTAATGTTTTGTATGATTCTTTTCTTTTGGCCCGTCACTTGCTTATTTAATCGCAAAGGTGTGCACGGTGCTCAGTCTTTAGCAGACCGCCTAACTAAAACTAAATTAATCTTAGTTCCGAAAAAAAATAATTCCTAAGATTTTAGAATCATCATTGGAGCAATATGTGCGGTTTTCTGGCGTAACCAATAACTCGCTATGCCATTGATCGATACCCCAAGAATCACTCCAACTAAGATAATCCAATAAGGAAATTGCATCTCAATTTCCAATAATTCATTGGATACGTACCAACCAGCAAAACTTGCAAACGCTCCACTCAAAACTCCAGCTACACTGCCGCATAAAAGAAGTTCAAATAACCATACTCGCATTAAAAATTTCTGATCAGCTCCCAAGGTTTTTAATATCGCAACTTCTCGAATTCTTTGTTCTTGTATAGAAATTAATGAAATAATTAATACAATGAATCCAGCTATTAGAGTAAATAAGAACAACACCTGGATAGCAAAGATTAATTGCAACAAAATATCCTGCGCCTGGGCAATGGAGTCCTGAATATTTAATGCGGTAATGTTCGGATATTGACGCACGAGGTCCATATCAATACGCTGGTCTGACTCCTGCCTAAATGCCATGATCCAACTTTGTGGCGCATCTTGAAGAAGCTCCCTTGGCATCATGGCAAAAAAATTAACACGCATCGAGTTCCAGTCAAGCTTTCTCACAGAGGTAATCTTTACGCGGTAATCCCTACCCGCAACGTCAAAATTTAATTCGTCGCCTAATTTTAATTTTAAGGATTTCATCATCCCTGCTTCCATAGATACTTGCATTGGATCAGAATTTGCAAACCATTCTCCAGCAATCACTTTGTTTTTGACCGGAATATTAGAGGCATAGGATAAGTTAAATTCACGCTCGACTAGGCGCTGCGTATTTTGATCTTCAAAATTACTCCCTCGAATTGCGCGTTGGTTAATTGCCGTTAATCTTCCTCGTATCATTGGGTAAGCGTCATAATCGGGCTGGCGTAATTCTTGTTTTAAAAAATCCTGTACTGCATTTTTTTGATCAGGTAATACATTTAGAATAAAACGATTATTCGCCTCAGGTGGAACACTTGCTTGCCATGCATCAAGCACATTAAATCGGATGACGATTAATAATAAGATTGCCAGCATAGCAATCCCCAATGTAGTTATTTGAAAACTAATCCAAGATGGATCACCCCCAACTCGCTGGGCACAATACCTTATTCCAGATAAGCGTGAAATCCTACTCCCAAGTTTTTTTCCAAGCCCACGGCAAAGGAAATAAGATACGCATGCATAAATAAAGCAAGCTCCTACAAAGCCTCCTAGTATCAAGATACCGATTCGCAAATTATGAGCAATCCAAATAAGCAATACACAGTAACTTAATATTCCAAAGCCAGCAGTAATGAAATAATTGAAACTTATTGTAATGTTGTCTTTACGTAAAACCTGATTCGGGGAAACTTGGGTTAATGCGATTAATGGTGGAAATGCAAACCCGAGCATTAAAATAAAAGCCACTAAAAAACCCCACACTACTGGCCATATAGATGGACTGGGTAAGTTTTTATCTAATAAGTTCTGCAAAATCCTAATGAGTATTTCTTGCAATCCATAGCCCAACAGAATTCCTAATAGGCCGGCAAACACCATAATTTTCAAAAACAAATAGATATTTGATTTTAAAATTTGCATAGTCGATGCACCAAAACATCGTTTGACTAAAGTGCTTACAATTTGCTTTTTAGCATACCGTCTACTTGCAATAGCAATGCCTACGGCTGCCACCATCCCAGTTAATAAAGCGACTAAAGATAAAAATCGATTCGCCTGGTCGATTGTTTTTCTAAGTAAGGGTTGACCATTTTCAATATCTTCAAGGCTAACACCTCTTAAATTGGCCTGCTCAATATGTGTTTTAGCCCATTCGTTAAATCTAGCTAAGGGTTCGTTACTGGGCACACGCGCCCCACCCTCTTTTTCAGTTGCAACTAATAATCGATAAGAAGCGCGACTTCCAAGTCCCAATAACTGTGTGGCCGATAAATCCATTTCATGAATCATTACTCGCGGCGCAAAATTCATAAAGCCTGCCCCTCGATCAGCCTCCCTAAGTATCAAGTTACTAACAACAAATACTTTTTCTCCAAGCGTAATGGAATCACCAAGCTTAATCTGATAGATATTCGCGATTTGTGGATCTAGCCATACTTGTCCGGACTTTAATTCAGCACCCGGAATTGTTAAGCTCAACTTACCACGTAAGGGGTAGGTATTAGAAACGGCTTTGAGTGATACTAATTTGCTTTCATTTCCCGTACTCATCATCGTGGAAAAAATAACTGTCTTCGATGTTCGCAGACCTAACTCTTTCGCCTTTTCCTCAAAGCTTGTATCTAATAGTTGGTCTCCTCGAACAATCGTATCAGCAGCAATGAGCTCTCGCGCATTTTGTGAGAATGATTGCTGTAGCCGATCGGCTAAAAAAGTCACACTCGTTATCGCCGTTACCGAGACGACGAGTGCAATCAATAGCCAAACTAATTCACTTGCAACTGAAAACTTTTTTTTAAAGACCCGCAAAGCTTCCACCATCTACACGCAGGGTAGTACCGGTGATATATGAGGCTTTCTGACTCGCTAAAAAAGTTGCTGCATCAGCATATTCTTCAGGTGTCCCATAACGCTTCATTGGTATAGAGCTGACACTTTTCTGGGTAACCTCTTCGAGTGGTTTTCCTTCATTGTTTGATCGCTGTTGATCAAGGTGCAAAATACGGTCTGTTAATATTCTTCCCGGCAAAATGATATTGACAGTAATGCCCTCACCAGCAACCTCATTCGATAAGGTTTTAGTCCAACCATTTAGCGCTAATCGTAAGGTGTTTGATATTGCCAAATTGGCAATCGGCGCAATTGTTCCAGAACTTGTTGTGGTAATGATGCGCCCCCATTTTCTTGCTCTCATCCCCGGCAAGACACGATCCGTTACTTTCATAATCATCAAAACCATATGATTAAAGTTACTTTGCCATAACTCAATCGGTTGATTAAAGGCCTGACTCATTGGTGGCCCTCCAGAGTTATTAATCAAAATATCGATAGGACCAACGTCTTTTTCAACCTGAGTAATTTTGGCATCAATTTGATCGAGTTGGTGCAGGTCCCACGGCAATACATAAGCAAAGCCGCCGCCAGCCTTTATTTCTTGGGCGGTCGCCTCCAAGAGCTCAACACTTCTACCTGTCAGTACTACCTTAACACCCTCTTTTGCTAAAGAACATGCAATCGCACGTCCTAGCCCTTTACTCGAGGCTAATACTAAAGCTACTTTATTGTTTATCCCTAGATCCATGTCGTTCTCCTTCTGATTTTTTTAATTTGCTAACATTTCTTCCCATTTTGACATAAGAATATCTAATCGACTTTGTATCTCATGGGCCCGGTCTTGTAAGTCTTTTGCTACTTGCGGCTTGTCTACATATATCTTGGCATCACTTAATTGATGTGTAATACCTATCTGCTCTTGCTCTAATCGATCAATTTCAATCGCAATTTTATCTAGCTCAACTTTTTGGTATTTATTAACAGACTTCTTAGATGTGTTGGTTTCTTCTTTGGATTTATCTACTTTGATAGGTTTTGGGTCTTCTATTGGCTTATTTTTTAACTGATCTAATCGACGTTGGTTTTGTATTTTCCAGTCTTCATATCCGCCTTCGTATTCTCGCCATTTTCCCTCACCCTCAAAGGCGATCATACTGGTAACGACATTATCTAAAAATTGACGATCATGACTGACCAAAAATACCGTGCCTTTATAGTCTTGCAAAAACTCTTCTAGCAAATCTAATGTATCTATATCTAAATCATTCGTGGGTTCGTCTAGAACAAGTACATTGGCAGGTTTAGCAAACAATCTTGCTAATAAAAGTCGATTTCTTTCTCCTCCAGACAAGGTCTTGATTGGTGATCGTGCACGTTGTGGGGAAAACAAAAAATCATTGAGGTAACTTTTGACATGCTTTCGCTGCCCCCCAATTTCAACCCACTCACTTCCTGGACTGATAAAGTCTTCAAGTGTGGCTTCAAGGTCCAAGGATTCTCTGAGTTGATCAAAATAAGCAATTTCAATCATGCTGCCCTGTTTAACGTCGCCTTGATTTGGTTTGATTTCCCCAAGAATTATTTTTAATAAGGTAGATTTACCAGCTCCATTAGGGCCTAAAAGACCGACTTTGTCACCTCTGAGAATCGTGGCAGTAAAGTCTTTCACAATTTGTTTATCGCCAAACGCTAATGATACGTTTTCTAGGGCCGCGACAATCTTCCCTGTTTTTTGTCCGGAATTAATATCTAACTTGACTTGTCCAACCAATTCTCTGCGCTGAGATCGCTGCTCCCTTAAATGCTCCAGTCTTGATATCCGGCTAACACTTCGAGTTCTTCTCGCTTCAACTCCTTGCCGAATCCACACCTCTTCTTGAGCCAACAATTTATCCGCCCGAGCGTTTGCCAATGACTCGTCCATTAACTGACGCTCTTTTAAACCTAAATAGGATTGAAAGTTACCTGGATAACTACGGATAATCCCTCGGTCAAGCTCAATAATGCGCGTCGCCACTTTATCCAAAAACGCCCGGTCATGGGTAATAAATACTAATGACTTGTTCATATCAATTAATAATTGCTCAAGCCATTCAATCGAGTCCATATCCAAGTGATTGGTCGGCTCATCAAGTAATAAGACATCTGGTTGGGTCGCTAAGGCCTGCGCTAGGGCTACTCTTTTTTTATTTCCACCAGATAATTCCGACATTTTTCTGTCACCATCCAAATGCAACTGATGTAATACTTCTTCAATCTTCTGCTCCCATGCCCATCCTTGATTGGCATCAATGAGGCTATATAACTGATCCATGCGGTGCTGAACTTCATCAGTCCACTCATGCATACTTAAGGCTTCATATTCATTTCGTAAGCCTTTTATTTCTTCCAATCCCTTGGCTACGGTATCAAAAACAGTATCTGTGGACAAAAATAATGGCTCTTGAGCAACATAAGCTATCTTGATACCCTGTTGTTTTTGTATGACCCCTGAGTCTGGCTTTTCTAACTCTGCAATAATCTTCAAAAATGATGATTTTCCTGCGCCATTACGGCCGATCAAACCAACTCGCTCCCCTTCCTCCAGTGAAAAAGAGGTGTTTGCCAGTAAATCCACATGCCCATATGCAAGCTGAGCATCACTTATTACGAATAAAGCCATGAAGAATAATCAATCTAGTTAGATAAAGAAAAATCAAAGGTGATTTTGTCTGAAGCAAGTATTTTAAGCCGAACTTGTGTCGATTGCTTGATAATAGGGATGTGGAAAAAGTACGTATATCAAAATTACTCTCAGAACTAGGTCTTTGCTCTCGCAGAGAGGCTGATCTTTATATTGAGCAAGGTCTTGTCACTGTTGATGGCGAGGTCGTTAGCGAGCTGGGATCGCGCGCCTTCCCCAATCAAAAAATAGAGCTCAAAAAGGAAGCAACTTTAGCCCAAAATGCCCGTATAACGATTCTTCTCAATAAACCAGTTGGCTTTATTTCTCATTTAGATGAGGATAAAGAGTATGAGCCAGCTGTATCTTTAATTACCCCAGATCGCTTTTTTCGCACCCATTTAGATGCTGATAAAAACGCCAAATTTAATACCCGTGGCCTGGCTCCCGCTGGTAGGCTTGATATTGACTCTACAGGCTTACTCATCCTCACGCAAGATGGTCGAATCGCCAAACAAATCATTGGGGAAAATAGCTCCATTGAAAAAGAGTATTTAGTGCGCGTGGAGGGTGAATTAGCTCCTTCAGGACTCTCGCAGTTATGTCATGGACTCTCTTTGGATGGTGTTGCCCTCCTTCCGGCTAAAGTGAGTTGGCAAAATGAAAATCAATTACGCTTCGTTCTTCGGGAAGGGCGTAAACGTCAGATTCGAAGAATGTGCGAATTAGTTGGTTTGCATGTGATTGGCCTTAAAAGAATTCGTATTGGTCAAATTCCTCTAGGCAACTTACCATTGGGACAGTGGCGTTTTTTACGCCACAACGAAAAATTCTAATCAGGGCTTGGTCTTGTTTTTAAATATCTCTACATATCGTTTTTGTGAACTGACCAATCTGCCTGCCTTAGGCGATATGCTTCTTGGCGAGTGCCTTAAAAATGAGCTAAAAGGTACGATCATTTTGGCTCCAGAAGGCATCAATATGTTTTTAGCTGGTCAAGAACAACATATCCGTGATTTTTTTATTTGGCTTAATCAATTTCCCGCCCTTGCTGATATTGTGACTAAAGATAGCTGGTCAGATTACCAACCTTTTAAAAAGATGTTGGTTAAAGTCAAAGATGAGATTATCCGTATGAATCATCCTACGATTCAAGCTTATAAAAAAAGAGCTCCTAGTGTGAGCGCTACTCAATTAAAAGAATGGCTGCTCAAAGGTTGTGATGATCAAGGTAAACCCATTGTCTTGTTAGACACAAGAAATACTTTTGAAGTCGAATACGGAACGTTTACCAATGCAATTCACTTTAATCTAGAAAAATTTAGCGAATTTCCAAAAGCTCTTTCTGAACAAGTGGAGCTTCTCAAGGATAAAACTGTCGTCAGCTTTTGCACAGGAGGGATTCGTTGTGAAAAAGCCAATCTCTTGATGCAAGAAATTGGCTTACACAATACACTCCAACTTGATGGTGGCATCCTCAAATATTTTGAAGAAGTCGGCCGAGATTTTTACGAGGGTGGATGCTTCGTATTTGATGATCGTATCGCCCTAGATCCAGAATTGTCGGAGCACCCTTTAGAGAATGCTCCTCGCAGAAATCACTGAGTCAGTAATTGGAAATGCTCAACCGCCGGAGGTGCTGCAAAGAATGGGGAAACGATAGCTCGCCACTCTAAAAATGCTGGTGAATTCCTAAAATCAACAATATGATTGTCTAAGGTTTCCCACTCAATCATTAACAAATAGCGCTGCGGATTTTCAATACCCTTTTGAATCTTGAAACTTTTAAAGCCTTTTGCACTCGCAATGGCTTGTCTTACACCACGTTCAATGGCTTCATCAAATTCAATATTTTTACCTGCTTGTATCGTAATGTCTGCGATTTCTAAAATCATATAATCTCCTTTATTTAACCGATTTTTTTTAAACTCTTTTTAAAGATACTTGCACGTTCAATATAGTGCTCAGCACTCATCTTTAAACGCGCGATATTTTCTGGGCTGAGTTCTCGGGCCACTTTAGCCGGTGCGCCAATAATTAAGGACCCCGGAGGAAACTCTTTACCTTCAGTAACCACTGCACCAGCACCTACCAAGCAACTTTTACCAATCACAGCGTTATTCAGAATAACTGCCTGAATGCCAATAAGTGCTCCATCTTCTATCGTACAACCATGTAACATCGCTTGATGTCCAATTGTTACGTTATCACCAATTTTTAAAGGACACCCTTCATCGATATGCAATACCGTGCCTTCTTGAATGCTTGTGCCAGCGCCAATCGTAATCGAATCATTATCCCCTCGTATAACAACGCCTGGCCATACTGAAGAAAAAGCACCAATCGTGACATTGCCGATAATTGTTGCCTCCGGAGAAATATATGCGTCGGGGTGAATACTCGGTACTAAATCGCCTAATTGATAAATCGCCATGTAATCCTCTTATTTAAAAAGTTGGTATGTGTAAATACCTAAAAATGTCATTAGTACAGAACCAATCACATGTATGCATACTGTTGAGAACGCAATACCTAATTGACCTTCTTGAATCATCCTAGTTACTTCGGCTGAGAAAGAAGAGAATGTAGTAAGCCCTCCTAAAAAGCCCGTAATAATAAGCAAACGCCATTGGGGGGGCAAGTCTGGATGACCGCTAAAAAAAGCAATTGCAATGCCAATCAAATACCCACCGATGAGATTGGAAGCAATCGTTCCAATCGACATTGCAATCGACCATGAATCTAAAAGTAAACCCAAAGCCCACCTCAGTATCGCTCCTAATGAGGCGCCAAGACTAATGGCCATAATGGAGTTCAACATCAGTGGGAGGGCTTATCTGTCAATTACAAAATCTGTGCTACTTCATCAAATGCTAAACGTGGACCACGTGGCCAAATGGAAGATGGCTCTGCACGACCAATATTGATCAAGAAATTGGCTTTATAACGGCCATCGGCAAAAAACTCCGCATTGACTTTACCAATATCAAATCCAGACATCGCGCCGCAATCTAAACCTAATGCACGCACCGCCATAATCAAATATGCGCCTTGTAAACTTCCGTTTCTGGCAGCAGTTGCTTCTGCTAATGGGGCATTGTTCTCAAAAAAGGCTGTTGGATTGGATGCTGTGTATTGTGTTGCGAAATGCTCAAAGAATTTTGTGTCATAGGCAACAATAACTGTTACCGCGGCACTTTGTACTTGCGGGACATTTCCTGGGGTCAAAGCAGGCATTAATCTTGCTTTTCCTGCTTCACTTTTTAAGAAAACAAAACGTGCATGTTGGCCATTAAACGAAGTAGGAGCCCACTTCATTAATTCATAGATTTCTTTGATTTGCTCATCCGAAACCGCCTCAGGTAAAAATCCATGTACAGTTCTTGCATCTAAAAATAATTGCTTTAAAGCGGTGTCATTCAATTTTGTGGTCATTTCTCTATTCTCGTTTTAGGGTTTTTGTTCAATTTAACTATAAAAATTATTGTTTGCCTATTGTAAACAACTCATTTGTTAAATTCATTTTTCGACAATACTCAATAAAAAATTGTCTTGTATGATTATCTTTGTATGAAAAAAAATATCTGCGTATTTTGTGGCTCCCGTTTAGGGGCTGACCCTCTTTTTGCTACTTGGGCTTATGCACTAGGCTCAAATATCGCCAAATTGAATCAAGTCCTTGTTTTTGGGGGCGGGGGTGGCGGGCTGATGGGAAACCTTGCCCAAGGTGCTCTTGACGGCCATGGGGAGGTAATCGGCATCATTCCTCGCCAACTGCAAGCTAAGGAAGGCCTTGTAGAAAACCTCAGTAAGGTGCATTACGTATCCACTATGGGGGAGCGTAAGCAAATCATGGATGAATATGCCAATGTCTACGTGATTATTCCCGGGGGGGTTGGTACTTTAGATGAGCTTTTTGATGTCTGGGCTAACGCTCAAACTGGCTTTCATCAAAAGCCTATCATTCTCGCGAACTGGTCTGGATACTACGATGGCCTTATTTCTTTTTTAAATCAATGTGTTCAAAATGGCTTTATGGATGCCTCTCACTTCAAGAAAATCCAGATTGTGGACTCTCCAGAAGAACTCGTCGCGCTTCTTGTTTCCTTCAATTAACTGATTAAGCTGTGCGCACAGGCGTAAGCACTTGACCACGCCCATTGAAAATTATGCCCACCTAAATGTCCAGTCACGTCCACACATTCTCCAATAAAAAATAATCCAGGATGTTTGCGAGACATTAAGGTTTTACTGTCTAACTCTTTTGTATCTATACCACCTAACATGACCTCCGCCTTATTCCAGCCCAAGGTTCCTGCTGGCTTGACATTCCAATGACACATCAGGTTAATGAGTTGCTGTCGCGATGTTTTTGAGACTTCAGCCCATTTTTTACCGTGTAAATCTAATTGTTTGGCAAATTCTTTTGCCAAACGTGCCGGTATAAACTCAATTAATAGTTGATCCACTGTTTTTGAACGCGAAGATTCTTCATTAAGTAATTCTTCAAAGATCTTGGAATCTACCCAAGCAACATCGATCGCTTGCCCTTCTGTCCAATAAGAACTGGCTTGTAAAACTGCCGGTCCAGATAAGCCTTTATGGGTGATGAGCAAGTCTTCGTCAAATCGCCCTTTTCCGTATCGCTCTTTGACATGACCAGCTGATATCTTGACTTTAGTACTCAATCCAGCAAAATCCTCAATCGCTGAAAATATTTGTGAGGTAAATGCTAAAGGGACCAATGCAGGGCGGGGTTCAATGATCGCTATGTCAAATTGCTTGGCAATTTGTAATCCAAAATCAGATGCCCCAATGGCAGGAACGGGCAAGCCGCCGGTCGCGATGACAACATTTTTACTTAAATAGACTTTTTGTTCGGTGCTGACTTTCCAAGAGCCATCATAAGGCTCTATGGATTGAACCTTCATCGGGTGCTGAATTTGTACATGACCTATCTCACATTCGTGCATCAGCATGTCAATAATTTCGGTGGCTGAACCGTCACAAAATAATTGCCCTTGATGTTTTTCATGAAAAGCAATTTGATATTTATTGATTAATTCAATGAAATCTTGGCTTGAATAGCGCGCAAGCGCACTTTTCACAAAATGCGGGTTCATTGATAAAAAGTGCTGATGGTTGGTTAGTAAGTTGGTAAAGTTACACCGCCCACCACCACTGATACGGATTTTTTCACCAATTTTCTGAGCATGATCAATGACTAATGACGATCTACCTAATTGCCCAGCCACTCCCGCACAAAAGAGGCCTGCAGCACCTGCCCCAATCACCACTACATCAATAGATTCCACTTGGCACCAATTCTTATCATTCAAAATATAAGAACTATTGTATTTGCAGAATGTTTTTTTCGACAGTTTTATGAAATAACGGCAAAATAGAGGCTGAAAGTATTTTTATTTATCATGCAGGAGATTTGAATGTCAAAAGATAATAGCCCCATCAATCGTCGCTCTAGAAATATTACCGAGGGAGTTGCTCGTGCTCCTAATCGGTCCATGTACTATGCCATGGGCTACAAAGAAGATGATTTTAAAAAACCCATGATCGGTGTTGCCAATGGTCATTCCACAATTACCCCTTGTAATAGTGGTCTGCAAGTGCTTGCAGATGCCGCTGTCGAGGCTTTAGAGGCAGGCGGCGCCAACTCACAAATTTTTGGTACGCCAACCATATCTGATGGTATGGGGATGGGTACCGAGGGTATGAAATATTCCCTGATCTCCAGGGAGGTTATTGCCGATAGTATTGAAACATGTGTCAACGGCCTTTGGCAAGATGGTGTAATCGTCATTGGTGGCTGCGATAAAAATATGCCTGGTGGCATGATGGCAATGGCGCGCACGAATGTTCCCAGTATTTATGTTTATGGCGGAACCATCAAACCAGGTCACTACAAAGGCAAAGAACTTAATATTGTTTCTGCTTTTGAGGCTGTCGGGGAATTTACTTCGGGTCGACTTAGCTTCGAAGATCTCAAAGGTGTTGAACAAAATGCCTGTCCGAGTAGCGGTTCCTGCGGCGGAATGTATACCGCCAATACGATGAGCTCGTCTTTTGAGGCTCTAGGAATGAGTCTGCCTTATTCCTCAACGATGTCCAATATCGATGAAGAAAAACGCCTCAGCTCTGCTAAATCCGCTAGGGTATTAATTGAAGCGGTCAAAAACAACTTATGCCCGCGTGACATTATTACCAGAAAATCTATTGAAAATGCTGTTTCAGTGATTATGGCTGTGGGTGGATCAACTAATGCTGTGCTTCATTTTTTAGCCATTGCTAGTGCGGCTGAAGTCGATTGGAAAATTGATGATTTTGAGAGAATTCGTCGTAAGGTGCCTGTGATTGTTGATATGAAACCTTCTGGTAAATACCTGGCGACTGATCTTCATGTCGCTGGTGGTATTCCTCAAGTCATGAAGATTCTTTTGGATGGTGGCCTTTTACATGGTGATTGCATGACGATTACTGGTAAAACTATTGCCGAGGTTCTTAAAGATGTTCCTTCAGTCCCGAGATCGGATCAACATGTTATCCGCCCCCTGAGTAATCCTATTTACGCTGAAGGTCACTTAGCTATTCTCAAAGGAAATATTTCTCCTGAAGGTTGTGTGGCAAAGATTAGTGGTTTAAAAAATCCTAGTATTACTGGTCCTGCGCGTGTGTTTGATTCTGAAGATGATGCAATGGCCGCCATCATGGCCAATAAAATTACGCATGGCGACGTGGTCGTGATTCGGTATGAAGGCCCTAAAGGCGGCCCTGGAATGCGTGAAATGCTTTCCCCTACCGCTGCTTTGGTTGGGCAAGGCTTTGGTGAGACAGTTGGTCTGATTACGGATGGTCGTTTTT
>Ga0114959_10000705_pt1 | contig 31361 bp, 33 predicted proteins | sample C_130625_EF_Meta_FD_87317 | JGI IMG/M metagenome (GOLD analysis project Ga0114959, IMG submission 87317) | Freshwater microbial communities from Lake Croche, Canada to study carbon cycling - C_130625_EF_MetaG | ecosystem: Environmental > Aquatic > Freshwater > Lake | place: Lake Croche, Canada... | reverse complement strand
CGATATTGTGGATTTTTGCAGATGGGTGAGTTTGTTAATACCGAAGATTCACAGCAAAAAGTATTTATTCTGAAGGCACTTTAGCGTTTTTTTCTACTAGTAGACGTTAAAATCTACATGAAAAAGGATGGTTTAGTAGTTAGTCAGTTAGAGGTTACATTTACAAATTTATTATGCAACAACTGTAATCATTCGAACAGGGTCATGTCTGTAAACTCTTGATACGTGCGGGTTTTCCATGTAAGAGCAGATGTCGCGCACCACGTTCTCGTCAAATAAATAGCGTGCAATGTGTCCCGTCGCATCAGGACATCCGTCCATTAGTGAGAGGAAGGATGGGCGAGTTGAAAGTGCATGCAATTCTTCTTTCAGGCGGTCATTTACATAATTGCGAATCCAGTGTTTTGTGTAGTGGTCACCGGAGAATCGGAAAAACTCCAGGATAATTGCGTCGGGTGCCTGTGGTTGGTTGAATAGAATATTGATATCTGTCATGCACCAACATCGCTTCATTACTGGAGGTCCTGGTAAATGGTCTGGATCGATTTCTGGCATCTCTTGCTCGTTATGCGGAAACCACTCAATTGCCTTGTCGCAAACATCAAACAAGATGTTATTGAATTCAATGTAGTATTGGCGCTGATCTGCTGATAGTGTGCGGATTTTTGGAAACGTTCCGTATTCCACCTCGAATCTTGCTTGTTCTTCGCCGTTATTTCCGTCTGGTTTCCTCTCGTACATGAATTTAGCGCATTCGATCTCTGGCAAAATGCGTTCTAGTATCTTGACCAATGCGTCCAGCGATATGTCCCGCACTGCAATGCTATCTATATTTAAATGGGGTCTGAATTTAGAAACAAATGGAAGTTGGATAGTTGTCATATTTGTTAGTAAGAATGGGGAAATAGTCGGGTGGATTGGTTGTTTTAAATAAAGTTGTATAGAGTCTGCTTCTATTGAGTATAGAATTAAAAATCTTTCAATTTTCCCCATCCATATCAAACAGGAAATCGCGCATAAGACCTCCAGCAAATATATTCGGCGGTTTGATCTCGCGGTCTTCTAACATTCGTTTTTTGACGTATATTGGTGTTTGCGGATTTTCTAGTGCGGTCAAAAGTCGTTTCTTCTCGAAGTATTTTGAAATTCTGTATTTGCCACTTGGAGGTTCCGTTATATCCGGTCTATGGTCTAGTCCGTCTTTTTTCTTGTATATTCGGTATTTCGAACTTCTCACTATGCAAAAGAAAAATAAGAAAAACGAGAGGTTCATTTTCTTATTTTTCGTGGTCAACGGTTTATGTGTTTTATTTACAGTTTTGTTCCATTTTTTGCATACGGTCCTCCATAATTCGCAAAATATTATATGTTGCTTCCAGATGTTTGACTAGTTGTTCGTCGTAGTATCTTGCCAATGGAACTGATTTCGGATAACTGTTATTTTTTATTGCGGTTTTCCTATCACTCAACAATTCATTTATGATGCTAAAGTTGTATTCCAATGAACATCTTTTATCATTATCTTCCTTTTCTTTTTTTTGTCTCTCCAATTCGATTACCATTAACTTCAATCGTTCGATTTCGTTTAGTTCTGAATCCATTTTGCGAATATAATTAATAATTATCGTATTGTTTATATTACATTTTATCTTTGACACAATCCTCGAACAATCCAGGTACGAACTCGCATCGTTGGATCCTTTCCAAATGGTCCACATGAATCGGTCGTTTCACAGAACTCAGTTTCCGTCCTCTTCTATATTTTGTAACAGATTTGTAACCTTTTCCATTTTTCACATAAACCTTTCTCACTGTCTTTCTGCCGTTTGGAAGCATCTTGATTTCGATATTGGAGTATTGGTAGGGCATATTGTATTATATACCATTCATCCATTTTTTCGTCAACACCGCATTCACACTTTCGAGCGCACCTTCTGTCCATCCTTGGTGTTTACTGACCACCTCTCCCACTACCAGTATTCCGTCCTCCGGATGTTGTGCTGCATCAATGAATTCCTCCCGTGTTTTGTATTTGTCAATGTTGAGAGGCATAAATAAATGTGTCCCAACACCCCAATAATAAGACCGTATCCCAATCAAATGCAACCTCTCACTAGGCATTCCCAACGACCTCTCAATTAATCTGCAATAAAACTCGCGATTTTCTGCCGTATTTTCGGTTCTCGATTTCAGCGCGACTGCATTCTTATTATCATTGTAGACGATCATATATACACCCTCATCCGCATTCATCGGTATCATTTTCTGGATCGGACCTGGTACGCAAGTATACCCTTTCACATACTCTTTTATAAACGGTATGGATTGCTTTGTAAATTTTCCATAAATCCGCAAAAACGGTTGTCCCTCTATTTCCCGGTAAATTGGGTGTCTCGGAAACAACGCGCGTAGACTCGTTATGGTAGTGGCGACTATTATTTTTTTGCAAATATATTCACGACCAGTATCCGTATATACCGAGAATTGTCTATCCTCTCCATTACTGGAGGTAATTCTGATAACATTCTGCGAGAATCTCATGTTGGATTCGCCGATTTTGGCAGCGAGCGCCAGGATCGTTTTCCGCCAATTTACACCGAACCCCGTCAAACAACAGGCATTGTCTTCCATCCCGTAATTATAAAGAGTCTCATGCACATCTTCCTTCTCGTAATCCGTATAACCAGAAGAAAACAAGAACCTTTCATATATCTCAGTTCCTAGCAATGGTTTTGCAAAATTCTCGAAGGTGATAGACGGACCTTTGTATTTTTTGTATTGACCTCTCAAATATTCGAGAACATACAAAACATTGATTGGTTCTGTGTAATAATGCGGTGTAACTTTGAATTCTTTTATTTCGAACCCGAGTTCTCTCTGAAGCGCCTTTAGTAACCGGTCGCGTTTTCTGCCGATTCCTGCGCCAGTCGCGACTTCTGTTCCATAGAAGAGTTCGTTGCTTGCTCTTCCGCCGATCCATTGTTTTTTATGTTTTTCTAAAACCAATAATGAGAGGTTGGGATCATGTTTCTTGATATTGTATGCTGCATATAATCCGCTTATTCCACTTCCGATTATGATAACGTCGTAAATCATATGATTTATATATTATTGCCTGTTTATGTAATAATATAGTATATCTAGCAAAATACATGAGTCTATTCGTTAAACTTTTCCATATCGCAATTGTGGGTACACTGTTTTTGTATGTCGGCATCAAACGGACCGAAATTCCTAAATGGATGTTCCCTGGATTGTTTGCCCTCGGAACATTCATCGTTCTTTACCACGCATATAAAGTGTTCGATCATATCCAACACAATAAATCATATTGGGTTAATCTGATTCATATATTCTTGATAGGACCATTGTTGATCTATATAGGTTATTTCGGAGAGGATACAGCACGAATGTACTTCGAATTTCTATTGATGATGAGTTTTGCAGTCGTCGGATATCATGGATATTATTTGCTTCAAGATCTCACAACAAAAAAGTGATGTAATATGCGACTAAATAGACGATCGGTATACTGCAAAATATGGTTATCGGTCTGAATATAGTATGCTTGAGTTTCTTTAACCAAAGACGCGGTTGCCTCTCGAAATGTTTACCTTCTTTTCCACAACGATACTGGTCCGAACGACAAAGGTCAGCAAAATCATATGTGATTTTGTCTGTTACTACATCTTTGACTCCGAAGTTATCGCATTTATTGAAGGTAGACGTGAAATCGTTTCTCAGACAACTTGGTCGATAATGGATACAATTCTTACATGCCGGGTATTCTAAGTTGCGAATTATTTTTCCGGTAAACTTCATCGTATTTATTATCACAGACCGATTGATTTAACTTATTTTTAAAAATGATAAGAGGAATTTCTGATATATTAGAACCTCTCGCAAAAATCAAAGACGCGGCAAGTCCTTATTTAGGGGCAATTACAGATGCATTTCCTAAAGTAGTAGATCCCGAAAAACAATATTGGTTGTATCAAGGCGAACTTCCGTCTCTACAAAGCACGATTGTTGGAACCGTGGATGCGTTGTCCACTGTTCACCCGAATTATTTGCTGGTTGCAGCGACCTTCGTCTTGGCGTTTTTTGCCCTTTATATCAAAATGAAATACCCTTTCTGGAACCAGATTCCTGCACTACATGTGTATGACTGGCACCGAAGGTATTTGTATTCTGAGAAACCGTTCATCGTTCATATTCTTCCTAAAAAGACGAAATACTATGAACCGCGGTTGATTGAAACCCGCAAGTTCCGGAATTTAGAGGAAACGCAGAAATCCGAGATCGCTAAATTATTGCAGAATCATTATTTGCCGAGCGATCGCGTATTCTGTTCAGTGCAAGTTCCGGACTTGGCAGCGCAATGCGCGGATGCTCTTGTTTCCATATATCTCCAAATCGAAGAGGATATATTGCTAAAAACGGGAGAGGACGAAACGCAGATTGAAAAAACGATTGTAAACAAAAAGATAGAAGGAATCATAACCTCTCGCCGAATCAATACTGCCGCATCTTTCGGATCGTCGGATAACAGATATATTGTGCAAGAACCTGGCAATTATATCGACTATCTTTGTTTTGATAAGACTCGCGTAACTCCGCTAAAGATTCGCAATCTGTTTCATACACACGAATTTAATTCGCGATTGGCAATTCCAGATCGCAATATTACTTTGTTTAAAAAAGAAGTGGAATTGTGTGATGCGATTGTTCCTCTCGTCGAATACGAAACATTCACGTTTTATTTGCGGTTCAAGATCGAACCGGGCATTTTACCTACCAACTTCCAGATGGTTCGTATCCAGAGGGAACATGTAAGGCATTTGCATGATTGGATGGAGAGGATTGCTTCGCTAAAGGACGACATCGGGTTCAAGATCTCGGTGACGGCAGAAATCGGCGATTTGATTCATTTACTGCAAACGAATCAGATGTTTGCTTATGCTCTTCGCGGTCCGGATATAGATATCAAGACCAAATTCGATACTGTATATTCGATCTATTTCTTCCGAAATGCGCATATGAAATACGAGGATTTAGATGCGGGTGATACGATTCATGCGACCGCGGCATTTTGTAATACGGACAATTTCGATCTTTATTTTTTGGGTTTCTTGTGGGCAGTAAAAAACGTGCGCAAAGACTTTAGCGAAATGGGAACGAAGATGATTATGATAGATGATTTAGGACATTTGAGAGGTATCGCCAAACGCTGGCAACAATCACATGATGTGATCTTACGAACGAAATGCGCCTATTATTTTTGCAATTATGTTCTGCCTAGATCACCTTATGATGCAGAGAATATAAATATTCTATTATAATAATCCGAATGCTTGCGCATTGCAATCCGGATTATTTGCGAAATATCTACGCGAATCACTACGATATTATCTGTAAGAATCATATCATATAGAAACTGATGATTTCAGATAATATCGAATTCCGGAGTTTAAGTAGGCGTATTATAGTGACACTTACAACTATTCCGCCTAGATTCCGGTATTTACATTTCACCCTAAAATCATTGTTTAGTCAAACCGTCCAACCCGATGTTATTGTTGTAAACGTCCCCGAAAGATATAATAACTATTCAAATGGTGCTGCATTCCCTATAATCGAGAGACAAAACGTGATTGTAAATCGATGCAAAGACTATGGTCCCGCAACAAAATTACTGGGGTTGTATGGCACAAAAGTCTACAACGATATGTCAGATGACGACATTATTATTGTAGTAGATGATGATCGTAATTATAATGATCGGATGATAGAAGGAATGTTGAAATACCATAGACAATACCCGACTGCTGCATTAACTGTTGCTGGTTGGGATATAGAAGCAATCACAAACAATAAAGTTCGTTACACGAAGACAAAAATGCCGAGAGGATTGTCTGGATTTAAGTCATTTGGTTACGTTGACGTATTAGGCGGATGTTGTGGGTTTCTATTGACAAAATCATGTTGTCCATTCAATCATTCTGTCATATTTGACTTGAACCCAAATGATCCTAAATATTACGTTGATGATATTTGGTTCTCTGGATTCCTGACATTGAACGGGGTCGACATTTATATAATACCAAACTTAACAACCAAAGACGAACCCCCGAATATTAATAACTATATTTGTCCATTAGCGAACAAAACAAGAGAAGCGAAAAATATTGTTTGTGTCGAGTATTTTAGGGAGAAATATGGTATTTGGAAGTAAAGTATGAACATTTATTTATGCCGGAAGTGGTTGCACAAATAAATGGTATTGGGCATCTATCGAACATATTTGCCGCCTCTAGAGAATCCATCCACGCAATTTCGCTCCAAGGGCGAATGCCCGAGCATTTTGTGCAGTCGACCATAAGCGAAGCAAATGGCGATGCCCCCCAATTCTCTTATCGAACATATTTGCCGCCTCTCGAGAATCCATCCACGATATAGATCATGAAGACCCCCAAAAGAGAGTAAAGCACAAATTCCTCAGTGACATGGTTCGTTTTTTCCATTTGGAGTGATTCTAGCATTTGTGTCATGTAATTCAACCTGTCCATTACTTTATCGCCTGTCTCGCTTTTCCCTATACCCATTAGAGAATAATAGGGTTCTTTTTGTGTCGTCAATCCTTCTTTTCCGTATGCATCGCGATAACTGGTATAATTCGGTCCGTTGGATTCGGATGGGCGGTAATAGACAGAGGGTTGTTTAGGAGTAGTGTTGCTGAATGGATGGTTGACTGCTTTAGGCATAAGTGGATTTTGCGGTAACCCAACTGGTGCATCACCAGTTAGTACGTTTTCTGCATTGTTCTTTGTTTTTGTAACAATGGCAGGATATGGCATTGGATTGAAGTCGCCGAGTTTATCGTTTGTACTAAAACTGGTAATCTTGTTCAATATGCTGTTTATTTTCGTATTTCTGTCGGTCTGTTTCTCGAGGAATTCGTTGATTGATTCGGGTGATTCGCTTCCTCTCATTTCGATCTTTTTGTGTTGGATTTCTGCGGGTGTAGCAACTTCATATTGTTCCTCCGATGATTCATAAGACGGACGATTTTTAATGGTTTTTCTTGTTGCGGATTGGATTCCGCCCATGGCAGGAACACGTTTTCTGGATGTTCCGTTATCTGGTTTTTCAGAATTATCGCTTGTCCATGGAGATGCATAAGTTAATAATGACATTGCAGAATATGAATTATGTTTGAAATACTTTACAAAATCATAAGATTTTATTCCTCTCGTATTTCCATTCAATCACGACAAAAAATTATGCTAAATGAAATGACATACAAAATGGAATGACATACAAAATGGAATGACACACAAAATGGAATGCTAAATGAGTTGGATTAGATAAGTCTAGATATTAGTATATATTTTTATTATAATGGTTACTAAAAACGAATGGACAGATGAACAAATAGTAGAATGGGTAACAATTATTGCCATATTCTTATTCGCTTGTTTCCCTAGCGAAATGATATATTTAAGTGAAACCAGTTTAGGAAAACTGTTCTTCGCATCGATCATAATATATTATGCAATGGTTGATCCAGTTTATGGAATTATTGCTTGTGCATTTGTCATTGTTTACTATCAATTAGATCTTTACAAGAGTCTAATTGCTCTTCATCGAGACACACTTCTTAGTGAGAATATGATGGTCATGCAGGATACTATTTTGCAAAATGCACTCTCTGGAAAACAAGGTATTTACTCAGATGTAACAGGATTACTTGAGGGATATACTTCAGATGATTCATCGGTTCTTGAACCAGCAGAAAGTTACTACGAAACGGAATTCTTGAGAGGGTCAAAAAAATCGGAGTTGTTGAACAATTTTAGGAAAGCAAATTGCGACAAAAATGGCAGACTATACATTAATGGAACACAGGTTCGTCCGGAAATGGCAGATCATGTATTTAGAGAAATCCAGTTTCCGAACAATCAGTCTAAATGTGATCCGTGTGATGAAACGTGCGAATTCTCGATTATTGAAGAACGGATTAATCAAGAGGAAAATCTAAGACCAGCGTCGTCGAAAGATATGGAGATCGATTGGAGTCAGTTTTTCGGACACTATATAGTTAAACCAATAACGAATATTGCAGAGGACATTTATCTGCTTGAGAATAAGGTTTCTAATATGATTTTACCGAATACTTTTTGAATTTGAATATAAAAATAAGACCCAGAGTTTGGCAGAGACGAATAGATATATGTCGACGCGTTTGTGTGCAGTTATTATATACCAGGTTCGAATGGTGAACAATAGAGGATCTAGGTCAAAGTCGGATACTGGAACCAAAACATTGAAGGACATGTTCTCCTACATAAATGAAAATATCCTAGCAATGAACCAGAGTAAATTGTTTGCAGGTTTAGTGATAATTGTGCTGAACGTTTCATCTAAATTTGTTAATATCAAATTGAGCAAATCGATGGAAGGGTATTTGAAGTACACATTTAGTCGTGACATATTAGTTTTTTCTATGGCATGGATGGGAACGCGTGATATCTATACTGCTTTGATTATTACTATTATTTTTTCTATTTGTTCGAATTTCTTGTTTAATGAACAAAGTGGATTTTGCTGTTTATCGGAGTCGTTTATAGAGAAGAATAGCGAACTACTGGACTCTCCTCCAGATCTTCCACAAATAACGGAACAACAAATTGCTGATGCGGTTGCGCTTTTGTCAAACGCAAAAAAACAACAAGACGCGAAGCGTTGATTTACTAGTAGTAACATAATAATGGTATTACTAGTAAAAAATATTGTGTATATTCTATTGTCTATTCGATCTTTACGTCTGGTCATATGGATTATTAATCCATATCCCGAAGGGAAGCGTATATGCTAGTCAATATAATTTGTTGCCATTTTGCTTCGCTAAGGCAACGAACCATATGACTAGACATTTAGTATCTACTAGTTGAGGTGTCCTTTTTGATACGCTAAAAGTACACCATTACGCAGTGCTGCTATGCGCTGCGCATCTGTGGTTTTTTACTAGTAGAGGATTTTAACCTCTACTAGTAAAGATTAGATAGGGATCGCTTGAAGTTTTGATTGGAATATATGAGCATATATTAAAATGCAACAAAAAAATGATACGCAAGATAATGATATTATATTTCCAGTTTCTAATTTGCATATTCAATTAGATACGAATACTGGTAAAGATGGTGAATCGAAAATCGAATTATTTAAACGGAGTATGATTAAGATGCCGGAAATGGATGTTCCTCCTATATTAAATAGTGAATTACCATTTTTTACTAAGAACGTGCGGTATCCATTATCGATACAAGACGCGGGTTGGAGTGAAAAGTACAATTTCTTTTTTAATCGCGATTTATTCGTGGGTCGTTTGCGAGAACATATTGAATCGTATCCGAGTAGTTATAAGGATATATTTAAACTTAAAAAAGAACTAGAAAAAAATAAAAACACAGAAGAACTGCAAAAATTAAATAATTGGATAAAAGACACAGAGATACACAATATCATGATAACGTTGCGTTCAATATTTCCAATACCAGAGGTATTTGGAAAATCGTTGAAGAATTCATTTCAACACATATTAAATCAGGAAAATAATTCTCGTATTATTTGGGATGTGGACATAAAAAACACGTTGAATATATTTGGATTCATGTATAAATTTGGAATTGCAAGTAAAAAGAAAGAAGAGTATTTCATCAATATTGACGGAAAACGGTATTCAGTTGAAGATGTAATATGGGAAAATGATGTTGTAAATCATCCGATATATAACAAATTCTTGATGAAACTAAGGGAGACTTATGAAGATGCGTCTAAATTCGCAAATGAAATAGAAGACAAATATGAATTGAATGCCAATGATTTGGCAAATGAACTGATTAATGATCTAAAGAAAGAGACATTTAAACCCCCAATTCAACCAGATATAAAAGGGTTAATAAAAAATATAAAATCGAAAACAGACGCGCTTAAACTTGATAAACAAACTAGTATGCGTTCAGGTGATCGTAAAAGAATTGGTGATGATATTGAAAATCGGTTAAAATATATAATAAATACCGCCAATCAGATAATGTATAATAGAGATCAAATTGCAGAATCGTTTATTACAATTAGTGAAAATATACGTAGTCATGCAAAATCAATTAATAGTTATCAAACCCCAAATAGTATATTTATGGATGAATCATTTGAAAAGTATTTTGAAAAAATGGTAGAAAAATCAATAAAAGTGGTAGCATCTCGAAGGGTTTTAGATTTTGCTGAAAAGTATATTCCGTTGAAACTGTCTAATAAAAATGCAGATGGAACGGATATATCATCAATTGCAGTTGAAATTAACAATTATATAAAAAAATATTTTCCAAATGAAACTGTAATCAATAATGAATTGTCAGAATCGGTGAATAATGTTTATGAACCAAATCGAAAAACATCCAATCGAATATTATACGAAGAATTAAAACAGTTTAAGTTTGGAAAATCTAAAACTGACGACACTACTGAGAAGATTAACGTTTTTGATAAAATATACAACAAGTACATTTCAATTAAAAGAATGTCGTTCGATGAGAAAACACGAAATAAGATTGAGGAATGTTTATATACTGGGATTGATGAAGTGAACACATCTTCAAGTTCGACCACTAGTGAAAAAACCGAAAGAAATGCGTTTGAGATTTACGTTCGACTGGATTTGGTCAATGCGGATTCTTTTGAAAAAACGAGTAGTGCTTCTTGTAAACTACTCGATAAAGAATTGGAGCAAGAATTTATGTATTTGGCAGATCCACGAAACAAAGATAATATGGTATTGAATCGGTTTCGTAATTTGGATTTTGATTCGATTTTGCCGAATACAATGCTACCTGTTGTCCCAGAATCTAAAAAGAAAAAGGGTGGAAAACTTAACAATTTTTCTCGACGTATCCGGTCTACACAGCAATACAAAACGTTAAAAACATACCGCTAAATATTTATTATTTGTTTTCATATAATAAATATTATATCAGATCATCACCTCATTGATAGCAATATCCGCAAATATGCGAATGTTTATTTATTCAAAACCAGTTTACCGTTGACAAACTTTCCTATTTCGTCTCCAACCTCATCGTCTTCCAATAACTCATAGACAATTCCGTCTTTTTCACTAGTGGTGTAGTATCGTTTACCTTTCACCTCGATCTCGTATACTCCTGCCTCCTCTTCTTCTACAACCTCTTCTTCTTCTACAACTTCCTCTTCTACGACTTCATCTTCCTTTTCTACAACCTCCTCTTCTTCTACAACCTCTTCTTCTTCATCTTCATCTTCTACAACTTCCTTTTCTACAACCTCTTCTTCTTCTACAACCTCTTCATCTTCTACAACTTCTTCCTCTTCTACAACTTCTTCTTCAATAACAACAGATCCAAATTCCGCAGCAGATTCTGCCTCTACCTCTTCGCGAATCTGCACATGAATATCTGCATCTAGTTCGTCACAATCATTTTCATCATCAACAGATTCTTCATCTTCTGAATTTAATTCATGCTGAATAATAACAGACGCATCATCGTTTTCAATAATAACGATCTGATCATTTTCTTGATCTTGTGGTTCATTGGCGCTCGAAGAACATTTGTATTGTCTTAATATGTTTTTGCACTTTTTTTGCTTTTTTTCGACACTTGCAGCAAGTGCCTGTGTTAATAATTGAATTAATTCCTTGTTCGCCGACTTCAGTGCCTTATACTTTAACTTTAATTCTCTATATGCCGGACTATTCTTAGCATGTTGATATTCGTCCGCCAATTTCGATAATTTGTTGTTCAGCGATGGCATTTTAGCGTAGTGGATTTTATTTGGTATGATGTTACTTAGTTACTATTTTATCGTGTATTTTCTTTATATGTTTTTGCTAATATTATTTTGCATAAAATGAATTATTTGCGGTAACAATCACATCTATATTCATTTGGATCCCAAGCAGGAATCGACGTCCATACATCAACCTGCATTCCTTTAATAGACAAATAATACAATTGATGATTATAAAATTGGTCGGGGTAGCATACAATTTTATCGGGACAAGTATTAATGTATGCTGCCCACCAACTATATGTGCTATTGGCAATGATATGATGGTCGCAATGACTCATTATTGCCATTTCTTCAATATCGGTTACTGGCGTGTTTATAATGTCGTTGAAGTGGTGATATTCAAACGGTAAATGTTTGAGGTCGGGGTCTTCTTTGAGTGCGTCAATAACACCCGATGCAGAAACTTTCGATTTTGTCTCGTAAAAACAGAGGATGTTTATTGGAACACTCGTATCCAGTTTTTCTGCAATTTGTAAAAGCGCATTTTTGTAGTAGTATTTGTTGAGAAGAAGGAAATAACATTTGAGACCTTCATAATCGCCACGCCGGATATGTAGACTGACCGTATTCTTACCGGGCAGATCCGAATGGTTTTCGGAACTTGTAACTTGGCAATGACGACTAAATAGTCCTCTTTCGCAAAATTCTGGACCTGTTATTTTTTGCAGAACTGTTGATCGGATTGCTGGAAATCCCATTATTTCGAATATTTGTGCTTTCATTGAATCAAACAATTTATATTTTTGATAAAACCCGGTTAATTTGATGTTTTGGTTCTCGGGGAATGGAATGTTTTTTTCGATTTCTTCCTCCGAGAATTCCTTGAGAGAATCCGCAAACTGTTTATTGCTAATTCCTACCGATTCAGGAGAGTAATTGTCTAAATTCGGAAGAGATGGGTAATGTTCGAATATGAATTTGCGATTATGTTTTACGGCATAAACAATTGCTGCTGCAATCTCGAATAGAACGTTTCCTAATCCACCCCAGTATCTTACTGTAATCGTTGAACTCATTTTTAAATTATATATTTGAAAATGAATATTATATTTTGCTAAGAAAAGCGAGAAGAAGGTCATGTCATTATACCGAAGGTCATGTCATTATACCGAAGGTCATGTCATTATACCGAAGGTCATGTCATTATACCGAAGGTACTCTTAATAATACTCGCCTTACTCGGTCCCTGTGGTTGTTCGCTTTGTCTCTTTACCTTATAAACCCCCGACGAATTGTTACTCGTTGCCTTAATACCATAAATCCTCGTAAATGCATCATCCGTATCTTCATGCAACTCCGGCAAAATCCGTGTTAATGGTTTGTCAATTACTAGCAATAAATGTTCCGTCTTAAGAAGTCGTCTATATTCCTTTATATTCAAATTACCATAAAACTTATCCAGTAAATAGTGCGGATCTGGCGCAGGTTTAATATTTTTCTTGCAATCATATACTTTGCTGTAAATCTGGTTGAGAAGATGGTACCTATCAAATTTGGTCGAATCGTCGATGGATTCTTTCATTAAATAGGCGACCGCGCATTCGGGTCTACAAAAAGATCCATATCCATAAATCGTACCATCCATCTCGTACTTTGGAATATAACAAGGAGCATTGTCAAAATCGTAGGTGCACCAGAAACAGGCAGATTTCTTCTCTGAATGCAGAGAATTCTTATATAACTGGATCTTCAACTGTTTTAATTTTGCAGACATGTCTTTCACATTTACATCATCGTTATCTTCTTGTTCGGGTTGTAGAATAAAAGAATGTTTTACAGTCGTATCTTGGGTCGTCAATTTATCTTCGACTGGAGGTTCTGCCGGTTCGTTTGATTTCTGGTAGTCGGATTCGTCTGCCGGAAAAGAAAGGAAATTCGCAATGTTTTTTTCTTTGTCTTTCTCGTCGGTAGATTCTTCGTTACGGATAAATGCGCCGAACTTCTTCTCCCCGTCATAGTATTTAACTTCTGGCGGTGCAGACGAATTATATTCGAGAGGATTACTGATCATCTTGCTTAATCTGCTATTATAATCTTTCAGATCGTTCATAGAACATTTCAAATTCAGTATAATGTTTGTTAGTGCTGGTGTAGTATTGGTGGAAGCAATTTGCTGTTTTGTGACAATTTTACTTCCTCTCGTCTTTTTTCCCCGCTTTTTGGTATCCTCTTCAGGAACAGACGCGGGTGTTTCCGTTGAAGCGACGGCATTTGTCGTGCGCTTTTTCTTGGCAGGATTCGCAGAAGATACTGGCATGTATTTACAAACCATTGTACCTGATTATTTATGTAGGTTTTAAATATCTTTTGCGGAAAAGCAGATAAATTAGAGGGACGATTGAACTCTATAATATGTCGCAATTCGTCGACGCTTCTTCCGATCAATCTATGCCCTGGATTGAAAAATACAGACCTACTCAATTCGATCATATTGTACTGGATCCTCTCAATCGCGCATTTTTCCAGAATATTATACAGAAAGGTCATTTCCCGAATTTGCTTTTCTATGGTCCGCCTGGAACCGGAAAAACGACGACGATTATCAATTTGATACAGGAATACCAGGCAAAATATACGCGGGTGAATAAAGAAACGGTTATTCATTTGAATGCGTCGGATGAACGCGGGGTCGACATCATACGGACGCAGATATATCAATTTGTCCGGTCTTGTCATATATTCGAGTCGGGATGTAAATTCGTCATTTTAGACGAGGTCGATTATATGACAAAAAACGCACAGCAGGCACTGAAAACATTATTGCAGACCTCTCAACACAATGTGCGGTTTTGTTTGATCTGCAACTATATCAGCAAAATCGACGAATCATTACAGCGTGAATTCATTTGTGTCCGGTTCAATCAATTGCCGCCAAATGAGATACGGCAGTTTATACAGAAGATTGCAGTTGCTGAAAAAATCGAAGTGGACACAGAAAGCATCGATCTGCTCATGGCAAGTCATCATTCGGATATTCGAAGCATGATTAATTTCATGCAATCGTCTTATTTCGGCATCGACGACAGAACACGAATGGGATCGATTTGCAAACCGGCATCCTCTCAAGAATGGATGGAATTGAACCGATTATTGAAAGCAAATGACAACGAAAAGTCGAAATCTTATATTTCTCATATTAGCAGGGTTCATAATATGAACAAAAAACAGATACTGCTTGGTTATATGAATCATATTTTGCGAAAATATACACACTACATTAACAGTGATTTGATCTGCATTTTTGAAAACGTCGCACACTCTTCGGATGATATGCCGTGTGACGAATTGGTCGCATATTTCGTGTCAAATATGTTTCACGATAAAATGCTGATTTCTTGCTCATAGTAGATGCTCATTCGATGTTTCAACGTCCGCATGAATTCGTTTGCTGGCGAAGCATTATTTGGATCGAACATAGCATTTGCAGTTTGCAGTTGAGTTCTTCTTCTTGAAGGTGATGGTTCAGAGGTTGGTATTGGTATATTTATTTTAGCATTTGGTAATACGATTGGTTTAATTTCAACGGCAAATGATTGTTTTCTTAGCATATTCAGATATATATACGTAGTATTTTTGTTTTTTGTGGACATATAAATAAAACAAAAATTGAAAATGACTTAAAGAAAGTAGGATTGAATATATTAGAAAACACTTAAAGACGATTATTAAAGAACAAAATGATGCAACCTGAATTGTTTACCAAAAACGTGGACGATGAATGGGCAAATTTTATGCTAAAGTATTCTGGTTATAAAAACGCGGATGTTGAATCTCATCAATCGGAAAGAGAACCCGACGCATTTCCGGTTTTGATGGACGAGATCCATAAACTGAATTCTAAATCTGCTAAATTAGAGATGCCTATGCCAGTCTGTGGGGATCTGCATATTTCGACGAAAACCAAGGTATTGTATCTGAATTGCCCGATCGATACGCTAAAGACATTCTGGAATATACCGGTCATCGATTACTGGCGACCGATTGAAGGCGTTATCAAGAAACAGACTAAAATAACTTCGCTCAGTCAGGAAGAGTTGGACGAGTCGCAAGAACGACTGCGTAATTGCGGACATCATTATACAGAGATGGTTATCAAGAGTGCGAGTATGAAACAGACAATGGCAACGGATGAAAATGGAGTTCAGACAATGTCCACAAAACGCCTAAAGTTCAAGGACGATCGCAAAGTGACGATCGGCATATCCAAGAAGGATATTATGAACTGTCGAGGAAAACAGAAAAAAGCGTTCATGAATTGTTTTGCAATTATCATTCGATTCAAATACAAAGATGAATTTAGGGAGGTTCATGTCAAAGTCTTCAATACAGGTAAATTGGAAATCCCGGGGGTTCCTGATGATAATATGTTGCGTTTGGTTCGGGAGAAAGTGATCGAATATTTGCAACCGCATTTAGATGTCAGTCCTCTCCAGTACATAAAGGGAACCGGGGATGACGGAGACGAGGATGTGTTGATCAATTCTGGATTTCATTGTGGGTTTTGCATTGATCAGAAGGCATTTTATGCGATACTGAGAAGTGAAAAATACGGCATTGAAACGTCGTATGATTCGTGTCATTATCCGGGAATTCGTTGCAAATACTATTATCGGAATGATTTGCCGAAAGATCACCCGGATCAAGGGCGAATATGTTTAGAGGACAATGGGATCAAATTGAGTCAACTGGAGTTGAGTAAGAAATATACTTGCGTGTCGTTCATGATATTCTCGACTGGTAATTGTCTGGTTGTCGGTAATTGTTCGAAGGTAGTTTTGATGCATGTGTTTGAGTTTATTAAGCGCACTTTAGAGGTAGAATATGGTGCAATCTGTTTGCCGAATGAGTCGGTGGCAACGAAGATCAAGAAGAAGAAACAGCGTAAGAAGACGGTGCACTTTAAGGTCTAGTCTCCCTACAGCGAAGCAAAAAGTAAGGACACCTCTGCTATATAGTGTTTGCCGAAACTAGTAGAGATTTTTAATCTCTACGACTAGACGTTAACGCTACATAGTACAATGAAATGCCAATTTCACCAATTCATCTGCCCCCCGCTTCCATTTTTCCTGTTCACTAATTTCCTTCAACGTCAATCCAGATGAAAACGTCTTCACATAAAGACACGCAGGCAACACACTCCCTATATTTCCATGTTTTACTTGTTTCTTTATCTGTTTTTTCAAAGCAAGCAATAGATCCATATATTCTTGCTTCTCCATTTTCGTGATCGTCTCCTGTACCGTTTCCAGAAATAGAAACAGATCATTTGAAGGTGTCCGAGGACCATCCACCGCATATATCAAAAAATCCATCAAATGTGCATCCGCGATATTCATTTGGTCTTCCAGAGTAAATTTATGATGAGAGGACCACAATAATACTACAACCACTCGACCGAACCTCTCTAATGCCGCAGTACATTCTGCAAAATCGTTACCATGTGCCTGATGCGATTGTGAAACTGACAATATATTCGTAAATGCGGACGACGACCCGGACTGTTCATCGACCGATTTTGCATCACAATTACGCAATTCTGCGATCGTTTTGTCGTAGATGAAAACGACCGCGTCCATGAAATCGAATGAAGGTGCAGTTCCATTTGGATTGGTGTATCCGAGTTTGTAAGTTTGTTCTATATACTCGATGAAACAGTAGATACCCTTCTGGCAATGATCTGCCGATGTAGATACGTTTTTTGTTGTGCAAAATGCGAGTTTGTAGATATGTGTCATTGCAGATAATCCGAGTTGAACAATGTATTTCTGGCAATCCATTGTTTTCAGTGTTTCCGATGAATTCATGATCGCTAAATAATCGTAGACGATTCCTTCGTACCTCTTGATCAATTCGTGTCTCGTTTTGGTCAAGGTTTCGCCACTTCCGGCAAAACTATCCTTTAATACGATATGGGCATCGGTTGAGTCGTTCATAATGCAGGTTATATTAGGGAGAGGAACGATTTTCTAACTTGGATCGATTGACGTTTGGAGAGAATGATATTGATCCAATAATATTTATTTTGCAAATTGTACGCGAAACTCGATTAAATATATAGTTTTGCTTAGTAACGTATTTAAAGTAATAAATGATAAATCAGTTTATATTGAAAAGTATTTAAATGAGCAAACCCCTCCCCCCTCCACCACCAGTTTCTGCGGCAAACAATTCTGCAGTTGTTTCTGCTGGCGCTGCCGCTCCCACATTTCGCCTTCCTGCGTCTGCAACAATTGAACATGCCATGAAACTTGCAATTAATGAAGATCGTCCTATTATGATGGATTACTGGAAAGATTCGATTGAGAAGACCGTGTTGATTGGTCAGCGAGACGACGAGACAAAAGAGAAGATCCTCGTTCGTAGCGAGGAAGAGTATACTAGTCCCATTAAACAGATTCTGAAGGTAGGTACGGATTATATTATCATGACGGAGAACTCCATCTATTTGGTGGACACTGGCATCCCTTTTAGACGAATTTCCGCGTAAATTCATTTTCACAATACATACAACTTTATAGTAAAAATCTGAATTGTAATTACAAATTTCCACTGCACAATGAAGTGGAAATTTAGATAACACGAATCTATATACTTTTGAATGCCGCCACCTTCACGTAGACGCCGCGATGACCGCAAATACGATAGAGATCGTGATGATAGAGACTACCGTCGAGATCGCGATCGTGATGATCGAAAAGACCGAGACTATGATTATAGAAAAGGCGGAACGAAAAAACGTCGCGGGGGAAAACATCGTCGCCGCACTATTCGATGGTAGAGGTTTATAGTATTTCTGATATTTTTGTCGTTTGCTCATCTGTCAGGTTTTCCGGAAACGATACACTAAACTCAATGATGAGATTCCCTACATTCCCGTCTCTCACCATTCCTAAATTCGGTATTATCTTCTTGTAATTCGGTGTAATGATTGTCCGATTTTTCAGGTTATTCAAGCACAACATTTTGCCGTTTAAGTGTGTAATTTCGAACGAAAACCCGGTTAACGCTTCTTTTAGCGATATCTGCCGTTTGTGGACGAGATCCATTCCTTGCCTTTCATACATATCCGATTTTGTAACTTGAACCACAAATTTTATATCCCCTTTCAATTCTGCAGAAACTGTATTGCCACAATCTCGCATAATAATGATTTCGTTGTTGTCTATTCCTTGTGGAATACTGACATAGATAGGTTCGGTTTCGTGGATTTTCACGTCGTTCTTGACAATCCACTTCTCCACATTCACACATAATGTACATCCGCTATATGCTTGTTCGAATGTAAGATCGATCTGCTTGATAATCGGAGGAGGTTTTTGCATTTGCTGAAAGAATTGATGGTGCATTCCTGGCATATGTCCAGGCATTCCTGGCATCCCGGGAGGAAATCCTGGCATTTGACCATGGAAAACGTGTATTCCTGGTCCGCCTGGACCACCGCCAAATCGCACTTCTGTCATCCCTGGCATTCCAAACGGCATTCCTCCCCCACTAAACATCATATTGATGATGTCGTTGATATCGATATCTTGTCCTCCCAAGTGAACGCCGTCTAATTCCGCATTGTATTCTTGACGTCGCCTCTCATCACTCAATATTTCATTTGCTAGACTGATCTCTTGGAAGTTTGATTGCGCCTCGGGGGACGGGTTTCTATCCGGATGCCATTTTAGCGAAAGTGCACGATATGCCCGTTTTATTTCTTCTGGACTCGCATCACGTGATATCCCTAATACGTCGTAATGATTTTTCATATTGTATAGCAAATACAATATAAAGTGTTTATGTCTTAATAGACACGTATATTATTTATTGGATTTGTGTTACAACTCGCACAATCGTAAAAATCTAATTACAGTATAGAATAAATGTCTAGAGTAGATCCAAATTCAAAAAAAATGATTTCCTCTGACGCAGAATATACTATCTTGAAAAGATGTATCCACGACATTCGAAATTTCAAAGAACTGACAAATAAAATGATAGAATCGATTAGAGATATGTCCGAATCGGATAAAATGGAAATAATAATTGCCTACAATCATTCTATATCTGTTTTACAAGAATTGATAGTTAGTTTATAATACAATATAAAAAATGTATCATAAATTTTATAAATGCCAACGGATAAAATATTTGTGTGTGGCGCAGTGAGGAACTGTGAAAAACATTTAGACGCAGTTTTTCATAATATAAAACGAATAATAGAAATATTTAAAGATTTTCGCATAATAATGGCATTTGACCGATCGGACGACAAAACATTATTGAAATTGGTGCAGTACAAACATGAGTATGGGGAGAAAATGGATATTATATTAAATCGCAATCCTCTTTCTCATATAAGGACAGTAAATATTTCAAATTCACGTAACTCCATTATTCACAACATTCGAGACAAACTCAATTCTGGATTTAATATTGCAGAGTGGAAATATTTTATTATGATGGATATGGATGACGTTTGCAGTAATTATATGGATTTAGAAGTTATTACGAGAGCATTAATAAAATCGGATAAATGGGATTCAGTCAGTTTTAATCGTACCGATTATTACGATTTATGGGCACTTTCGATCGACTCATTCGTATATAGTTGCTGGGGATGGCATAATCCAACAGAAGTCGTCGAAATTATGCGCAAATACATTGTTGATAAACTGGATCAAACATCTCTAGACGATTACTTGGAGTGTCAGTCAGCGTTCAATGGATTTGCTATTTACAAAACAGAAAAATTCATTGATTGTGATTATGACTGGAGAATGCCTAAGAAATATATGCGACTCGAAGATATACAGGAAAACCGCAGAATTCTCGGGAATCGCGATTCGTTTTCACCTCTCTGTACCCAAACAGATGAACCCGATTGCGAACATCGCGCGTTTCATATGATGGCGACCGCGAAAAATGGGGCAAGAATACGGATTACACCTGAAAAACTGTTTTACCCAGAATACATATTCTATTGATTTGGATTTTACGGGTTCGGTTTATATGAATGGATATTGTCTACCCAATATTTTAACTGCAATTTGTCCATGCAAAACTCTTTTTGACTATACTCGGAAATAGTGTTGTGCAATAACTCCCACGTGATATCTTTCCACGATTTTACGATTAGTACTGGCAACCCTTCGAACATGTCGTCGAGAGGTGTACTGATCATGATTGGTATACATCCTAGACAGAGTGCTTCCCATGTACGATGACAATCGAGACCAGCGCCCGGCGGACTTATTACGAATGCATGTTCGATTTGTTTGTTCCATGAAGCAAGACGATTAATATGAGTTGGTTCATAATAAACCAATTCTTTTGCAATTTCGTCGTATGCTTGTTGGCGTCCGCCGCGATCTAATGCAAAATGGAAGGTAGTATAGGCAATCGGGAGTCTGGCGTTGAGAGGACTTCCTTTTTTAGCAACAGCAAATAACAATTCTTCCTGTGTTTTCGGCGGTGATCTCGGTCCCCAGTACATATTATTTTCTGCGACGGTATGATAATCTAGACCAATTGGCAAGTATTGGAGTTTAGTGAACTCTTTAGGCGAAAACACCAGGTTTTGTGAGAACCAGACAATCAAGTATTTGTTCGTAATTAGGCGAATAAACTCGTCGGCAGATAATGCACCAGTCGGAATCGGCGCATCGCTATCACCGGATAACAAAATAAACCTCTTATTTATTCGAGGCAAATATCGGTTCACAAAATCCGATAGGGCAGAGGAGCAAATATAAAGCGTATCGCCGTCAGTCAATTTAGTCGGGTCTTGGTTTATAATATGAACTAGACTCGATCTAGGAGTCGAACTATGATTGGAACAAGTCTTTAGGAGTCCTCGCGACCCGACATAAACACATGAAGTTTCGTCAGTTTTTAATTCGTTGTCCATATTCAACAATAACACAAATATTCATAATTATGTTTATATCGATTTTGCTATGGTTGTTCATTTTTCCTACTAGATTCAGTTTGAATATCTAAGGAAAATACTTGCATTCCGCTGCTCTTCGCATGTTAGATAGATTAGCGTCTGGTCATATGGATTAATAATCCATATGACAGGCGTATATGCTAGTTACCCTTCGGGAAATTCGTTGCCTTAGCGAAGCAAAAGGGCAACGAACCATATGACTAGACATTAGATTATTCTGTCGATTAACAAACAATATAAATGTGTAGGAAAGGATGAGTTTAGAATGACGGAAGTGACGAATTGTTCTGCTGATATAGGAACGATTGAGAGGGAACTAGAACGGGTTACCCCAAATATCGAGCGCAAACCGTTTATTATGAAATATGCGCCAAAGTATTTGAGCGATTTCTTATGCGAAGACAACCAAATTGATATACAGAACATGATTGATAGATATTTAGGATCAGAATATGTTCTGAAAACTCTGATTGATATGGATGATATGAACGTCCTGTTGGTAGGCGGATTCAATTCGGGAAAAACGACCATGTTATATGCGTTGGCGCGGGAGTATTACTATTCATCTGGAACATCGCATCCTTTATCTGAAAACAACGTTTTGTTTATAAACAACTTGAAAGAACAGGGAATCCAGTTTTTCCGCAATGATATGAAAACCTTTTGCCAGACGCACTGTTCTATACCTGGCAAGAAAAAGATCGTGTTGATCGATGATATGGATAGCATTAACAAGCAAAGTCAGCAGGTATTTCGAAATTACATTGATAAGTATAAACAGCATGTATGTGTCATCGCATCGTGTTCGAATTTGCAGAAAGTTGTCGAGAGTCTTCAGTCAAGATTGCATATTGTTCGAATTCAACCACCTACAAAATCGCAAATTGCGTCTATGATGAATCGCATCATATCTAGAGAGGCGATATCGGTCGATCATGGATGTCGAGATTATTTGCTTGAGAGGTCGAATGACAATATCTGCAACGTCATCAATAATTTAGACAAATTGTCTATCTATGGAAGAAATGGCGTAATATTGTCTCGAGATGTATGTGAAAAGTTGTGTTCTACAATATCGTTTCACCAATTTGAATTGTATATAAAGGCACTTATCGTAGGCAATTTAATCGATTCTATTCGTATTATCTACTCTCTTTACGATTACGGGTATTCTGTCATCGACATTTTAGAATACTTTTTCGAATTCGTGAAAACGACAAGTCTTATTGGAGAGGATGTGAAATATAAGGTCGTTCCGCATATATGTGATTCGATTTCGGTTTTTCACAACACACACGAGAATGGTATCGAGTTGGCAATATTTACTAATAAGATCAAGACTATTTTGGAGAGGAACACATAACCTATACAAGTTTCTGCAACTACGTATACGCATATAAAATCCGTGCTTTTCGAATTATGTGTAATTATATTAAGTCGCCTTATTGTATTGGTTATTATGTCTAGACAAATATTTAGAAAATTGGTACCACATGATATATTGTATGAGTTGTTGGAGAAGATATGTTTGAAAACCGATAAATACTATTTAGTGGATCATAATGCCTATAAGAAATTCATGTATCTGGGGTTGGACCAGGCATTTAAAGAGAATATTATCGGGTGCTATCACGATTCAAAACGGTTTTATGTGACGCGTGAGTTGAATTATAACTCGTTCATCAATATTGTGCGACAGATTTGCAAATCAAACCAGATGATGTTTACAAATCAGATCAAGTATATGGAGTCGAAATATAGTATCGAATATTTGATATTTCACTGAATACCCCATACATTCGGTGATATTGTTTGAGAGGATTTGCGTAATTACAGAGAATATCGGAGTGAGCAACGTAGAACTACGCATTTTTTCGCAAATAATTCGGAATGGAATGAAGGATTATTACTCGTGATATGATATACCTATATTTCATATCAAGAACCAATGTTATTCAATGCAAAAAATATGTATCTGTATGTATTTGCCTTATCGTTAGTTGCAGTTGCATCGTATGTAGGCAATAAATTCAAGGCGCAATTTTCAGATAAAGATGAATACGATTTGGTGCGTCAATATTTGTTGAATGAATCGCCGCTTTATGGCAACAACAAACCGAAGATCTGGATTCATACCAAATATGAGTACAATTCTAGGGTTTGGAAGAGTTTCCAGAGCAGGTCATCGATGGATCTGAACCAACCCTATATCCACTTGACGATTAAAACGATAGTGGATCATTGCGGCGACGATTTCCATATTTGCTTGATCGACGACAATACGTTTAGCAAATTGATTCCTTCGTGGGATGTGGATTTGTCTTTGCTGGCAGAACCGTTCAAAACTCGTGTCCGCCAGATTGGATTAGCAGAATTGGTATATTACTATGGTGGTATGGTATTGCCGAACTCGTTTTTGTGCATGAAACCTCTCAAGAATTTCTATTTGGATGCGACCTCTAACGATAGACCATTTGTTTGCGAAGCAGTCAATCGAACTGCAAATATTGTCAGACAAGGGCATTTAGGGCGATTAGCATTTTTGCCGGATCTGCGCATTTTCGGTGCAAACAAGAACGACGCGACAATAAAGGAGTTGATCAAGAGGTTGAAACACAAAATACAAGTTCCCCATTTTGCGAGCGAAAGCGATCTTTTAGGAGAAGATGGTTACTGGTGCTTGGACCAGGTGGAGGCAGAGAAGATGAATTTGGTCGGAGGGGAGGTTGTTGGAGTAAAGACGAAGTGCCGAAAACCGATCTTGATCGAGAATTTGTTAGAGGAAGATTATTTGAGGTTGAGTCCTCATTGTGTAGGAATAGCAATACCGGATGAGGAGGTCCTCTCTCGCACAAAATATCAATGGTTTGCTGTTATGGATACGAGACAGATACTGGATTCTGAGTTTATCTTGTCGAAATATGCTCGTGCAGCAATCATGTCGGGAAATAAAGAACATTTGCCTGAGAAGGTTAGAAGTGCAATTGCTATTTAGTGTCTTGTCGTAGATTTCGCTTGTAAGAGAAATCTACGACTTACCCTCTGTAAACTCTTTATACGCTTAACCTCTACTAGTAGAGATTAAAAATCTCTACTAGTTTCGGTAAACGCTATATAGCAGATGTGTCCTTACCGCGCTACGCTTTTAGGACACCTCTACTAGTAGACGTTAACGCTGATCATATGGAACAGATACGAAGTGTCTACTGAGCAATTCGTATAAGCATCCTATGTAAACTTGTGCTACGCTAAGACCAGGCATTTGTGGAGTTTATATGTTCATATATTATAATATTTGCAATGACAACCCGATTTATGCCATATGATAGTCCGCATTTTAGATACATAATGGTAAATAAATACCATGATGTTATTCATGATTATGGACCGGGTGCATCTGATGAAAGGTGGGAAAAAGTTCAAACACAACTAGTCAAATTTGACCCGTCTCGTTTTACATTTGGTGGAGCAAGAGGTAAATTTGTAAAACCTGGCAGTGAAACACGTAGAAAACCTTTAGATGGAGTTTTCAAATCAAAATCATATAGCATATTAGAAACAGTTAGTCCAAGACAATTACAAGAATATCCATTGCTCAGAAATTCGAGTATTAAAAAAATCACAATCGGCAATAAACGCGGCATCTTAACAAGTAAAAAGTCGTACATTAGTGATGACTTACTGCATGATATGTTATTGAGTTTTGTTGAAGCAGTTAATACCAAGATTTGTTTTAATACATTTTATTCAATTATTTATGGACGTAAAACATTTGAGTGTATATTTGATTGGCATGAATCTGCTACCACGTTAAAAAAACATAACGGAAGTCGTTTGAAAGAACTTTATACTCAAATTTCTTACTATATTCGTTTGATGTTGATGAATAGAGGTGAAGGTGTTGATTTAATTACACAACATTTTAATGATTTGTCCCCGAATCCAGATAATTTATTTAATAACCTAGACAATTATATATTAATAGGTATTTATGATACAGCAGAATATATACAACCAACGACACGTTTTACTGTTAAGAAAGGTGGTTCCAGAGCAGTTGATCAACAACTAAGAATAGATGAACTGTCTGAATTAATTACAGAACTTAGTGCCGAAAGAGATCGTTTGTTATCATCAATTGAATCGATTTATGACATGTTTACGACCTCTCCAAATGATTATTCTGTTATAAGGTCAATGGCACTGAATGCAACGAAGAATATTTTGAGAAAGGTCGAATATAAACAAATGAATAAAGCAGGATCGGTCGATAATTCGAGTAGTTGTATAAATAAATGCTGTTTTCTTCCTCCAATACCAAGAAGTTCTAGACAAGCAAACAAAACACTCGAAGAGTTTGTTAAAGAATGTTTCTTAGATTATTACAATGTTGGATTGATTGGGTATTATACTGGAATCTTAAATGGGTTAAAAGTAGAAGAAGAATCGGCAAGACTTCGAGCGGAAAGAGAACAAATTCGTGCTGAATCTGGACAGTTAACTCGCGATCAACGATTAATTCGTGACCAATTCTGTTCGTTGATAGCAAAATTAGGACTGGTATTAAATGGTGAATATTCTAAAGATGGAACGCAAATACAAATTAATAATGTTCAAGGTGTAGACGATTCGATGACGGCAAAAGATGTGAATTTGCTGGCAAATTGGGCAAATTGGGAATGGGATCCGATGTATTATGTCAATCGTATATCGCCAACCGGCGCTAGATCAAATATTGACGTTGACCTATTTGATTACACTGATCGACATTTTAAAGATTTCCAGATCAAGTCAGACAATTTACCTATATGCAGAGGCGCTCCTACACTTAAATATGTAATAGATAATGCTGCAATGGTTCCGAATAATTTAAAAGATTATGTTTTTTGTCCGGTTTCCTCTGTTGTAGATGGAATGAAAAAATGCAACGTGAGTCAATTAGAAGAATATGGAATTATGGATTTCTTGATTTGCGAGAAGGAGCAATACAATAGTTATATTAACAGTGCCGGAACTATTCCACGTAGACAACATCCTTATACAGAGGAAATTTCACCTCCAATTACAGACACAATAACACATTATTACAATGGGCGTTCAATTTACAATCATGATACCGGGTTAACTGAGTATATAATTGAACTATTAACACCATTTTTAAACAACCCGATTAAACTGCATAAAAACATATCATTGGCAGGAACCGCATTAGAGGCACATAATGTATTACGCGAAACACTAGTAAACATTATAAATTTTATTGTTTCTTTGAACGACACGAACCCAACTGTATCAACATGTTTGTTCCAAAATAAAAATGGAATTTTCGGAGGTTTATATGATTGTCTATTTAACACGGAGTATTCTGACATAGAGTTAAATTCTGAACTACCAAATATCAGACACGTTTTTCTTCTCGTTATTTTGAATATTTTATTCAAAGGTGCTGGTGATTTTTTCCAAGAAATAAATGCAGCATGCAAATGGGGTGGATACTCAGATCAATATGTTTGTAGTGAAGGAGTTATTCCTTACAATTCTGACAACAACAAGTCAGACAATAATGGAAATACATTGCGAATGTTTATTGCCAATGATCAACCATCTGGATGTAGATTTGCATTTTTATTGTTGAATGGATACAGCAATTTTATAAATGAATATGCATTTGGAGGATATATGGGGACTGGAAAAACACTATTGGTTACAAGAGCAGATATAAGTGGACAATTTCGAGATTTAATCTGCAGTCCTAAATTGAGTTTTAGAAATTCTTCTGGTATTTCACATGGTGGAAGAAAACAAACGTCTAAATATCGGATTCGTAAACGGCATGGTTTTACACCTTTGCGCATTGAAAGTGCGCAAAGTAACGTTGCCTTTTCACTCAAAAATCCGCCCATAATGGGCGGATTAAATGAGAAAAGGTGTAAAGAAACTCGACGCAATCGAAACTGATATAGATAGATTATATTATTTGTATAACTAACCGTATAAATACTCTTCTACGAATAAACCATACAATAAAATGAACCCCAACCTCATTACTGTCTACCAATGCCCATTTCCTAAACTCCGTATAGGGAGATGGTCCGACGGTGGTTACGCCATTGCCGATATCCCCAACCTGAAGTACGACACCTTGTTTGCAGGAGGTGTATGTGATGATATCAGTTTTGAAGAGGATTTTATCCGCTTCCAAAACACCCCCATCCCAGTCTATGCCTTCGATGGCACTGTCGACTGCCTCCCCTATTCACCATTCCAGCACCAGATCAAATTCATCAAGAAAAACATCGGCGAATTCGAAACCCACGAACTGACCAATCTCCATGACCTATTTCTACCTTATCTTCATAACCCCAAGTCCAATATATTTGTGAAAATGGATATTGAAGGTGGAGAGGTGGACTGGATACGGTCTTTGAAACCAGAACATATGAACGTAATTGCACAATTCGTTATGGAATTTCACGAACCATTTGGCGAGAAAGAAATCGAAATGTTCAAAAAGATCAACGAAACACATTTACTTGTTCATTTTCACCCAAATAATGTGAATGGTGCCCGTATTCATAATGGTGTTTATATCCCGAATATATTCGAGTGTACGTATTTACATAAGAGATTCTTTTATGATGGAGTTGCAGAATTAAACCGGGATTTCATACCGAATGATAAGGTGGATATTCGGAATCTGGGGTTTAAGGACGAGATCTGGATGGGTCATCCACCGTTTGTACATTTTGATACTTTTATTCGGAAATTATAGAAAATATTTTGCTATATCATTCGCATAATATTTTCATATTTATTTGTTGTCGTCATCATCGTCGTCGTCATGATTTCCCCCTTTCGCTTTTTTAGGCGTTTTCCACAATCTTATTGGTTCTTGTCATCGTTGTCGTCATCATCATTGTCGTCATCATCATTGTCGTCATGATTTCCCCCCTTTCGCTTTTTTAGGCGTTTTCCACCATCTTGCTTTACCTTTTTGCCACCTTGTTGGTTATCATTGTCTTGATCTTGGAAATCGGTATTGTCGTCATCATCATTATCATCATCGTCGTCGTCGTGATTTCCACCCTTCACCTTTCTGGACTTGCGGTTCTTTCTTGTCTTGCTTCCAATCTTGACGTACCCGAACTTGCCTTTCTTGGCAGTGTATCCGTGCTTCACCAGACGCTTTTCCTTCTTTGCGGTGGCATGCTTCTTTCTGCTAACGATACGTCCCCACTTGTTCATCATCAGATGAGACTTGGTGAGTTCTCCGGCAGTCTTGTAAGCAGTGCCATTCATGACTTGTTGTCTGGAACCGAACAGTTCCTTGAATTTTTTGCCGTGGATATGGTATGCGCCGTCGGCGCTTCTATGTGGGCGTTTTGTCATTATATCTCTGAATATACACTAAACGCACATTTTCATTATGAATCGGTCGTTGATTTTTTCAAGTCAAATCAACTCCTAATCGTCGTTGATTTTTCGGTCAAATCAACTCCTAATCGTCGTTGATTTTTGGTGCCAGGTGAAACACCAAATACGCATCCTCCATTTCTCCTAAAGAATATGCAATCCGCATCGGGTAAGATTCTCCGAACTTAATAGACACTAAATCTGCGATCTTGCTATAAGCGCAAAAATACTTCAAATAAGTCAGACTAAACGATAACGCTAAATCGGCACCTTCATCGATCGCAAATTCCGATAAATCGTTGATCCCGATTTCCACAAACATCTTTCCCTGATCCTGACTCGTCGACGCTAAAGCAATCCTCTCCTCACTACATTGAACTTCCATCGTATCTCCAAACATTTTCAATTGTGTTATAATATCTGCAAATTGGGATGAATGCATTGCCAACTCAGCAGAATATTCGATCTCGGGTATTTGCATTCCTTCCTCCTCAATATCGATGAGAGGCAGTTCGAAATGTTTATCAAACGTATTCGTCTGGGATTTCTTCTCTTTTGTTTTTGCGGCAGTATTTACAGAACTCGAATCTGCTAAAGGTTCGTCCGGTTTCGTCAAATGAATCAGCAACTTGTCTGTTTCCTCTAAAGAATAGGTCAATTGTATTTGCTGATCTTTGTCGCGAGAGGACAATATTCGATGCAAAAATGTTGCGTTGAATCCTATGCGTATGCTCTCTTTATCCGAAATATTATAGACGTCGAACCAACTTGCGGGAAGAGACATCTCTAAAATTGCCACATGGGCATTGTCCATACACTGCATCTTCATGTGCGTGCTATCGAAAGATACCGCAATATGTTCAGTGAATAATTTGATGTGCTGGAATATGGCAGCAAAACGATCTGCGCGTTCTGAATTACGAATGATGATTTCCATTTTATGCCTAAATACAATACGATTTAGAATAAACAAGCGAGAATAGTTTAACTTGTTTGTTGCAAATATTTATGCAGTTGAATAGAACCTGCGATTATATTCAGAAGATTCTTTCTTGGAAGCAACCACTAATTTTGCTTTTACATTCTCTTCCATAAACGGTAGAACTATATGGCGGATTGCATCTATTCCATTTGGTGAGTTGTATACCAAAAACTGTGTTACAACTGGCGAAAACCCAGTATTCTTTTGGAAACATTTCTGACAAAAAACCTCGATCAAACTTTTGTATCTTTCTGCTGCGGAAACAGTGAACCCGTCAAAATTCAGTGCAATTTCTAATTTTCCGTATACGTTTTTAACATTCTGGAAATTATTGATTATGTACTCAGATATAGTTTCAAAAATTTCTGGGGAAGCATAGGATTTTAAAATAGGGTAGTCAATATGAACAATGTTTGTTCCATTTATAATATAGCATGTGCGGTTTAACAATACATCTAAAGGTATTTGATTGACAACTTGTTTTGCACAATCATATTTTTGCTGTTTTTTGAAGAACGTATTTTTGCCTCCATTTTCTGTGTAAAATTCACCTTTTACCTTCTCAATTTCTCTTTCAAGTTCTTCGAATGATGATATTCCTGACATTTAATAATCAATATTTAGTTTGTTATATTTATATTGATGTAGACAAATGTAAATATATAGATACTAATTCCCACCTTCAACTGCGCTAAGTGCTTTTTCCAATGGTGTCGGTTCTTCTGACAAGATGCGAATACGTTCTTCCATCAATGTCTTATTGACTTCCATTGTATAAGTTTGCAGTTTTAAAATCATGTCTTTCATTGTTCCAATTTCATCTGCAATGATATCGAATCTGGCATTGTATTCATCAAATACGGTCTTTATTTCTTCTGAGTTAATTCCTCCGCTAAGTAATTGGGTTGAGTCTTGTGACTGCATAAAATTCTCCAATTTATTTAAACGTTTATCCACTAAAGCAATTACTTGAGGAAGAGTCAGACCAGGTGTCATGTTTTGTTGGGCGATCGGGTTAGATTGTCCTGGAAAATTCGGTTGTGGTGTTGTTTGGCGAACACCTGGTGGAGGTGCAACGGTTTCAGGTCCTGCTCTACGGCGGCGGGCAGATGATAATGCGGCGCTCATTTTAATTGAATT
>Ga0114959_10000704_pt1 | contig 31428 bp, 30 predicted proteins | sample C_130625_EF_Meta_FD_87317 | JGI IMG/M metagenome (GOLD analysis project Ga0114959, IMG submission 87317) | Freshwater microbial communities from Lake Croche, Canada to study carbon cycling - C_130625_EF_MetaG | ecosystem: Environmental > Aquatic > Freshwater > Lake | place: Lake Croche, Canada... | reverse complement strand
TGCGCTTTCCACCCTGGTTAACGTACTTGGCAGTATCGTTGAACACCTTGAGCATAGGGACCAAGCCAGTCGACTCACCATTGGTGCCGTGGATCTTGGATCCGCGCGCGCGAATGTTATGGACAGACAGACCAATTCCGCCAGCCCACTTTGAAATCTGGGCACAGTCGCCCAGAGTCTTGTAAATCCCCTGAATCGAGTCATCAGCCATTTGGACGAGGAAACACGATGAGAGTTGAGGAGTTCGAGTTCCTGAATTAAAGAGGGTTGGGGTGGCGTGAATGAAGTATCCTTGAGACAGAGCATCGTACGTCTCTTTCACCTTCATAAAGTTATCACCATGAAGCTGGATCGCGACACGCATCCACATATGCTGGGGTCGCTCAACCACTTCGCCATTCACTTTCAGAAGATAGCCGCGCTCTAGAGTCTTAAACCCAAAGTAATCGAACACGAAGTCGCAATCGTAACAGATCATGTCCTGATACTTGTCCGAATGTTTGCATACTAGGTCATGGTACTCGTCCGAGATAATTTGGGTCTTGCCATGGTAGAGCTTCTCTACACATTCGAGCAGGCTATTGGTAGTCGTCTTGTGGTGATTGTCAATCACGATACGAGACGCTAGCATGCCGTAATTCGGATGGTAGCGCGCCTGCATCATTGCACACGTTTCCGCGGCAAACTCATCAAGCTTGGACGTAGGCATTCCGTCTGTGAGCTGATTACACACCTTTTGGGCGACCAGATCCGGATTAACGTGCTCTAGCCCGTCCGATAGTTTTCGGACACGCTGGAGAATCTCGTCAAATGATACTGGGACGCGGTCGCCGTTACGCTTTGTTACGTACATATGGTCTGTCATGTTGTTGTTCATCTGTAAACTTAAGTCAACAAAATTCGTTTCTAGGGCGAAGCGAGCTGAAGTGAAATATGCATGGATTCAAGTTCACGTAAAAAGAGACCTGCGGAGTACGGGATCTCTATCGGTTGCCCCTGCTGGTCGGCGGACGAATCCAAATATCCAGTTTCTTTCTGGAGTAAAGTTTCTGATTTATCGGAGCGTTCCATCATACTTTCGTGCAGGAATTTTGACATTCCGTGTGAAATAATCGAGTCGCGCTCCATTTCTCCAATACGCAATCCTCCATCGTTTGCTCTGCCTTCTACCGGCTGATGGGTCAGCATCGTTTTGGGTCCGCGCGTACGATAATTGATCTTGTCGTCGACCATAAGCTTGAGACGCAAGTAGTATGTGGGACCAATAAAGATCTCGGCATCCATCATTTCTCCAGTTTCGCCGTTGTACATGATTTCATGTCCATACGGATGCATGCCTAACTTCAGAAGAAAATCCTTCATTTCGGAAATACGGTTTTGTGTTGCAAATGATGTCGAATCAACTAAAGTTCCAACTTCAATACCAGCTTTGACGGACATAGTTTCAATGAACTGGCCGATCGTCATGCGCGAAGGAAACGCAAGGGGATTCACAATCATGTCTGGACGTAATCCTGACGCAGTGAATGGTAAATCTTCTTCTGCCATCCGAAGACCTACAGTTCCCTTTTGCCCGTGGCGCGAACAAAACTTATCGCCTAACACTGGGCTGCGCTTTTCAGCTACGCGGATCTTGACTCCACGCAGACCTTCCTTCGTAATATACCGGTACACTCCATCAACTATACCCCTTTGTCCACGTTTCGGCTTGTAACTCTTGTCGCGGTACCCCAAAATTTCATGGTTATCATTGGATTGCGGGGTTACAATACCTACCAGAATAGTATCTTCAGTGACCTCTTTTCCTACTGCAATAATTCCATCGCCATCAAGTTTCGTGTAGTCCTTTCCTTCTTTCGGTATGACAGTTTCGCGGTACCGAGGATCGGTCACGATATTTCCAAATAAAGTAGACTTGAATACAGTAAACTTACCTTTATCAAACCCAGACGACAGAGCTTCCTCGGTGACGTCGTACGAATGGTAGTAAATCGTATCAAACAGACCACGCTTTAGAGCAGTATCGTTAATAATCACTGAATCTTCCTGGTTGTATCCCGAATAAATTCCTAGGGCTACAATGATGTTATCTCCGTACCCTAAACAACCATCTTTACCCAGAATATGGCGGGATGTCCAAGTTTGGGATAACGGAAGTTGTGGCGTATTCATCCATACTGCCATAGTATCGAATCGTTTATTGAATGCAGTATTATGCCATCCACACGCATGCTTGGACTGCTGGCATGAGAACATATTGCGCGGAGCTTGGTTATGATCCGCATTGGGAATAACACTTCCTGACGCCGAGAACATTGTTGACCCATGGATTTCAGATAACTGTACTTCGGAAAATGGCTCCATACGAATACGGAGGCACTCCAGTTCTTGGGGATCAATGTAATCCATAATTTTGGAATCAAAGTCCGACCATTTCGTAATCCGCTTCACGGCTTCTGGTTTTGTGCCTTCACGATACAGTGGCCGAGTCGCTCGTCCAGCATCTGTGTAGATAAGGTACTCGTTATCTGCCCGATTCCAGCACAGTGAAATAAACTTTGAGATTTCGCGATTTCGGCGTTTCTGTAACGTATCGTAATGAAACTCTTCTGTGCCTCCCGCAAATATACCTACAAGATCCGAGTTCACATACACTTTTGTCCAGATTGGACTGAACTTTCCAGGATGAATTAAATGCGTTGGCTTGAATGTCTTGAACGATTTCACAATATCGTACATCACTTTTGATGGAGTTGTAGTAGTAATAGATGACAGAAGAGTCATAGACTTAATCATCCCCACATTTCCTCCATCTGGGTTATCTGAAGGACACATATACCCCCAAGATGTTCCATGTAACCTACGAGCAGCATACGCTTTCGTGTTCTTGTCCATATCCAAGTTAACACGACGCAACATAGCTATCGTTCCAATGTAAGAAACCCGTGTAAGCTCTTGGCAAATACCGTCTTTGCCTCCCCACTTTCCTTTAAATGACTTCTCGATTTCGCCCAGCATCACATACGGTTTCCAGTACTGGCTTGGACCGTTGCGAGTTAGAGTTACGAGTTTCTTACCCGCATACGTTGGACCCTCAAACTCTATGCGCTCGTCCATACGCAGAAGCATGTTGTTCGCGATTCCCTTGTAGATCTCACGAAATTCAGTGAAACATAGGTCTCCGGAAGCATACAGTCGCTTGTATCGGTAATGATCCCGGTCACTCTTGGGTTTGATATCCAACGACACATCAATCGTCATTTTCAGCATTTGGCCCAGTAAGTATGATTTGCGACGATACAGTGATGCGGCACTTTCTCCTTCCCGAGGCTCGCAGTGCGAAAAGAGGTCGTTGTACAAGTTCACGTAGACTGCAGCTTGGGTTGGGGTACGGCATACTCGTTTGAGGACTAGAAGGTTAGCATCTTGGGCTTGATCGTCTTCCTTCTTCATCTCGTCACTTAAGAACTGGTGATGAGATAAGATGATTTCTGCAAATGTTTCGTCGTAAATAGATCTTTCCTCATCTGGAACTCCGGCAAAGATCGTGTCGTAAATATCCTTATCTGTCGTGACACCCAGGGCGTAAAATACGCTGATAATAGGGACAGGCTTGGCGAACCCAGGTAACTGAATAATACACAGACGCTTATTGTAAAATTCTGAAAAGTTGTCTGTCTTGGCAATTACTTGGGGATCGTTTGGGCGTATATTTTTTGGAGGAAGGACGAGAAAGTGGAAGTAGGGTCCGTTCGTGCCTGATTCGTTGATGGTACGTATTCCGGCAATGTACTCGTCCGGCTCACCTTTCGTAGCACCTTCAACCTTGGTTGATACCTCCTCTTCTTCTACTCGTCCAACGACGGGAGGACGGGACGCCGACGTTTTGGGGCGCTTGTTAGCGTACATCATATTGTCTGCCAACCGTTCCTGTGTCAACAACACTTTCTCGGCACCTCCTACAATAAAGTACCCGCCAAGCTCGAACCTACACTCTCCTGCATCCGACAGTTCGGACGGTCCCATGGATGTAATGTAACATAATGGACTCTTCAACATTAAAGGAAAATGACCAATAGATACATCTTCAAACGACTGCGTCACGGTTTCATCACTAAACACATACTCGATATCCATATCGGCCCTAATTTCAAACGAGTATGTCGTATTGTCTAGACGGCAAGCATGGGGGAGTACAGCCACACCAGAATCGTCATCAACGCGAGGATAATACCGGATCTTATCACCGGTCTTCCCGCCAATATAAATATGGATCTCGCGTCCGTCGGATAGAATCCGACCAATATTCGGATTCCAACCACGAATGAAGTTCGGAATCTTCGTACTCAAGAAGTCCGAAAAGGAATCAAGATGGTGACGAACCAAAGGATTTGGAGTGTCTTTAAAGTATGTTTCTATGACGTGCCGAGCGACTTCCATTACTTTCTCTGTAGAAAAACAAGAATGAAACCTAGCGACATAGTATCCTCTGTATTTGTCGCAGCTATCGTGACACTTGTATTATTGGCGCTGTACAAATACGTCATAAATCCCCAGATGGTAATTCCTGCGGGCAAGGGGTCTCCTTGCCCAGATAAATGGGCGCTGAATGTTGGAAATGGGTTGTGTGAGCCACAGTACCAGACAACATGCACACCGTTTGATCCAAAGACAGAGACACTTCAGACTCCAGAAGCAAAGTGCAATTTGGCACATACGTGTGGAACTGATTGGCCATCTAACTGCCCGTAAATGCGCATACCGAGAATCGAACTCGGGTACAGGCCTTATAAGAGCCTGGGACTGACCACTGTCTTATATGCGCACTTTGACTACGTACAATGCGTTTAGATTGTTTTGGATAAGGAGGGTAATGTATGCTGAAGTGTACCGTCCTACCACATTGGATGACGTGATTGGATACCGTGAAGAAAAAGAATCTCTACGAAAGTATCTTGAATCCAAAGATTTTCGTAAAGCGATTATGCTATCGGGCCCTCCTGGTATTGGAAAAACGACGTTAGCTCTGGCAGCTGCCAGAAGTTACGGGTTTGATCCACTTGAAATTAATGCTTCTCGATCGATTAGGAGTTTTGAAGATGTAGAAAAAATCAAGGATGCGTGTCGTTCTGCCGTGAACATCCATTCGTTCATTCGCGGCGAGACGAGTAGAAAAACGTGTGTGATTTTGGATGAAGTTGACGGTTCTGATCCTCATGCCCAAAACAAGATTGTAGAATGGATTAAAGATACAACCCGTAAAGTCCCGATTATTTGTACGGGAAACGAACTTCCAACTATCTTTAAGAGAAATGTTGACCACATTGAAACATTGAGGTGTTTTCCACCTAGAGCTATGGACCTACAACTATTTTTTCCACAACACGATGTGTCTACGCTAATGAAAGATTGTAATCATGATGTGAGGCGAATGCTTCATCGAATTCAGTATGGAGAATCAGATCCTATTCCGCGGTTTGTGAGTCCTCCGACTGGCTTGGCAGTGGAACGGATGTTCGTAATACGTCAGTCGATGTTTGGGCTGCCGGACCCGTTTCACGAATATCGTGACGACAGACTGGACATCGGACACTCATCGAAAACCAGTTCACGATGCAAGACCGATGATACTCATGCTGACAAACCCGAATCCGTGCCCCGCCAGACGAAATTGCCTCCTGGCAAATCGCGCAAGGAGAAGAAGCCGTCTCAATAGCTTCTAGGCCAGCATTGATTTGATTGGTACTAGCGGTCACGGCGACCGGATCTGAAAAATTACGAGCGATCGCTCCACCTGGAATAGTCACAGTGAGTAGCGCATCCCGTAACGTACCGTACACATGAGTCGCATGAATGCGGTTCACGAGTTCGACGATATGAGACTCCGTATTCAAAAATCGCGCTACAAGCGTTGAACGGGAAGGAAAATTCAAGGCTCGAATGGTTTCATTCGTCAAGAATTCTCCGCGTGCCTCTGCCAGCTTTTCCAGTACGTCTAGAATATGTTCGTCCATTTTCATTTCTTATCAGAATGTTTGAAAATCACTAATCCCAAAACCGGGGTATGTGATGGTTGTCGCCGATATGTGTAACATGTCCAGTTGGATCGGCCAAAATCATTGAGTAATATCCTAAATCCTTGTACACTTTGTTGATGACATATTCACCCACGTACTCCTTTCCATCCCTTTGGCTCTTTGGTAAACAAGCCGAATAAGGGTGGAAAATCAAACAGTCCTCTGTTTTACGAAGACCCGGGTTAAATGTTATTCCTCCCCATGAATACTCTATACCGTGAGACCAATGTGTATAATTTTTATGCATAAGGAAGTACCCACGGTTCAGTTCGTCATAAACAATAGGATGGCCACTCGTATGATTATGAGGTCGCAACCATACAGTAAATATCTTTTCGTTCGGATTTTCGTTGAATACTCGCATGGACTTCTCGATAAACTGTGGCTGAAGAAACTTCCAGTCTTCTTCACAGTGAAAGATCCACTTTGTGCGAACATACGAATACACCCTATCAATCGACTCAACCTGTCCGATATTTTTAGAGTTATACAAACAGGTTATATTTAGTAGCTTTTCATAATCCTTAACGGCGTCATTATTACATCCTTGTACACCAGAATCATCTATAATAAATGTTTCTTTAATAGGATATGTGTTCTGCTTTACAAATGATTCTAATGTTTCATTGAGTAGGAAAGGGCGATTACAGGACGTTATCACTAGGGTTATTTCGTCCGAAGTTCCAAGTTCCCTTGACAAGTCAACAAGTCTCTTGTTTTGTAGGAGTAACCTTGTGTCGGCAACTTCGTTAATATCATACTCCTTAAACTTTGCTTCGTCGCGCTTGAGGTTATTATGATCAAACCAATTATTAACATCACCACGAGTTCCCTTTACATTGATATAAAATTCGAATGATTGAAGATTATAATGGTTAATTACCAGAGGTGAAGGATTATCGTCACTATACGCACAATGAACTGTTTCTGAACGGACTTTTTGAGAATGTACGTCAAAACTTATAAAATCTGCAGTTTTTGCGATAGATTTAAACGAATAGTAGGGGGTACCCTTTTCAAATTTGGCACGCATAGTAAAACTATTTACTACAGACACCGGCTGCTTAATGTGTCCATTACTTCCGAAATACAGCCAATCTACATTTATCTGCGACACATTCTCATAACGCTGCAATATATCTTTAAATTTTTCATTTGTTGGAGAATATAAGAATTCGTCCAGATCGAGAATAGCTATCCACTTCGTTTGATCAAGAATTGGACGAAGATACTTCTCGTAAATCATAGGCTGCCTGTCTCGTTGTTTGGTCACAATATCGTTCTTAAATAAGGTTACCTTATCCATGTAAGGCTCCAATTTGGGTAGATAAGCGTCGGTACTAAAATCATCTATCAAAAAAATATGGTCTACATCACGTTTGAGGTAATGTTCAATCCATTCCGTTAAAATATGAGATTCATTCTTAAAGACAGCGCATACAACTAAATCATACATTTGATTTTATTATACAAGTGTTTGAAAACCACTAGCGTTTCAGGAATGCGTCCATTGGACCCTTCACGAGAGAATGACCTCTTTTTCGTACAATCTTTGAAAGTTCAGGTGACCCGAGAAATAATAGTCCATCTAAATCCTTCTCTTTCAGTTTCAAGACTTTTAGAGTAGCTTCTTCTTCATCCAATGTTTCAAGATACTCTTTGTAAAACTTATCGTAATCCTTCTTTTTGTATCCATCGAGCTGTTCAATCGCCAATGCGAACAACTGTGCCACTGGATTTTGTATTTGATTCGATATGTAGAATGGAGTATCTACATGAAGTTTCTTCTCTCGAACATAATCTACATGTTCAATCTTGTCACCTTGTTTTCCTTTACCTGCATTCTCTGCTACATAAATATACGCTAACCGATCTCCAACCTGTGGCTTATTTCCAGCATCACGTTCTTCCATACGATCGGCCAGAACTCTATGAGCTATCTGACTAGGATTCTTGTAATCATCGCGAAGCTGCTTGGAGACTACATACTTTTCCAGAGGGAACTTATCCTCAAGTACTTGAAGCAACATCTCTTTGACCAATTTCTCGGCAGTCTTAATATTACGATGTTCCATCAGGGAATCCAGCGCTCCTCCGAAAATGTCCTTTACGATAGGCGCATTGTCGCGTCGCTTGAGTGCGACACCCATCGTCTTGCGCTTACACTTTTTGACATCATCCTCATACATCATACCGACGTACCGTTTCCGGCAGAACAGAATGAATGGGAAGAAGGTTTTCTCATACTCGATCTTATGCGCCTTTCGTCCCGAAGCGGTAATTCGTTCAGCGGCTTTCTTACCTAGTTCAATGCTTTCTGCCAGATCTTTCGTGGCAAACTTTACGAAGATAGAGTCTGTATCGCCATAAATCACCTCACCGCCAAACTCGCTCTCCACGATCTTCTTGGCATCGTAAATCTTCTGACGCCCTACAGCAGTTGTACAGGCTGCCACTTCCAGTCTGCGAATAGGTGATGTGCGAGAACCACACTGACCATACACTGAATTTGCTACAACTTTGTACGCCAACTGAAGACCATTGAGAACAGATTTCTGGGCATCGTCATCAATGGTCTCCATCAGCTTACGGGTTTCCTTACGTTTCTTCAGCAGCAGATCAAGAGTCAGAGGTAGTACTCCTACAGTTCGAGGATCAGTATTTGGCTGAACGAATCCGCACGTTATACGACCATTGGGTGTCTTATCGTCCGCAAACGTATCGTACGACACCTCGTCAATTTTGTACCCTGCCGCAATTAAGTCAGCCCCGTCGGGTCCTTCCTGCTTAAGCTTCTTTCCTGTTTCCGAGAATGTCTTGACGTACACGAGGGTATCTGGAGACAGGTTGTAAGCGATCATGTTGGATGGGTACAGCGAATTGAAATCAAGAACGGGAATTGGCTGGTCCAGATACATTCCGATCTTCGGAGGCAATACAATCGCCCCTTCGTATGACGCGTTTCCTTCTAACCCTTCCTGGGTCATAATCACTTGGTTACGTTTGGACGCATTGTACACCACTGCCGAGTAAATCTTGATTCCTTGGCCGCGCAGGAAGATGTACTGGATCGGGACGCGGCATACGTCGGACATTCCGCGCGCGTTCACAAGAGTATCCAGTTTTGCCATCAGCGTCAAGACAAGGTCACAGTCCTGGATACAGTACTTGGCAATCACTGCTCGATCATCTGCCGATCCACGATGTGACGCAAACATCTCTTGAGCGGTCGTATCGTCCTTACCAAACGACCATTCAAGCTTCGACATCTCGTCGGGACTCAAATCTCCAAGAATATGTCCCTTAATCACAAACCACTTATCGTCCTTTTCCACAACTTCGAACTTCTCGCCGTCACGATAAGGATTTGTGGTGTTGGTCATCACATCAAACCGAACTTGGTTACCTTTAAATAGTCCTCTGGTACCTTTCGTCCAAACTTTAAGATTTCCGTCCAATGCTTCAATTTTTGTCACTTTGTCGCGTAAGAATACGGATGCTACGTTATCCAGCTTATACGAATCCAAATTCTGTTCGCGCCGAACCGATAGAAGCAGGTCTACGGCTAGACGTCCATCCACTTCCAGATAGCGTACTGCAAACTTTCCCGACGCCAGCTCGAATGTCTTCTTGACGGTGGGAGCGCACTCTGCACTCTTCCACTTATTTTCGACGCGCCCAAGCCGCAAGGTCATATTACGATACTCTGCTCGGTCAGCGATATATCCATCATCAAAGCCAAACGTATTGTATCCTGCCAAGATATCAGGGTTCTCGAATCTCACACATTTCTGGAACTCTTCCAGCAAATGCTTTTCGTTCCGACAGCTCACGAAGGTGACTGACTCGTCTTTCGATGGAGTACACGTTCCCGACACAAATACGTAACGCTTGTACGAAGTCAGCATGTCGTCCGTGTACCGAAATGAGATGCCGATCTGAATAATCTCGTCTTCGGGGTTTGATGATACCGGGAAGTTCCCTGATGCCGAATATGTCTCAATATCATACGCGGCTGCATACAGAGCAATTTGGGCAGTTGGAGCAGCGACAATATCCTTGTAGTCTACTGTGAATGACACATCTACATTCTCATCGTCATCTGGTTCGTTCTCGTCGTCAGCTTCGAATGAAATTGGTGAGGCTGGAGAGATATCCAGTTCATGGAACAGCCGAATAAACGGCGGAAGATTGGCTTCGTAAATATCGTCTAGCCGAATTCTGCGCTCGCCAATCTTCATAGCATCTTTCAACGTCTTTATAGCAGTCTTGAACATCCAGATAGCTGGGAACGTGAGCTTCCAGACCTTGATTGGTGTCAACCCATTGAATCCACGCATAGCATCCAACTTGAATTCTTGTGTCACCTTGAGTCCTCGCATCGGTTTTCCCCACGCAGTCTCAATCGCTGAAACGATCATTTGGGCAGACTCGCCGTCAGCTGATCGTAGGTAGAAGTATGGTTGGAATCCAGTAAGCCGGACTTTCGCGACGCGATCGTCATCCAGTCTACCAAATACATCGACCACGTATTTAAAGTTCGCGTCGTTCTCCAGCCAATCACACGGTTGGAGTAACATAGTTGATAGAAGTAAGTTCCTTTGAGTTAAATTCGTTTTATAGTAATAAGATGTCGTCTAACTTTGGACTACCGTTCATGTACGCCAATACTCGTCAGGGCCAAGCGTCTCGTGACGTAGCCAAGAACGAAGATAACACATCAACACTAAAAGCCGCTACCCCATCAGGGTGTGGAAACGATTGGGCTGTGGCCGCATCCATTCCTGGACTCATTCCTCACGGAAACTACGGTAACTCTCCCGAAGGCGGTTGTGCTATTGATACACAGTCCGAGCTCTTATTTGGTACCCCAGGCACGGTCCGCATGAAAGGACCCAAGCAAGTCTTTGCTCGCCCGTTTGCTACTACGCCTAACCTGGGTATGGGAAGCATAGAGGGTATTGACGATCAGAGCCGAGTTATGTTCGGTCATTCGACGGCAAACCGGAAGAGCATTCAGACGGTAACTGACAAGCAGTTCCCTGTATTTCAGCCTCTGATTGAAGAACGGGTAGCTGACATTCCTGATCACAACTACTTTGTAGAGCCGTTCCTTCGGGGTGGTTACTCCGCGCGCTTGGTGCCACGAACCCGCGTGGATTTAACCCAGTGAGTCGCTCATCGTCCATCTTCTTCAACGTATCGCGTAGCGTCTTTATCTGTTTCTCTTCTTCTGTATATACCCTAACTGGTTTGATTGCCTCATAGTACTTACGTGCGGCATTCTTCACTGGAGGTAGAATCTTGTCAACCGCATCCTCGACATCATTCGTTTCAGCATATACTTGCATAGCTTCGTCTTCGGAGCATCCGGTCAATTCAATAATTGTCTGGATATTCCTATTCATTTTTGTAGTATTAATGTAAATAACCTGAAGATGCGTTTCATCGATGCACTCTGCCCCCCCGCTCTGCTGTACCTGCTGTACATTGTGATCCATGTAGGTCTGGATCTGTCGCTGATGATGTTTGCTACAGCTGCCATTAAGATCGTGATGGGCATTGCCGGTGTAGTCATCCTTGATGCACTCTGCTCGGTCGATCTGGGAGTTGTTTCATGGGCAATTGTTGCGACACCATTTATCATGGTCGCTCTAGCCACAACTATTTCTCTGGGTCTAGGTATTGATCATCAGGTCAACCTCGCGATGCGCGAGGGGTTTGCCACTCTGACTGGCGATAACTTGAAGAATCGCGACCGCCTTGTCAGCACCCTAAAAGACGAGGTCGGCGCTCTACCACTTTCACAGGATTCAACATATTAAACTAAATGCAGTTTATCCGCTGGATATATAGCGAGATTTTCCATTGTTGTCGGCGTGTTGATAACTTCTTATTCTCTCCTGAAAAGAAGGATGTAAACGCAGTTGCTGTGACTGATATTCCTTGGCTTTGGATTGGCGGAGTGTATAAGAATGGTACCATCATTGATTACACATCGGATATTAACCGCACCATAGCCTACGGTACGATTGTCAACCCGGCGTGGCTAAATTACATCTTTAATGCCAAGGGTGTTGAGTGGAGGTACCTTGATGCCAAGACGTTAGAAGAAGGCGAAATCCCTTCATCCGGATTTGTAATACATGATCCCCTCAACCCAGAGTCTGAAGTCTCGCTTAACGAGTAATGTGCTCGCACCTGTACTGATGAACAATACAGACTACTTTGAAACTGCTGAAGAATTTGTTCAGATGAACAAAGTTTTCACGAAGGATACATTGTTTGATCGCTTGATGATCTGGATTGATATGGTCATAAGCCCTTTGATAACTCTTTTATCGGCACTATACTACGCCGAAGCACCATCTATTTTCAGTATTATGTCTATGTACAAGGCGGCAAGTATGTGGAACGATTGGCTATACTTTCAAATATTGAAGGGAGAGATTCACGAATGGACAAGTATTGTCAAATCCATTGGTGGTCCGTTTATTTCAACGAATGATCCTACGTATCATGTGTATGTGTATGCTGACGGAATGCAGCGTATTCATCATTGCTTCGGAGGCTGACCGTCCTTACCAAAAAACTGGCTAAACGTCTTGAGAAGTTCAGCGCCCTGCTCAATTGCCGGCTTCATTTCCGACAATGAACCCATCAACTCTTTCTGCAGTCCCATGAGCTCTTTGGTGTCACGGCGCATACCACCAATCTGCTCGGGGCTTAAATTACGATATGCATGTAGGATCGTTGTACCTACATCTACATGCGGATCATTCGTCTTCGGCGGAGCGGGCTGGGGATCGTCATGCTTTGACTCTCCCTTCCCCTTCTCATGCTTCTCTTCCTTCTCGTCCTTCTCCTCAAATCCTTCGAATGTCTTCTGTGTGATCATTGAGATCAGGTAGACTAGGATGAGCCCTATGACGACAGAGAACGTATGAGTATAATGCTCACCCAGATGATAGGCGAGCATGTAACCTAAAATGACCCATGCGATCATTGAGACGAGCTTACGCTGGTACAGATAAACTGCCACGACGACAAAAAGTAGACCAGCAATCAGTGTGTCCATTATTTATTAAGCTCTGACAAAACTTCAAAAGGTAGATCCAGGTTGCGCACCGAAGTCATTGAACTTTCCGCCAGCGGCAACACCTACATTATCACGAGTCGTGCTTCCAGTATAGTTGGCCATACCAGCTACGCCTTCGCCCTGGAATCCGGCAGACACACCTCCGTACTTACCGCCTCCGCGCATCTTACGACGACGAGTCTTACGAGACTTCTTGGACTTACGACGGCGACCTGCTCCTACAATCACATTATTTCCGCCACGGCTAGAATTAGCGGCAAAGTCGCCCATCTCGGTACCCGTACCCCAGTTCATAGCGCCTGGGGCAATCGCGCCGGTGGCACCATAGTATCCTCCGCGCATCTTACGACGGCGAGCAGTACGTTTCTTTGACAAACCCTTACGAGCCATTTAATCTATAGAAGGAATGTTTTCCAGAACAGCCCAAGATCCATCCTCGTTCTTTGAACACTTGAGTTTGAACGATGAACCTTTTGAACGTAGAAATACCGACGTCTTCAAATCCGGTACACGCAGATATCCACCATCTTTCACTTCGTAACAGTCTGGAATAGGTAGCTTGATAATATCCTGCCGGTCGTCCGAATCTACAAAGAACCCGTGCTTTCCAGGTTCATGTGGATGCTCTTCGTATCCGCGAACCTTATGAGTCTTATTCAGATCCTTCTTGTGGATGAGCTGGGCTGTGAACTTGGTAGGATAAATGAATGTGTCCATAAGATCCTTGAGCCAATGATACCGCTGTTCAAACGTTGAGCAGGCAAATACACAGTTTGAATTGAACATGAAGATATCGGAAATCACAAATTCGTATGGACCCATTTTTTCGGCACGGAGAAATGTGTCACCGCAAATACGTTCGTCGGCGATACACGGAATACGACGACACTCCTGTGCGGTCATCCAAAGACACACGGGAATAGCGTTTTCGTATGTGAATATGATCCATCCTGTTGTTCCGGTAGTTTGAGGGACTTTGAACGTCTTACAGTCCGGGGGGACGGGTTTCCTGAAGACCAGCCGGGAGCTCGGGGTCCACGCGTAAAGAGTCTGAAGCTGGCTTCCTCGGCTCATACTCCGGTAATTTTACTTCTTGAGATTGCTGGGTGAAAGCTGGTTCGTTTTTCGGTAGTTGAGGAGGTCCCTGCTGGAGGTATGGTGAGTGAACTGGTGGTGGGGGAGGTGCCTGCTGCATCGGAACTGGCACATTTCGGTAAATAATTTGGGGCTCTGGCGGGTACAGCACACGCGTAGCCACATACGCAAAAATCTGTAAGATTGCTAGGACACATACAGTGGCTAGCGCTATATATAGAATATCTAGTGCGATCATTTGTTGTTCAAATAGGTTATTCATCAAGGCTCTACAACGTAAAGTTCAGCATACTCGTTCCCAACTTCCATCCACATCTTATTTGGAATATAAACACTTATAGTGACCTTTTCATTGTACAGAACCTTACCAGGAACGACTCCATCCCAAACTTCTTCCGTGTAATCGTAAGGCCCATTACCTTCCCTCTCAAACTTACGACGGACCTTATACTGTGGAAGATACGACCATCCATCATCGCACCACAACACATTGGCCTCTTTGGTCTCCTTAATTAGAGGGAGCTTTCTGGACTTGGGATTGCACGCCGTCACCTTCATATTTTGAAGGTGGTGGAATTATTCCCAGCTGAATCCGTATTTCGGTCGATTTCTGGATGATTTCGCAGAGATAAAGAGTATCAAATAAGGCATTATGAAGCTGGTTTGCTTTTGGAAGTTGTCCTGTAACATGTTGATACAGCTCTGCTAGTTTGGGATATTTGTACCCACTCCTACCCAGAAGCTTACACATTGTTGTACCGATTTCCATCGTACATAACTTTTGTTTAGCGAATCCCTTGAAGTCTTTCATACCTAAATCCCAAATAATAGCATTCAGGACAACATTCAAATCAAACTTCAAATTGTGAGCAACCATGACATCAAACTGTTCGCTGTTAAACTGTTCCATAACATGACGAAGCGGAAGTCCAAACTCCAAAGCTTGGGATTGTGTGATTCCGTGTATCTTCGTAGACTCTTCGGTGATCGTCCATTTTTCGGGTTTCACGATATAACAGTGGCTTTTCACAACCGTGTTTGTGTTAGAATCTATGACAGCCCAAGAAATGGACACAATATGTGGCCAGTTGTCAGGGTATTGGCGTACTGATAAACTGTAATCATATGGAAGACCGGTGGTCTCTGTATCGAAGACCAAGACCTTCATTTAGTTCTGGGTGTATGGATTTATCCAGTTTCGTTTTACGCAGAGTGGAGGAGGTAGTACGACACAACACCAAAGAGAGCGGCATGGACACCTAGACCGTACGTCGTCGGGCAGCCTCCCTGTGAAACACGCAGCGTCTCTACATAATGAGGAGCGACGGCTCCAACCACAGTGCCGATCGCGCCATCAACGAGACGGAATGTCATCGGCGAGCTTAAGACGAAAAAGAGGATGGCGAGCGTGAAGGAGTGAACGAACTTCTTGCTGAACATTTATTAGGTTACGAGAAAGTCTTCTGTGTCTGAATAATTGATTTGAGCCACTCCGGAATATTGTCCACGATTCCTTTGACGGTCATAATATCTTGAGGAACAGGGTAGTGGATATCCAACGTATTGCTTTCGCAAATGAACAGGCATGCGCACGTCAGAAAGCATATACGCGGTTTAAGAACGCTAGGATTCCATCGCAAACAGTGAAGTTTATACAGCGCATCCACATACGGAGCTAGAAGTCCAGCTTGAGGAGACGATCGGGCAGCATACTGGACAATATCCCAAAATATCCAAACGACATGTCTAGAATGGTCATCGGAAATGTATGGATTGGGACGAAATGCGCATAGTAGCGGCTGCTTACGCGTCTGCTTGTAAACGCTCGAGAACTTCAGAATCCATGAGATCCAGTATAGTGCCCGCGTAAAATCCCGCGATTCAGGGCGTAAGCAGTAAGCCAGTTCATTTAACGAAACGTACAGATCCAGCGGATCGTCTTCTTTCATGAGATGCCGGGCATAATTGGATGATGGGGCCTTTAAGTTTTCGGTCACTGTGACTTGTTGAAAGTCGTGTTCGGGTTTGATGGTGGGAAGTGAAGCTAGTTTGTTTTTACGAGTTAATGCACACGTTGCCGACGCTTCACATACGATATTTCGTACGGCAAGATTGTTACGCATATCAGTCATAGCCATAACAGAGTACTGGCCTTCATACGGTGCAAACTTTTCATACGCTTGGACTAAATACAAAAACACATTAGGAGCCGCGCGGTTAATATGTTTGGCAGAGGATTCGAACAGAGTTTGCCACATGGAATGAACGAGACCAGAACAAAGAAGTTCTAACGTCCAGTAACAAGCGTAATCCGCATGACCTAATTTGATGTTCTCGTCTAGAACTTTGAAGACGTGTGTCCGCAAATGTCCAGAGAATGTGAATTTTTGAAAATCTAAAACTGTTCGTCCGTCGCTTACTACGACGTTCATTACTTCGTAAAATATACGAGATATTGGTATTCCTTACCGCATCGTACTAGATCTACGCTTTCAACATGCGTGAACCCTGATGTACGTATAATATTGATCATACGCTCTTTAGATGGCATGTGAAGAGAGAGTTTATTTTCGCGATACTTAATACCTTTATTGTTCGAGGGATCATAGTACGAAAAGACTTCGTCATATGACGCATCATCTTCGTCCTTCTTTTTCTTCAACTTCCCAGAGTACTTAAACTTATCAAAGTAGACAACCGATTCTGTCTGTCGTTCAATGTTGTACTTCTGTAACGAGAAGGCGGCAAATGGCGATGACAAGTCATGTAGAGGATCAAACTTATCTGGATCAACCATGTGAACCACAAAGTATCCGCCGGGTTCGAGCCATTGGTAGGCATTATCGGATAAAATGCGGGGATTCTGAAACATGTAAATTGAGAATCCCAGAAGCAAACAGTGACTGAACGATTTGGGAGCATATAGTTGCGGTAAAGTTACATCGCCCTTATTGAATTTGGCGGAAGGACAACGTTCACGAGCCTTGGCCATCATTGCGTCAGACGTGTCTACACCAATATACGATACTCCTAAATCTCGGAAGAACTGGGCGTGCGTTCCGGTTCCACAGCACATATCTAGAACCCGCACAGCATCGGTTTGGCGATCGGCGAGAGAAATATCCTGCATCGATACTTCCTCGTACTTAATACGCTCGTTCGAGTTCCAAAGGGAATCGTAGATGGAAGCGTACATTTCGTCATAAATTTCAGAATCGTGTAGTTCTTCGGTTTTTCCGTCCTCAAATCCTTCAATGGATGAGTACCATGTGGTGACTCCATACATTAGGAATACGAGAACTGCTAAAAGAATATAAGCGGTCTCCATTAGTTTTACTTGAGACGATTTCCTCCTAAAATTGAAGGCGGAGGAGCTGTATATTTACGATACTTCGCATATGCTAAATACAAAGCCGCAACACCGAGCGCAGCAATAAGAAAGTACAGGAATATACCTAAAAAATCAATGTCGGGCGTAGTTGTTCCGGCTAATTGCCAATGACGATTCAGAACATCTGCTTTCGACTTTTCCGCCTCGTAATCTTTTGTTAAATACGGCAAGCCACCATCAGATTTCAAAGATTTCGCAATATCTGCGAATTGAGACTGCGACTTTAACTGGGTCGTTAATCCGTCAAATACATCGCGATACTTCGATAACACAGGTTCTATACTATGTTTTGCCATGCTCTGTTTATGATCTGCCAACCAATCTGCACCGTGTAAAGCCGTGTAATAATCCGTCTTTGCCTGGACATTTCCAGGAGCTGCGTCCATCGCAGCTTTCAGTGCTTTGAGTTTTTTCTCTTTAAGGCAGTCTGGACCACAAGGCGGAAAGGTTGACGTCATTATTTAAAGAGAGGTAAATTCCGATACTCAGTATTACCAGCACAATCGCGTGAGCAATCCAACCAAATGGCGAAAATACTGCATATGCCAGAGCAGCAACAGCTAACGTCACAACAAATTTTTGAAGTGTAGGCTGAATATGTCCTAACTGCTTTATATCGGCTTTCTTCTTCATAACATCCGATTCTACCTGACTGATTCGAGTATTTGCATCCTGTTGCGCTTTTGTCGCATCTCCAAAAAGCTGGGTGAATAAAGATTTGAAGTTTGCCAGGTGTTGATTAATCGTCATAACTTCTGTCTGTTTTGTGTAATCCTTCTTAACATCGGTAACAACTTCATCGCGTTTCTTATCAAGTGGAGTTACGGTGTTCAAGATAGTTGAGTAATCTGGGCTTGCTACACGATTAAAGAGATTTCCAACACCTCCCGACGTACTTGATGTCATCCACAACTGTTTCGTTGATGGGTCTCCTGTTAGATATAGCGGCAGGTATCCTTGAGTAAATACCGGGGATACTTGCTTGGTTGAGCAATCGCCGACACACTTTGATACTCCAGTGTCATCTATGACATAAAGTCCCGTCTGATCAAGATCACCAATAACCGATTTGACATGTGTGCCCGATAGACCAGACACCGGCGCCCAGCCAGTTTGTAATGTTTCGTCGCTCTTCATAGCTGTGCCTGACGCATCAATACCATATAATGCAGATAAGCTAGAGGATGTGATTTTGACGGATGTGTCTGCATTGGACATAACGTTCGTCATATTCACAGGCTTTGGGATCTTGGCTTTCTGGTTAGAAGCACTCTGAAGCCATAGGTACGTGTGCGTAGAGAAGATATTGGTGGGTGAGAATGTTGGATTACCTACAGGTAAGATCGTCCAGTCGGTCTGATTGTTCGCGGTCTTTGTGGCTAGGAATGTCATAGTTCCATTTGAAAAGAGGAGGTATACGTTCGTCTCGTCTGTCGCAATATCGAGAATTGTGACGTTGACTGGTGGAGGAGGCGGTGGGCATTTAGCGATGGGAATAAAGGTTCCACTGTTTGCTGCAGCCTGCGTTGTCGCATCCTTTTCAGCCAGGTTTCTAAGAGTAGGATCCTGGTCCCATACCGTAAACACTTGTTGCCCGGATGGATTTGTCCATGAAAAAATACCACGGCAACCAGAGTTTTTAGCACATAAAGCCTTTGCGCCGTCTAACGACGTTGAGACATAATTTTGGTTCGTACCGTTCGCATACTGTGCCAAATATTGGTGCCATGGTGTAGGATAGAAGAAGTTTGTTGGGTTCGTTGTTACCGGAGTCCCGTAGCATCCTGACTGTTGGGTTTGTACTGGAGATAGCTTGGAGAGATCAACCTTTTTCCAAGAACCAGTGCATGGCTGCTGACATACCCAAACCAAATTGATGGAATTAAACCCCCAAAGGTAACCTGCAGACGATGAAGACGCTTTGACAAGCGAGCCAGGTATATTCGCCCATTGTTGGACCGAAGATAGCTGGGTTGTTAAGGTGGTATCAATACCACGAGTATTGGTATCAAAAGCGGACTGAAAATCCGTCATTATTCAATTAGCAGTATAAAGTTCTGGTTATTTTAGAACTTAACGAAGTTCTTGGCGGCTCCGAATAAGTGGAGACGGGCAGTCACCGGACCTTCCTCGAATCCACGCTGCATCGGACGGTCGCTAATAGCCACACCCTGCTTTACCATCTGACCCTTTACGATGATAGCACGACGCTTCATCTCCAGAAGCATTGAGTAATCAGTGGCGGGGCCCTTTCCACCTTTCACAGGCGTAGTTCCCTTGTTCAATCCTACCGTAGTTGGCATTTATTTAGTGTCCGAGAAAAGTAATGCAAGCGTTTGAAGATTCACGGAAGACGGATCTTCACAATTTTCAATCCCAATACGAGTCTCTGAAAAGCCAATATTCGACCGCAATTGCTGCAGCGATTCAGGAAACCAATCCTACATCTCAAAATGCAATGATCCAAAAGGTTCTTGCTCTTAACCAGAACCTGACCGAGACTATACGCAGTATTATTACCAAACTCAACCAAGGAACCAATGAGATTGATACAGCAACCGTTAATAGTCTTACCGCAGATTTGATAAAGTATCAGCAAGAATATCAGAATTTGAAGACGTCTATTGACAAGCTTCAGACACTGAAGATGATTCAGGCGACTACGACTAAAAAGTTAAATGCAGCTGTATGGTCTTATAACATTTACCTTATTGCTCTGTGTCTCTTGTGCCTAGTTGTGATTATGATGGCTATTCGCGCATCATGGACTACGAATGTTGTCAAAGAAGTCACTGGGGGGTTCAAAAAACTTGCAGGAGGACGATAGCAACAACTAGACTTCCAAGAATCGTATACTGCGTGTTATGAGAAAAAGGAGGTGGTGTAGGAGGTAAGCGCATCTGGGCCTCAACAACTCGGTCTTTCTGCTCGTGTATTCCTCGACCTATGTTATTCAATGCGTCATGCTTGTCTGACAGCAATGACTTCGCATTGGAGCCTAACGTATCTTGTATGTTTGTACTATTATCATGAACCTGCTTCTTCAGCGAATCTATAATTGACTTAATTCCTTGCTCTGCCTTCTCGTAGGCCGACTTGTACGCCTTCTTTCCAGTAGTGGCATACTCAATATAGTTATCGTGATAACTTCTGGATAGAGTATTGAACTGGCTATCCATTTGTTGTTTCCGCGACACAAATTCGCCAGCGTTTATTTTCACCGGATGTTTCACACATTCCAGTCACTTCCACAACATCGCCTGGGCGTGCACCCAAGTACTTTGCCATTGCGTCTTGGCTCAAGATATGTGGTAGATTCATTAGGTTTGCGTATGACTTTGATAGTTCAGCCTTCTCCTTATCGTCGAGCAGGCGGTGCTTTGGAACTAGATGGTGTCGCGAAATGTTGAAGTACAGACTTGCTAGAAGGAACACTTGTACAAACTTGTTCTCTCGGTTAGCATTATGATTTACCAGAGATGCCATGACTCGATCACTCAATGATGTCTCGCTTACAATAATCATACTAGAATTGTAATTGTTCTCTTTAGCGAACTCCACAAAAGGGGTAATCGTGGCAATCCGATTCTTCGTACTGTAGACAACAAGCACCCCTCCGAAATTGTACATGTGAGTTTCATCCATCGCAGGCGTTACGGGATCCATGACGTCTCCCTTAATTCCGCGGTCCAGGAGCATTTCCTTCAGTGTCTTGATTGCTCGATCGTCCATTCTCTTTACTATTTGATACTACGAAAACGCCATTCCATTTTTACGCCGTAGATATGTAAATGAACGACAACTGGGGTTTTGTCGCAATATTGGTCGGCATAGCAGTTGTTGCATACGTTATCTACAAGTCCCGCGAAGGATTTGAGGTGTCATTTATTGATAAGACAAACGATCAGAAAGTAGAGCAGACCCGTGTTTCGTCATATGCGCAGCAGACGAATAACTACAAGCCCACAGAATCTGCGCCCCAGCCGCCGTCTGGCGTAGAAACGCCTTACCGGGTGAACGCGTGGACATCGTATGTCCCATTTTGAAAACAACTTACGCATTCAGTGTTTGAATAATCAAATGAGTACATTATGTCTCAACATGATCGTGAAAGACGAAGAACATATAATAAAAGAAACATTAGAGAAGCTAGTCAAACAGATCACCTTTTCGTACTGGGTCATCTGTGATACAGGTTCTACCGATAAAACGCGCGAGATAATTACCGAATTCTTCAAGGAGAAGGGAATTCCCGGTGAGCTGTTACAGCATGAATGGAAAGATTTTGGTCATAATCGTACCCTTGCGCTACAAGGAGCATACAAGAAGGCAGACTATATTTTCATCTTTGATGCCGATGACACGATTCATGGAACGATTCGAATTCCGAAACTTACTCACGACTTTTATAAGTTGATTTTTGGGTCGGGGTTTACCTACTATCGTCCACTGATTGTGACAGCCCATAAGAAGACAAAGTTCGTCGGGGTTCTCCATGAGTTTTTGGCCTTGGAAGAAGGTCATCCTTCAGAGGGAACTATTTTAGGAGATTACTATGTTGATTCTGGTAAGACTGGTTCACGTAGCCGAGATAAGGATAAGTATCTAAAGGACGCACTCATTCTGAAGGCTGCGTATCAGAAAGAATTAGACACGAAGGGTGGGCTATCGGGTCGGTATGCCTTCTACTGCGCCCAGAGTTTCAAAGATTGTGGGCGTGCCGATGATGCCATTGAATGGTATACTCTCGTTGCCGATAAGTTAAACACATGGGTTCAAGAAAAGTACTATTCGTGTCTGATGGCCGGATTCCAGTATAAGGGAAAGGGTAATTTCCAAAAGGCTTTGGAGTATTTCTTGAAGGCAGAACTCTATGATTCCGATCGTACTGAAGGCGTGTTTTTTGCGGCTGAAATGCTGAAGGACGCTGGATTACACTCACTTGTTATTCTGCTGTACGAGAAGCACAAGAACTATAACAAGGATCCTCAAGATAAACTGTTTTTATTTCGTGATTTCTATAACGATTTTTTTGAATTTAATACGAGTATATCTGCGTATCTATGCAATAACCGCAAACTATCGTATGAGTGCAGTAAGAAGATCATATTAAATAATGTCGCCCAGCCGGGAGTTCGTGATCGTACATTCAAGAATCTGCGTTTTCATGTGAGTGAAATGAATGATGACACAGATACTCTACCTCTATTTTACCATCTAACGAACTATATTCAGGAATGCGATGAGCCTCGCGAAACTGCTGTTTTGTGGAATTTGCTATTTAAGAAGAACCGAGCCGTACTTGCAAAGCCATCAAAATTCAAACCTAATCCTGGTAAGAAGGGTGTAGTTCTCACACTTACGTCATGTAAGCGTCTGGACTTGTTTACGGAAACTGTTAACTCTATCTTGAATCATTGGACAGATGCTGCCCAAATTGACGTATGGTTTTGCGTTGATGACAACTCGTCAAAAGATGATCGTGCCAAGATGAAGAAGTTATATCCTTGGATGACATTTTACCATAAAACTTTGGCAGAGAAAGGTCATCGTGAAAGCATGAATATTATTTGGAATAAGCTGAATGAGGTGAAGCCCAAGTACTGGATTCATATGGAGGACGATTTCCTATTTCATGTAAAACGCCCGTATGTCAGCGAGTCCATTCAGTTTCTGCAGTCTCAAAAGGATATTAAGCAGGTTCTATTTAACCGTGGTTATGCCGAGACCATCGATGATTTAGATATGCGAGGATTCACACCTGTATCTCCTGGGTTTGTTGTTCATGAGTACAAGCAGGGCCAGTTTCCGTATAAAAATTGCCACTATTGGCCACACTACAGTTTCCGACCCAGTATGATTGATGTAGACACTGTTCTAAAGCTCGGAAATTACGACAGCCCGAATACGTTCTTTGAACAAGATTATGCGAATAAATGGGCGAGTGCCGGATACAAATCGGCGTTCTTCGATATGATATGCTGTCGCCATACTGGGCGTCTTACGACAGAAATTAGTAATAAATCTGTTAAGAATGCTTATGACTTAAATAATGAGAATCAATTCAATCAATCAAAAACCATGCGTGTCGTAAACTTGAAGCGCCGACCTGATCGGAAGGAAGCAATGACGTCTCAATTCAAGAATGTGGATTTTAAGGATTATGAGTTTATCCAAGCAGTCGACGGTAAGGAACTAAAACCTACGTTAGAACTTAAGAAGCTATTTGAAGGTAACGATTTCGGGACTCGTGTAGGTGTTGTTGGATGTGCGCTCACTCACTATGCACTTTGGAAATCATTGGTGGAGGGCAATGATGAATACTATGTGATTTTTGAAGATGATGTTACTTTATCTTCAAACTTTACGAAGAGACTCGATTCTCTGAAGAATGACATGAAGACATGTGATTATATCCATTTGGGATACCATATGACTACAGAAAACCGAAAGACCCATAATGACACGTACACAAATGACAATGATAAGATTAGCGTAGTACCATTGAAGAGCGAGCTGTATATTGGTGGTACATTCGCATACTCAATCAATAAAAATGGAGCTCGCGTCCTGTTAGATTACATCGAGAAGAATGGTATTAAGCATGGTATTGACTACGTAATCAAGATTTGCAAGAATCTCAAGAATATGGAAGCCCGGCCACACATAGCTTTTTCAGAATGGTATGAAGTGGCCGGACAAGAGGTCGATACGGATATTCAGACAGATGGTACGTCTCTTGATCTAGATACTGTTGTTGATGATTTTACATTTTATCAGGGTCTTGATTACATTGGTGCAGATCTGACTTTTAGGCAAATGAGCGTCTCGGACGCTATGCTTGTTGCGATGGAATCATTGGATTGTGTCGGGTTCAACACTTTGGGATACTTTAAGTATGCATTTGATCCATCCAAACTTCAGAAAACTCCTTATTTTGGACCAAATGATGGATTGTATGTGAAAAATAGCGTCTTGAAGAAGCTAGCCGAGAATGATCAGGTGGAAAAGGTCGAAGATCAAGTTGAGAAGAAATTGAAAGTAAAGATGCTGTGTGATTGGGAACCGTGTCCGGACTACGTGAAACATCTCCATTCTGGTTGTATGCCGATCACTCAATTTGATATTACATATTCGGATAATGCCGATTATTTTGTGATTATCAACAAGGCTATACCTGGTGGCGTATATGAGTACTATGATTCCGCTCGAACGATTGTGTTCCAAATGGAGCCTTGGGTTTACGACGATAACAAGAACTGGGGAATGAAGACTTGGGGTGATGAATGGGCGTATCCTGATCCCAAGAAGTTCATGCACGTGAACGCCCATCGAAACTACCTCAACCCGGCAAATTGGACTCTGGGAGGAGATCTAGTGAATCTTCCTCCGAAGGAGGATAAAGTTGCAGCTATCTTCAGCAAGAAGGTGATGGATATTGGCCACAAGCTCCGTATCGCTTTCGTAAAAGAGACAACAAACAACATACGTATTGATGTGTATGGTCGCGAGAACTACCACGATATTGATTCGTATGTAGGAACGGTACCTGACGATGATCGCTACAATGTGTACTCAAAGTACAAGTATGCGATTTCCTCGGAGAACAATTCTGAACACAATTACGCAACCGAAAAAATCTGGGAGCCCATTATCTGTGAATGCCTGCCATTCTACTGGGGATGTCCCAATTTGGAGGAGGTTATTGATCCTCGCTCGTTTGTGCGCCTTCCGCTAGAAGACCCTGCAAAAGCTGCCGAAATTGTCCGGCAAGCTGTTGAAGAAGATTGGTGGTCTCAACGTATCGATGCTATTCGAAATGCCAAGAAGAAGATTATGGAAGAACTTGGGCTATTCAGTGTCATACACAATATTATCTCAAGATCCAAGTTTTATAGCCAAGATGGTCAAGATAAGTATTTGGAAACGAATGTGTTCAAAGGATTTAAGAATGGTGTGTTTATGGATGTTGGTGCACATGACGGTATCAAGATAAATAACACCCTCTTTTTCGAGAAGGAACGTGGATGGTCGGGAGTTAATATAGAACCGAACAAGACAGTATATGATAAACTTGTCTTGAATAGACCGAGTTGTATAAATTTGAACTGTGCGGTAGCGAACGAAGATGGCACAGCCGAATTTATATGTAACGAAGGTTACACCGAAATGCTTTCGGGACTAAAAAATAATTACGATCCTCGTCATCATACGAGACTTAATAACGAAATTGAATATTATGGTGGCAAGAGTTCGGTTATAAATACTTCTGTCAAGAAAATTGATACTATATGTAAAGAAAACAATATAACCCGAATTCATTATTTGAGTATTGACGTGGAAGGCGGTGAATTTGACGTTATTCGGTCGATTAATTTTGACTCTGTGTTTATTGATGTCATTGGTTTTGAAAATAACTATAATGATACCAGTATTCCTATAGTACAATATCTAACTGAAAAGGGGTATACCGTTATTCACAGCGCCATGGATATTTTTATGAAGCACTCGAAGTCAATGTTTTAAACTAAATCGTCAGAATAGTCTTCTCTTTCGGATGTTCGGGCAAAGTTCCAGCTGCCCGATGTTCCTGCACCGTATTCCAAATATCTCGAAAACTGTCGAGATTGGTAGGTAACCAATTACGGTCGCGTGGAACGACCGATAGACGATACTTTTCAAATACCCAGTATGTCGTTGTCCACCATTCGGTCTCAAGCGTTGGCATCATTTCTTTCCGCCACGTGCCAACATCCCGCGGATCTTCGATATCGCGATATACAACCTTTCCACTTTCGTCCACGGCGAACCATGACTTATATTGAGCGGCCGATTCCAGCCATTCAGAATAGGTCACTTCTTTGAACTTCATTTCCACGTAATCGCACTCGTCCATATCCGTACACTCCAACTGCAACTGCATTTGGTGATAGTACGTGGTGGGAATCGGGGTGTCGTCAGAAAACTCTCGGGAAATCGGGCACTTGAATTCTACGAGCTTACCGTACCTGAAATCGTTCTTGTCAGATGTTAGAATAATTCCATCGGGGGATGCACCTAGAAACGAGAGATCGCGATGAGGAATACAGGTCGTATCTTCAATTTGAACTCCGCCTTGGAGATAGGTAGAATAGATATGCTTGGCGATCGGTTCAAACCTCGTTCCCCACATAAGAGCTTTCGGGCCGAAATTTGATTGCTGTTGTGGTCGGGGTACAAGTTTGGACATCACGATCTCATGTTTCAGAGCGGGTGAAGCATCATGAACTGCCTTGTATATTTCCGATGCAGTCAGCATTTCTCCTCGCTTGGTATGCCACGCATCGGTGCGCTGATCGTTGTGTCCATACAGAAACAGGATCTGCTCGACTTTATCAAGGTCCATTTCACTCTTTGTATTTAACTGAACTAAACCCGTTTTCAGGGTAGAATATGAAACTATTAAATGGAGATCCAAAGCCAAGAACAGTGGGTACTGTACCGACTCGAGCGTTTCTATACCGACAAGAATACTGAACGTGTTCGTAATATTTTGACCGGAAAGTCTGATCTGTCTCTTCGTCTAATTGATTGGTTTGTGACCAATTATGCGAAGAAGTACAATATTTCATACATGACCAAAGCCAATAAGCATGTGATCGTGTATCTGTCATACAAGTCTCACCTCAAGGCTTACAGTAAGAAGATGTTCGATCCATTCTGTCGGTGGAAGCGTATTAAGTTCCGAGATATGGATACGACCGTTGGTCAGCTGAATTTCTTTGAATGGGCAATTTCCGATGAAGTTCTAGACTACCTCGAGAAGAACCGCGATACAATTCATACGGATATGGAGACCCGTCTACATGAAGCCAAGGAAATCGATGGTCCAAAAAAGAAGCGCCACGAACTATCGAATTCTGCGACGAAATCTATGACCCGTCACGATGTGCGTGTAATCGTTAAGTTTGATTAACTTTCAATTAAGTAATGTATTCTATTCTAAAACCCAACTACATCTACCGAGATACCTCGGAAGATATAGCTGATCATGATGACGATTACGATGCTGAAGAGTGGCATTATAATGGTAGGGAAGTGTATCGCGGAACCCTGGATCGGCAGTACGAATGGAACGTGTATTCTCTGTACGACGAAAACTCCAAACGAGTAGGAATAGCTGAACACAATCCTGAACACCCAGAGATCTTTTACGCGTTGTGGTTTGGAACAAATGTGTTTTCTACATTGTTTCAAGAAGAGTGGACATCGAAAGAGTCAACGATATGGTCTATTCTATCAAACGAAGCTTACCAGGATTGCCTGGACGATGATTTTAAAAGTGTGTTTGATAAGACGTTGGATACCAATATTCGGCTAGTAACCCCCGAAATGATTGAAACTATGCCATCTATTCACGAATGTACTCGATGTGGAAAAAAATCGCTCTTACCTCTGAACGGTTGTTCGGACGTAAAAAGATCGTATATCGATGCCGATTCCTCGGTACTATTCGTTGATCAATCGTTTATTATGTATACTGCTCCCACAGATTCACGTGTTTGGTCTAGAGTGCGCCCGCACCAGCCGCAGGCTTACGACGAGGCTGGCGACCAGCAGGCGCTGGAGCCGGCGCAGACGCAGCAGCCTGCTGAACCTGACCAGCACCATACTCCGAATCCTCATTCGCAGTCTCCTGCGGAGCCTGCTGGGACTCCTCCTCCTCTACAATCGTAGGCGGCGCGCTCGACTCATCATCGAACATCTGCGCGGCCGTACGACGGAGCTGGGGGAATACCTGGGCAGCCGTCAGACGCCACGTCACACCAAAGCCACCGCCAGCAATCACATAGATGCTGCCGCTGACTACGAGGTTCGCCTCAACACCCTTGGGGAAGATTGAGGTCAGAGACTCGGGCGTAACATACGTTACAGGATTGCGCGAGGCATCCACAATCTCGGTCGAGACGCGGTTGTCATACACTGGGACCTTGGCACGGAAGCTGGGAGGATACTTGCCATTCGGCACGTACTCACCATCAACCTTGTCCGTTGAAACACTCAAGATCGGCTTGAACGCATCGCGGATCGCCTCCTCGGACCGCTTCTTGCCGAACCACTTGGAGCTGTTCTCCACAGCAGCCTTAATGATGTGCTCGTCCAGGTCCGTCAGTAGATTGTACAGCTTGCCGATATCATCGGTACCAGCCGAACGCTCCTTGCCATACGGATCGCAGCCCTTCAGAGAGCCGATCAGCGTATACGTCTTCATGCCATTATCGCCCTCGCGAACAAGCACACCACCAGGGTATGCTACACGAGGCAGACGGATGAGTAGACTGTTGCCATTGTACTTCATCGTGATTGATGGATTACGACCTGCCTTTGCCTGACCTACCTGAAACGTTACGTTGCTGACATCGACAGAGCTCGAGTGGATAGGACCGTTCATTCTTGATTGTTGTGATCTCTATAGGTTAGAAAGGTGTAAATCCGTTTTCGGGAAAAAGAAATCACATTCAATGAAAAATTTGCCTAGGACACCCCGTGTCCATTGTTGGCGTATTCACTCTCATGACTCCCTTGTCATCTCTTGAGCGGCGTTTGTTGACGCTAGCTTTGTCCTATCTTTCGACGGACGGGGTAGTGGCCCAGGTTTGTTTAGCGATGCACTTTCGTGCACTTAAGGTTCTCTTTTAAGTCTCAAATGGACAGCCCACCAAACGACAATGTTCACGCTGGATTTTACCCAGTTAGTGTTTTTGTCCCATCTCCAGCTGTTACCCAGCCTAATATCTACTATCTTCACCAAAAAGAATCCGTTTTTGATAAATCTATTTTTGTGTTTTAGATGAAAGGAATAAAGGTCATACATAATATGGTGCTGTGTGCGTCGTGCAAGAACAAGGTGAGCTTGGAACAGTGTCCGTCCCAGGCAATAAAAGGGTTACTGTTCTGCGGTAAACATGCCAAGTCCAAAGTTAAACGGTTATGGGCAGATTTGAACAATGGGAGTCAGAAAGCCGTCATGATTCAGAAGGTATGGAAAGGGTACTTTATCCGCAAGCGATTAAAACTTGCAGGTGATGGTGTTTTAAATCGTAAAGAGTGCCATAATACGGAAGAGCTGGTCACGCTAGATGAAAAGGATAAGGTTCATCCCCTGAACTATTTTTCATTCCGTGAAGCGGAAAAGCTCTGGTGGTTTGATATTCGTAGTTTGTACCAAATCCTGAAACAATCTGCGGCTCCCGCAAATCCTTATACTCGTCAGGTACTAACTATTGAAACAAGAAGGCGATTACGTAATGTTTGTAGGATACGAAAGAAGCTGGATATTCCTAACTACCATGACGTTCCGTTGCCAGACACGTTCGCAGATTTAGTGAATGAGAAGTGGTTGACCATATGTCAGATGATTGAAGAAAATGGGTTCTTTGATATGAACCATCTGATGTTTTCTTCCTTAAACAGGTCACAGCTGTACGTGTTAATCAACCTTATTCAGATGGATATGGTAGCGTTTGCAACCGAGCATTCTATACGGTCGAAGAGGTATCAGTACTTACAATGGCTACGAACATGCTTGTCCAATTTCGAAAAGATGCGAACGAACAGACTTCAGTGTTCGTGGGCTGTTTCCAAGGTACTTTTGTCAATTTTGTACGACTGTCCTGACAATTATCCAATATGTTTCATTATTGTTAGTGCCATCGTAAGATTGTGATTTAAACAGGTAAGGACTACTAGTAGTATAACAACCGCGTTAGAAATGTCGTCTTCCAAGTCTGTCAATAAGTCAAACACGACGATGCCCGCTGCCAAGAAGACCGCCGCCCCCGCTGCCGCTGATGCCCCCGCCCCTGTCGCTGCCAAGAAGGCTGCCCCCGCCAAGAAGGCCGCCGCGAAGGCCGAGGTGACCGTACCCACGGTTGAGACCCCTGCCGTCGTGCCTTCCGTAGCTGCCGATGCCTCCGAGACTCGCCCCGCTGCTGCGATCCTCACGGAGCTCCAGGAGCACCTCAAGACGCTCGGCACGGAGTGGTCAACGCGTGTCCGCGCGCTGGTCGCCGAGGCTGGCGAGGCCCTCAAGGCCCTCAAGCGCGACGTCCGCAACTCCAAGCGCCGCGTGCGCAAGGACCCCGCGACGATGACGCCCGAGGAGAAGGCCACGTGGGAGGCCCGCCGCGCCAACAACGCGTTCCTCAAGCTCCGCCCGATCACGGACGAGCTGGCCTCGTTCATGGGCCTCTCGCCCAAGAGCCAGCGCTCCCAGACGGACGTCACGAAGTTCATCTCGACCTACGTGAAGGAGCACAAGTGCTTTGACCCCAGCTTCAAGCGCCGCATTATCCCCGATGCCAAGCTCGGCAAGCTCCTCCGCGTAAAGGATGGCCAGGAGGTTACCTACCTGAACCTCCAGTCGTTCCTGAAGGTCCACTTCATCAAGCCCCCGACGGCTTAAAGGTCTCGCTTCCTTAAAGTGAGTGGTGGACGTCCCCTGATATAAAGTAAATATGTTGAAAAACTATTGTATGAGCCAAACGGTCGCATAAAATAGTTGATAAGAATAAAATGGCGTTCACTGCAGATGTAGTCGGAATCCTTTTAGTATTAGTTGGTGCGTACGTCCTATGGTCCACGGCTGTTGGCATCTGGGCCAACCATAACCGTTCCATTGCCGGATGGGTATGGCAAGGTATATGGATTGTAGCAGGTGGGTACGCTCTGTATGCTGGATATCTGCGTGTTTTTCCTCCCGAGCCCGTTTTCCCGGGAATTCCGGG
>Ga0114959_10000703_pt1 | contig 31442 bp, 32 predicted proteins | sample C_130625_EF_Meta_FD_87317 | JGI IMG/M metagenome (GOLD analysis project Ga0114959, IMG submission 87317) | Freshwater microbial communities from Lake Croche, Canada to study carbon cycling - C_130625_EF_MetaG | ecosystem: Environmental > Aquatic > Freshwater > Lake | place: Lake Croche, Canada... | reverse complement strand
CGTCAATCGCTGGATACCGTGGGTGCGTTTGCAGGTCCTTTGCTGGCTGTGGGCCTGATGTTGTTGTGGGCTAATGATTACCGCGCGGTATTTTGGGTCGCGGTCATTCCTGGTTTCATGGCGGTGGCTTTGCTCTTATTTGGGATTCAGGAGCCGCAAACGTCAACGACCATCCAACTCAGCAACCCCATATCGTGCGAAAATTTAAAACGTTTAGGGCCTGCCTATTGGTGGGTCGTGGGCATTGGCGGCGCTTTCACACTGGCGAGATTCAGTGAAGCCTTTTTGATATTGCGTGCCGAGCAAACGGGAGTGTCAGTCGCCCTTGTTCCCTTGGTGATGGTGGCCATGAATGTGGTGTATGCCGCGTCCGCTTATCCATTTGGATGGCTTTCCGACCGCGTGAGCCATGCCAAGCTGTTGGCATTGGGCCTGCTCGTCTTGATCATCGGTGATGTGGTTTTAGCCATGGGCAATCAAACCGATAACCTGTTGGCAGGTATGGCTTTTTGGGGGATTCACATGGGGATGACCCAGGGTCTGCTGGCCACCATGGTCGCCGCAACCGCGCCCGCTGACTTGAGGGGGACGGCTTATGGCTTTTTTAACCTCTTGAGCGGCGTGGCTTTGTTGGCGTCCAGCGCCTTGGCCGGGTGGTTGTGGGACTCCCATGGCGCTGCAACGACTTTTTATGCAGGCGCCTTTTTCGCAATGCTGGCCATGGTGGGGCTGACCCTGCGCCCCTTGTTTGTGCGGGCCTGATCAGGCTGCTTATTCAGGTTTAACGTCTGCGGCTTTGATGACCTTGGCCCATTTGACGATTTCTTCGTCCAGGAATTTACCAGCTTGTTCGGGGGTGTTGCCCACAGACTCGATGCCCAAGGCTTCAAATTTGGCTTTGAGGTCTGGTGAGCGGATGGCCTTGGCGGTCTCTTGCGACAAGCGGTTGACGATGTCGCGTGGGGTGGCGGCAGGTGCCAGAAACAGCACCCACGTCGAACCCTCCATGGCCGGGCCACCGGCCTCAAGCACGGTCGGAACTTCAGAGGCACCCAGGATGCGTTTGTTGGCGAAGACGGCGATCGGTTTGATCTTCCCGCTGCGCACATAGGGCATCAGGGCGCTGGCGGTGTCGGTCAGCACCTGCAGGTTGCCGCCCATCAGATCAGTCAGGGCCGGCGCTGTGCCTTTGTAGGGCACATGCACCATGTCGGCACCGGTGACTTGCTTGAGCAACTCTTGTGTCAAATGCGCCGCGGCGCCCACACCTGAAGAGCCAAACGCCACCTTGCCGGGGTTGGCTTTGGAGTAGGCGACCAACTCCTTGATGTCCTTGAAAGGCAGATTGTTGTTGGCCGCCATGACCAGCGGTGCAATGCCCACCAGTGACACAGGTGCAAAACTTTTGACCACGTCATAAGGCAGCCGGCCTGCATACAGCGTGGCATTCGCTGCATGGGCACCGATCACGGTCAAGAAGGTGTAGCCATCGGGGGCAGCACGTGCCGCCAAGTCTGCGCCCAGGATCGAGTTGGCACCGGGTTTGTTTTCCACCACGATGTTCCAGCCGGTTTGCTCTTGGACTTTTTGCACCACCATGCGGGTCGCGTTGTCGGTGATGCCGCCAGGGGTGTAGGGGATGATCCACTTGATAGGCTTGTTGGGCCAGGCTTGTGCCAGCGTGGCGGTGGATGTGGCCAAGGTCAGGCCAACGGCCAGGAGGTGAAGAAGCAGGGATCTGCGCATGGTGTTTCCTTGAGTTGAGGGTTGCTCAGTGTTGTTCGACGTGTCGTTTGAAGTTGTTCAAGATGCTTTGCCAGCCTTGGCGTTGCTGTTCCTCAGGATGCTCCGTTTCCGCATCAAAGCGCACACGCACCGTCACGCCTTGCTCACCTGGCACAAATTCCACAGCGGCTTGTCGATCGCCAAAGGTGTACTCAATGCGTTCGTGTTGAACTATCTTGGTGTAGGTGCCCGCAAAATCAAAACCAAAGCTGCCGTCTTTGGCTTGCATGCGCGAAGAAAAGCTGCCCCCTTCACGAAACTCTACGCTGGACTGTGTGGTGTGCCAATCGTCTGAAGCCTGATTCCATTGCAGGATGTCAGCGGGGGTGATGTAAGCTTCCCAGACGCGGCTCAAGGGGGCTTTGACCAGGGTTTCAACAACCAGTTTCATGGTGAGGGTCTACTGTGAGGGGTTCGCAGGCCGAAGGTCAGTGGTGCGGGTTAATCAGGTATTTGCTGCCTGTGGCGCGTTGGCCGTACTGGCCGATCACATCAAGGTCCAGTGCATCCGTCAAGCTGATGTGGTGGGCATAGTGGCTGGCGAAGGTGGACTTGAGTTCTGCGGACACACGTTCACGCAGTTGCTGAGCTCGATCGGCACCCACCCGTTGCAAAAACGGTGTCAACAACCAGCCGCTGAGTCCCCAAGCGAAACCGAAGTTGCGGTTGAACTCGGTGGGGCGCAGGTCCAGCCCGCCATAGATGTAGACCTGTTTGTGGGTGGTCGAGCCATAACGGCTGTACACCGTGGCGGTGCGGTTCAAAGCAGCCTCCATGCAGGTGAGTATCTGGCCTGCCAACGGGCCACCGCCCGTAGCGTCAAAGGCCACAGTGGCCCCGGTCTCGGCCAAGGCATGGGTCAAGTCGTCCATGAAGCCCGGCACAGAGGTGTCGCAAACATACTTGGCGCCCATCCCGTGCAGCAAAGCAGCCTGCTCGGGTTTGCGCACGATGTTGACCAATGCGACCTGGTCTTTCTGGCAGATGCGGTTCAGCATCTGGCCCAGATTGGACGCTGCCGCGGTGTGCACCAGCGCAGTGTGGCCTTCACGCCGCATGGTTTCGACCATGCCCAAAGCCGTCAGCGGGTTGATGAAAGAGGATGCGCCTTCAGCCGCGGTGGCCTCCGCAGGCAAGCTCATGCATTGCGAGGCTTCCATGCCGCGGTATTGGGCATACATACCACCGCCAACCATGGCCACTTTACGGCCGAGCAGGGCTTGGGCGGCTGGCGAGCTGCCCGCGGCGACCACGGTGCCAGCGCCTTCGTTACCCACAGACAGGGACTGACCCACTCGGCCTTGCATGCCTTTCATGGCCCGCTCGGGGATTTGCATGGTCACGATCGGATGCGAGGCTGTCCCTGAAGAGACTCGCGTTTGCAAGTCCGCTGCACCAAACAACAAGCCCATGTCCGAAGGGTTGATGGGTGTGGCTTCAATGCGCACCAAGACTTCAGTCGGCCCGGGCGTCGGCACAGGCACATCCACCAAGACAAGGCGTAATTCACCATTGGCTGTGACGAGTGACTGCAATTGCAGCGCGTGGGTGGGGTAGGTCATGTCTGTCTCCAATAGTTTTTTGACTCTAGCACAGGCGCTAGCAAGGAACCTGGAAAATTAAGTTATAAATCGTCCCGTACAAGGGCCTTGAGACAAAGGCCTCAGCGACGGAGACATGACATGAAATCACAGACCTACCAAGCTTGCAGCATGGGAGATTTGATCATCACCGCCATTCAAAGGGGCGGTGACCGCGATGCCTTTGTATGGGGCGATCTGCACATCACTTACCGCGAGATGGGGCGTCAACTCAGCCAAATCATTCAGGTGCTCGAAGGCATGGGCTTGCAGCACGGTCAAACGATCGCCACCTTGTCGACCAACCGGCCGCATGCTTTTTTCATGTCTGCCGCAGCCTACGTGATGGGTTTACGGGTGGTGTGGATGAACCCCATGTCCTCCCCCGATGACCATCTGTACCAAGTCGAAGATGCACAGGTGCAAGTCGTGGTGGTGGAGCCTCACACCTTTGGCGATCGGGCCTTGAAGATGGCCCGGGCCCTGAACCGCCCATTGACCTTGTTGGGTTTGGGTGCTTGGGAGGGTCAAACCGATTTGTTCAGCCAGATGGCGCTGCATGCACCTCAAGCGCTCATCAGTCGCAGTCAGGAAGACGACCATTGCGCTTTGATTTATACCGGCGGCACCACCGGCAAGCCCAAAGGTGTGTTGCACACCCACCGGGTGATGGTGGCGATGGTGATGATGCAAATGGCCGATTTCGATTGGCCAGCTTTGCCACGCTTTTTGGCCATGACGCCCATCACCCATGCGGCGGGGGCCCTGATTCCGCCGGTGCTCATGCGTTCGGGCACGGTGATCATGCATGCGGGCTTTGATGTCAAAAACTTTTGTAATTTGGTTGAGCAGCACCGCGTCAATTGCACTTTCATGGTCCCGACCATGATTTATGTCCTGCTCGACTCACCGGTGAGGCAGGAACATGATTTGAGCACTTTGGAAACGCTGATTTACGGCGCAGCCTCCATCGCGCCCGCCCGATTGATCGAAGGCATTGCCGAACTCGGGCCCATCTTTATGCAGTTGTATGGTCAGTCTGAAGCGCCTATGGCCATGACGGTGCTGCACAAGCATGAGCATGACCCTGTGAACTACCCGCATCGTTTGAGCTCCTGTGGCACCCCGGTGGTGGGCATCCAGCTGGCCTTGCTGGACGATCATGGTCAGCCCGTGCCGACCGGAGAGGTGGGCGAGATTTGTGTGCGCGGCCCGCTGGTCATGCAGGAGTACATCCACAAGCCACAAGAAAACGCCCAGGCGTTTCGGCATGGCTGGCTTTACAGCGGTGACCTGGCCCGGCGCGACGCAGATGGCTATCTGTACATCGTGGACCGCTCCAAAGACATGGTCATCTCAGGCGGCTTCAATGTGTATCCGCGCGAAATTGAAGACGTCTTGGCCACCCATCCCGCCGTGGCGACGGTGGCCGTCGTCGGCGTGCCGCATGACAAATGGGGCGAGGCTGTCCATGCGGTGGTGGTCTGGCGTGCCGGTCAATCGGCCGATTGGGGTGAATTGGCCGAGCTGGTCCGCGCCAAAAAAGGGGCCATCCATGTGCCCAAGTCTTTCCATGCTGTCGATCAGTTGCTGACCACGGGGTTGGGCAAGGTCGACAAAAAAGCCATTCGCCAACAGCTGCAGAATCTGCATTGAACTTTCTTCGTTTTTCAAAGGACTCGCCATGACACCCGGAATGTTTGCTTTTCTGCCGCTGGACCGTGTGGTCTTTGGCACCCCTGTGGCCACGGCATTACTGCAAGAAGTTCAATTGCGCAAAGCGCAGCGGGTGTTTGTGGTGACAGGTCGCACCTTGAACCAAAAAACCGATTTGATCCGACAAGCCACCGCAGGCATTGCAGACCAAGTGGTCGGCATTTTTGACGCCTGTGTGGAGCACACCCCCCGCGACACCGTGATCGCTTTGACTCAAGCGCTGCGCGCGGCCCAAGCGGATTTGATCGTCAGCATCGGGGGCGGCACGGTGATCGACACGGTCAAAATTGCGCTGGTCTGTTTGGCAGAAAACCTCGACCGCGTCGAGCAACTCGACGATTGGCATATGGCCGTCAACCCCGATGGTTCATTGCGTGTGCCCGTCGTCAGCGAACCGCCCTGTCGGCAAATCACGGTGCCCACCACCTTGTCGGGCGCAGAGTTCAGTGACCTGGCCGGAGGCACGGACACCCGCACCGGCATCAAGCATGGTTTCACGGGCAGGTTCATTGGCTCGGCCGCTGTCATTCTCGATCCGGCCATGACCCTGGCCACACCTGCGACACTGTGGTTGTCCACCGGTGTGCGGGCGCTGGACCATGCGATCGAGGCAATGTGCGCGGTCAATGCCCAAGCTTTCACCGACGCGCTGGCGGTGCGTGCCATTGGTTTGCTGCAAACGGCTTTGCGGCGCTATCGCGTGGACCCCCAAGACCTGCAGGCCCGCATGGAGGGCCAAATGGGCGCTTGGTTGGCGGCCACCAGCATCCGGCGCGTGCATTACGGCGCCAGCCATGGCCTGGGCCATGCGCTGGGCGCAGACAGTGGTGTGCCGCATGGCATCACCTCGTGTGTGTTGTTGCCCTCTGTCATGCGATACAACCAGGCCTATTGCGCCAAGCCTCTGGCCGAGATTGCTGCGGCCTTTGGCGATGCATCGCAACCGGCCGCGGACCAATTGCAAGCCTTGATCGCTGAACTGCAATTGCCCACACGGATTTCCCAACTGGCTGTGCCGCGTGAGCGCTTGGCCATCATTGCCGAAAAAGGTCTGGCCAACCCGTTTGTTCGGGCCAATCCGAGGCCTATCAACCTGGCTGCGGATACCTTGGAAATTTTGGAGTCTGCTTGGTAATGGGGCTCACCGCTATCAAGTTGTGGCCAGAAATTCAAGCAAGCATTGGTTGACTTGTTCTGCTTGTTCTTGCTGGACCCAATGACCAGCGCCAGCCAGCAACCTGCAAAAACGCAAATCGGTGCACACGCTTTGCATGCGCTCATAGGCACCCGGTGACTGGTGAATCCCCCAGTCGGCTGCGCCTGCGATGTAGGCGCTGGGTACGGTGATGTGCTGACCGCTCCAATGCGACAAGCGCAGGTACTCGTCCCGGTCGGTGGAACACCGGTACCACTGCAAGCCACCCTGAAATCCGCGCCGTGCGTAGTCGCTGACATACACCGCCAGCTCGGTATCGGGTAACCAAGTGCAAGCCTGAACCTGCTCGGGTGTGGGCATGAAGGGCGCCACCGCTTCGGGCATGGTGGCTGGACAGGGCATCACATAGTAAGGTGGCAACTCGGCCAGCACATCGGCTTGCCAGGCCTTCAAAGGCCGGGGTTGATTGGGCGTCCAGTCCGCGCTTTTGACGTGGTAGTAAGCCCGTAGAAAATCATGCAAACTTTGTGGGGCATGCCACATGTCACCGTTGGCTTGCTCAAGTGCGTAATACCACTGGTAATGCTGACGAGCGGGACTGAGCCCCTGCAGGGCCTGCACCTCGCGCGCAATCGCAGCTTGTGACTGGTTTGCAGTGGCGGCATCTGGGGGGCCGCCAAATGGGGCACTCATCATGACCACGCGTTCAAAAACGTCGGGTCGCAACAAGGCGCACCAAGCCGCCACCGGCGAGCCGAAATCGTGACCGATCACCGCATGGACTCGCGTGTGTCCCAGGGCCTGCACCAAGGCCAGCACGTCGTTCACCAAGCCGGGCATGTTGCTGGCGCGCCAGTCGCCGTCGTAGCGGTCATCGCCACCCTCGGTTTGGCCGTAACCCCGCTGATCCGGGGCCACCACCTGAAAGCCGGCCTGTGCCAGCGCCACCAATTGGTGCCGCCAGCTGTAGGCCAATTCGGGAAAGCCATGCAGCAAAACAACCAGGGGTTTGGCGTTGTTCTCGTTATCACCCGCTTGCAGCACATGCATCGACAAGCCCGTCGATAAGGTGAGCTTGCGCGACACAATGCCGCTGTCTCGAAGGAATTTGCCGATCATGGCGTCTCCTTGCGGGGATGGGCTTGTAAAAAGTCAAAATCCACACCTTGGTCGGCCTGGGTCACGGATTGCAAAAACAGTTTGCGGTATCCGCGCTCAGCGCTGGGCCGGACCTTGGGGGCGGCCTTCATCCGCTGCGCCAACGCGTGCGCACTGATGAGCAAAGAGATCTCGCGCTGTTTCACGCTCAAGCGAATGCGGTCGCCATTTTGCACACAGGCCAGCGGCCCGCCCAAGGCGGATTCGGGCATGACATGCAAAACAATGGTGCCAAAGGCTGTGCCACTCATGCGTCCGTCGGAGATCCGAACCATGTCTTTGACGCCTTGCATGGCCAGCTTCTTGGGAATCGGAATATAGCCCGCCTCAGGCATGCCAGGGCCGCCCAAGGGGCCAATGTTTTTCAGCACCAGGACATCATCGGCCTGAACGTCCAGGTTCAGATCGTCAATGCGTTGGGCCAGGTCTTCCAGGTTTTCAAACACCACGGCACGGCCTTCGTGTTCCATGAGGGCTGGACTGGCTGCTGATTGTTTGATGATCGCGCCGCCCGGTGCCAAATTGCCCTTGAGGTAGGCGATGCCGCCTTCGGCGTAAATCGGGTTGTTGAGCGGTCTGATCACCTCTTGCCGAAAGGGCGCGCCGGCGCGGTCAATTTCTTCGCCCAAGCTGCGGCCTGTCACGGTCAAAGCGTCCAGTTTCAGCAGGGGGCGCAGTTCGCGCAGCAAAGTGCCCATGCCGCCAGCGGCATGGAAGTGCTCCATATAGTGTTGGCCCGAAGGTTTCAAGTCCACCAGCACCGGTGTGTTGCGTCCGAGCCGGTCGAGCTCTGCCAGGTCCAACGCAATGCCCATACGGCCTGCAATCGCCGCCAGGTGCACGATACCGTTGGTCGAGCCGCCTATGGCCAGTAACACCACCATGGCGTTGTGAAACGCAGCCGGGGTCAAGATGTGATCGATGCGCAAACCGGTGCGTGCCATCTGGACTGCTTGGGCACCTGTGGCCTCGGCAATGCGCATGCGGTCCGAAGTCACAGCCGGCGGGGACGCACCGCCAGGCACCGTCATGCCCAAAGCCTCCGCAAGACACGCCATGGTGCTGGCCGTGCCCATCACGGAGCAAGTGCCCACGCTGGCGACGAGCCGGTTGTTGACTTCCTCGATTTCGGCGGTGTCGATTTCTTCAGCACGGTAGCGTCCCCAATACCGCCGGCAGTCTGTGCATGCCCCCACCACTTCGCCTCGGTGGGATCCTGTCAGCATCGCGCCGGTGATCAGCTGAATGCTGGGCAAACCGGCCGAGGCAGCCCCCATCAACTGCGCCGGAACCGTTTTGTCGCAACCACCAATCATCACAATGGCATCCATGGGTTGCGCCCGGATCATCTCTTCCGTGTCCATGGACATCAGGTTGCGCAGGTACATGCTGGTGGGTTGCGCAAAACTTTCACCGATGGAGATCGTGGGGAAGTCCATGGGCAGCCCACCGGCAAGCATGATGCCGCGCTTGACCGCTTCGATCAGCTGAGGCATGTTGCCGTGACAGGGGTTGTAGCTGCTGCCGGTGTTGGCGATGCCGATCACGGGCCTTTCCAGCGCACTGTCGGTGTAACCCGCCCCCTTGATAAAGGCTTTTCGTAAAAACAGCGAAAAGCCGGCGTCGCCGTAGTTCGTCAGACCCGCGCGAAAACCCTGCGGCTCAACGGGTTCTGTATCTTGATCTTTGGCGGGGTTTTTTTTAGACATTGGTTAATCACATCATGGAGGTGAAAGAAGTCGAGAGATCTTTGTATCTCATGGCGTGCCGGGTAGGCGCTTTTTTAGGATAACCTGTCGGCTGGTCAACATTCTTTTAACTTCTTTTTTCAGGAATAAATCATGGCTAAAGCTTATTGGATCAGCGCTTACCGCTCGATCTCTAACCCCGATGCGCTGGCGGAATACGCCAAACTGGCGGGCCCCTCGTTGACCGCTGCCGGTGGCCAGTTTTTGGCGCGTGGCGTAGCGGCCGCAGCCAAAGAACATGGTCAAAAAGAACGAACCGTGCTGATCGAGTTTGAGAGCCTGGATGCTGCCTTGGCAGCCTACGACAGCCCGGGCTATAAAGCCGCGCTGGCCGCATTGGGAGAGAACGCTGTGGTGCGCGACATCCGCATTCTGGAAGGCGTTTGAGTTGTCAGCATGATTGACCACCTCGATCACTTGGTCTTGACCACATGCGATGAACAAGCCTGTGTCGATTTTTACACTGGCATCTTGGGCATGACGCTGGAGAGCTTTGTGGGCGGCACGCCGCCTGTGACGCGCAAGGCTTTCAAGTTCGGTCTTCAAAAAATCAATCTGCATATGCGTGGCAAAGAGTTTGAACCCAAGGCTCATTTGCCTGTGCCAGGCGCCTTGGACTTGTGTTTCATTGCATCGGTGCCTTTGGATGAAGTCATTGCCAAGTTGCAGGCTGCGTCTTGGCCCCTCATCGCGGGCCCTGTGATGCGGACTGGCGCAACGCAGAAAATCAGGTCGGTTTATGTCCGGGACCCCGACCTGAATTTGATTGAAATAGCCGAGCTGGCTTAAATGGCGTTGCCCTGCATTCCAATGGCCTTATCAGTCTGCATAAACGCCAGCGGAACGGATTACAGGACCCCATTTGTTGATCTCTGATTGCAGCCAGGTGCGCAGGCCTTCGGGTGTTTGCTTGCTGTCAGGGACGATTTCAGCACCCAGCTCGGCCATGCGGGCGGCAAAGGCGGGATCTTTCAAAGCCGTTCGCACGGCGGAACCGAATTTGTCTATGACCGCAGCGGGCGTGCCTTTGGGGGCATAAATGCCATGCCAAACGATGACTTCAAAATCCTTCAGGCCGCCCTCGGTCAGGGTGGGGGCCTCAGGCAGTGCGCGTATGCGTTGCTTGGTGGTGACCCCATACATTTTCACAGTGCCTGCTTTGATGTGTTGCGTGGTTTGGGTGGTTTGATCGCACAGCAAATCGACCTGCCCGCCCAAGAGCGCATTGAGCGCCGGCGCCGTTCCTGAAAAGGGGACTGTCGTCAAGTCCACGCCCATGGCTTGTTGAAACAGCATGCCGCACAGGTGCGAAACAGCGCCCAGCCCGGCGTTGGCCAGGTTGATGGATTTGGCATTGGCTTTGACGTAGGCGGTCAACTCCTGCATGTTTTTGGGGGGCAAATCCTTGCGGGCAATCAAGGTCATGGGCACATCGACTGCTTGGCTGACGTATTCGAAGTCGGTCATCGGGTTGAAGGCCATTTTTCTGTACAGCGCAGGTGCGGTGGACATGCCGTTGTGGTGGATCAAAAAGCTGTAGCCATCAGGCGCTGCCTTGGCCACAAATCCTGCGGCCAGCGTGCCACCGGCACCCACCTTGTTTTCTACCACCACAGTTTGTCCCAAGGTCTTGGTCATGGTGGCCGCGAGCGTGCGCGCCACAATGTCTGTGGGACCCCCAGCGGCAAAAGGGACAATAAGATTGATCGGCTTGGTCGGATAAGTCTGCGCCATGGCCAGGCCAGTGGCTGATGCGCAAACGGCCATCAACGTGGATGAAATCAGGCGGCTCAGGGCATGGTGGGGTAGGCTCAGCATGTTTTTTTCCTTGTGTGATTCATGAATTTGTCACACAAGATGCTGTACCAAAAGCGCCGCAGCTGCAAGGGGGTGATCACCTAGGCGGTAGGGGGTATTTTCAGTACTTGGGTCGCTGTCAGGTTCTGAATTTCTGCGTCCGTGTAACCCAGCGAGTGCATGACTTCCCACCCGTGCTCTCCCAAATGCGCCGCCAAGCGGGTTGGTGCCAAGCGCTTGCCGTCAAACAGGGCGGGATGTTGGGGCAGCCTGACCTTACCCAGCTTGCCGTGTTCGAACTCAACCAGGGAGCCGCTTTGTACGACTTGTGCATCCGTCAGCACATCCTGGCGCTCGTTGATGCGGCCAATGGGCGTGGTCTGCTGACGGAAATTGTCAATCAGTTCCTGGGTGGTGAAGGTGGCCATCAAAGGCTCAATCAATTCACGTAACTCTTTGCCATGGCGTGTTCGGAGAGGCAAGCTTGCAAAGCGCGGGTCATCGGCAATGTCTTGCCTGCCCAGTGCTTGACATTGACCCCGAAATTCGGAGTTCTGGGGACACATGCTGGCCACAAAACCGTCCAAAGTTGTGTACGGTTTTTGGTTGATACCGAACTCAGGAAAGGTCGCAGGGGGTTCCTCCATGAACACATGGTTGTACATGGCGTCCGGCCACTGGAAGGCCAGGCTGGCATCCAACATGGACAAATCAATGCGACGCCCCTTGCCATCGCGTTCGCGTGCAAATAAGGCGCTCACAATCGCTTGTGATGCGGTTAAGGCGGTTAATTTGTCGCACACCGCCGTGGCCAATACCGTGGGTTGGCCATTGATCGGATTTCTTTGGGTGGCCGCTACACCGGTCACCGCTTGAATCACAGCGTCATACGCTTTGTCGTTGCGGGCGTCGCCTTGCGTACCAAAACCAGTGATCGACAAACGAATCAATCGCGGGTTGATCGCCACGAGTGCGTCGTCATCCCATCCCAGTCGCGCCATGACACCGGGCCGAAAGTTGTTGATGACGACATCTGCCTTGACCAGCAACTTGGCCAAGATGGCTTTGGCCTGCGGTGCTTTCAAATCCATGGCGAGGGACTTTTTACCGCGATTGGTGGCAATGTACATGGCAGACAGATCGCCCTTTGCGGGGCCGATCAGTCGACAGGTGTCACCTTCCAGAGATTCAACCTTGATCACTTCGGCACCTTGATCGGCGAGCATGGCTGCAGCCAAGGGGCCGGACAAGACGGTACTGAGATCGACGACGCAAATGCCTTCAAGCGGGGGGGCGGAGTGTGTCAAAGTGGTATCCGGCAACAATTTCGAATTATCGAAATTAACATGGCTGCGACTTGCCGCCTAGAGGGTTTTCATGGAACGATTCACAACCAGCAAGGCATGCAATGCGCTGTCGCATGCGGTAGTTGTCATGCGCCAAAATCTTGCACAATGCCTCATTTGAGGAGCTTCAATGCCCATCCAACTCTTCGCTTTTGACACCCCGAACGGCCGCAAAATCAGTGTGGCCCTTGAGGAAATGAATCTACCCTATGAAGTCCAGGTGGTGGATATCACCGCCGGTGAACAATCAGCGCCGGCATTTCTGCAGATCAGCCCGAACAACAAAATCCCTGCTATCGTGGATCCCGAGGGTCCAGACGGTCAACCCATCAGCGTATTTGAGTCGGGCGCTATCTTGCTTTACTTGGCGGAAAAATCGGGGCAATTTTTACCCAGGGATCTTCGCAGGCGAGTCGCCGTACTTGAATGGCTGATGTTTCAGATGAGCGGTTTTGGGCCCGCACCGGGCCAAGTGCACCACTTTATTGCGTTGCCGTCTGAGGAAGACAAACGTTATGGCTTGACGCGGTTCATAGCCGAAACGCGCCGTTTGTATGGTGTGATGGACCGCAGGCTTGCCGAACAGGCGTTTTTTGCGGACGATCTTTCGATCGCCGATTTTGCGGTGCTGGGTTGGGTGTGGCGTCACCCCCGGCACCAGGTTGACTTGCAGGATTTTCCGCATGTGCTGAGGTGGTACGAGACCTTGATGGCCAGGCCTGCCGTGCTGCGGGGCTTTGCCGTTGCGCTTCGCCGCTGAAGGGGCGGGTCAATTTGGGCCTTTGAGCCCTCCATGGGTCAATATGAAGGAGTAGAGATGATGAAAGCAGCCACAGTCGGCCTACAAGGTTTGGAATTTAAAGACATCCCTGTCCCTGAAGTCGGGCCCTACGAGGTGAGGGTCAAGGTGCAAGCCGCAGCACTTAACCGTGCTGATTTGGCGGTACTGGCAGGTAACCGCCATGGGGCAGTGGGGGGTGCCGGAACCGTCATGGGCATGGAGTGGGCGGGCGTGGTCGATGCCGTCGGCAACCAGGTAGAGGCCTTTCAGGCAGGTGAACGCGTGATGGGCTCGGGGCAGGGTGCCTTAGCTGAATTCGCTGTGGTCGATCAAGGCCGCGTGATGCCTGTGCCGGTGGCGACATGGACGCCAGCCCAGGCGGCTTGTTACCCCATGGCCTTGAATACGATGCACGACGCAGTCATCACGAACGGTGGCTTGCTGGCCGGTCAAAGCGTCATGATCCAGGGGGCATCCACTGGGGTGGGCTTGATGGGGCTTCACATTGCACGCTGGCGTGGAGCGTCTGTCGTGGTGGGGTCATCCACGCAAGCATTCAAGCGCGAACGACTCGCCGATTATGGTGCTACGCTGGCCGTTGACAACAGCGATCCCCACTGGGTTGAATACGTCTTGGCCGCCACGCAGGGCAAAGGTGTGGACTTGATTGTGGACCAGCTCTCCGGCCGTGTGGCCAATCAAAATCTGGCAGCGACCGCCGTGCTGGGCCGCATTGTGAATGTAGGCCGATTGGCCGGAACCCACTTTGATTTTGATTTTGACTTGCATGCTCTTCGCAGAATTCAATACATTGGGGTGACATTTCGCACACGATCCAAAGCAGAAGTTGCTGCCATCACCGCAGCCATGATGAAAGATCTGTGGCCCTCTCTGACGCAGGGCGGCTTTGAGATGCCGATAGACAAAATCTTTGGATTCAATGAGGTGGCAGCTGCCTACGAGTATATGAAGTCCAATCAACACTTTGGCAAAATCGTCGTGCAAATGGGCTGAGTGGGATGAAAATTTATCTCCAACTTGTTTATGGCCTCTCGCTGTGTTGGGTCTGTTTCATGGGTTCAGTCCATGCCCAGATCCCGACACCCGAGACTTTTCGTCCCCTGCTGGTCGCCGCACACCGTTCACCTTCCAATGCAGTTCGAGACCCTTACAGGCATCCTGCTGAAACATTGGCCTTTTTTGGCATCCAGCCTCACAGCACCGTGGTGGAAATCCTGCCTGGCAGCGGCGGCTATTACATGGAAATTTTGGCGCCATGGCTCAAAGACAAAGGTGTCTACATCGCCGCCAACCGCGACGGCTCTTTGCCGCAATACATGCCGGACCATCAAAGGCTTTTAAAGCGATTGACCGATGAGCCCGATTTGTATGGCCAAGTAAAGGTGACACCTTTTCGTGCTGACCGCCATGCCATTGCTCCTGCCGGCTCGGCCGATGTGGTCATCAGTTTCCGTAATTTGCACAACTGGCTGCTTGACGAGGAACTTGAGGCGTCCTTGAGTGCCTTTCACAAGGCCTTGAAACCGGGCGGCGTACTGGGCATTGTGGACCACCGCGGCCGCCCAGACCAAACACAAGCGCAGCAAATTGCTTCAGGTTATGTGCGGGAAGATGTGGCCATAGCGCTCATCGAAAAGGCCGGCTTTCTGCTGCAAGCCCGTTCTGAGATCAATGCCAATCCGCTGGACACCAAGGACCATCCTGAGGGCGTATGGACCCTGCCGCCTTCTTACAGGCTCAAAGACAAGGACCGTGCCAAATATGCGGCTATCGGCGAGAGTGACCGCTTTACCCTGCGCTTTGTGAAGCGGTGAATCTTATGCAGGTCGCAATCTAACCACCACGGCCGCGTAGGCTTTGTTTGGCCAAGAGATGGCGCTAGCGACAAGGACGCAACGCAATGCCTCGGCCGAGGTGATCAAACGGGCCGGCATCCCTTTGATTGATGAAGCCGCAATTCAGTCCCTGAAACTGGGGTCTATGCGATCGAGCATTCGCAGCAGAGCAGGCCACTCCATCACGCCAAAAGGGCGACGTGTTTGGGGCTGGTAGTTCATGAAAGTCTCGTCTAAAACCTGTTGGCTTACGGGCTGTAAAGGGGTGTTGCAGGCCATGGCCGCCAGTTGCGCGCGGCAGGACAACTCCATGCGGTGCATCCAGTTGAAAGCTTCGCCAGCCGTTCGCCCACAGGTCAGCAGCCCGTGATTGCGCAAGACCATGGCATCGGTGGTGCCCAAATCGTGCACCAAAATTTCTTGCTCGGCCATGTCCAGCACCACGCCCATGTAGTCGTGGTAACTCACATTCAAAAAGCGCATGGCGGTTTGGTTGATTGGCAGCATGCCGCAGGCCAAAGAGGAGACCGCCAATCCTGCTGCTGTATGGGTGTGGATGATGCAATTGACTTCGGGCCGGGCTTTGTGCACTGCGCTGTGCAGAATAAATCCGGGCTTGTTCAGGCCGTAATTCAGCTCGCCAAAATCGGGCTTGTAAAGTACCTCGCCATCATGGTCAATTTTGACAAGGCAAGAAGCCGTCATTTCTTCGTACATCATGCCGTAAGGGTTCGTCAAAAAGGCATGCGCTTGGCCGGGTACCCGCAAAGTGATGTGGTTGGCCATCATGTCTGACATGCCATAGTGGGCAGTGAGGCGGTAACAAGCCGCCAAATCAACACGGGCCTGCCACTCTGGGGGCGTGACTTCATTTTTCAAACTGGGCAATTGCAAACGACCCGCATGGTTCATGGTGATTTCTCTTTAGGATGGGTGCCACTCATTGAGCAAGGGCTGCCCAGTGAGGTGCATATTTAAATTGTGCATGAAAAGCTGTGCGACTTTCTCAGCATGCGCCGTGAAATGGCCTGCGGTATGTGGGCTGACCATGACGTGCGGCATGCGCCACAGCGGGGAGTCGCGCTCCAAGGGTTCAGTGGCAAAGACGTCCAGGAAAGCGCCGCCCAAGTGAGACGCTAAGGCGCCAATCAAATCGTTTTGATTCACCACCTGACCGCGTGCCACATTGATCAGAAAAGCCCCTTGGGGAAGTTGTGCTAAGAAAGCCCTGTCAACCAAACCCAGTGTTTGAGAAGTGAGGGGACAAGCCAACACCAGATAGTTGGCTTGGGGGATGGCTTGCGCCAGGGATTCAAAGTCCAGTACTTGCGTGAAGCCTTGAGTGCCCCTGTGTTTGGACATATCGCGCGTGACGCCCACCACTTGCATGTCCATGGCTGAAAGGATGCGTGCAATTTTTTGTCCAATCGGGCCCATGCCAATGACCAGCGCTGTTTGACCGGTGAGGTCATGCAAATCGGCATGGGACATCATCGGTGCCCATCGAGTCTCTTGTTGCGCTGCCCAAAGGGTAGGGAATTTTCTACCCAAAGCGATGAGCGCCCCAACCGCTGCGTGGGCGACTGGGTTGGCGTTGGTGCCCGAGGAGGTGGTGATCTGGACGCCACGTGCGTGCAATTCCGCAAAAATAGGCCGATCAGCGCCTGAGGCATGGTTGTGTACCCATTGCAAACGCGTCGCTCTGCGCAGTGCCAGATAGAAATTGGCCAGGTCAGGCAGTATGTGGGTTTTACTGGAGGCGCCAGTCACATCGCGTGAGATGAAGGCGATGTCAATCTGGGCATGCGCAGCGGCGCAGTCGTGCGGCAAAACCCAGTGGATTGGCACAGGTTGGGAGGCTCTGGACGCCACTTGCGCAAAGCGTTCGCTGAAGCGACTCTGCGCGTCAGCAGAGACCAATAAATGCAATGGCCTCACTCGGGTTTGGCGCCAGAGGATTTGACAATCGGTGCCCAGGTTTCAAATTCGCTGCGCGTGAATTGGGTAAATTCTGGGACCGACATGGGGATGGGCTCAGCGCCTTGGGCCACCAGCCGTGCCTTGATTTGGGGGTCGTCCAAAATACTGATGACCTCTTGGTTCATCTTTTGCACAATGGCCATGGGGGTCTGTTTGGGCGCGAACATGCCAAACCAAGAGCCGGTGGCCATGTCAACACCCAATTCGCGCAGCGTGGCTACATCTGGCAAACCACGCGACCGGATTTTGGTTGAAATGGCCAACGGCTTGAGTTGCCCGGCTTTGATCAATTGCATGACCGACGGCACGGTCGCAAACATGTACTGCAATCGCCCCGCCACCAAATCGCGGGTGGCCTCAGCCCCTTTGTAGGGAATGTGTGTCGCATCGATATGGGTGCGCAGGCTGTATAAATAACCCGTCATGTGAGCCGCCGTTCCGATGCCCGTGGAGCCATAGTTGATTTTGCCTGCATTGGCTTTGGCGTAAGCCATGAATTCCGCCATAGTATTGATGCCCAGGTTCGTTGGAACCACCAAAACAGTCGGTACCTCAGCGATCAAGGCAATCGGTTGCAATTCTGTTTGCGGGTTGACGTTCAGGCTTTTGAACAAGGTCGGGTTGATGGCAATCGGTCCGAAAGAATTGACCAAGATGGTGTAGCCGTCAGGTGTTGCGCGGCCCACGACTTCGGTCCCTAAATTACCGGCGGCACCGGCTTTGTTTTCGACCACCACCGGCACCTTCCAACGCTGTGTCAATTGGTTGGCCACTTCGCGGGCCAAAATGTCAGTGGTGCCACCCGCGGTGAATGACACAATAAATTTAATGGGTTTGTCTGGGTAGTTTTGCGCGTGGCCCGAGCTCGGCATCATCACATTGGCAAACACAATGAACAGGCTCCATCCGGCCTGACGCCAAGTGTTTTGAGAGCGGCCTGGTGTGTAACGAAAGTTCATGTTGAGCTTGCCTGAAGGGGAGAGGGTTATCGTCTGCCTGTATTCTGGCGTCAATTGAACTTGAGTTGAAGTGGTATTAGCCCCAGTGTCTTTGCAAAATTCAGACAAACACATGGTCGAAAAAAGGAGTGCATGAATGAAAGTGGTTATTCTGGACGATTACCAAGACTGCGTCCGCACGCTCACATGTTTTGAAAAATTAAGCGCTCATGAAGTGACGCTCTATCATGACAATGTGAAAGAACTGCCGGACTTGGCCCATCGCCTTCAGGGCGCTGAGGCGGTGGTGCTGACCCGTGAGCGTACAAGCATCACGCCCGCATTGCTGGATCTTTTGCCTGACTTGAAGTTGGTTGCACAAACCGGCAAGGTGGCGTCGCACATCGATGTGGTCGCGTGCCATGCCCGGGGGGTGACCGTCACCGATGGCCGAGGCACGGGCACGGCCACAGCGGAACTCAATCTGCTGCTGATCTTGGCCAGCTTGCGGCAATTGGTGCCCGAGGTGCAGCGCTTGCAGCAGGGTTTGTGGCAAGGCAGTCTGGGGCGTCAGCTTTCTGGCAAAAAGGTCGGGGTCTTGGGTTTTGGCCGTGTTGGCGAGAGCGTGTGCCATTTGCTCAAGGCTTTTGGCGCGCTTCCTGTCGTTTGGGGGCGAGAAAGCTCATTGCTGAAAGCCAAAGCACAGGGGTACAACACCGCAGCTTCTCGTGCATCGTTTTTTCAAGAATGTGATGTGCTGACCTTGCAGTTGCGCCTGACACCCGAGACGAGACATTGTGTTCGCGCCGCTGATTTGGCCATGATGAAAACAGATGCGCTTTTGGTCAATGTCAGCCGAGCGGAGTTGATCGAGCCCGGCGCTTTGGTCGCTGCTTTGAAGGCGGGGCGCCCCGGATTTGCCGCTGTCGACGTGTATGAAAACGAACCTGTGCTGGGCGCTCAAGACCCCTTGTTGCGTCTGCCGAATTGCTTGTGCTCACCCCATCTGGGTTTTGTGGAGCGCGATAACTATGAAACTTATTTCGGCACGGCTTTTGACAACATCAACGCCTTTTCTGCCGGCCAGCCGCAGAACGTTGTGCTGGCTTAAACCCCGCCTTGCGGGTGCGTCGGGTCGATCCAGAGCACGGTTTCCGGTTTTTCAACCGGTTCGATGTCCAGGTTCACTGCCACAGCTTGACCATCACTGCGGCACAAGACACATTCCAGCATTTCATCGGCGCTGGCGTTGATTTCTTGGTGCGGCACATAGGGTGGGACGTAAATAAAGTCACCAGGGCCTGCCTCTGCGGTGAACTCCAGCGCATCGCCCCAGCGCATGCGGGCACGTCCCTTGATCACATAAATCACACTTTCCAAAGGGCCGTGGTGATGGGCGCCCGTCTTGGCATTGGGGTGGATTTGAACGGTCCCTGCCCATAATTTTTCAGCCCCCACGCGGGCAAAGTTGATGGCCGCTTTTCGGTCCATGCCAGGGGTGGATGGCACGTTGCCATCCAGTTGGTCGCAGGGAACGACCCGCACGCCATCGTGTTTCCAGTCGGTGTGCGTGTGCGGCGTCGTGTGGTCGTGGGGCATGGTGGCTTTCAAAAGGCTTTGAATGGGGACTTTAGCATCCCTTCAGGGTGCGAGGCATGTCGTTAGAATCCACCAGCGCATGTCCGAAGATAACCAAATATTCATTCCAGAGTCCTTCATGGCGCTGTTCATGCAGCCAGGGCGCTACAAACCCAGCGCTTCACATGCGCAGGTCTCTGCCCGTTATGAACTGTGCGAAGACATGGCCACCCTGTTGACCGAGACGGCGCAAAACATGCAATTTACGCTGGGCATCACCGAGCGGGATGTGTTGTTGAAGTGCTTGCGTGGATTGCAAATGGAGGGGTCGGTGGTCAGCTTGCCCGAGTCTGATTGGGTGGTGCAGCGTTTGGCCGAGTTGCTCAATTGGCCCTGGACTGAGTCAGACGCCGCATAACAAGTCTACCCCTCAAAATTTGCCCGCCAACACGATCATCTTGCGCAGCGCGGTGTTGAAATTTGGTGGTGAAGTGACACTTCCCGGCCGCTGGCAGAAGAAGCCATCACGGCCTCACAGACTTCGAGTGTGGCAAGTCCCCAGCGCCCATCGTGAAGGGCAGGGCATTTGCCGTTGATGGCATCGTGAAACTCCATGAGCACACCATCACGGGGGCTCAAGTCGTTGGGTAAAGGCATATCTTCAGTGCCTTGCGCTGTCTCGATGCGCAAGCCAGTGGGTGTTTGCCGGATGTCCCCCTTTTCGCAATGCACCACCGTGAGGCCAAAGAAGGGTTGAAATGGTGCGTTGCCCGGGATGGCCTTTGCCGCCCGCTTTTGTTTGGCTTGCAATTCAGATTGAGGATCAACAGGGCCTTGGGGCTTGCGTGCCCACGGGCGTTGCGCAGGTGTTTGCTCAAACCCCCACTCCGAAATCGGAAACCCCAAATCCATGCTCGAGAGTCCTCCGTAGCCGCTGTACACCGCAGTAGCCGCAGCGCCATTGGCAAAGTCCAGCATAACAGTGTGCGCCCCCGTCGCGGCTCGGTCCGGGTCCCAGTCGAAGGTGCGTGCTTTCACGGTATTCACCAGGCCGCCGCAGAGCAAACGCAAAATATCAAACTGATGTGCACCTTGCCTGAAAGTGACGCCGCCGCCCATGTGGGTGTTTAATTCGTCGGGCCGACGTGGTCTGTACATCCAATCGGTGAAACACCAGGTATTGACCATGCGCACGGCACCCCAACGACCTCTTTCTATCTCACTGCGCATGGCGAGGATCGGTGCGTCAAAACTGTGGGAGTGTCCCACCACCAAAACGACTTGGGCTGCATGGGTTGCTGCAACCATGGCCTGTGCATCGGCCACACTGATGGCCATGGGTTTTTCAACCAACACATGTTTGCCGTGTTTCGCACATTCGATGACCTGTGCGGTGTGCAACTCGGTGGGCGTGGCCAAGTAAACAGCGTCCAAGTCAGCCTGCAACAGCATGGCCGACAGGCTTTCATAGACCGGCACTGCGCATTGATTTCTCGCCTGCTCTCTTGAGGCGTTATGAGGTTCAACGATTGCGGCAAGTTGGAATCCCGTATGCTTGTGCAGCGCGGGCAAGAAGGCTTGCCCTGCCGCACCAAAACCTGCCAAGCCAATGCGTAACGGCGCTTGCATGAACGTTTATTTCGCCTTCTTGGTGACTGCGTCTTCGTACATTTTGACCCACTTGTTTTGCATGTCCAAAGCCGTGCCGGGATCTATGTACTTTAAAGTTGTATTCGAGAAAGGATTTTCAATTTTTTTACTTGTGGGTATAAAACTCACATCCGAAAGCAATTTTTGGCCATCACTCAGCATGAACTCATAAAAGAGCAGCGCAGCATGCGGGTTGGGTGATTTTTTCAGCATCGCAATGGTGCTGGGCTGCGCAATCAGGGGCTGCAGTGCCAAGCCCTCAACGGGCGCACCTTTGGCTTTGATTTGTTCAGGGTTCCAACTGTAGACCGTCAACGCCAGCGGGACTTCGCCAGAAGACACCAGCATGGTCAATAAGGAGTGGCCTTTGCGGACGGAGATGCCATTGGTGGCCACGATGTTGTTGAAGAGCGCCAAGCCTTTGTCTTCGCCCAAATGCGTCATCAGCGAGCCAAACCAGGCATGGTTATTGGCTTCAATGCCCAGTTCTCCTTTCCACTTGGGGTTGAGTAAGTCGTTGTAGGTTTTGGGCAGATCTTCTTTTTTGATCTTGTTGGTGTTGTAAGCGGCCGTCCAGACGTCGACGGTGATGCCGACCCATTCTTTGTGCGCGGGCACCGCTTGGGAGATCAGGTCCTGATGGTAGTTCGAGCGTACTTCTTGCAGCAGTTTTTCGCGATAAGCAGCTTCGTTTTCGGGGGCATTGTTTTGCACAATGTCGACTTCAAATTTATTGCCTTTGGCTTCAGTCGTGACGCGCTGCAGAACGGCCTCGGAGCCGGCACGCCAGGCTTTGGTTTTGATGCCGTATTTTTTGGTGAACGCCGCCATCATTTCCGTCAAGGCGGGATACACATGGTAAACCGTCAAAACGCCTTCTTTTTTGGCCCCCTCGATCAAGCGGGCCTGGCGGTCTGGTCCTGTGTAGAGCGCCAATTCCGCTGCCGTCGGGTTGGCGCTGAGGCTGGGTTTGACGGGTTCAGCCCCATTCGCTGCGCCACTGAACATGGCGGTTGCAGCGAAGACAGTGCTTGTGAACGCTTTGATCAAAGAAAGACGTCGAAATGCAAAATGTCTGTGGAGTGCGTTGTGCATGCTGGGCGCCTTTTGAAGTTCAGGAAGTCCGGCCCAAAGCCCTGTAAGCTTTGCGCTTGAGGTATTCAAAATTGATGGTGTACTGCTCTGCCCGGGTGATGTTGAAGTGCAGGGTGTTGATGTCTTCTTTAGAGAACTTCTCACCGATGCCTCCAGCGGCTTGTGCGGCCAGTTGAATTTGGCATGCATTTTCCAGCATGATCGCCAAGATGGTGGTCTCTTCGATGGTCGCGCCTACGACCGCCACACCATGGTTGCGCATCAACACCGCTTTGTGCGAGCCCAATGCTCTGGCCACGCCCGCGCCCATGAATTGCGAGCGAATCAGATTGATCGTGTCGCGATAGTAGGGCAGGCCATCGGCAAAGGCCACCGCCGGCTGGCTGATCGGGTGAAGTTCTTGCCCCGTGGCAGACAGGGCCACTGCATGTGTCGGATGGGTGTGGATCACGCTGTTGACATCGGGTCTGACTTTGAAAATTTCAGAGTGGATGAAGACCTCACTGTGTCTGCGTCCACCGCCGCCGACTTTTTCGCCCTCGAGGTTGCAGATCACGATGTTGTCCATCGTGATTTCATCAAAACCAAAACTGTGCGGTTTCATGAAAAAGTGTGTGGGGTCGCCCGGAACCCGGATCGAAATGTGGCCCCGCGTCAGGTCGCCTTGATTTTCGGCGTCCAGAATCAAACCGGAATCGATGAGTTTTTGTTTGGCAATGTCCGCGTCCATGGCGAGCTCTTTCAGGTTATTCAAAAATCTGGATCAAATCATCCGCAATGGGCGAATATTTGGCATGAGTGCGCATCATGAAGCTGGCAAAGCCATCGCTGTTGTGGTGTTTTTTCTTTTCGTTGGGCAGGTCAATGCGCTGATTTCGAGCTGCATCCCGCACGATGCCCATGGGGTCCAGACCTTCAGCCACTTTTTTCATTTCACGCCGCAGGGTGCGCCGATAGAGGGCAATGCCTTTGTCGGTGGCGCCGAGGTTTTCTTTGCTGCGGTCTGCAATGGCGCCTTGGGTGATCCAGGCCATCATGTCTTGTCCATCCACGTTGTCGACAATGAACTCGCCTTGTGCATCCACAAAAGGCACCTCGTAGGTGTGCACTTTCTCAAGCAGCTGCTGCGGCACAGGTTTATTTTTAGGTGGCACATAGGCGTTGTACCAAAGGTGCATGGTGTGCTCGTCGTCCACCGGGACGCGGATTTGAAAGGAGTAGTAACGCGATTTCTCATCGCCGTTGCCCACAGCGAGCATGTTGGGAAACACGATGGGGTGACCAATTTTCCAATCGTCATCGTCTTCCGAGTGGCCTTCGAGCAGGCGGTGTTTGGTGATGCCGTACTCGAACTCTTTGAAGTCGATTTTGAGGTGGTGCGCGCTGATGGCGACTTTGACGCCCTCTTGCTCTTTCAGGAATTCGTAGTGGTGACCGTGAAGCCACTCGGTGTGCACCGGGTCCAGGGAGTTTTCCATCACTTGCAGCCAGTTCACCGGCAGGATGGCGCGGCCCATCATCCGGATGGTGCCCTCGGCCACAAAGCCGTCAAAACGCGGCAGCAGAGGCTGGGGTTGGGGCCCCATGTAAGCGAACAGCATGCCGCCGAGTTCTTCCACCGGATAGGCATCGGTTGAAACGGTGTCCCTAAAGGCCGGGTTGTCCTTTTCGTTGGGTTGGTTCAAGCACTTGCCTTGAGGGTTGAACTCCCAGCCATGGTAGGGGCATCGAATGCCATTGTCGGTCGGAATGCCGTATGCAAATGAGGCACGGCGGTGCGGGCACTGCTCTGCAATCAGCCCCAAGTGACCTTGACGGTCTTTGAACAGCACCAGGTTTTCGCCAAGTAAGCGAATTTTCTTTGTCCACTTGTCTTGCATTTCAACAGCGGCGCCAATCGGCTGCCAATAACGGCGCATCAATTCACCCATCGGGGTGCCGCGGCCGACTTGGGTCAAGAGTTGATTTTGTTCTGGGCTTTCCATGCTATGTCCTGCTGCTCGAAAAATGGAGTCGTGAATTAGTTGCCGATAGATTTTAAGGTGCGGTGTCCAACGTCTTTTGACAGACCGCTTCGTTTGACAATTTCCCTCCAGTTTGTGAATTCGCTGCGCAAGTCATTGGCGGCTTGTTCATTGCGCTGCAAATGGCAAGCGGTTAAAGCCGCTGCAAATTTACTTTGTCGGGCGGTCAGACATCCTGCCTAAGTTGATTGATTTATGCGTGGAAAGACATTGCATTCAATTCGCTCAACCCAGAGATGTCCGCCAAAACACCATGCCTGTTCTAGGTGACCCTTCACAGAACAAGTTTATTCACGCAGAAGGAGAAAATCTCACATAATTGCAAACTGTCAACAGTTAACAACCTCAAGATATGCGCAAACTCCCTCCTCTCAATGCTGTTCGGGCCTTCGAAGCGGCCGCGCGCCACATCAGCTTCACCAAGGCTGCGAAAGAATTGTTCGTGACCCACGGCGCTGTGAGTAAACAGGTAGCCTCACTGGAGGCTTGGCTTGCAACGCCCTTGTTCAATCGAACACAGTCGCAATTGACACTGACCGATGCGGGGCGCACTTTTCTCGCGGCAGTAACGCCAGCGCTCGACAGAATTGCCGTGACCTCGATGCAATTGCTGGAGCAAACGGAGCCCACGGGATTGCGCATCAGTGCACCACCCACATTCACCATGCGCTGGTTGATTCCGAGGATCTCTGCATTTCAACGCAAACGGGCGGGTGTGGAGGTGAAGCTGACGACCTCTACAGCACCTGTCAATTTTGAAGAGCGTGGCTATGACGTCGCCGTTCGCCCCGGGCATCAAGCCTTGTCCGGCATGATATCTGTGCCGTTTATGACGGAAACCATCGTTCCTATTTGCCACCCTGATTTGATGGAGGGCGATCGATTGAAAACCCCCATGGACTTGGTGGGCCACACCTTGATCTCTTACGACACCGAGCCAATGGCTTGGTCAGAATGGTTGTCCCAGGCCGGTATCACCGAGCCTATTCAAACCCAACATCTTCAGTTCGAGGAAATGTTTTTTGCTCTGCAGGCCGCCGCAGAAGGTTTGGGTCTGGTGTTGGTCCCGCTTTTTTTGGTGGCAGACGACATCATTGCTGGCCGTTTGTGTGCGCCCTTTGGCTTGACCGCTGCGCGAAAGCGTCAAATTTTTGCCAATGCCATGCTCAGTCCGACGCCGGACCCTGTGATTGAAACTTTTTACGAGTGGTTGCTCAAAGAGGGACGCGATACAGAGCAATCGATCGATCTTTTGGCCTCATCCATGGGTTGGAAAAAGTGAGCCTTTTGGGGTTTTCATTCTTCTGAATTTGTGAGATTTTCTCTTGTACTGAGGCGCTCCCTGATTTATAACAATCACCATGACTTCCAAATCACTTATGTTGCCGCGCCGCTTGATCGTCGGTATCAGCGGCGCATCCGGCATCCTTTACGGCATTCGCATTTTGCAGGTGCTCCAAGACTCAGGCATTGAAACGCACCTGGTCATGAGTGATTCGGCCAAAATGACTTTGGCCACTGAAACCGACATGAGTTTCAAAGCTGTGGAGGCTTTGGCCACCGAGGTGCACAACACCAAAAATATCGGTGCCACCATTTCCTCGGGATCTTTCAAAACCATGGGCATGGTGGTCGCGCCCTGTTCTGTGCGGTCGTTGTCTGAAATTGCCTATGGCATGACCGGCAGTTTGCTGACCCGCGCTGCCGATGTGGTGCTCAAGGAACGACGTCGCCTGGTGCTGATGGTGCGCGAAACCCCTTTGCATACGGGCCACTTGCGCGCCATGTTGCAAGCTTCTGAAAACGGGGCCATCTTGATGCCGCCTTTGCCCGCCTTGTATGCCCGTCCCCAAAATCTGGATGACATGATCAACCACACTGTGGGCCGGTGTTTGGACTTGTTCGACATCGAAACCTCGCTGGTCACCCGCTGGGCCGGGATGGGGCCAGCCAGTCAACCACCCGCATAGGTTTGCGCATGTCTACACTGTTTGTTTATTTCAAGTTGCCCATTGATCAACACGAAGCCTTGCGCCCAATAGCGCAGGCTTTTCAAGCACGGGTGGTGCAAACCTGGCCGCAAATGCGCTGCGAGTTGCTGCAACGGCCAGAGGCCACGGCCGATCAGATTGAAACCTGGATGGAGGTGTACCACCACCCGGCAGGCGTGAGCCCCGAAATGATGCACCGCATTCGGGAGTTGGCCCTTGAAATGGGCATGCCTGCGAAACGAATGGCCGAGGTGTTCATACCTTTGCAGTGATTTTTTTCAACAATAAACAGGAGCACAAATGGCAGACGATAGAGAGACACAAACTGCGGTAGGCAGACGCCACTTTTTAGGTGGTGTCATCGCATCCGGCGCTGCCACCGCGGGCGCGGTGCTGGCCCCTGCGGCGCAAGCTGCAGAGCCTAAGCCCACCAAACCTGCGGTTTTGCCGCCTTCTGCACACGGTGCGGCGGCTGAAACAGGTGTCCCGCCCGACCTGGGGCGTATCAAGGGAACGCCCGGCTCGGACTTCATGGTTGATGTCATCAAATCGCTGGACATCAAGTACGTGCCTTCTAACTGTGCCTCCAGCTTTCGGGCCTTGCACGAGTCTTTGATCGATTACGGCGGTAACACCCAGCCCGAGTTTTTGACCTGCATGCACGAAGAGTCCGCCGTGGCCATGGCGCACGGTTATTTCAAGATCGCTGGCAAGCCACTGCTGACCTTGTGCCACGGCACGGTGGGTTTGCAGCATGCCTCTATGGCCATGTACAACGCCTGGTGCGACCGTGTGCCGGTGATCGTGGTCGGCGGCAATGACACCGACGCAGCCTATCGGCCCCCTGGTGTGCCAACCTTCCATGCGGCGCAAGACATCAACGCCATGGTGCGTGACTACACCAAGTGGGATGACGCGCCCGTGTCTTTGCAGCACTTTTCGCAGTCCTTCATTCGGGCGTACAAAATTGCCATGACCCCGCCTTACGGGCCTGTGGCGATTTCTCTCGATGCCGCATTGCAAATGGCCCCTGTGCATCCGCATGCAGGTCAAATGCCTTACATCCCAAGGTATGTGCCAACATCGCCGCCTCAAGGCGATTCGGGTGCGGTCAAAGAAGCGGCCCGTTTGTTGGCGCTGGCCGACAACCCGGTGATTGTGGCCGACCGGTCTGCCCGCACGCCTGCGGGCATTGCCTTGTTGGTGGAGTTGGCCGAGTTGCTGCAAGCCAAAGTGATTGACCAAGGCAGCCGGATGAACTTTCCGCGCACACATTACCTGAACAGCCCTGCGGCCGCAGTTGCCAATGCCGATGTGATACTCGGTCTGGAATTGTCCGACTTCTGGGCCACGGTCAACAGCTACACAGACAACGGTGACAACGACGGTCACGGTGTCAACGCCACGCGCATCAAGCCCAACACCAAACTGATCAGTATCAATGCAGTCGACCTGATCACCAAGTCCAACTACCAGGACTTTCAGCGTTTCCAGGTCATCGATGTGCAAATGGCTGCAGACGCGCAAGCCACGTTGCCTGCTTTGATTGAAGCCGTGAAGTCGGCTATTTCAAAAGACCGTCTTGATGCCATTGCGAAGCGCGCTGAAGCGGCTAAAAAGGCCTTTGCTGAAGAGCAGGTCCGAACCCGCACAGCCGCCGCGCTGGGCTGGGAGGCCAGTCCCATCAGCACCGCGCGATTGGTGATGGAAACCTTCGATGCTGTCAAACACCTGGACTGGTCCTTGGTCGCGTCTGAAGGTAATGTGAGCAACTGGCCCAACCGCTTGTGGCCCATGGAAAAGCACCACCACTGGATTGGCCGCTCCGGCGGGTATGGCGTGGGCTATGGCGCGCCGGCCTCGGTGGGCGCCGCGCTGGCCAACCGCGATCTGGGGCGTTTTTCGGTCAGCATTCAGTCCGATGGCGACTTGATGTACGCCCCGGGTGTTTTGTGGACGGCCGCCAAGCACAAAATTCCTTTGCTCTCGGTCATGCACAACAACCGCGGCTACCACCAAGAGGTGATGCACATCCAGCGTCTGGCCAATTTCCGCAACCGCAAAGTGAACTTGGATGGCGACATGGGTCCGGTGGGCACCAGTATCGAAAAACCAGACATCGAATACCACAAGCTGGCCGAATCCATGGGCTGGTGGGCCAAAGGGCCGATCAAGGACGCAGCAGCCTTGCGCGTGGCCTTGAAAGAAGCCGTCGAAGTTGTGAAGTCCGGCCATCCGGCTTTGCTCAATGTCTGGACCCAACCCCGCTAAACCAGGAGTGCACATGAAATTACAAAACTTCTTGACATCACTGGTGATCGTGGGCGGTTTGATGGGCATGCCTGTACAAGCCCAAAGCGATCTGGCCGCAGCTGAAAAAGGCAAGACTGCCTTTGTTCAAAATGGTTGTTGGCAGTGCCACGGATTTTCAGGACAAGGCGGTGTGGCCGGTGCCAAGCTGGCGCCTGAGCCCAAACCGCTGGAGTTTTACAACGTCTTTGTGCGTTACTCCAACGGGCCGATGCCGCCTTACAGTGCAAAGGTATTGTCCAATCAGGACCTGTCGGACATCCATGCCTATTTGAAATACATCCCCAAGGGGCTTGATTACAAATCCATCCCTTTGCTGAATCAGTGAATTTTTTCCCCTAATTTTCGTGAGAATCACATGTTCAATCACAATGCTATACATTGGCTTTCAGGTATTTTCGCTCTGTCGGTTTTGACCTCAACGGCCTTGGCGCAAGCGCCTACGGACGGACGCCGTTTCCCGCTTTTGTCGGACGGTGAGATGACAGCTGCGCAAAAAGAATTGGCCAACAACATCCGTTCAGGTCCGCGTGCCTCTGTGGCCGGTTCTGCGGCCAACAGCGCTTCGCTTGGCAGCCCCTTCAATGTGTTTTTACGCAGCCCGGAGCTGGGTGACCACTTGCAAAAAGTCGGCACCTATATCCGTTTCAAAAGCACCATGGGTGCGCGTTTGAATGAATTCGCTATTTTGATCACGGCCAGGCAATGGACCTCTCAATACGAATGGTTTGCCCACCACCGTTTGGCGCTGCAGGCGGGCTTGAGCCCTGATGTGGCCGACGCTGTAGCCCAAGGCAAGCGGCCCACCGGCATGAAAGAAGACGAAGAAATTGTCTACAACTTTTGCCAGGAACTGCACACCCAGAAAAAAGTCAGCGATGCCAGCTACAAAGCCGTCGTGGATAAGTTTGGTGAGCAAGGCGTGATGGATTTGATCGCAGTCAACGGCTACTATGTGCTGGTCTCTATGGTCCTGAACGTCGACCGCACGCCGATCCCGGGTGGCGGAGAATTACCCTTGAAAGACTTGAAGTGATCTTTTCATACACCCAGTCCACGCCAACATGACAAATCCCGATCCCTCTGTGACGCCGCAAAATGCACAACCGCGCAACCCGCTGCATGGCATCAAGTTGGAGGGCATCATCACGGCCTTGGTCGACTGCTACGGCTGGGAGGGCCTGGGAGAACGCATTCCGGTGCGTTGCTTCACCCATGATCCCAGCATGGGATCGAGCTTGAAGTTTTTGCGCAAGACCCCTTGGGCTCGAGAAAAGCTGGAGGGGCTCTACCTTTTTATGCTGCGCGATCTGCGACGTTCGCAAACCGCTCAGACGCCTTCAACCTTTGGGACACTTTGATGAACACCATGGACGCGATGGAGGTCATGCCTCGTGATTTGAGTGCTTACCGACAAGGCAATACCGGTGTGGATTACGTCCACCGTTTTGAATCGGGTCGCCCCGGCCCGCATGTATTGATCAACGCCTTGACCCATGGCAATGAGTTTTGCGGCATGACGGTGGTCACGCATTTGCTCGACTCGAATGTACGTCCGCTGATCGGGACCCTGACGCTCAGCTTTGCCAACGTTGAGGCCTACGAGAGCTTTGATCCCGCCAAGCCCTTCGACAGCCGTCAAATCGTGCATAACATGAACCGCATTTGGTCGACTGAGCTGCTCGATGGTTCTGAAGACAGCCCCGAACTGCGGCGAGCGCGGGCCATGCGTGAGGTGGTGCAGGCTGCCGACCATCTGCTGGACATTCATTCCACCGCGCAGGACGTTGAACCATTTTGGGTCTATCCCGCTTTTGAACGCAACGGCCAAGTGGCCTTGAGCGTGGGCGTGCCGCAGATCCATTTGGTCATGCCCAACGGCTTGGGCTCGGGCACGCCTTTGATTCAGTACGGTGCGTTTGGCACGCCGCAGCACCACGGCGGGGCCATGGTGGTGGAGTGCGGTCAGCATTTCAAAACCGCCAGCGGTGAGGTAGCCCTGGCCAGCACCTTGGGTTTTTTGGCGCACTTTGGCTTGATCGTGCCACCGCCTGCAGCGCAGCGGATGCCGGCCAAGCGCTTTGAGCTGTTGCAGACCTGCATGATCACATCGCCTGATTTCCAGTTTGTCAAACCGGTCAAGGGCTTTGAGGTATTTGCCCATGGCGAATTGATCGCGACCCAAGGCGGGCAAGAAATTCGCGCGCTCTGTGACGATTGCACCATCCTGATGCCCGCCCGCGAAGCCATTGTCGGGCGCGAAGCAGTCTATATGGCCAAGCCCATCTGAAGATGACATTGAAATTCAAGGAGCGCACATGACCATCGAATCCCTGCCACTGGACCCCCGCATTGTTCACAAGCTCTCCGGTGTCACCACGGCCACTTTGACCACCGTCTTGCTTAAAAAAGGTCTGCGCAACGTCTGGATGCGGGGCACTGAACCCCTCAAGCCCGGGCAGCCTCGGGTGGTGGGACGTGCATTCACTTTGCGTTTTGTGCCTGCGCGTGAAGACCTGGCCACCCCCGCTTCTTGGGGAGCGCCCATTTCCACGCGAGCGGCCATTGAGGCTATGCCCGCCGGCTGCGTGGCTGTGGCCGATGCCATGGGCGTGACCGATGCCGGGATTTTTGGCGACATTTTGTGCGCCCGCATGCAAAAGCGCCAAGTTGCTGGCCTGGTGACCGATGGCGTGATACGCGACATGGCCGGTGTGCTGGGCACGGGCCTACCCGTATGGTGTCAAGGCACCGCAGCACCAGCGTCCGTGGCGAGTTTGACATTTGTGAATTGGCAGGAGCCGATCGGCTGCGGTGGTGTTGCTGTTTTTCCCAATGACATTGTGGTGGTAGACACCGATGGCGCCGTGCTGATTCCCGCGGATCTGCTGGACGCTGTGGTCGAGGCCGCAGTCGAGCAAGAACGCTTGGAAGGCTGGATCATGGACGAAGT
>Ga0114959_10000702_pt1 | contig 31445 bp, 32 predicted proteins | sample C_130625_EF_Meta_FD_87317 | JGI IMG/M metagenome (GOLD analysis project Ga0114959, IMG submission 87317) | Freshwater microbial communities from Lake Croche, Canada to study carbon cycling - C_130625_EF_MetaG | ecosystem: Environmental > Aquatic > Freshwater > Lake | place: Lake Croche, Canada... | reverse complement strand
GAATCGCATTTATCTATTCATACATTTCCCGAAAAAAATCATATGTCATTTGACATTTATACTTGTAGACAATATAAAGATAATGTAGTATACAATGAAATTTATCAATATCTAATAAATATATTAGATGCGAGTGGTATAAATAGCACAATGAAAATAATTGACAGATACTTCTGACATTTAATTAAAAATTTAAATGTCAAAATAAACTTTTTTAAAAGATTTATATATATATAATGACAACACAATTTTGGTCAAATGATCCTACAGTTTTATTTAATAAAGAATATATATTTGAATTATGGCCCACAACCAATATGTGTTATGAACAAAAGCTAAATGCTATAACAAGACTTGTTATTTTAATAACTATTTTAGGATATATTTTAACAATGTCTCAACGAATTTTAGTTGTAGGAGTATTAACATTAGTTGTTATTTTTGTATTATTTACCATGAGAAAACAAAAGCTAACAAAAGAAATGTTAAATGAAGGGTTTGATGTACAACCTAGAATATCTATGCTTCAAGGCAACGAATCAAGTGGACAAACTGATTCATATATTAATCCTGTAACTTTAGATGCTGTATTAAAAAGTGAATTTAAAGAAGGTAACAAAAAGAATCCTTTTAGCAATGTTTTATTAACACAAATTGCTGATATTCCTAATAGAAAATCAGCGCCACCAGCTTTTAATGTTGATGTAGACGAGGATATTACAAGAAATATAAAGAAAACGGTTCAAATGCTAAATCCTAGTATAAAAAATACAGATAAACAATTATTCGGCGACCTTTTGCAAAATTTCGAATTAGATCAAAGCGACCGTGTTTTTTATAGTACTGCAAATACTCGTGTGGAACCCGGCGATCAAAGTAGTTACGCTAGGTATCTTTATGGTACAATGCCTTCAGGCAAAGAATCTACACCAGATGGTGCTTTTGCTCGTGTACAAGACAATTATCGTTATACACTTTATTAATTGTTATATATATATATATATTATGTTATTATATATATAATAAATGATAAGAACAAAATCTACAAGTATTTCGCACCAAGGTCATGAAGGAAGTTGAGAAAAAGAGGAAAAAAATCTAGAAAATCATTTCATTAAATATCTATATCATTTTGATAGACATTATTAATTTTTTTTATTGGTTTATTATCTAGTTCACTTTCAATAATACACCAATTTATACAACATCCTAAATTTAATTGCCCGTTTTTTATTGCCGCATCTAATGAAGAATAACACCCAATTACTAAACTGTCGTCTATATTAAAAAGAATAAATATAGAAGGCATTATATATATTTTTATATTTGTATTTTTATATTTGTATTTTTAATTTATTAACATTTATAAATACCATCACCCCATGCTGAAGATGTAGCATGACAACCATTACTTGATATAGCTACTGAAGTATATTGACTTCTAGGAGCATTTGTATATTTCCAACTTTTACCATAATTTTCAGATAATATCATTCCACCTGTATTAGGAATATCTTTATTTTTACTATCTTGTTGTTTATATGATGCGGCAATCATATACTTACCGCTTTTTGACATTGATAGTGTTAACCAAGGCTCATTAGGAGAGATAATTCTATTAAATATTTTTCCATAATCATAAGATATATATATAGGACCAGGTGGAACTATATCTAAATTACAATTAATAGCACAAATAATTTGAATTTGTCCGTTTCCTGACATAGCAGCACTAGTCCACCACGATTGTTTTAATGACTTATTTCTTTCCCACGTATCACCATAATCGTAAGAATTATAGACATAGCCATTATGTTCTTCGTATATTTTATCGCCACCGTCCAATAAAAAAGAGCCGGCCGTTTGTATTTTTCCACTACTTGACATGGATAGACAAACCCAAGACACATTATATTCTGTTTTTTTCTGCCAAGTTTCTCCATAATCTTTAGATGTATATATAAATCCTTTTCCTTTATCTGCAGGGAAATAACCATTAGCAACTACAGATTGATATTTTCCTTCATTTGAAATACATATGGTTATCCAATTCGAAGAAACTTTACTTAATTTCCAATTTAACCCATAATCTGAAGATGTGTAAATATTTTTACCTTCAAATATTGCCGATTGGTATTGTCCTGTTTCATTCATAGATAACCCTTCCCAATTATTATTGAAATTTTTAGGATGTTTTTTCCAATTATTACCATAATCTTGTGACAAAAATATATTTCCATTACCGATCGGATCTGGTTGAGTTGCTAGTTTAGACCTTACAACTGCTGTATGATATTTAAAATTACCTGAAACTACTATTTTTTGCCAATTATAAGTTTCTGATACTGTTTTTTTCCAATTATTTAATAAATTACAATTTTTTCTTTTTTTATTAGTTTTATTTTTTTTTGATTTATTAAATATTTTTTTTGTTTTTTTTTGTATTAATTTTCTATAAAAAATTTTTCTATTTTTTTTATTATTAGATAATTTAGATATATATAATATATTAATAATTTATTTTAAATAAAAAATAATGTATATTATATAATATAATGGCTAACGTATATAGTTATACTTTTGATAATATTTCTAGAATTGGTAATGATTCTTGTTGCATAGACCAAAATACAATTCAAAATGTGTCTGCTTGTAATTATATGACACAAAATTTTTTTGCTGCTGATTGTTCCATGAAAAAACCTATAGAATTAGCCACCACACAACCTTGCATAATGTATAATGGAGGATATGGTTCCGGCGCTGGCGGTTGTAATATTGATAATTCATCTAAGCTCTTAATTGGAACAATTCAAACGCATCCAAAATGCCATATTGACTTATTTCAAAGACCATTTGCTACTGTTCCTTATTTAGGACGTGGATCAGTAAATCCTGTTATAGAATCACAAATTCAACAAGGAGAACAAATTGTTAACAAACGTAGTGTTAATAATTTAAGCGAAAAAAGTTATATTAAATATCATCAAACTCCACTTTTACCAGTAATTCAGGAAAGAATCAATAATCCTTCTAATAAAATTGAGAATGACGCATCCCAAGGTTGGATTCGTGGTGGAGTTCCTTCTAGGGAATTAACACGTGACAGTGATTATTTTAATAAACATAGTACTTATCAATACGCTTAAAATATTATTATTGTTATATAATATGAAATATAAATCATTAATTGTCATATTTTATATTATACTATTACTATTCATATTAAGATTTTTCTATTACTTATATATTCATCATAAGAAAAATATTTTAATTCAACAAATAATAGAGAATTGGAAGGAAAGAACAGGAGGGATTGTTGAAAACGCATATTCAGGAATTTATACAGATGATTATTTTTTATTTTTTTCTAATAATCATGATAAAAAAAATCATATTCATCTAATAACTAATCATTTTTATTCTAATTATGAACAATTTATACAACTTTTTTTTAAACCTAATTTTCAAATTATACCAACCATTACAATTGGTTACGTAATAAAAAAAAATGATAGTTATTTACCACCTATGAAAATCAATTTAAATAATGACGCACAAGCTATATGTTACTATATGATTAAATCATTTAAAAAATTAGAGATGTATTAATATATTGTTAATTTAAATTTATTTAAACATATATTATTTAATTACTTAAATGTATAATACAAAAGTAGTTTGCAAATATAATAATTACATATTTGAAAATCTTATAGAACTTGAACATATGACAGAAACAGATAAAGAATATTTTCAAGATTCTCTTTATCGTGAAGAATTTTTAAATATTTTTGGCCTTTATGAATATGATGAAACAAAAATAGATGAAGCCTTAAATGAATTATATGAAAAAATTAAAGAATGTAAAGAATTAAAAGAATGTATGCTTAAATTAGCATCAAACATTATGAGTTTAGATGAAGAAATCGGGTTGTTATTTTTATTTTCTTATGATTATATGTATTTATCTCATATTTGTATTTGTGAATTTTTAGAAACCGGACAAATCTCACAAGATAATATTTCAAAATTAAAAACGAAAATACTTTTTTAAAAGTATATTTAAGTATTTTGCTATATTTTTTTTAAAAAGTTATATAAATGGCTTCTACACGTAATAGAAATACTCCCGGAAACTATTGTTTAGAAGAAAAGCAATATAAACATTTTGAAAATTATACATTATATCCGAATTCGCAATATGGTGCTGCTTATGATACTAAAATGCCTGGAAATGGGTTACTTCCTGCACAAATTCCTTGGAATAAATTATCTTATAATGCTCCCGATATAGAATCTTTTTTATTTGGAATTAATTCAACAAATTTAGTTAAACCGGCACCTTGTCTTGTTCCTGAATTAGCTAAAATAAATTCCACAAATATATATAAAACCCAAACTACCTATATACCTGAACCTTTAGTTATTGAAAAGAATCAAAGACCTTTTCCTGTTCCAAACTAAAATAAATTTAAAATTATTTAAAAAAAAATAAATTCAAATTACTTTTTTTTAAATATATTGTGTTTTATATAAATGAGTAATATCAATGCTAATAGTATTACAAGTCAAAATATTACTGTTACTAATTTGAATGTAACATATATTAATGGTGCACCATATGTTCCTAATCCATGTAATAATCCTTGTACAAACGGATATTATGTTGCTTGTCCTGATTGCAATTATACAGGTCCTGATGAATGCGATTGTGGAAATACTTGTGACTGGTGTGATGAAAACCCTTATATTCCTGATGAGTGTGATTGTTTTGTTCCTTGTCCTGGTGGAGGAGGTGGTCCAGGGTCAACAGGACCTACTGGGTCAACTGGATACACTGGTTTTACAGGTCCAACTGGTCCCATGAATACTACTCCAGGACCAACGGGTCCTACAGGTTATACAGGAACAATAATAACAGTTACAGGTTCGACTGGATACACTGGTTATACAGGGCAAACTGGTGCGACAGGTTATACAGGATCCACTGGTTATACCGGTGTAACAGGATCTACAGGATATACAGGTGTAACAGGATCAACAGGCTATACAGGTGTAACAGGCGCAACTGGTTATACAGGACAAACTGGAGCAACTGGTTATACAGGTCAAACCGGGGCAACAGGATATACAGGAGAAACTGGATCCACAGGATATACAGGCGTAACAGGTTCTACAGGATATACAGGCGTAACAGGTTCTACAGGATATACCGGTGTAACAGGATCAACTGGTTATACAGGATCAACTGGTTATACAGGTCAAACCGGGGCAACAGGTTATACAGGCGTAACAGGTTCAACAGGTTATACAGGCGTAACAGGTTCAACAGGATATACGGGCGTAACAGGTTCTACAGGATATACCGGTGTAACAGGTTCAACAGGATATACAGGATCCACTGGTTATACAGGTGTAACAGGATCCACTGGTTATACAGGTGTAACAGGATCCACAGGTTATACAGGCGTAACTGGGGCAACAGGATATACAGGTGTAACAGGGGCAACAGGATATACAGGTGTAACAGGATCCACTGGTTATACAGGTGTAACAGGTTCTACAGGATATACCGGTGTAACAGGGGCTACAGGTTATACAGGACAAACGGGTTCCACTGGTTATACAGGACAAACAGGCGCAACAGGATATACAGGTCAAACGGGGGCAACTGGTTATACAGGTCAAACAGGATCCGTTGGCATTAATGGCACAATATGGGCACAGGCATTAAACTGGAATGATTTAACAAGTGCATGGCAAATTACTGGAAATGGACCTTTAGCCTTTGCTAATTATGCTGGACAAATAAGTCAAGGAACAGCAGCCATCGCCATTGGCATAGAAGCAGGTAGATCTACCCAAAAATCAGGAGCAATAGCTATTGGGTATCAAGCAGGTAATTTAACACAAGGAACTAATGCTATAGCAATAGGTGTTCAAGCTGGTTCAGCTTCTCAAGGAACTCGTGCTATTGCTATTGGTCTTCAAGCTAGTGTATTAAATCAAGGCATCGATGCTATTTCTATTGGAACAAATGCAGGATTATCAAATCAAAAATCAGGTGCTATTGCAATTGGACTTACATGTGGATTGGCAACTCAAGGAACAAATGCGATAGCTATAGGCATTGATGCAGGAAAAACAGCAAGTGGCTCAGGCGCTATTGCAATTGGTTATTTAGCAGCTAGAGGAACACAAGGAATAAATTCTATTGCTATTGGGGTTGGAGCAGGACTTTCAAGTCAAGCTTTGGAAGCAATTGCTATTGGTGACAATGCAGGCGCAAGCAATCAAGGTGTATATTCTATTGCTATTGGTAATCTAGCAGGATTTGTCGATCAAAGTGGAAATTCAATTGCTATAGGAATTCAAGCAGGTTATACAAAACAAAACTTTCAAGGAATTGCTATTGGACCTGCGGCAGGCGCCCAATCTCAGGGAATTAATAGTATTGCTATTGGAGCACAAGCAGGTAATACAATTCAAAATAATAATGCTATTGCTATTGGTTTATTTACTGGTAGACAGAGTCAAGGAGATAGCGCGATTGCTATTGGTAATTCTTCAGGTCAAACAAACCAAGGTCTTCAGGCTGTTGCTATTGGTTTTCAATCAGGTGCATATACTCAACAATCAGGAGCCATTGCAATTGGTTATAACGCTGGGGCATATGGTGCTACAGCGGGATCAACACAAGGTCAAGGAATAAATGCTATTGCTATTGGAACAAATGCTGGGACAACAGGACAAAGCACATCGTCTGTTGCTATTGGGCAAAGTGCAGGATACACTGCACAAGGTCAAAGTTCAGTGGCGATAGGTGTAAATGCTGGCACAAATGTTCAAGGCTCATATTCTGTATCAGTTGGTCCAGCAGCAGGACAAACTGGTCAAGGAAATTCCGCAGTTGCTATTGGATTCGCAGCGGGACAAACTAATCAAGGAATAAATGCTGTTGCTATTGGTATACAAGCTGGAGCATATACTCAACAATCAGGCTCTATTGCCATTGGATTTCAAGCTGGTGCATTTGGAGCTACTGCAGGTTCTACATTTGGTCAAGCACTTAACTCAATTGCTATTGGTGTTTTAGCTGGATCAAGTGGTCAAGGAACAAATGCAATTTCTATAGGAACAAATGCTGGTCAAACTAATCAAGGTAGCAATGCTATAGCAATTGGTGTATTAGCTGGGTCTCAACAAGCAGCAAATTCTATTGTAATAAGTGCTTTAGGAACTGTTGTTACAGGTGCTACCGCAAGTGCAACATATATAGCACCTATTAGAAATAGTAATGAATTAAATTTTTTATTTTATGATACCACAATAAATGAAGTTACTTATTATTCAGCTTTTATTAAAAATACAAATATAATTTATGATGATTTAACTAATGCTACAACTGCCAATCCAGGTGGTCCTTTTGGTTTAATAGGAGCTGGTACATTTTCTGGTGCTGGAGCGACGCAACAAGGTAGTGTTGCCGGACATGTTGGTATATTAAGAGCGGGCTCAAATATAGCTGCGGCAGCTCAAACTTGTTTTTATGGAAATGGAACTATTTTATTTGATAATATATTACTATCTACAAGTGGTGGATCTGGAATAACTTTTATTTTTAGACCTTTTCCAACATCTGTTACGACAAACGCTGTCGTTTTAATTGGTTTAGGAAATAGTACATCATTTACAGCTAACACCCCAACTGCTGGTATTGTATGGAGATATACTGCTGCAACTACAGTTTGGACATGTTTGGTTGGTGGTGTTGCTACTGGTAGTACTGTTGCGGGGGCTGGAACTGTTAACGCGTGGTGTAAAATAAATATTTTAACAACAGGTGCTTTATCATTTACTTCTAGCTTTACAATAATAGGAGGAGCAACAACAACGGTTTCAAGTTCAGTTGCTAGTTCTACAGCAGCTACTAATGTAGGATTCTCGTGGGGAACAGCTGTGTTGGGTACAAGTATACTATTAGATATGGATTTTATTGGAGGCGAGTTTAATTCAGATAGATAGAATTATTTATTTATCCAAAAAGATTTATAGTTTTCAATAAAATGTACATAGAGTCTATATTTGTAACATTTCAGATTAGAATACAGGAAAACATACAAACATAGTAAATAACCTTAGCAATCACTTTAGATAACCCGTCAATAATTTGATTTGATTCAATATTTGATTCGTCTTTATCGTTAACAGTTTCTTGAATAAGCGGATGCACTTTTGTGTATTTTTTGATGATCACTTCTTTTTTAACGCCATCCGTATTTTTTGTTACAATAATATGTTTTTCATTATAACTTCCAAAATCGTCCTCAACAAGCGGTGGCATCGAGTTACGCCGTTTATGCTTTAAGGCATTTTCATATTTGTCATCCAGTTCATTGGGAAAACTGTGTCTCGCTTTTCGATTTTTATTTTTTATTTTAGGCAAAATATGGTTATCAATCGGTTGCGTGTGACTCATAAGTTATATTAAAAAAATAAAAAAATATATTCATAAATTTTAATTGTATATTTATTTTTATTATTCAAATACTTACATATATTCGCAGAGTTATTACATTATACGAGAACTCGTGTGGTCTTAGCGTAGCAAAAGGAATGCCTACGCTTTGCATCTGTGTCACCGTTCTCGGTGGGTACAAGTGGATGAGATACGTAGGTCATTAAATGCGGTTGAATATTATTTGATTTTACAATTTTTGAATAAAAACACGATATCCCGAATGCAAAATGTTTATAACATTTTTATAATTTTCTAAAAAATGATTTACGCCTTCAAATGGACTATTTAAGATTTCATCTTTTTTATAATAATAATCGTCAACTGCTAAAATTCCATCTTTTTCTAAAATTTCCCATGAAAGTACTATATCTGTGTAACAATCAAGTAACAAATGAGAACCATCTATATATATAAAATCAGCTTTAAATCCATTTTTAATAAATTCAATTAGTTTATCAGTTGATCTCGTTTTAATGCCAAAAATCCGTTCTTTTATTCCTGATGCTTCAATATTACGATAAAATGATGATTCTACTTGTAAATTATCTATATTTTTTAATAATTCATTTTTATTATAATTTTTCCACATATCTATTCCATAACCAATTGAATTTGGAATAGCCTTAACTAAATTAATGAGAGAAATTCCAGCATATGTACCTACTTCAAGAACAATAATTTTTTCCTTTCTCTGAATTTTGGGATAATTATTATTAAAATAATTTATTATATTTAAAAAAGTTTCTTTTGAACCAATAGGACAATCATTCGTCCAATTATACATTCCTTTATATTCCAAAATAGAGTTTGGTTCTATATACTCTTTAATTAATTTATTTGCTTGTTTTTCCCAAGATAAATTCAAAGACCATTCATAATTCATATTTATAATTTTTTCTTTTTCCCTCTTATTTTTTTCATCCATGTAATAAAATATTTTCTGTAATGCTAAATCTTGCCACACTTGTTTAGTTGTATCTCCGTTAATAATAACTCCTCTATTTCCAACGGTATCTTGAAGAGCAGCAAGATCATTCGTAATTACGAGTGTTTTGGAACTCGCGGCTTCCAACGCAGTTAAACAAAACGTTTCCATAAATGTGCAAGGATAAAACCAAAACTCACTTGATAACCAAGCATCCGCTAATTCATTTTTCTTTACCCATCCACAATAATGAATGCCTAATCCATTTTTTCTCTCTTTATATATATTTAATAGTATTCTTATTTCACTCATTTTTGCGGGTTCTACATCATTTGACCATTTATTATTTACGTCAGAATATATGTATAAGGTTGAAGTTGGTTCCTTTTCATAAATTTTTGGCCACATTTGGAGTAATTCTAGTAATCCACGATTAGGAAAAGATGAATATATAAATTTATTTTTAATTTTTTGCGAAGTTTTATTTTTAAACCTATCATCTATTCCATAATTAAACGGTTTAATAAGATGTTTTAATGATGGGAATATATTTTTTAAATAATTAGTGTGCCATTCCGTTAAACAAAAAATATTTTTAAGTTTATTATCCATAGGTATAACTATGCCACTCGGTGATAAATCATGAACAACTAAATATACATTTTCTGAAAAACCTTTAAATGTCACAGGTAAGTATTCTGAAAATCGGCTAACTATACAAGTTTGTACATAATTTGTATTTATAAATTCATAATATGTATTTAAATGACAATAAATAACACCTTCAAATATTTCTTTATTTTCATATGGAGTATTACAAAAAACATAAACATCATATAACCCTGTTTGTTTAATATATCGCGCTATTTCAATTATATAAGTTTCTGAACCTCCTACTCCTGATGTTAAAATGGTTGATCCAGTCCAAGGATGAAACCCTCCATCTGCAACAAAACAAACTATAGGTTTTTTTGACACTTTTGGTGTTTTTGGTCCTTTATACATATTTAATTTAACAAATATTTGATACCAAGAAGCGATTTCTTGATAATCTTCAGCATTTGATTTATTATTTAATAAAAAAAACTTGGCGCATCTTTCACCTAGTTCAAATTCTTCTAGTGTATAACATATTTTCGTTAAAAACTTAGGTAAAAAATGAAAACTCAAAGTTGGTTTTAAGGAGTATTGACAATGAGTAGGAAACCCTATTTCAAATCCCTTTTTTAAATATCCAAATGCTTTTTGGTAATCATTTTCCAAATAATAGTGAATTCCAATAAAATATAGGGATTCAGGTCTAGATTCATCAATTTTATAACATTCCTTATATAATTTTTCACATTCTTCCCAAGGTTTATTTAATTTAAAATTTGAAATTCTTGCTGATTCAAACGCAGCATCAACCCGTTCTTGTAAAAAACCTGAATTCATAAATTCACACCGTTTTTGAAAATAAAAAAACGCTTTTTCATAATCTTCTAAAATATTATACGTTTGAGCTAAATAATAATAAGCACGTGGATCATTAGGATTTTCTTCGACCTCTTCAAATAAAAGTTTTAGGTCTAATTGTTTTCTCTCTATAGTTCTTTTTTCCATATAATCAAACCTACCATCAAATATATATCCTGATTCTTCGGGTATAACTATATTAATATTATTATGATCACTTATTACTTCATGTATTTTATGTTTATATTTAAGTCCCGAATCACTTTTAATAATACGATTTGAACCATATTTTGTATCATCGCTTTCTATAAATAATGTGAAAGAATTTGAATATTGGTCACTTCTAACAGTATTTAAAAAGTCTCTCAAATTACCTTTCATAATATATGTATCATCTAACGTTAATATAAATTTACACGATGTTCCTGCTAATTCTAAACAACGATTTCTACTATCTCTAAAATTAATAAATGGTTCTTGATATAAATTACCTTTCTTTTTACCAACTAAAACGCGATTTATAATTTCTATAGTATCATCGGTGCTTCCTGTGTCTAAGATAGTCCACCTATCTATAAGCGAATAATTGCTTTTTAACATGTTTTCAAATTGTGCACCACCATTTTTAACCATGATACATAAGTGTATTAAATTATCATAATCTAGTTCTTCTCTCTCATTTATAAAATAAAAAAAACCTTTGTTGAAATCATTAATAAAATAATCAGATATATATAAATACAACTCGCTATTTGTTAATTTTAATATTTTATTATAAGTATTTGAGTTCGCAAGAATATCATTATATGTTGTTAATAACAATGGTTTATTTTCTTTTATAAAATCTATATCTAAGAATGTGTTATCATTCGCAAATATTAAAATATTTTCATTTTTGTAATTTTGTATATTATCAATAAAAAGAATATTATTAATTTTAGCTTTTTTAATATTAAATAAGATATTTTCTTTATGAGTTTCCTGTGTTTTTAAAAGAAAAATATTTTCAAAATTGTTACAGCAATTTAAAGGTATAAACCCTCCAAATTTTGTATCATAATTTATTAGCGTGTTTAGTTTCAAAGATGAACACTCATTAATTAATGATACAATTCTCTCTAATAAAGCTAAATCATTTTTAAGTTGTAAATTTGTAAATTGTTGATGATTTTGTTTTTCAAATTCATTCGTATTTACAAGATAGTCAACACCGTTTATTTTTACTATCATTTAAAATATATTACATTAATTTCTTTAATATAAAAAGTATTTGAATTAAAATAATTAAAAAAATATTTTAATTTCATTTCAAAATATTTTACGAAAGTTTTTATTTTGATCCATCTTTTTTTTTAAAGTTTATTTATACTTTTGGCACTTAGCTTTGCACAACCTTTCCCAAAGGTGGTATTAGTATTCTGGTGTATGTTTTTTAAATAAACACCCTTGAGGTGAAATTCCTTTTAAATCACTTGTTACAATTCCTGGATTTTGATTATTACAATCAGTCATCCAAACTTTAATAATACAGAAATTTTTTTTAGGAGAAATAGTTATCCCAGTTACACAACTCACGAAATTCGCATTACTACTAATGGTTGCACCTACTACAACATAAGTTAAATCCTTCCAAACCTTGTATACATTTTTATTTGTAACTTTATATGAAAAGCACCCACCATTTCTATTCTTTGGGTCTTCCCATGTAGGCTTAATACCTTCTTTCATCATAAATAACATACAATTTTCTACTAAAACAGATGGTAGTGTTTCTGTAACTGCTAGTGTTTCTTCGACTGTAGTAAAGGTTGAAATAGGTATATAACTAGTAATACTCCAATCCGTATTATGAGGTAAATGTGCCCAAAGTGTCCATCTATCATTCAACTTATGATAAGATTGTTGTTCCATACTTGAAGTATCGTGTTCCATTGTTGTTTGCTGGGATAACATTTATACTATATTATTTCAATTTTTTTTTAAATAGTTTTAAATAATATATTAATAAATATATTCGTCTTTTTTAATTATAATAAATTTATCATCTGTTATTTCTAATTCTCTAACATTTACATCATGGTCTATTAATTTGATATCGAATTTAGTAATATTATTTATATCATTTTCGGTTAAATTACATACTTGATAATTATTTAAATAATAAATGAAAAACTTTTTGTCAAGTATATTATTAACAATATAGTAATTTGATTCTTCACTTTTTAAATTTATTTTATATGTATTTTCTTTGTATTTCAATTCTAAAAGTATAAAACGGATATTAGATACTTCATAATTTTCACTTGTGTACAATAATGTATGCAACACTACTTTATTTACACAATTATTAACACTATTTATACTGTCTGATAATATATAAAAACAATTATCATCATGCACAAAATCTACATCCGTAATTTTTGTAAAATATTTAATATACATTGATGTTCCTTTTATTTGACAAATATCATTTTCGGTTACAGGTGTGATTTCATTTTTATAAATATCATTTAATATTTTTTTTAAATATGGTTTTTTTTCAGCAAACTCTCTTATTTGATTTTTTAATTTAAAACTAATTATTTGAAATTTGCTAAAAATATATATAAATTTTAAAGACATATTTATAAGAATTTTTTCATGTTCTTCTGGAAATGTTCTTTTAATATAATCATTTAAAAGTAATGTTAAAATTCCTGAACGAATTAATGTAAATAAACAAAAACCCATAATATAATTAATAAATATTTATATCTTTATATTATTTATTAATTAACTTTGGTATGCTGGACTACTTGAACTACTAGTAGGCACAGGTGGTTGATATGTTATAGCGGGTTGTTGTATAGCATTATAATTTTTATTGGGATTTGAAACGATAATATTTGGCGATTGATAATATATTGGATTTACGTATTGATTGTAATCCGGATCATAAATTATTATATTTCCTAAAGAGTCAACTGTAATTCCATTTCCACATTTTTTATTTAAATCATTACTTTTATTTAAGTTACCTGTTGCAGCATCTAAACCAAAAATATATAATACAACACTAACTATAACAGTCATTAAAATAAAAGGGATAAAAACAATTATCCAAGATACAAAACCTAAATCTTTTTCACATAATATATTTAATAATAATGTAACCATAATTGTTACAATTACTTTTATAGCTGCTGTGTTATAAAGACCTTTATATGTATCAATAAGTATTTGAGTAACTGAAAATATTAAATATATAATTGCTGGAGCACATAATTTTATCATTATAAATTATATTTATATTTTATTAATATTTATTAATATTTTATTTTTCATCAGCATAAAAGAACGGCTCACTATCTTTTAGATATCCTACTTTTTCTCCCACCTCACCTTCTTCGGTCATTTCATAAATAAACCCATTCTCATCATTATTTGTACAATAAGTTACATCATCTATTTCAATTTCAAATAGTTCTTCATCTTCATCTACTTCTTCTTTTTGTTGTTCTTTTCGTGGTTCTTCTTCTTTTTGTTGTTCTTCTTCATCTTCTTCATCATAATCACTTTCCTCACTATCTTCAGTTTCAATTTCATCTATTATTTTTTCTTCTTCATCTGATTTGGTTTCTTCTTCTTTTTCTGATTCCAATAATGGCACTATTGCCGCAGATGATGATACAGATTCAACTACTTCTGATACAGAATCCTCGTCTGATACAGAATCCTCATCTGATACAGATTCTTCTTCTGATTCAGATTCTTCTTCTGATTCAGATTCTTCTTTTTCTAGTTCTAGTTCTTCTTTTTCTAGTTCTAGTTCTTCTTTTTCTAATTCTTCTTTTTCTAATTCTTCTTTTTCTTTAAATTCTAGATCTAGTTTATTAGGTATACTTAAAACTTGTTGATCGTATTCTTCATCATCATTATCATCAACGATTTCAAATTGAATATTTTCATTTTCACAAGAAGAAACAATTAAAGGTTTACTAATATTTTGTCCTGAATTTGTAGAAAAAACCTCTTCTTTTTCTTGTTTAACACTATCATTTTTAAATGACTTTATATCTTCATTTAAATTTTGAATTTTATTTAATATTTTATCTAAAATTTCTGTGGTTGAATTATGATTATTTTCTAATTTAACTAATTTATTTCCTATATGACAAACAACTTCTTCTATATTTTTAAGTTCTTCACTAACTAATTCATGTGTCATATTCTTAATGCTAACAAACAAATTATCATCATTATCTGTTGTAGAATTATTATCATGAACATCATGATTTAATTCATTCAAAACTGACAAAATTTGCTTATGTGTATTTTCTAATACTGTAGTTCTATTAATATAATCCTTTAATATTTTATTCAATCCTTTTCTAATAACACTTTCAATTTCTAAAACTAAAGGTTCAATATTAAGATTATCTGTCATTTTTAATAATTTATATATAACTATTCGTTTAATATGATTTAAAAAATAATTTATCTAATTCATATATGGCCGACAATATTTCTTTAGTTGAAACAAATCAAATTGAAGAAAAGATTCAAAAAATTTTGAGGCAAACAGATTATACTTATGAACAAGCTAGAGAGAAATTACAAGAAAAAAAATTTGATGAAATCGCAACAATAAAAGCATATTTAGGTATTAGTGAAAAAACCCCAACAGAAATAAAATCAATAAATCAAGAAATTTATAAACAAATTCGTTATAGACTAAATTCAAATATGCAAGAATATCGCGAACGCGTAGAAAAAGGTGAAGCAAAAAAACTTTAATAAAAATTATTTCTTAAAATTAAGATTTTTTATATTTTTTGTTTTTTTTAGTTTTAAATTGAATTTGTGGATTTTTTTGTTGACTAGGTTGAGTAGAAGGTGCTGCTCCTGGAATTGGTGATGGCATACTAAATAGCATAGCATTTATATTAGAAATATGATCAACAATGTATATAATAATAGGAACTAAAATAAATAAAAATAGCTGGATGTAATGTAATGGTATATAATTAGTAATTGAATTTTTATCATTAAAAATACCATAATCTAATTCTATATTGTTGTTCATAATATAATAAAATAAAAAATAATATACTAAAATTAATATTAATACATTATTTAGACTACTTGTTGAGATAAACCAAATTTTTCACTTAGAATATTTGTTTTTGTTTGCTTTTTTTGTAACTTTTTTTTAATTTGGTATGTGTTTGATGGAATTATTTTATTATTGATAATAAAATCATCATTATCTTCATGTAATTCAGGTAGAATTCTAGTAAGAGGTTTATCTACAATTAAAAATAAACGTTCATTTCTTAATAAAGATCTATATTCTTGAATTGTTAAATTTCCATAATACTTTTCAAGCATATAATAAGGGTTTGGCGCTGGTTTAATATTTTTTTTATAATCATAAATTTTAGAATAGATATGATTAATAAGATAATATCTTTCAAATTTAGAAGAGATATCTATGCATTCTTCCATTAAAAAGGCGGTAGCACATTCTGGACTACAAAAACAACCATAAACATTATATGTATTTTTAATATAATGCTTTGGTATATAAATAGGAGGATTATCAAATTCATATGTACACCAAAAGCAAGCTGATTTTTTATCAGATATATTATTAACATGTAAATTATGTTCTAATACTTTTAATTTTCTCCATACCTCTCTAATATCATTATCTCTACTAGATTTGTCGTCATCATAATCATAATCATCATCTTTTACTTTATTTTGATTATTAGTATTATTAGTATTATTAGTATTATTAGTAATATTATCATTTTGATTAAAAACAGGTTGTATATTAATTAAATCATATGACAAATTATTTGGATTGTTAAAATTGTATCCTTGTATATCATTATTACTAGAATTTGTTTGCAAGTCTTTTAAAGAACATTTTAAATGTAAAATTACATTTGGTTTTGTTTCTTTATTGTTATTTATTGAAACCGTTTGTTGTATAATTTTGCCCCCTTTTGGCTTTCTTCCACGTTTTTTTGCTATTGGTTTAGAATCCTCATTTTGAATATTTTCATTAGAAAAAATATTTATATTTTCTGAAATAATATTTTCAGTATCATTGTCATTTTCATTATCATCATTACATTCATCATTATTAATAAAATTATTCAAATCCACATTTACAATATTATTATTAATAGTTTCTTCTATAATAACATTAATATTTTCTGAAATTTGATTTTGAGCTAAAATTAGATTTTGTTCGATATCCTTTTTAGACTTTCTACCTCGTTTTTTTATAACTTCTGTTAAATTACTACTAGTTTCAATTTTTTTAGCCATTTAGTTATATTGTATTATATTATTTATGATTTAAATAGTTTTAAAATATATTTTTATTGATTATAACAATTTTATTGATTATAACAATTTTATTGATTATAACATTTACGACAAACTGGAATATAGTTTTCTGAACCAACCACGGTTTGTTCTTTTTCATTTGTTAAACGCATTGAAAATATTCCCGGTGTTCCATCTTTGCATATAGAACACAAAGATGTTAGTTTACGTACTTGATCGCAAAGAGGAATCAGATCTAAAATAGATCCAAATTTTTTTCTTTCAAAATCTCCATCTAAGCCACAAACATATACTTTTTTATCTTCTTTTAATAATTGATTAACAAATTCAAATAAATCAGGGAAGAATTGACCCTCATTAATTAAAATAACGCTGCTTCTCGCTAATTTAAATTTATCATTTATTCTTGGTATTTTATCAATATTTGATTCTAAAGAAATATTGTCTTCCCATACATCAAATAACTTTTCTGTTTTAATGCAAGGTATTTTTATTTTGTCATGTGTTGACAATAATTCTTCATCATATCGTTCATCTATAGCATGATTAATTACTGCTACAGAAATATTACAAAATTTACATTGGTTATATATTTCAACTAGTCTAGATGTTTTACCTGAAAACATCGGTCCAATAATTAATTCAAGATATCCTGTAGAATTTGAAGAGGTCATTTGGGTTTATTTATTAAATATCTTAAATATTTTAACTCATTTTTTTAAAAATATTAAATTATATTAGTTTAAAATAAACTCTTGAACAACTTTATTAATTTTCTCTTTATTTAATGCGTTGCTTTCAGAATCGTAAAAACAACTGGCCAATTGAACAAAACTAGCACCATTATCTAAATAATCTTCAATATCTTCGAGAGAATCTATTCCTCCACAAGCAACAATTACTATTTCTTTACTTAAAATTTTAGAAAAATACATAACATTACTTAATGAAATATATTTATTTATTTTACCGGACATTCCACCAACTTGTTTTGATAATATTTTTTTACCATTTTCTTCTAATGGAACACAGTTTGGTATAGAATTAGAGAGAACTATATATTTTACAATATCTGTAAAATTGTTAATAATATTAGCGATTATTTCCATTAATTCAACTTGAAGATAAGGTGGTAATTTTAATCCAAATTTAATATTCTTAAGATTATACATTTTTAATACACCTAATAATTTTTTAATTTCAAAATGACTATATCCTAATACCAAAGCATTAAAATTAGGGCAACTTAAATTTAATTCTACTAATAACTGTTTTCCATCAGAATATTTTTCATAGTCATTTAACATAACTTTTAAGTCATCATAATTTTCAAAAGCTAATGAAATAATATATGGTTTATTAGTATATTTTTTAGATAATTTTTTATAATAATCATATCCTAAATTCGGTAATCCTTTACAATTAAAATGAGTATCGGTTTTTTTGCAATGATAATAATTAGGCTCAGGGTTACCTTCTTTTGAAAAAATGGTACAAGTTTTAGTAACAATGCCACCGAGATAACTACAATATAATTCGTAAAGTTGTTTTTCATTCATACACCAACAACCACTCGCATTTAAAATAGGGTTATCAAATTTAATATCTCCAATAAAAAAACCTTTTTCCTCCATTAAATATAAATTACTTTAAATGTTTAAATACTTATTTAAAAGTAAAATAATTTATATAATTAAATGAGTAATAATGGGTTCGTCTGGGTGGAAAAGTACCGACCTAAAATGTTTGATGATATAGTTTTAGATCCATTGAATAGACAAATTTTAAAAAATATTATAGAAACATCTTATTTTCCAAATCTACTTTTTTACGGCCCACCAGGAACAGGAAAAACAACAACTATAATAAATTTAATTAATTCATATCAAAGTAGATTAAACGAAAAAAACAAAGATTTAATTATTCATTTGAATGCGTCGGATGAACGAGGTATAGATATAATAAGAAATCAAATTAATTTTTTTGTAAATTCAAAACCATTATTTCATACAGGAATGAAATTTGTTATATTAGATGAAGTAGATTATATGACTAAAAATGCGCAACAAGCATTAAGATATTTATTACAAAATTATTCAAGTAGTGTACGTTTTTGTTTAATTTGTAATTATATAAGTAAAATAGATGAGGGATTACAAAATGAATTTATTCGTTTGCGTTTTAACCAGCTTCCAAAAAATGAAATAATAAATTTTTTATCGCATATTTCAAGTTCCGAAAAATTAAATATGAATGAAAATACATTAAATTGTATTCAAAAATTATATAAATCAGATATAAGAAGTATGATAAATTTTATGCAATCTAATCAAAATATAGTAAAAGATTATTCAGCATTTCATATTATAGATAATGAAGTATGGGAAAAACTTATTGAAATGTTGAAGAAGAGAGAAAATTTAAATAATATTAAAAGTTTTGTTCATAATATGAGTATTCAATATAACATTGATAAAAAAAATATAATTAAAGATTTTTTAAATTATATTATTCGTAATCATTCACAATATTTGTGTAATGAGTTTTTAAATTTTATTGAAAATTTGATGCATTCTCAAATACAAAATAACAATATTCATATATATTATTCTTTATCACGACTATCATCCTTTATATCTATGTAAAAATTTTTACTATATATAGACATTCTTTTGTTTAATTTTATCAAAAAGTCATTTGGTGGTGAACTTTTTGATGGATCAAAAAAAGTCTGCTTAAGACTGTATTCGCCTTTGTTAGTGTCATTCATAGTTGTAAATAAGTTATTTTTAATAGGTATTATATTTGATTTTTCATGGATGACGCGATTTTTGGATAACATTCTTTATATTATATAATTAAGAAAATAATTGAAATAAAATTAATATAAAGAATATAAAGATATTGACATTGAATATAATATGGCTTTAAGCATGGATATTGATGAAGAATGGCTGAAATTTACATCAAATAATTATGATGAAAATTCGTCTGATGATGATGAAGAAATAAATGAGATTATTAAACAACAAACAACAGAAGAATTTATTTCGGCTAATCTAAATGTTGATTTTTCAGAAGCTCCTAAACCTTCGAATATTTATATTTCTACCAAAACCAAAATAGCTTACTTAAATACGCCAATTGATTTAAAAGATATATTTTGGCAAGTTCCAATTATTCCATATGCTAAACCTTGTGATGGTGTCATTAAAAAACAAATGAAATTTAATTCACTTGAACCCGAAGAATTATCTTTTATTCAAGAAAAACTTAAAGATGAAATGTATTTTGAAGAGCATATTATAACGCATATTGATAATCCAGCAGGACGTATCAAATTTAAGGACACTAGAAAAATTAGCATTGGAGTTTCAAAAAAAGATCTTTTAAGTTATCGCTGCAAAAAGAAGAGCGCGTTTTATAATTGTTTTGTCTTGATTATTCGTATGAAAGTTCAAGATACATTTAAAGAATTTCATATTAAAGTATTCAATACTGGTAAACTTGAAATACCAGGAATACAAAGCGAACCCACATTCGAGTTAATTTTAACACAAATTTTAAAAATATTACAACCTTACGTAGATACTCCACTTGGATATAAAGAAAATACTACGGAAACGGTATTAATTAATTCTAACTTTAATTGTGGATTCTTTATAAATAGAGAATTACTTTATGACATTTTAAAATTTAAGTATAATATACAATCAATTTACGACCCTTGTTCATATCCAGGAATTCAATGCAAATTTTATCATAATCCTGATATTGAACTACAAAATGGGTGTCAAATATCAGAAGAAAACAAACAACTTTATAAAAATGTTAAAGAGGTCTCATTTATGATTTTTAGAACTGGAAGCGTTCTAATAGTTGGAAGATGTGATGAAAATGTATTGATGATTATTTATGAATTTCTTAAAATTATTCTTGTAAATGAATATAAAAATATTTGTCAAAAAAATATTAAATTAAATGACAATGAACCTGTTAAGGATAAAAAGAAAAAAATTCGTAGAAAGAATATTACAATAGAAATTAAATCTAGCGAAATGTAAGGCTAATAAAACCCTAATTTAATAAAAACCAAGTAATAAATTTATCACTTGATTCAAGAAATAACTTATCATTAAATTCTTCTAGATCAAATTTTTTTCCTGCGTTTTTTATTATTTCTTGATTTTTCAAAAACTTTTTTACTAATAAACTATTTATTTCAAAAAATTTATCTATATTTAAATTTTTATCATAAAATTTATCTGTAATATTCTCTAGTATAAATATGTTTGATTTATTTGTTAAATTATTTATTTTTTCACATAATTTATTTAAATTTAATAAATAAGATACATCAATATTTTCACTCTGAATAATTTTAACTAAATATATTTGGTATAAATTTATGTAACTTTTTATTATATTCATTTTCTCTTTAAACTCAATGCTTACATTTTCATATTGTTTTTTAAATTCATTATTTATATCAAAAACTGTTTTTTTATATACATATGTTGTCGCATCTCTAGAAGTTAATTGTAAAAACATTTTTTCATCATCTGATATTTGGCCAACAAATTCAACATAAAAGTAATATGATTTTTGTGAATGAAAATATGCTAAATCTATATTTTTTGTAAAATATAAAATATTTAAAAAAACATTTGTAATTGTATCTAACCCACGTATTATAATAAATTTTGATAACTTTGAATTTTTTATTTTTATATTTTCCATAATAAATTTAAAATATTCAATAATTAACTCTGAATATTTTTCTACAATTTCACTTACATTACAATTAAATTCTTTTTTATAATTTTCTACATTTTGTAATGAGTAATTATTGTCCTTATTTGACATTGAACTTTTCATTATATTAATAAATATTTTTTAATATTTAAATTAAAATACTTTAATTTAATAAGTATTTAAAGAATTATTCAAAATAGTAATATAAAATGTCTGAACAAAAGCCCACGCAAAAACCTGAAAGTACTTTTAATTATAGACTTCCTGCTGATATTACTTTAAAACATGCTGCTAAGCTTAGCATTGTTGATGATAAACCTATTATGATGGATTATTGGACTTTCTCTCTAGATAAGAAAGCTCTAATTGGTGCAAGAGAGAATGGGGAAAAGTTGCTTGTTAAATCTGAGGATGAGTATACTAGTAGTATTCAAAAGTTTTATAAGAGTGGTACTGAATATATTATTATTACTGAAAATTCTATTTATATTGTATCCAATGATATTCCTACCAGAAAAATTGCTTAATTTTATTTATAATAATTTGCGTTATTAATTATAAATAAAATATTTAAGTAATATATATTATGAGCAATTTTAATTATAATCAAGCTTTTCAATCCGGAGATATAATGGGGCCTCCTATAATAAATGTTGGACGTGTTGGAACTGGAAGTAATTCAAATGGACAATTTTGGTATGGTAATACTACTAATTTTCCAGGTTTTATATATAAAAAAAATCTTGGCGTAGGTACTAGAAAAAGTACAAAATTTAATCCTGGTGGAAATACTACTTGTAATAAATCTAATTTTTTATATAATAAATATAGACCTGGAACGGGTGGTGTGGGAGCTTCAAGTATTTCTAATAGGCGGGCTAAAAATAGAGTAGCTTCCATTTGTAATCAAGACGGAGCTAGTTGTGGTGCTTTTTATCAATACTTAGGAAGATACAATAATTATGGTGTTAATCCTAATGGTTATTTCCCTTACCCTCAACAACCAGGACAAAAAACAGGAACATTTATTTCATCTGGTATTTATTATCCTAATTAGATATAATTTTTAATATTAATAATATTTTAAATTATATATTTCAAGTATTTTTGTTATTTGATGTAAATCCTGTCATATGTAAAGAAGAAGGTGGGGATAAATAAGGTTTATTTGAAACTGGTATATTAGGTTTATTTGCATTATACCATGGTCTAACAAAATGATTATCATATTTTACATTTGCGTCATAATATCCTACACCTGGAACTGGATTATAAGAATAATTATAATTTGTTGTAGGTCTAAAACCAGCACTTACTGGTGTTTGTGCTGGATTTATATTTAAGAAAACCATATTATCGTAACTTTTCTTAGGTGCGCCAGCCCTTGTATTACATTGAGTCGCATAATTATACCAATAATATCTAGTTACACCTATACTTGGGGGTAACCCCATTTTCATTGGTCCTGAAGCAGTATTATTATCAATCGCATTTACTAAGGATTGTTTAAGTCTAACAACTTTTGCTCTACCTGCCATTTATATATATAAACTTTAAAAAAGTTTTTATGATTTAATTCATGTTAATTTTTACATTTTTTTCTAAATGTTTTCTTTTTATGTTTTATTTTTTTCTGCTTTTTAGTTTTTAGTTTTTTATTTCTTTTATTTTTTCCACCACTTCTATTAGCATCATTTAATTGTTTAACTATATCATCGCAATTACAATCACGAAATGGGTCAGCGTCAGTAATGGGGGTTCTACAACTAGGACAAGTACCAAAACCTTCAATTCTAGCTGACCTTTTACCCCATTCATCTAAACATGTCTTATGAAATTTATGTCCGCAATTTAAAATTACTTGTGGGTGATATCCAGAACTATTGTTAAATCTTTGAGAAAATGGACGGTTTGTTACATCTTCTTCTGATATATCACAAAATGCACTAAAACAAATGGCACACTTTTCTTCATTTGAATCTAAACAATGTTTATATTTATCTTTTATAGCTTGTATTACTTCTTCTTTTGAAGTCATTATAATATAATATAATCAAATATAATATAATGAAATAATGAAATATATTTAATTATAATAAGCTTCTTCAGGGAGTCGAACCCTGGACCTACAGCTTACAAAGCTGTTGCTCTAACCAACTGAGCTAAAGAAGCACAAATATATTTTAGATAATATATTATGTTGTCTTTAAGTATTTTATTTATTTATTTATAATTGTATTTTTTATTTTTAGATTTTTTTGTTTTTTTAGATTTTTTTGTTTTTTTGTGTTTTTTTGATTTTTTTGTTTTACATCTAATTTTACCACCTTTTCTATTATCTTCATTTAATTTTTCTTGAACACAATCAATTAAATTTACGCCTGCATAACATTTAAAAGTTATGTTTGGGGATGTTAATTTTTCTTTTAATACATTTACTACTTCAACACAATTCTGATTTATACTAAAAATATTTATTGTAAATGGATTGTCTAAATAAAAACTACTTATTAAATTTAGTTCAGTTTTGTAAAAATCTGTATTTCTTATTTGTTCTGCGTGTTCTTTGTTTACAAAATAACCTATTTCTAGGGGATGGTCTTTCAAACCTTGAGAAGCAAAAGCTGTTGATATATACGCACCAATTGAAAGGTTCCTTCTTGCGTTTGTTATACAAGCTGTCCATACGTTATCTTGTTGACGAGGTGCATAACGACCAACATAAGTCGTCAAAGTAGTATATCCGTTTAGCATTTTAGCAGCTGTATTAATTGTATTAACCGGATTTCTTGTTGCATCAGGATCTTCTATCCAAAATCCGCTCCAAAAAATAGGAACAGTAGGTGTTTTACCGTTTATTGGTATTGCTGAAAATAAAAATGTTACAACATTATTTAATTTACCACTAGTTAACCATGATTCAATATTATTTAAAGCAATAGAATATTCTCTAGGATTTTCATCAGCTGTATAATATCTAGTAAATATTTGTGCTAGTTTTTCTTTAAAACTCACTAAAGAACGATTGCAATCTTCGACAAGCCCTGCTCTTGGTCCTCTTGGTGTAGCTTCATCATTAGGACCTACATAACTAAATAAAGGCATACGAGGAGTATCATCTTCTTGATTATTTTCTTGATTATTTTCTTCACTACTTGACATATATATATATTAAAATAATTTATTTATGTAAATTATTTTATTAAAAACTTTACTGGAACTGGGAATCGAACCCAGGCATCTTGATTGGAAGTCAAGTAGTCTACCACTAACTTATTCCAGTATTTATCAAAAATTAATTGATAAATACAAAAATATAAAAACGCATTTGCCGCGAATCGAACACGGGATTTCTTTCTTATTGGAAAGAATGTTTGCCACTAACAATACAAATGCAGGAGGGGGTGTGAATGAGAGCCTTACAATTTCATAGTGTTATCCTTATTTCACTACAAAAAGGTGGTTTTAACTGTCAGGAAAAAACCGTAAAAATAATTTGCCAATACAATTTTTATAATAAACTAAACCATGAACTAAACAAAAACAACTGAACTAACCGAAAACCACTGAACTAACCGAAAACCACTGAACTAACCACAACAATTTTTACTACTATGCTTCATTATATTATAGTATACTATACTTCCGTATCACATATTAAATAATATGATGCACTACGTTTCAGTTACTACACTTGAATAATCTACTACACTTCATAAAAATCTAACCTAACCCAATCCAATCACAAAACCAAAATTTATAATAAAACTAAATTTTTATAGGCAAATTGTTCTATCTGATAATAGAACTCGTCCGGGAAACACCTAATAAATAAACAATATACCGGTGCAATTTGATCAATATCGTTTACTTAACGAACGCAAAAAATGATACCCCTAAATGGAATATCCGGCGGCTCCCACCCCACCAATTAATAATATACTTATCTTTTTAAGTATTTTTTTTAAAGTATTTATATTTTTCAAAACAACTTAAAGAACTATTTTAAATCGATGGATATTTTTCATCTATTTCTTCTAAAATTGATGGCTCTGTTCCAGGTCTTATTAATAATACAAATCTTAGTGTAGATTTATCTGAAATATTTGTATAACAAGGATAAAAGTTTCGGTGCGTTATTATTCCATTATTTGTTCCATAACCTGTACTTACTTTTTTTATCGCATCATCTAAGCTTACTACACATCTCTTCTTATTTAATGATGTTAATTTAAATCCATCTTTTTCTTCAGATTTTCTATAACTATATTTTAATAATTTACAAACCTCTTTAAGAGTTTCTTCATTATCATAAATTCTATAATGTGTTATTTTTTCTGCTGGATTCTCTTCTGAATTCTCTTCTGACTCTGGTAAATTTGAAACTATTGAAGGATGTATTTTTGAAGGTTTTGAAGTTACCTTACCTTTACCTGTTGATTTAATTCTATTAGATTGATATTCTGATTTTGTATAATCACAATCATTGTTAAACCATTCAATATATTTTTCTATCGCATCTTTATCACAATAATGCAGAGGTCTTTTATTTAAATCTAGTTGATCTCCAGCATATTCATAATTGTCACAAAATCTAGCTGTTAAACCCTGAGAGGTTGATGTTACATCTTGTTTTTTAGGTATTGCTTCATATGTAGCACCTACATTCTGTCTAATTAAACGTTTTGAAGCTCTCCAAAATCCCTTAATAAATATAACTGTATGTTTACGTGGCGGATCTTCCATTAATCTATCGATATTTTCAATTCTTGAATTTGAATCATGCATTATTGGTTTATCCCATTCTAATTCTTCACATATATCAGAAATAATTGATTTTTTATTTTCATCTAATAATCTCATTGGGAAAAACTTTTTTGTTGTATTTTCATATCTTTCATCTAAAAATGAAAGAAACACATAAACTTCATCATATGTATCTAACTTTGGAGATTCGATTATTCTTTCTTCCGCAATCATTGTTTCAAACCCTTTATAAATAGGCCCTGGTTGTATTTTTACAACTCTTGCTTTATCTCCCCATTTTTTAGAATCATGTAAAACTGATTCGGGTGTAGCTGAAATATCTAACAATTTTATTTTTCTATAATTTAGAACTTCTACATCAAGCAAACCAGCGGCATCTAAGGTTTTTGCTATAGTCATTTTACTTCCTGAAGCAATATGACATTCATCTAGTATAATTAAACCGTTTCGCATTTCTTCTATTTTCTTCGTGTGTTTCATAAAATTTTGACGATGAAAAACATTATCTCTAAATTCAGGAATTAAATTTCTTTTAAATTGATCTTCCCAATCATTATCGCTCATACCACTAGCAATACAAATATCTTGAGTCATTACAATTTTTTCATCATCATCATTAGTTGCATATGATTTCATACAAACTTGAGTTGTCCCTGTTTTTCCTGTTCCCGGTTGAGCTACTAAAAGAACTATGCTACATCCCTCATCAAATGCGTTTTCACACTCAATTCCCGCCTTTTTTTGATTATCATAAAATAATTTTTTACCATTTATAGCTAAAATTTCTTCCATATCTGCGAATTTTTTTTTAATATTTTCTCTCTGTTGTCTTTTTAAAATTCTTTTTTTTTGTTCTTCTTCCATATTTTCCAAATATTTTTTTGTATATATTTTTTTAATTCTCCTTTTTTTAGCAGGAATGATAAAGGTTTCATTTGTAACAGATTCTTCTTGGTTTTCCATTATTGATTATTATTAATATATATTTTTTAATATATATTATTATTCAATTTTTTTTATAACTTAAAGAAAATAACCTTTTAATTTTAAAGAACTTCCGCAATTTTCGCTATTTGTTCATCTGTTAATTTTTCAGGAAAAACTATATGAAAATGATACCCCTAAATGGAATATCCGGCGGCTCCCATCAATTAATAATATACTTATATTTTTAAGTATTTTTTTAAAGTATTTATATTTTTCAAAAAGAGCTTAAAGAACATATGCTATTAATTGTATATTAATGCAAAAATCAGGTTCTAAAATATTAAATAAAAAATTGATTTTAAATAATAATGATGAAGTTAATGTAACAAAAAAAATGAAATCTTCACAAAAACCCAAAAAACCTTTAATAATTATGAATGATGATGATCAGAATGATGACACTACATGTAATGAAATAATTTCTACACAAACTTTAGAACTTGATAAAAAACATAATATAGATTGTATATTAGGTGTGAAAAATATACCAAACGAATCTCTTGATATTACTAGTAATATAACATGTATAATTGAAGAAATAAACTTAACCAAATTATCAAAGACTGAACTTTTAGCGAAGTGTGAAGAACTTGGAATTACAAAGTGTAAATCCAAAAATAAAGGTGAATTGATTGACTTAATAAATCTTAAGACAACTCCTAAAAAAAAAGTAGAATTAATAGAAGATCATAATATAGGTCAAGGTGCAACTAATCAAATAACATATTTATTAAAAGATGACAACACAACTAATGAAATTATAACAAACAACTTAGAGAATAATAATGATAAAATCTTAAAAGTTGGAACATTATTTAGTGGAATAGGTGCGTTTGAACACGCTTTAGATAGATTATCAATAAAACATAAAATAGTATTTGCGTGTGATATTGATTCTTATGTTAAAAAAAGTTACTTTGAAAATTATAAAATACATGAAGATGTATGGTATGACGATGTATTAAAATTAGATGCTTCTAAATACATTAATGAAAATATTGACATAATAGTTGGTGGAAGTCCATGTCAATCATTCTCATTTGTTGGAAAACAAAAAGGTTTAGAAGATGATAGAGGCAATTTAATATTTGAATTTATTCGTGTTATTAAAGAATGTAATCCTAAAATGTTTATATTTGAAAACGTTAAAGGATTGACAACACACGAATCAGGAAAAACATTTGATTATGTATTATCAAAGTTTAACGAATTAGATTATAATATAAGTTATAGCGTTTTAAAAGCAACTGATTATGGAATTCCTCAAAGCAGACAACGACTATTCTTAATTGGTATAAATAAAAATACAAATGTAACCATCAATTTTCCTCCTCCAAAACTTGAATTAACTCTTAAAATGCAAGATTTATTAGAAGATAATGTTGATACTCAATATTATTTACAGCAAAAGGGACAAGAATTTGCTGTTAAAGATATAAATTTAACCAAAAAATATACTCAAATAAATGGTGAAATAGCATTATGTCAAAAAAAAAATCAACAATTTAATTGGCATGGTGATTTTGTATTTGAATATAGAGATATACCTGATAAATATTATTTAAGTGATAGTGTAAGAGATTATGTGTTAAAAAGTGGAACTAAAGGTTTTAATATGAAACCTGAAATAGATTTACAGATAGCAAGACCTATTTTATCAAGTGTTCATAAAATGCATAGAGCAGGAGTAGATAATTATGTAACTAAATATGGCAAATTACGTAAATTAACACCTAGAGAGTGTTTAAGATTGATGGGGTTTTCAGACAATTTTAAAATTGTAGTTTCTGACACTAGAATGTATCAACAAGCAGGAAATAGTATTGTTGTAAATGTTCTTATGGAAATAATAAAAAATATAAATAATTTATATTAATTTAACTAACATTTATAATTTAAATATTTCTAAATTATAAATTAAAACCATTTAATATTATTTTTTTTCATTATTTTTTTCTCTTGAACCCATTCACTCTCCCATTTTATATTAACAGTATAACCCTTTTCTTCATAAAAATTTTTCTTATCTAAATCTTTATTATGTTTCTTTAAATAAGATGTACCATGGAATGTGGCATCTTTATTATATTTTAAAGGATTTCCATGAAAATAATCACCTTGAAATTCCCATATATGATTATTATATTGACAAGGATTTTCTAAATTTCCCGAACATTTATGTAAATTACAATTATGGTAACCATCAACCGGCCAAAAGTATCCATTTTTTGGATTTCTCAATTGAAACTCGCCTTTATTGTGTTCGTGTTGTATTTCTATACAAAGGGTATTAGATAAATAATTTATCCATTCAACACAAGCATTTGAAGTTTTTTTGTTTTTTTGTTTTTTATCAATGATTTCATTTTTTATTATATTACATTCAAAATATTCTTCTTTTTCTATTATTTTTAGAGAATATAATTTAGGAATAACAGAGCATCTAAAGGTGTCATATAATTTTATGTTTTCTTTATTAATTTTATTAGGACCAATATAATATCTACGAACATCTTCACTACCATTTTGTGTTGAAATATTAATAAATTTTTTATCACAAATATCAATAGCATTATGTACAATACTTTTTCTATCATCACAAGATTTAGAAAAGGTTTCGTCATTATCTAATATTTTTTCTATTTCGTTTTTATAATTACTTGGATAATTTATAAACCAAGGTTTTTTACAAATATATTCATTATTATTATTATTGTCGCCAGTATAAAGTCGCCTTTCTCCGTGTCCATTTTTACCATTTGATAATTTTAAGTATGGACTTACAAAACAATCAGGTATTGCTATGATTATTTCAAATGAATCATTTGTCTCTACAGTATCATCCTCTTCATCATCATTCATAATTATTAGTGGTTTTGGAGTTTTTTTCTTAGGAATTTTAATTTCTGACATTGTAATATTATAATACGTATTTATTTAAGTATTATAATTCAATTTTTTTTATTAATTTTATTAAAGAACCTCAGCAATTTTCGCTATTTGTTCATCCGTTAATTTTTCAGGAAAAACTATATGAAAATGAATTACCATATTTCCTTTATGATCTCCTCTTGTTAAACCCATATTTGGATATATTTTTTTATATTCTGGAGGAATTATATTTCCTTTATTGTTATTTAATGTATAACTTTTACCATTTAAATATTTTATTTCAAATGTAAAACCACACAAAGAATCCTTTAATGAAATAATTTTTTCTAAAATTAAATCCAGCCCATTACGTTTAAATTCGGTTTCATTTATTATTTTTACAAATATTTTTACATCTCCTTTTACATTTTCATTTATTACATTTCCATTATCTCTTAATATTATCATTTCGTTATCATCTATGCCTTGAGGAATTGTAACATAAATTGTTTCGTTTTCATGCACTTTTATACCATTTTCTAAAATCCATCTCTCTATTTCTACAGGAACAGACGCTCCCGATAATACTTGTTCCATATTGATATCAATTGTTTTCATTATCGGCGGCGGTTTTGAAATCGCTTGATGAAAACTACCCATAGGACCACCATTAAATACATGAATTTTCGCACCTGGGGGCATTCCTGGCATTCCAAATGGACCAAATGGTGGAGGAGGACCACCCATACTACCAAACAACATATTAAATATATCATCCATCGGAACCTCCATACCCATACCATGACCACCCATACCATT